>Ga0247727_10003347_pt1 | contig 35507 bp, 22 predicted proteins | sample WisWelCaveWW1625_FD_202498 | JGI IMG/M metagenome (GOLD analysis project Ga0247727, IMG submission 202498) | Biofilm microbial communities from Wishing Well Cave, Virginia, United States - WW16-25 | ecosystem: Environmental > Aquatic > Deep subsurface > Groundwater > Cave microbial mat | place...
GCGCCGTCGCAAACCGGCGGTCGAATTCCGCCATCGTTCGCGGATAGTCCCCCTCGGCCACCTCCGGATACTACGCATGGTAGTTACTGGAGGCAAGTGGATATGCCTTAGCTAGCTACTTTCCTGCCCTCCTCTTCCACGCCGGATCGGCCAGGCTCCGGTAATACTCCTCCAGCAGGTCCTGGTATTCGAGATCGACCGTCTCCTTCATCGTGTCGGTGACGCCGCGAGTCTCGCCCTTGCCGGCCCCGTTCGTCGATCCCGCACTCCCGCCACCCGTCGCCTTGACTCCCGTTTTCTGCGTCGCGTCCATCGCCTTGAGGAAGTCGGCAAACGTCGGGGGCGCCGTCGAGTTGCCGCCCTTCGTCGCCGCCATCTGCGCCCGCGCGCGCTCGACATCCTTGACGAACCCCTGGAGCTGGTTCAGCGGCAGACCCAGCGCTTCCAGGTCTTTCACCGAGACCCGCCCCTTCGAGACTTTGTCCAGCAGCTCTTTGGCGATCCGCTCGGCCGACTCGATGTCGGCCGGGAGGCCGCTGCCCGGCCTCGCTTCCGGCTTCTGGCCGCTGCGCGTCGTGTCGGGGCGCTCGGTCGTGCCGTTCTTTCCGTCGGGTCCCGTGCTCGACGGCTTGCCGCCCGAATCGGGTGTACCACTGCCGCTTCCGGGCTGCGCTCCTCCGGATTTTTGCCCGGAGCCGGGCGTTCCGGAGCCGCCGCCGGGCTGCGAACCCGCTCCGCCTCCGGAGCCGCTCCCGGAGCCCTGCTGCCCCGACCCGCTCCCCGAACCGCTGCCGCTGCCGCTTCCACTTCCGGCGCCGGACCCGGCGCCGCCGCCACCACCGCCCGATCAGCCCGAGCCGTGGTCGCAACCGGAAGGTCAGCCGCCGCCCTTGCCCGCCTGCTTGAGCAGCTCGTCGATGATCTCCATCGCCGCCTTTTGACGCTCGATGGCGATGTCCAGGCTGCCCGCGGCCGTTCCCGTGCGCGTATCCTCCACCTTCGGCGTGCGGCCTGCCCGGTGCAGCTGCTCCGTGGATCGCTCCATCAGCTCCGCCGCGTGCTTCAAGTCGCGCCCCGGATCCTGGAGCGCGACGGCCATCGCCAGTTCGATCAACATCACTTCTCCCTCTGCAGCGCTTCCGCGAGTTCGTTCACGAGTTTACGAAGGTCTTCCTGCTGCTGGTAGAGACGATTCAGAACCGCGCGGTCGCTCACCGTCAGGTCGCCGTCGGCCTTCGAACGCATCGCCTGCGTTCGTGCCAGGATGTCGGCCTGGACCGATCGCAGGAGCTTCAGCTGCGCTTCGAATCCGACCTTCACCGGCTTCGCGCCGCCGCCGCCACCGCTGCCCCCCGACGGCTTCGGCAGCGGTTTGAGCGCCTCGATGAGTTGCTTGAGCCGTTCGACCACGACCTCCTGTAGATGGCGGACGTATCCGTCGGTGCGGTCCTCCGCCTCCATGAGATCGCGCGCCTCGAGGAGATTCGCGCGGATCTCCTCGATCATCCAGCGGAAGACCTCCGCGTTCTCGAGATCCCGCAGGATCTCTTTCGCCTTTTCGCCCAACAGCCCTTCGCGCTTCGCCAGCTCGTGCAGCGCCGCCACGTCTTCCTTCTTCAGCACGCCGCCCGACCGCTTCGCATCGACATCCCTCGTCGCCGAACGGACCGCTTCGTGCTCCTTGAGCATCTCCTGCAGCGCCGCCGACAGCGACTTCGCCTGCTCTTCCGGGATCTCCGCCGACTCCTTGGGAGGCTCGTTCGCCTTCTCCGATTTCTCGAGCTCTTCCTGCGCCGCCTCGGCGGCATCCTCCGCCGCCTGCGGGCTGCCCTGCTCCAGCGCCCGCTGCGCGTCGCGCATCGCCTTCTCGGCCTTCTTCAGCCGCTCGGCGTCGTCGGGCGAGGCGGTCTTGCGCAGCTCCTCGGTCCGCTCACGCAGCAGCTTCTCGAGCTTCGCGAGCTCCTCGGACTTCGCCTTGTCCTCGGCCGTGAGGTCGGCACCGAGCAGGTCGTCGATGGCCTGGCGCGCCGAATCGAGGTCGTTCTGCGCCTGCTTTTGCGCCTCGAGCGAGGAAGCCATCTCCTTCGCCGCAAGGCTGCGGGCCGCCTCTTCGAGACGCTTGCCCGCGTCGCCCAGCTTCTTGGCGATGTTCTTGAGCGCCTCGGCGCGCTTCGGATCGCTCTTGTCCTGGGCCAGCCGTTCGAGCTGCTTGCGGAGCGCCTCGGCGCGCCTCTGGAGCTGGCGCAGCTTCTCGGCGGCAGCGTCCGCGAGCGCCTCCTGCTTCGAGACGCCGCGGGCCGGCAGGTCCCGCGTCTCGGCTTCGCTCTTCTTGGCCGTTTCGAGCAGCTCCTTCAGCTCTTCGCGCACCCGCTTCAGGTCGGCGTCCTTGTCGGGCCCGAGCTTCCCGATCTCCTTGACGAGGTCGGCCTGCTTCTTCAGGAGCTCGCGCAGCTTGTCGAGCACCTGCGCCTCTTTCGCCTTCTGATCGTCCGTCTTCTCGACCGTCTCCTCGAGCCCCAGGCGCTTGCGCATCGCCTCGCTCGCCGCCAGGTCGCGCAGCGACTTCTTCAGCGGCTCGTACTCGACGAGATCGTCCGCGGGCCGCCGCCGCAGCTGCAGGACATGGATGGCGCTGCGCCCCAGGTTCGGCGTCGGCGCGCGGTCCTGCGCTTCGACCCAGTACATCATCGCGTCGGGAGCGACGAGGCCGAATTCCTGCGCGCGGAACTCGAACGTCTGCCGCGAGCCAAGCTGCGGCGCGTACGGCAGGACGAGCTTCTGCTCCTTTTGTCCACGACGGACGAAGTGCAGCGCCATCGTCACGATGCCGTAGTCGTCGTTCGCTTCGACGAGCAGCGCGATGCGCTGGTCCGGCAGCTGCTCCGTCACCGGCCCGGGGGAGACGATGACGATCTCCGGCGCGCGGTCCTCCCGCAGCTCCAGCCGGAACCGCTGGGGAGAGGGATTCCGCAGGCCGAACTCGTCCTCGAGCTCGATGCGATAGGCTCCGCCCGCGGTTGCACTGAACTCCGCGATGGCGCGGTCCAGGCCGCGGCCGCGGAACGGAATCCGACGTCCATCGTCGAAGACGATCGCCGCCGACTTCATCGCGCGGTTCGGATAGCCGCGCAGGGTGATGAAGCTCAGGGGCAGCACCTCGAGGTCGCCGCCCTGCACCGTCTTCTGCCCCAGGCGCGTGTAGGCCGGCAGGTCGACGACCGCGGTGACGTTGGAGAGCATCGGCGGCGCCAGCACGGTCACGGAGAAGACGTCGCTCCGCGTGTCTCCCGCCGCGATGAAGTAGCGGAACGACACCTGCGCCCCCGGGAGCATGGCGGCCCACGTGTCGCCCGTGCGCTTCATCGGCGCCGAGAACCACGCGCCCTCTTCGTAGGTGATGTAAACGGAGGCGCTCGCCGCCTCGGCCCCCTCCATCCTCGCGGTCACCCCGACGTCGTTCGCGGCCAGAACGTGCGCGTCGCCCGGGGCGACCTCCACGATGCGGGTCTGCGTCGGCGGCGCCACGAAGACGTCAGGCCGCACCGCGCGCTCGAGGCAGACGAAGAAGCCCCGGCCCGCGACGGCCGCGCTGGCGCCCAGGAAGAGCACCGCGATGGCGACGGCGCTGATCGCCAGTGCCGTCAGCCGGCGCCGCGCCGCCGGCGCAACGTTGATCGGCGCGAGGTCGGTCGACAGCCGCTTCTCGATCAGCTCGAGCGCGTAGTCCGACCCGAGAGCATCACCGGTCTGCATCTGCACGTAGGTGATCAGGCTCTGCCGGAGCTCCGGCGCCTGTGCTTCGATCACACGCGCCGCAAAGAGGTCGCTCAACCGGCGGAAGAGATAGACCATCCCGCACAGCAGGGCAACGACGCCGATCGCGCCGAACGACACCAGGGCGCCCGCGCGGAAGCGGCGATCGAGCAGGAAGAGGCGGTCGAGCGCGATCTCCGTCGCGAAGAAGACGATCGCGAACGTCCCGAGCGCGATGGCGACGGTGGCCGCTTCGTGCAGCTTCGTCAGCCGCTTCACGGCGTTCAGCTTCGACTGGATCGTGTTCATAGGAGACGGTTCCATTTCCGGATGAACCACTCGAGTCCGAGCGCGAAAACGAAGAGCAGCACGAGCCACGGCCGGTCCCACAGCGACGCGCGCCGCACCCGCTCGACGCGGGTCTCCGTCGCGTCCGTTGCGATCTGCTCGAGAATCGGCCCCGCCTCGCCCAGCGGCTTGAACTGGCCGCCCCCCGCGGAGGCGACCGACATCAGCATCTCGGGATCGGCCCCGGGCTGGTCGAGTTCGGCGCTCGGCGAGATCACCGTGAACCGCGCCGTCGCGCGGCCGAAGTCGTCTCCGCCGCGCTTCGCCTCGACCGTGATCCGGTAGTCTCCCGCCTCCTCGACCGCGAACGTCGCGTGGTACGCGCCGCCGTAGAAGGCGGGGGAGGGGGCCGGAATGATGCCTTTGGGGCCGTCCAGCGACACGGTCACCGCGGCGTTCGGCACCGGCGAACCGGGCGGATCTTCGACGGTGATCGTCACCTCGACGGGATCGCCGGCCAGGTAAAGATAGCGCTCCAGGTCGACGAGCAGCTTGCGCGCGTTCTTTTCCTTCCGCGCGAGCCACAGGATGCACTGGTGCCAGAACCGCCGGTATTTCTCCGCCGACGATTCGCTGTCAAGCACCCATTTCCACGCCGTCTCCGCGAGGAACGCCAGCGTGCGGCCCTTCCCGTACGGCTGCGCGATGAGCAGCGGCTCGCCGGTGTCCGACGTCGCCAGGGCGATCGCGGCGGACTTCATCGTTCCGGACCTGGCGTAGGATTCGAGCTTCGGCAGGTCGCGCCACGCCCGGGCGTTCTCGCCGGCGTCACGATCGAGCGCGACGGCGAAGTGCGTCGTCCCCGAGGCGGTGAGCAGCACGCGCGTCGGACGCTCTTCGGGAGGCAGCGTTCCCGCGAGTTCGAAGGGCAGGAGCCTGGCCAGGGCGGTGGGTCCCCATCCGGCGCCGTCCGCGAGATTCTCCGAGCCCGCGAGGAAGAGCAGCCCCGCCTCCTCGGTCGAGAGCTTCTGTTCCAACGCGTCCAGGAACGGCCGGCCCACCTGCGCCGCCGTCACATCGCCGACGATCACGACGTTGCACGAATCGAGAAGCTTCGGCGACGGCGCCTCCGCGGCGCTGAAGAGATTGTGCGTGGCGAAGTGCGCCCCGGGAATCTGCGCGAGCGCACGCTTGAGGAACGTGAACTCCCAGCGCAGCTTGCCTTCCAGGTAGAGGATCCGCAGGTCCTTTTGCGAGACCCGCATGAACGTCGTCATCGAGTTGTTCTTGGAGTCGAACTCGCCGGCCACCGGATCGACTTCGACCGTGACGCGCTTCTCGCCGACGTGAGGCGGCGTGTAGACGAACGTGACGCGCGTCGAGAAGCGGTCATCGTCCGCCACGAACTCCTTCGTCTCCACGAGCTCGTCGTTGATCTTGAGCCGGGCCGTCACGGTCCTGCCCTTCTCGCCGAGAATCGTGAAGAACCCGTGGATCGGGACGGCCGCCTGGGTTTGCGCGACGCTGGGGCAGAGGATGTTGTTGACCTTGCGGTCGTGAAGCTGCGCCACGTTCGATTCGCCGACACCGATCGTGTGAACCCGGATGCCGCGCTCGCGGGCCTGTGTCGCCGCGCGGATCGGGTCGCTTCCGGACGTGGTGCGCCCGTCGCCAAGCAGGAGGATCGATGCGCCCGGGCGGCCTTTCAAGCGGCGCACGGCGGAGGAAATTGCGTCGCCCGTCGCGGTGAGCCGCTCGGACGCCCCGATGGTCCAGTCGTCCACCATCGCGACGTCCTTGCCGAAGTCCAGGCGCGTGACGTCGTACTTCTTGGAGATCGCGTCCATCGCCGCCCGGTTCGCGTTCAGCCACGCGACGACGGCCTCGCGGCGCGTCGCTCCGCTCTCCGTGTCGCGCAGGTTCATGCTCTCCGAAGCGTCCACCAGCACGACCGCCGGCGGGCGAAGCACGATCTCGTCCCGCATCAGGCGGGTCGGAGCGAGAAGCGCGACGGCGATGAGGGCCGCCGCGACCGCCCGCAGGAGCACGACGGCGCCCTTGACGTGCCAGGTCGCCTTTGCCCGATAGGCCGACCACACCGCCGCGCCCACGAGGAGCGCCGCGATGGCCCCGACGAGTCCCGGGTGCAGGACCCCTTCGAAGATCAGGCTTTGCTCGCCAGCCATAGTTCGCCCATCAAGATCAGCACCGTCGCCAGGATCGCGTAAAGAGTGAGCTCCCGACCGCTTCGCGCATCGCGCAGGTCGCCTGCCGCCGCCCGCTCGAACGCGAACGACACCTGCGCCCGCGGCAGCCGCTTCACCAGCTCCTCCCGGGAGAGGCGGGTCGGGTCGGAGCCGTTCGTGTCGACATTGACGGAGAACGGCCGCACGTCGCCGCCCATCTCGACGGCGTACCGCCCGGGGGGAAGCGACCGCGCGACGTGGATCGACGTCACGGCGGGATCGGCGCGGCGCGCTTCGCGGGTCCCGGCGCGCAGGTCGACCAGCGCGTAGTCGAGCAGCGACGGCGCCTTGGAGAGAGCCAGGAAGACCGGCACGCCGGCCGAGAATTCGCGTTCGATCGAGACGGAGCCCGAGAGATGGCGCGCGATCTCATGGGCCATCGGGACGAAGCAGGGGAACTTGGGCAGGTCGCTCCATCGGCCGTTGAGCGCGAACGGGAACGCGAGCACGCGCCCGCGGCCGACGACCGCTTCGAGCGCCGCGGGGCTGCCGTCTTCGAAGAGCATCGCGGGACGCCAGCGGCCATCCTTGCGGGCCGTCAACCGATGCGAAAACGTCGGCGCGGAGACGTCGCCGTTGCGGCCCGCCCTGAACAGGTTGAAGATCGGATGGTCGGCGGTGCCCGGGGCGAAATGAACCGGCGTCTCGCTCACTCCATCAACGGCAGGGAAGAGCCCAACCGCGGTGTAGCGCTTCATGTCGTCGCCGCCGAAGACGGCAACGCCGGCGCCCGCCTGGACGTAGGTGAGCAGCCGCGCGACATCCTCCTTTGCAAGCTCGTCGGGGCAGGTCACCAGCACGCACTCGAAGTCCTTGAGCTCCTTCCGCGTCAGTTCCAGCGGCGTGACGGCGGTGACCGCCGCCGGACGCTTGTCGCGGAGACTCGGCGGCGACAGTGCGAAGCTCAGGAACGGCGCCACACCGCGGTCGGCGTCCGGAGTCGCCTCGACCACCAGCGCGTTCACGGGATCGTTCACCGGAACGGCGAAGTGCCGCACGTCATCAATCGCGAGCGGGTCGGGCGTCGTGAGCGAGACCGTTCCGTGGAAGAGGGCGCCCTTCTCCGGCGTCGCCCGGAAGCGCACCATCGCCGTCCCGCCGTCCACCACCGCGACGACCTTCTCCTCTTTCGCGCCATCCTCGGGCTTCAACGAAACGGTGACCGGCCCACTGCGGCCCCACGCCGCGACGGTGACCACGACCTCGACGGGCCGTCCAAGGCGCGGGCTCCGCGGCGCGAGCTCGATCTTCGTGATCGCCGCGTTCAGCGGCTCGGGCTTGCCGACGTCGTGAATGTAGACGTTGATGTCCTTCAGTGCCTGGACCGCGTCGGCGCTCGCTCCGCTCCATGCGATCTTCGCCAGGTCGGTGAAGACGTGAATCTCGCGCCGTTTGTTCTTCACGTTCTCCATCGACCGCGCGCCCTCGACGACGGCCGGCAGGACCGGCACGGCCAGGTCCGACGGCTTCGCCCGAAGCACCTCCGCGCGCACGGCGGAGAGATCGGCGCTGAGAGGCGTCGATTCGCCGGACGAGAGCGCCAGCGAGCACTCGGCGCCCGACGGCAGCGTCGCCAGCACGTCGAGCGCCCGACGCCGCGCATCCTCGAAGCGGGAGAGCCCGGCCTCGCGGTAGTCGAGGCGGAACGAATCGTCGAGAACGATCGCCGCCACGACGCCCTGGTCCCGGACCTGCGCGGCGCCCGCCAGTCTCGGCCGTGCCACCGCGAAGACGATGAGGATCACCGCCGCGGCGCGAAGCGCCATCAGGAGCAGGTTCTTGAGCGACGCCCACGCGCGGCTCTTCCTGGCGCACTTCTTCAGGAACATCACGCTCGGGAAGGGCTGGTCCTTCGGCCGCGGCCTGTGCAGCAGGTGGATGAGGATCGGGACGACCGCGAGGGCCGCCAGCCCGAACAACCCCGCGTTGATGAACTCCACTATTGCCTCGCCTGCAGGAACGCGCTCAGCGCCTTGTCGTACGGCGTCGCCGTGTCGAGCATCACGTAGTCGATCCGCGCCTCGCCGCTCCGGTCGCGCAGCGCCTCGATGTGCGCGTTCAGCGCCTCGCGATAGCCCTTCCGGATCACCGCCGGATCGGCGATGAGACGCTCGCCGGTCTCGATGTCGCTGAACGTCGAGAGATCATCAAACGGCAGCTCCAGCTCCGCGTGGTCCATCACGTGGAAGAGGATGATGTCGTGCTTCTTGAACGCGAGGTGGTGGAGCGCCCCCACGACCGCGTCGAGGTCCTCCATGAAGTCCGAGAAGACGATGACCATGCTGCGGCGCTTGATGAGCTCGGCGACCTCGTGCAGCGACGCGGCGATCTGCGTCCTGCCGGTCGGCTTCAGCTTCGCGAGCGTCTGGAGGATCGCCATCAGGTGGGCGCGGCGGCACTTCGGCGGAATGAAGCCGCGGACGCGGTCGGCGAAGGTCACGAGCCCCACGGGATCGTTCTGCTTCATCGCCAGGTACGACATCGCCGCGGCAATGCCGACCGAGTAGTCGAACTTCGTCAGCTCGCCCGTCTTGAAGTCCATCGACGGGCTCGAATCGACGACGACGAAGACGTTCATCGTCGTCTCCGCCTGGAACTTCTTCACGTAGTACCGGTCGGTGCGGCCGTAGAGCGCCCAGTCGATCGTCTGCGGAGGATCGCCCGGCTCGTACTTGCGGTGTTCGCTGAACTCGACCGAGAACCCGTGGTACGGGCTCCCGTGCAGCCCCGAGATGAAGCCCTCGACGATGAACTTCGCCTTCAGATCGAGCCGGTCGATCTGGCGGATGACCTCGGGCCGCAGGTACGAAATCGCGTCAGCCATGCATCACTCGGTCAGCGCGTAAACCACGATGTTGGTGACCACCTTGTAGCTGTCCTCCTGCGCCACGCCGGCGCAGCCGCTCGTGCAGCACGAGTTGCCCCACGAGCATCCGTAATCCTGCTTCGTGAAGACGAAGACGAGCCGGCCGTTGATCTCGACGCCGTCGAACTCCGGCTCGACGGCCGCGCCCTTGCAGACGACCGTCTTGATGGGATAGACCTTCGAGAAGATCGCGTGCGAGATCGGAACCCTCGCCAGCTTGCCGTCGCCGAAGATTTTCGCGGCGATGGCGCGAACCGACTTCTCGAAGCCGGGCGAGTTGCAGCACGCCTCCGCGAAGAGAAAGCCGCCGCGTTCGAGGTGGCCCTTGAGCGTCCGGATCTCCTCGTCCGTCAGCTTCGCCTCGTCGTGGCCCGTCATGTACAGGAACGGGAAGCGGGTCACGTCGTCGTCCCGCAGCGACAGCGGCGTCATCTCGGGCATCACGTCGAGTTTCGCCCGCTTGGTCAGCTCCTCGAGCAGCTTCTCGGGAGCAGGAACGCCGGGGTTCCAGCCGCCCGGGTGGATCACCTGCGCCAGCGCGAACGCGTTCCGCGGCGACGCCGTGTTCTTCTTCTTGGTCTCGAGCTTGGCGGTCACCGGCTTCTGGTCGGCCTTCAGCGGGATCGTGCTCGCGATGTCCTCGATGGCCCAGACGCGGTCGACGAGCGAGAAGACGCACTCGAGTGTCCCATTGCCGTCGAGATCGGCGAGGCTCGGCGACGACAGGAATCTCAGCGCGCCGTAGTTGCGCTGCACGATGATGAGGTCGGGGAACTTGATGGCGTACCGGTCGATCCGCTCACCGTTGCGGCCGTCGACCAGGTGGAGATAGCCGTCGTCGGAGCCGACGTAGATTCCGAGCGGTCCGCTGGCGAAGCCGTAGAACCCTGTCCGCGCCGGATCGTGGCGGTACATGGGCCAGTCGCGGCGGAACGGCTCGTTCTTGCTGCGGCTGCCGAGCGCGGGGGAGGAGTAGACGTTCGCGCCGGTCCCGTACTTCCATTTCAGCTTGCCGGTGTACGCGTTCAGGCAGACGACGTCCTGCCCCTCGCCGAAGACGATGTCCGGCGTCGCGTCGCCGTCCACGTCGCCGATCGCCGGGCTCGAGACGATCTGCGTCTTCGAATCGTAGTGCCAGTCCTTCTTACCCGTGGCGCCGTCGAGGGAGTAGAGACGGCTCCCGCCGCCGACGACCACGCGCGTCTGTCCTGCATCTCGTCCGAGATGCGACTGGCGCCATCAGGGGTCGGCCTTCGGGAGGATCGCGGGAGAGACGATGGCGTAGCTGCCGCCGCCGCCGAGCTGCTCGCTCGTCCACTTCACGCGGCCCGTCTGCCCGTCGAGGCAGTAGGTGCGCGTGTTGGCCGCGGAAAGCGAGACGATGACTTCACCCTTGCCGTCGTTGTCGAGGTCCGCGATCGCCGCCGCCGCGCAGCAGCTGAATCCGCGCGACTCGCCGGCCGGCGCGCACGACCAGAGCTCTTTCCCCGCCGCCGAGATGCAGTAGACGTTGCCGTCGAGGGCGACGCCGATGGTCTCGAGCCCCGCGTCGGAGGTGAGATCGGCCGTGGCGGGCGCCGCCAGCACGTTCGAGTGGTTCTTGCACTCGAACCGCCACTTCTTCGCCCCGTCCTTGTCGAAGCAATGGACCATCCAGCCGCTGGTCGAACCGCCGGTGCAGTCGAGCGCGCCGTCACCGTCGACATCCGCGATCGCCGGCGACGCGCGGCCCGCGTTGTTCTTCGTCTCGTACTCCCAGACCTTCGTGCCCTTCGAGCTCACGCAGACGTACCGGCCGGAGTTCTGGCCGCGGGGGAACCACTCGCCGAAGCCCTCTTCGGTGCCGGTGACGACCTCGAGATCGGGCCCGCCGTTCCCGAGGTTGCCGATGGCGGGCGACGAGATGAGCCAGGGCATGTGGTTGATCCAGCCGCTCGGCGTGGCGAGATAGACCCGCTCCATGATCTTGTATTCCCATTTCTTCGTGAGAACGCTCGCCTTCTCCTGCGGCAGGACGGCGCCGGCGGCGAAGAGGACGAGGAGCATCACGAACCGGTTCACGGAGTCACCTCCGCGCTCTGCTCGTACTTCGGCACCTTCGGCTCCTCGATGGTCTGGAGCAGCTTCTGCACAATCTTCACGGAGTCGACGCCTTCCATCTGCGCGGCGAAATTCGTCGAGATGCGGTGCTTCATGACGGGGATCGCGACGCGGCGGATGTCCTCGCACGACACGTACGGACGGCCCTCCATCGCGGCGAACGCCTTCGCGCCCTGGATGAGGTAGAGCCCGGCACGCGGCCCCGCGCCCCACTCGACGGTCTTCTTTACGAACGCCGGCGCCTCCGGCGTCCCCGGCCGCGTGGCCCGCACGATCTTCGCCACGTAGCTGATGACGTACCGCGAGATGGCGACATGGCCGATGGCCGCCTGGATGTCGGTGACGTTCTTCGCCGTCAGCGCCGCCTTCTGCTCGGCCGCCGCGCCCGCGCACGCGAACGCGTAGATCTCCTCTTCGTCCTGCACGGTCGGGTAGCCGATGTCGATCGTGAACATGAAGCGGTCGAGCTGCGCCTCGGGCAGCGGGTAGGTGCCCTCCTGCTCGATCGGGTTCTGCGTCGCGATGACGAAAAACGGAGAGGGCAGGGGGCGCGTCTCGTTGCCTACGGTCACCTGCCGCTCCTGCATCGCCTCGAGCAGCGCGGCCTGGGTCTTCGGCGGCGTGCGGTTGATTTCGTCCGCCAGCACGATGTTCGCGAAGATGGGGCCTTCCACGAACTGGAACTGCCGCTTGCCGGGCGTCTCCTCGTGGATGATGTTCGTGCCGGTGATGTCACTCGGCATCAGGTCGGGCGTGAACTGGACGCGCTTGAACTTGAGCGCCATCGCGTTCGCGATCGCCTTCACCATCGTCGTCTTCGCAAGGCCCGGCACGCCGACGAGGAGGCAGTGGCCGTGCGTGAAGATCGACGCGAGGACGAGATGGATGCACTCCTCCTGCCCGATGATCGACTTGCGGACCTCGTCCATCATGAGGTCCTTCGCCTTCTTGATCTGCTCGAACGTGTTCTTGGGCGCAGGCGTGCTCATTTGTCCTCCTCGAGAATGCGCTTGGCGACGGTGATGGGGCGTGACGGCGGTTCGTCGGTCGTTTCAGCGGCGGCCAGTTCGGCGATCGCCTGCTCCCGCATCCCCCAGCGGATGCACATCACGGCGAGGCCAAGGTCCTGGCGGCCCGTGCGCACGTTGCGGTACTGGCTGAAGAACGCGTACTTCTCCGCGCCCGTCAGCCGCGCCAGCGGAATCACCTCGGTGCCGTCAGGGCGCCGCACCTGGATCGACACCGTCGTGAGCTCCACGATCTCGCCCGCCGCGAAGCGCGACGAGACCGAGCCCATCGCGATCCGCTTGTGCCGCTTCTCGATCGACTCCTGGGTCAGCAGGAACAAGTCGCGCTCGAACATGACGGCCTGGAGCAGCGCCTCGGCGTCGTCGCGCACGGGGAGAAACTCGCTCTTCACGGCCTTCTGGAAAAAGTCCTCGGCCTTCGTGATGCGCGGCGCGAAGTCGTACTCCTCCTCGGCCGTCAGCTCGCGCGCCAGCGCGATGAATTGCGCATCGAGCTTGCGCCAGGCGCGCTCGCGCTCAATCAGAGCCCGCTGGGCCTGGAGCTCCTTCGCGACCTCCGCCAGCTTCGCGCGCTCTTCGCGCGCCATCGCGCGCAGCTCCGGCGTCGGCCAGTAGCGGTCCAGGTTCTCCCACTCGCGTTCCGCCTCCCCGACGTGGCCCTCCGCCGCCAGGGCCCGCCCGAGGCTGTAGGTCTCCTTGTACCGCTCATGCGCCTTGGCGAGCACGGCGCCGATCTCCTCGTGCAGTTCGTCGGCGCTCCAGTGCTTCGCGCCCTTCATGGCCTCCAGCGCTCCGACGTAGTCGCCGATCTCCGCGAGGGCGATGACGCGATCGCGAAGCGGATCGGAGTCGGTGCGCGGCGCAAGGACGACAGGCGCGGTCTTCTTCTCCGTCGCCGATTCCGCCTTCGCTTTCGGCGCGGCGAGAATCGTCGACTGGGGCAGCGGCTGCGCGTGGCTCATCGCGGCGCCGGGCCGCCCGTCGTCGCCGAGGAACGGGAGCGCGAAGAGGAGCGCGAGGAAGAGCCCCATGACGGCCGGCACCACGGCGGGGAAGGCCGGGTTCATCAACAGCTTCCGCGCCGAGGAGCGCGCCATCTCCATGCGCTCCACCTTCGGCGCCGGCGGCGGCGGCTCGACCGCGTCGAGCAGCGATGTGCCGAGGACCTGCTGGATCGCCGTCGGCGATTGCGGATCGAGCTCACGGATCTGGCGAAGCAGCGCGCCCGCCTCGGTGCGGTCGAGCGGCGCCACGGAGTCGAAGAGCGACGAGAACGCCGTCGTGGGCCATTTGTCGCGCCGGATGCGCGCCTTTTCGGCGGGCAGCGGCGGACGCCCTTCGAGCATGTGAAAGAGGAGCGCGGCGACGGCGAACACGTCCTTGGAATGGCGTTGATCGCCGGCGACCGGCACGAAGCGATTGAGAACACCGTAGAAATCCTGGGGCCCCGGGATCAGCGCCGCGAAGCCGAACCCATCCAGGGCCGCCCGGCCGTCGCGATCGAGCACGACGCAGGCGGGCCGGATGGCGCCGTGATAGAGGCCACGCATCTCTCCGGCGACCAGCGCGACCAGGAGATCCTCGGCGATGCGGAAGGCGCGAGTCGCGTCCATCCTGCCGTCCCGCGCGAGCAGGCACTCGAGGGTCTCGGCGCCCGCGTGATCGGTCTCGATGAGGACGGTCTCCTCGTCCGCGCGAATCCGGCGAAGGCGCGCGAGGCGGGGGTGTTTCAGATCGGCGTACGTCGCGACGCCGGCTTGAGCCGCCACGAGATCCCCGCGGCTGATTGAGGCGCGCGGAAGGAGGTGGAGCGTGACGACGTCGATCGACTCGAGCTCGCGGGCGCGCAGTGAGCGCGGCGCCACCGTGTTCCGGAGCTCGCTGATTACGTTGTATCCCGGAATCGCCACCAGGGCTTGCGGCATCGATCCCCTCCGGTGCGATTGGACGGTGGCTTTCGGCCCATCGTGCAACTACTTCGATACGTAGAATGTCACAACGCTGGAGGGGACCATGCGGTTCATGTTCGCGTTTCTCGGCGCCCTGTCGCTCGTCTCGCCCGCCGCGGAGCCCTGCTACGCGCGTTCAGCCGCTTCGCAGGGTGAACTTCGCGGCATGAAACACCCTGCACTTTCGCCCGACGGGAAGCAGCTGGCATTCAGCGTTCACGGCGATCTGTGGCTCTGCGCCGCCGACGGCGGCAAGGCGACGCGGCTGACAACCGATCCAGCCGACGAGCAGTCCCCTGCGTGGTCGCCGGACGGGAAATCGCTCGCGTTCTCCAGCGACAAGAACGGCAACCGCGACCTCTTCATCCTGGCAATCGACGGCGGCGAGGTGCGTCAGCTGACGTCGCACTCATCGGCCGACGACCGTCCCGCGTGGTCGCCCGACGGCTTGACGATCGCCTTCGAGTCGACGCGCGACTCGAACGTCGATCTCTGCCTGAACAACGATGTCTGGGATCTCTGGCGCGTGCCGGCGGCGGGCGGGACGGCCCAGCGCATCACGCGATTCCGCGGCGAGAACCCCTGCTGGTCGCCCGACGGAAAACAGATCGCGTATGACCGCTACTCGTCGGGATACGCCGACGGCGAGCACAATATCTTCATCATCAGCGCGGACGGCAGCGGGATCCCGAAAGAGATCGCGTCGGGCCCCGAGGACTCGCGCCGGCCCGCCTGGAAAGGCGGCACGATCTATTTCGCGCACGAAGCGGACGGGATCTATCGCGCCGGCAGCCGGAACATCTGGAAGGCGCCCCAGGCCGGGGGCGCGCTCGTGCAGCTCACGGGTCTCCGCGGCGACCACGTCACCTTTCCCACGGTCTGCGCCGCCAGCGACGTGATGGTCTTCGAGTACGATTTCGATCTCTACTCGGTCAACCTGAAACAGAAGCCGCCGACGACGCCGGCGAAAATCAAGATCACCTACGACAATCCGTACAAGGACGATGCAAACGCGACGAAGACCTACACGACGGGACTGAAATCGCCGGCGTGGTCGCCCGACGGCGCGCACATCGCGGGCATCCTCGACGGCGATCTCGTCGTGATGGACGCCGACGGCAGCCACGCCAAGGTGCTCACGCGCACGCTCGACGAAGAGCGCGATCCGTCGTGGGCGGGCAACGACCACATCGTCTGCGTCCGCGCGGCGTGGGGCGGAGCGGGGCACGTCGTCGAGATTGCTCTCGACGGCACGGAGCGCACGCTCACCAAGGAAGCGGCGTCGTATCGCGCGCCGGTCCGATCGCGCGACCTCCTCGCGGTCCAAGTCGACGATGCGGGAGAACGGGGCATCTACCTCATCGACCTGAAGACGAACACGAAGAGAGCCATCGCCGACGAAAAGGGCGTGGACGAGAGTTCTCCCGCCTGGGTCGACGGTTCGGTCGCCTACCTTCGCGGTGCGGAGAACGGAGCGAGCGAGATCGTCATCCGCCCGCTCGAAGGCGCCGCCCGGACGCTCGATTCGAACCGGTCGATCAAGGCGCAACTCCGGTCATCGGCGGGCGGAACCCAGCTCTGCTTCACGTTCGTCGATCTCTCGGGCGGCGCATGGAACGTGGCGATGGTCGATGTCAAGTCGGGCCGGGTCACCGCGATGCCGGCCGATCAGCAGGTGAACCGGACCGCCCCCAGCTGGGCCCCCGACGACTCCATGCTGCTCTTCGAGGAGAACCGGGTGAACCGGTTCCAGCAGAACGACGGCCGTGAACAGCTGTGGGTGCGCGACGCGGCGAAGACGGCGGTCAAACTCCAGGTCAAGTACTCGATCGAGAAGCCGTGGTCGCGCCGCGACGACATGACGTCGCTCTTCCTCCAGACGTGGAACGCCTACGACCGGAACTACTACGACCCGTTCTTCCACGGCGTCGATTGGACCGCCGCGCGGGAGAAGTACCGGCCGTTCGCGTCGGACGCGCAGACCAAGGCGGAGCTCTACGAGATCATCAACGACATGATCCGCGAGCTGCGCTCATCGCATATCCATCTCACGCCCGCGCCCGTCAAGAACAGCGTCATCACCGGGGCCGTCGGGGCGGACGTTGAAGTCGTCGACGGCGGAGTCCGGCTGGTTCGAGTCGAGCCGAACGGCCCGGCGGCGAAGGCGGGATTGAAGGACGGGGATGTCATCGAGAAGGTCGGCGACCAGCCGGTCGGCGACTTCGACCGGCAGCTGACGTTCGCCGACGTCATCAAGGAGGTCACGCTCGGAATCCGAGATCGGGATCCCGTGACCGTCAAGCCGGTCAACCGCAACGACCTTAGAAAACTCAAGTACGACAACCAGGTCGCGCGCGCGAAGGCGTTCGTGAAGGAGAAGAGCGATGGGCGGCTCGGCTACCACCACATCACGATGATGATGCCGCCCGAGGTGACGCGGATGAAGACCGTGATCGAGAAGGAGTACGCGGAGGCCGCGGCGCTGGTGCTCGACATCCGCGACGGGGTCGGCGGCAACACCCACAAGCAGGTGATCAACCTTCTCGATTCGAAGGCGCCCGACCGCATCAACGCGAATCCCGCGGGCTTCACGCGGATGCGCAACGGCACGATGCAGCCGGACAAGTACACGAACGGGTTCAACGGCGGCCGGATGACCGGGAAGAGCTTCGACCGGCCGGTCATCATGATCACGAACGAGGTCTCGCGCAGCGACAAGGAGATCCTGCCGTGGACCTTCCGCGCGTCGGGCGTCGGCTATCTCGTCGGCATGCCGACCGCCGGCGGCGTCATCGGCGGCAGCGACTGGACGCTGAAGGACGGCGCGAAGATCACGGTCTCGGGGCAGGGCTGGTTCACGAACGACGGCCGCAATCTCGAGGGGTGGGGCGTGCCGCCCGACTACCGCGTCCCTATGACGCACGACGATCTCTACGCGGGCCGCGATCCGCAGCTCGAGAAGGCGGTCGAGGTGCTGCTGGGGCAGCTTGACGGGAAAGTGCCGCCGCCGCGGACGGAGAAGAAGTGAAGCGGTGCGCCCGCGTCAGCGGTCGGACCGCTTCATCACGCCGTAGCTCGCCCGTAGGGGCCGTCTCGCCGGAACGGCGAGACGTGGAGCGAAGGCGGATGAGCGCCGCAGCCTTTGCGATCCTGGCTCTCTCCGCCTGCGCGGCGCCGCCGCCTCTCGTCCTTCACGAGCCGGGAATAACCGCCAGTCGATGCCACGTGCTCATCGAGCGGCTGGCGTCCGACGTTTCGCCCGACGAAAAGGACGCGATCATTCGTGAACTGAAGTCCATGGGGAAAGGCGCCATGCCCTGCCTGATCGAGCACTGGGGCGACGACCGCTACTGTCTCGACAGCATTTCACCCTGGTCTTCAAAGGGCGATTTCAGGACCTCGGTCGGCGACGTGATGGTGGGTCTCTTCTTCGTGGATCTGCTCGGCCTCTTCCCTGTCCATGTTCCGGAGCCTGCCGCGTGGTGGGAGGAGAATCGAAACCGCACGTTCGATGAAATGCGCGTCGACCTGGAACGCCGGCGTCGTCCATTGCCCAAGGGGCCCGGCAAGTAGCGGCGTTGGTTCAATCCCCGGCCGAGGGTCACGACACGGGCAGAATCATTACCATTTCTTTCTGTACTACGCACCCGCTCAACGCCGGACTTTGCTCGGCGATCATCGCAGGCTCTACGTTGAATGGGCGGGCAACCCGAGGTACGCCGTCGTCACGCCGCCCCGGCCGCAGGCGCGCCCCGCGTGCCCTTCGCCGCCGGCACGTTCCTGGGATTCTCAGGAACGTTCCTCGGAATCGCCGGAGCGATCGGCCCGATGTTCGTCAGAATCACGGGGACGGGCGCAGCGACTTCAGGAGCGTTCACAGGAAGCGGCGGGACCTCCGCGTCATTCTCAGGAACGTTCTTCACTTCCTGGCGGTTCACGCTCTCGGCCTTCGGGACGACCAGGCCCGTCGCCGCCGTCAGCCGCTCGATCTGAACGTTCGTCATGGGGCCGATCGCGTCGACGAGCTTCATCAGCTGCTCGAATGGATCGGCCGGCGTGCGCGCCCGCACGCCCGACGTGCCGTTGATGGCGCGAATCGCGGCGGCGGCCCGCTTGATGTCCCGCGCCGTCGCCTCGCCGATCGCCACGCGCGTGCCGTCCTTGCGCAACCCGCCCGCCGCCACGAGGAACGACAGCTCCTGGTCGCCGAGCGAGACGATGGGGTAGAGCTTCGAGACCTTCAGCGTGATCAGGCTGGGGAACCGCTCCTTGGTCGCGCGGCGGAATCTCTCGACGCGGATGCGCTGGCGCGCGGTGCCGGCGGTCAGCGGCGTCAGCCCGCGCTTCAGGGCCGCGGCGCGCAGCGACCGGATCCACGCCGCGAATCCCTTCTTCCCGCGCTTCTCGAATTCGCGCAGCAGCGCGGCGCCGAGGTCCGCCATCGCGATGGCGAGCCGCTCGCCGGCGGCGGTTTCGACCGCGAGGAGATCGAGGACGACAGTGGCGAGGTCGGTGGCCGTGCCCATGGTCTGCTCCTTTCCATCAAAACCCATAATGGGCTCGACGGCGGAGGCGGGGCGCATGATGCAGAAAACCGCCGCGCGCGGCGCAAATTCCCGAAGCTCGCTACACTCTAGGCCGATGACCGAGAGTCGCGACCTCCTGGGCCAGATCGCGCTCCAGTTCAACCTCGCGACGCGTGAACAGCTCGACGACTGCCTTCGTGAGCAGGACGCCGTCCGCGCGCGCGGCGAGCACCAGATGCTCGGCCAGGTCTTCATCTCGAAGAAGATCATGGACAGCGACGCTCTCTTCCGCCTCCTCCAGGAGCAGGAGCGCCGCCTGGAAGAGCCTCCCACCCTGGAGCGGTACGACGTCCAGAAGCGGCTCGGCGAGGGCAGCGCGGCCGTCGTCCATTCCGCCTTCGACCGCACGCTGCGCCGCACCGTCGCGATCAAGGTTTTGCGGCCGTTGATGGCCGTCGGCAGCGCGGCGCGCGAACGCTTTCTCCGCGAGGCTCGCACCGCGGCGGCCCTGCAGAGCACGCACATCGTCTCCGTCTACGACGTCGGCGAAGCGGACGGCCGCCTCTACATCGTCATGGAGTTCATCGACGGACGGCCGCTGAGCGCGATGCTCCGTGAATTGCGCGGCGATCTCCGCCGTCTCGTGACGCTGCTGGAGCACGCCGCCCGGGGCGTCGCCGCCGCCCACGCGAAGGGGATCATCCACCGCGACTTGAAGCCCGCGAACATCCTCGTCAACCGCGCCGGCGAGCCGAAGGTCGGAGACTTTGGCCTCGCCCGGCCTGTCGAGGCGAACGCGCGCGTGACGACGACCGGGGTCGCGCTCGGCACGCCCAACTACATGGCACCGGAGCAGGTGACGGCCAAGGAGCTGACGACGCGGACCGACGTCTACGCGCTCGGCGCGATCCTCTACGAGGCGCTGACGGCGCGGCTCCCCCACATCGGCGGAACCGCCGGCGAGGTCTACGCGAGAATCCTCAACGACGAGGTCATCCCTCCCCGCGACATCATCGCGTCGATTCCGCGCGAGCTCGAGGCCATCACGATGAAGGCGCTTTCGAAGGACCCGGCCGCGCGCTACGCGGACGCAGGGGCGGTCGCCGCCGAACTCGCGCGCTGGCTCGCGGGGGAGCGCGTTGAAGCGCGCCCGGTGGTGCGCTTCGTGAAGCCGCTGCTCGCCGCCCTGGTCGTGATTGCCGTCACGGCCGGCGTCGTGGCAGTCTCGCTTCGACGCGAGCCGGTCGCTCAGGGCAGGATCGACCCACCCGGCAGGCCTCCCGTCGAGGATCCTGACAAGGCGCGACTGAAGCAGGAGCTGGACCGTCTGCTCGAGACGGGACGGGCCGGACTGGAGGCGGCGGAGCGCGTTCTCGTTCGCAAGGACGGCACGCCGGAGCTGCTCGCGCAGCGCGTCGCGGCGGCGCGCGTCGCGATCGACGAGGCGGTGGCCAAGGAGGCCCGCTCCGCACCGGCGCTCCACCTCCTGGGACGGGCGCACGAACTGGTCGGAGACGAATCCAAGGCCGACGAAGCCTGGAAGCGGGCGATCGCGATTGACGCCGCCTTCGGACCGGCGCGCTTCCACCGGGGACGGCTGCTCATGCGACGGTCGTACCTGGCGGCGCTCGCCGTCACCGAGGAGATGCGTGCGATGCGCCAGCCCGAGGCCGAACGTCTCGCGCGGGAGGCGCAGACCGAGATCGAGGCGGCGATGGCGAGCGGCTGGGACGATCCGCTCGCGCGCCAGCTCGCCGCCACCATCCTCGCGTGGGCGAGCAACGACATGAGAGGCGTTCACGAGCAGGCCCACGTCGGCATCAACTCGTTCAAGGGGCGCGACGGCGTCGAGGAGTTTCACTGGCTCTGCGGCGCATCGATCGGAGACGCGGAGGAGCGGATCACCGAGCTCGACGAAGCGCTGCGGCTCCGGCCGAACTTCCCGCTGGCGCGGCTCTCTCGCGCCATCGACCGCTCCGGCCGCGGCGATCTTCCCGGCACGAAGGAAGACCTCGACGTCGCCATCGGCTTCCAGCCCCGGCTGGCGCACGCTCGAATGATGCGCGGCATCACGCTCAAGCGCATGGGGAACTTCGACGCCGCGATGGAGGACTTCAATGCCGCGGTGGCCGAAGCGAATCTCCCGGAAGCCCGCGTCAACCGCTCCACGCTCTCCATGCCGGGAGATGTCAAGGCCGCGCTGGCGGACCTGGAGGAGGCGCTCAAGACGGCGCCCGACTACATCGAGGCACGCCTGATGCGCGGAGTGGCGCTGCAGCTCTCGGGGGATTACGACGGGGCAATCCAGGAGCTGGACGTCGCGCTCGCGAAGCGCCCCCGGATGGCGCTGGGGTGGGTCTCGCGCGGCCTCGCGCACGCGAGGAAGGGAGACCTCGATGCCGCGCTGAAGGACCTGGATCGGGCCATCAAGGTCGATCCGGCGATGGTCGAGGCCTACATGAACCGCGCCGTCGTGCGCCATGCCCTTGGACAACTCGACGGGGCGATCGAGGATCTCGACAAGGTCATCCAGCTCGCGGCGGCCGGCACCGCGGAACGCTCGAAGGCGGAGCGGCTGAAGAAGACGTGGCAGGAAGAGGAGTGAGACGAGCCGTTTCAACGGCTCGTCTCATCGCGCCGTAGCCCGTCGAGCGCCTGCGTTTCTTCACGGGACGGCGAAGGCGGATGAGCGGAGCTACTGCTTGAGCTTCGTCAGCGCCAGGTTGTCGAACCACGCTTTCGCGCCAGCGCCGCCGCGCAGGACGCAGCCGACGTAGACCGCGCGCCGATCCGCACGCCACTTGACCTTGAACGGCTTCCAGCCCGCCTCGTCCTTCGTCAGGATTTCCGAGTGCGCGAAGCCGGAGCCCTCCTCCGGCCGCCCCCAGAAGAGCATCACGAACGCTTCGGCGCCGTCTCCCTTCAGCCCCTCGGCATGCAGCACGCCCGAGAACTCGTATGTCGAATCCTCCTCGACGATGCACCGCTGGATCACGGCGCCCCGCACCGGATTGTCGAGTTCGATCCTCAGGCTCCGCTCGCCGTGGGCCTTGATCTTGTCGTCCACGTTCACGAGGACGTTTCCGTCGCCGTCTTTCGTCGCCATGATCCACGCGTCCGGCACGCCCTTGCCGGCCTCAAACGACGCGTTGTAGATGGCGGGGATCTGACCGTGGTCGACTTTCTCACCGTCCGCTTTCGCCAGCTCGTCGGGCCCTTTGTCGAGATCATGGCCGATGTTCGGCACCGGCTTGCCGGCCTGGGACGCGAGCTCGATGAACATCCCCTTCGACCCCGGCGGCTTGACGACGACCAGCTCCAGCGCGTTGGCGCCTTCGTGCAACAGCAGCGGCACCCGCGTCGCCTGGACGCGTCCGAGCGTGTAGTCGTCGTGCGCCGGCTGAGTCTTCTGCGGCGCCGCGAAGACGCGCGTCACGCGCTGCCCGTCGAGGTACAGATCGACCTGCGAGTCGGTCGAAATCGCGAGGATGACCATCCGGCTTTCCTGGCTGCCCAGCGTGAGATACATGTGGTAGGCGAGGTTCTGGTGGCACTGGTCTTCGTCGGCAAGCCTCAGGAACCGCCCGGGCCACTGGTGGATCTTCCATGCGGGAAGCGCGTCGGCCTTGCCGTTCTTGAGCGCGATCGGACCGCGCATCCACCACGTCGTGAGGAAGGTGCCGTCGATCTTGGCGGGGTACTTGAATTCGCCCGCCAGCGACTGGTCGTGCATCGCGCCCATGCCGAGTCGGACGCGGTAGTCGAAGACCGGCCAGCCGAGCGCGCGGAAGATCCAGGCGAGATTCTCGCCGCACGCCTCGGAGTAGCACGTCGCGATCCGCTCTTCGACGGAGAAGCCCGCCGCCTCGAGCCGCGTGCCGAACTTCGTCCGAAGCTCGAACATCCGCTTGTGCACCGTCGGGCCGTAGAGCATTCGCAGGATCGCGTAGGCGTTGCCGCTCGGCGACCACTCGCCGGCGTCCCGATCGCGGTCAAGCCACTTCAGGATGGCCTCGGGCGCCGTGCCGTAGAGCAGGAGATAGCCGGGCCATCCGAGAAGCCCCTCATCGCATCCGTGGTAGGCGATGGCCATGTACGAATCGTGGCCGAAGCCAAGGCAGTGGCCGAGCTCGTGCGGATAGGTGCGGTTGAACGTGTCGGTCTCGTCCGCGTAGTCGAGGATGTGCGAAAGATCGACCTGGATCTTGCCGCCCATCGCCAGCATCGGCAGCTCCGGCGGCATGCGGATGACGACCTCCACGGTGAAGTTGAACTTCGGGAAGCCGAAGAGGCCGAGGCAGCCGGTGAGCGTCTTGTCGATCATCGGGATCATGCCGTGCGCGCGGTTTTTCAGCTTCTCCGGAAGGATCACGGCCGCCGGCGGATCGGAGTATTCCTTGATTCCGCTCGCCTTCGAACTGCACCGCAGCGTCTCCTTGCCGACGTTGAGCGCGACGGTGTACGTGATGCCGGCCCACGGAACGTCCTTGAACTGGTCGGGGAAGTGGAAGGTCAGCTGCGTCAACTTCTGCTCGAACAGCAGCTTGGGGCCGAGCGTCGCCTTCACCGTCCCCTCCGCGTTGTCGATCTTCGTGACAAACCGCTCCAGCGAGTCCATCACGCAGACCCACACCATCAGCCCGCGGAAGTCCTGCCAGTGGGGGAGGATGACGAGATTGCGCGGCGAGAGGTCGAGGCTCTGGCCGGGCGCGAGCTTCGACACTTCAGGCGTGAAGTGGAACGTGCCCTGGCCCGCATGTGAATTCACCTGGAGCCGAAGAGGCCCTGACGGCACCCGCAGCGTGAGCTTCTCTTTCGTCGTCAGCGAGTAGATCTCGCGCGACCCGTCGGGCATCGAGAGGCTCGCGTCGATCTGGTCTCCCCCCGGCAGGGACGCGGGGTCGAGGATGACCTGGCTGTACTCCGCACCCTTCATTCGCAGGACGAGCTCCTTGTCGGGCTTCGCCTTGCGATCGGTGAAGAGCAGGCGCTCCGACGCGGAAGGCACGGCCCACGCCTGCACTTCGAAGACGAGGTTCGACGTGCTGTGCAGCACCGGGTCGACCATCGGCGTCCCCGCCGTGTCGAAGCGGAGCATGAAGAGATCGGCGACCGCGCCATGCACGAGTTCGTGTCGCAGGGCGGGCGTGAAGTCGGCGGGGGCGAACGAGATCCGCTCCGGCCGCACCGGTGCGTCCCTGCCGTCGAACAGCTTCACGACCGAGTGACGATCGGCGACGAGCTGCGCCCGGCCGCCCTCTTCTCCGACCGTCATCTCACCGGCGAGGTAGTGGAGATCGACTTTCGACGGGTCCTTCGTCGTCGTGGTGCCGTCCTTCGTCGGCGTCGGGTCGCCCGCCTTGACCTCGATCTTGCGCACGTAAACGAGCCACTCGCCGACGAGCAGGTCGCCGCGCCACTGGCCCTTCGCGTCGGTCGTCGCGCTCACGCGCATCCCGAGCTTCTTGTGAAGCAGCGACAGCTTCGCGTCCGCCAGCGTCTCGACCTGCGCCGGGCGGCGCGTCCACTTCGGCCGCATCTCCTGCTCGTGCCTCAGCTCGTCGGCGACGAGCGCCGCCTGCCACTTCGCCCCCTGGTGCGATTTCCCGAGCGCCATCTCGCCGCCGGCGAGGAGCGCACTGTCCTTGCGCAGTTCGTACCGAAGCGTCTTGAGCGCGGGGTCGTTCCGGACGACGAAGAAGACCTTGATCCACTCCAGCGGCGGGACCGTCACCTCCTGCTCCATCTTCACCTGCGGCAGGACGACCTTGCCGGCCAGCGGAGTCGTCGCGGGGTTCGAGACCTTTACCCCGACGACGCGCCACGCGTTCCGGTTCTGAAGCGTGCGGACGAGGGCCGCCGCCTCCTGCTGTCCGGGATCGTCCTCGAGCTCGGGCACCGGCAGGTTCTCGATCGTCTTCATCCCGAATCGCTGCGCGGCGGTGCGCTCACGCTCGGGCCAGGCGTCGGGAATCCCGGCAAGCGTCGGCGCCTTGTCCTGCGCGCCGAGCCAGAGGAGGACGACGGCGATGATCCCGCGCTTCAGCATGGCTATTGAACGCGTGGCGGGATGGATCGCGGCAGGGACTGGTGAAACGTTGCGCGGGTTGTACACTGCCGCACCATGGCTGAAGTGAAACTGCTCGAATGTCTGGAGCCGGGCCACCGGATCACCGTAACTGAGTCGACCGCCGACGGCAGGAAGTCGATCACGGTCAGGGCCAACCGCGAGGGCATGGTGACGCTCGCGCGGCTCATGCTCTTCATGACGCAGCCGAACGCCAGGCCCGGCATCGCGGTCGACCTCAACATCCTGGGCGCCCTGGCGCCTGGTCTCAACCTGCTCCTGGAGCGCGAATGAAACGACTCCTGATCCTGCTGCTCCTCGCCGGCTGCACCCAGCCGGCACCGTTATCTCCTTCTCGTCCGTCGATGCGCGAGCTCGTCGAGCTTCTCGCGGGCGATCGCTGTGAAGGGCGCATGACGGGGGAGCCCGGCGAAGCGCTCGCTGCCGACCTGATCGAAGGCGCGTGGCCCCGCGGTCTCGAGCCGTTCCTGCCGGACGGCGCGCGTCAGCCGTTCGAATTCAAACACGCGAACACCGCCATCAAGGGCACCAACGTGATCGGCTGCGTGAAGGGGACCGACCGGCCCTACGACATCGTCATCATCGGCGCGCACTACGATCACCTGGGCAAGGACCAGAAGGGCATCCACCACGGCGCCGACGACAACGCGTCCGGGACCGCGGTGCTCATCGAACTCGCGCATCGCTTCGCCGCCAAGCCGTGCTCCCGCACGATCGTCATCGCGCACTTCAGTGGCGAAGAGCTCGGAATCCTCGGCTCGAAGGCCTTCGCGGGCAGGGTCCCCGGGACCTATTCGATGGTCGCGATGCTCAACATGGACATGGTCGGCCGCATGAAGGAGAACAAGCTCGTCGTGCTCGGCGCCGACACGAGCCCGTCGTGGGAGTCGATCCTGAAGGACGCGAACACCGGCGGCCTCGCGCTCGGCCTGGGCAAGGGCGGCACCGGCCCCAGCGATCACACGTCGTTCTATCTCAAGAACGTGCCGGTCCTGCACTTCTTCACCGGCGCCCACGCCGACTACCACAAGCCCAGCGATACCGCCGAGAAGCTCAACTACGACGGGATGGCGCAGGTCGCCGACCTCGTCGAGGCCGTCGCGCGCCGCGTTGCCGACAGCAGGGAGCGTCTCGCGTTCCAGAAGAGCACCGCCGACGTCGCGCCGAAGGAGGGAACGCCGCCGCCGTCGAACGCACGGCCGTCGCTCGGATTGATGTTCGACTACAGCGACATGTCCGTGATCCGCATCGACGGCGTCACGTCGGAGGGTCCGGGCGAGAAAGCCGGCGTGAAGGTGGGCGATCAGATCGTCAAGCTCAACGGCAGGGAACTCAATGGACTGCAGGAGTACTCCGACCGCTTCTTCGCGCTCAAGCCGGGCGACGTGATCGAGCTGACGCTGCTGCGCGACGGCAAGACGGTGACCGTCAAGGCGACGGTGGGGGCGAAGCAGTAGACGGGTCTCCTCGCCGGCGGTGAGCGAGCGCCGCCCGCGCGTGGGCGTCCGAAAGCGCGCCGCGGGATGCTCTCGCGTGGAAGCTGTGGGGAAGGTGCGGTGAAGGCCTTCCCCGCGCGGAGGGAAAACTTTCTCCACATGGAGGGAAAACTTTCCCCTCGCGAAGGGATAGTGAATGAAGGTGCGGTCTCCGATGGAGCATCCTCGAGGCGCGAGTCGAACCGTTGTTTTTTAGGCCCTTCGCCCGTACACTTTGCCCCTCACCAACCACTTCGAAAGGGGATTTTTCATGGCTCTCGCGGAATTCAAGGCCGAAGGCGGCATTGCCACCATCACGCTCAACAATCTCCCGGCGAACCTCTACACCCACGAGATGATGCTCGACCTGGACAAGGCCATCCTCCAGGCGCGCTTCGACGACAGCGTCCACGCGATCGTCCTCACCGGCATGGGCGAGAAGTTCTTCTGCGCCGGCGCCGACATCAAGATGCTCGCCACCGTGACTCCGAAATTCAAATACATGTTCTGCCTCCACGCGAACGAGACGCTCTCGCGTCTTGAACAGACGCCGAAGATCGTCATCGCCGCGCTGAACGGCAACACCGTCGGCGGCGGACTCGAGATCGCGATGGCGGCCGATCTGCGCATCGCGCGCAAGGACAGCGGCAAGGTCGGCCTGCCCGAGGTGACGCTCGGCGTCCTCCCCGGCACGGGCGGAACCCAGCGGCTCGTCCGCATCGTCGGCAAGTCGAAGGCGATCGAGATGATGACGACGGGCCGGCTCTTCTCGTTCGAGGAGGCCCTGGGGAACAACATCATCGACCAGATCATCGAAGGCGACGGCGCGACCTTCATGGCGAAGGTCTACGACTACGCCCGGCAGTTCGTTCCGCCCAACCGGGCCTCGAAGGCCGTCGGCCTCATCAAGCGCTCGGTCCAGAGCGGCAGCGAGGTCTCGTTCGAGTACGGCCTCGCGATGGAGCGCGAGTTCCAGGCGCAGCTTTTCTCCAGCAGCGACGCGAAAGAAGGCCTTGCCGCGTACGTCGAAAAGCGGAAGCCGAACTTCAGCGGCAGCTAGCTCATGACCAAGCTCTTCATCAACGGCCAGTTTGTCGACGGCTCCTCGGGGAAGACCTTCAAGGTCATCAACCCCGCGAACGAGTCGGTCCTCGCTGAAGTCTCCGAGGGCAGCGAGCACGATGCCGACACGGCCGTGAAGGCGGCCCGCGCCGCGCTCGACGGCAAGTGGGCCGCGACATCGCCGGGCGACCGCGCCCGCCTGATGCTGAAGGCCGCCGACTTGATGGAGCAGAAGCTCGACGAATTCGTCCAGCTCGAAACGGCGAACTGCGGCAAGACGCTCTTCGAGTCCAAGGTGGAGATCCGGCTCTCGATCGACGTCCTGCGCTACTACGCGGGATGGGCGACCAAGTTCAGCGGCGAGACCCTGCCCTCCGGCCCGGGCGCGTTCCTCTTCACGCTGCGCGAGCCGGTCGGCGTCGTCGCCGCGATCACGCCCTGGAACTTCCCGCTGCTCCTGTCGATGTGGAAATACGGACCCGCCCTCGCTACGGGGAACACCATCGTCCACAAGCCCGCGAGCCTCACGCCGATGACGGCGCTCAAGTTCGCCGAGGTCATCCAGGCCGCCGGCTTCCCCGAGGGCGTCTTCAACGTCGTCCCGGGCCCCGGCACCAGCGTCGGCAACGCCCTGGTCACGCACCCCGGCGTCGACAAGATCGCCTTCACCGGCGACAGCTCGACGGGGCGGGGGATCATGAGACTCTGCGCCGACAGCCTCAAGAAGGTCTCCCTCGAGCTCGGCGGCAAGAGCCCCAACATCGTCTTCGCCGACGCCGATCTCAAGGGCGCGTCGGGCGGCGCGATCGGCGCCATCTTCTACAACAAGGGCGAGGTCTGCGCCGCGGGCAGCCGCCTCTTCGTCGAAGAGTCGATCAAGGACGAGTTCGTCGCGGCCGTCACAGAGCGCGCGAAGAAGACCACCGTCGGCGACCCCCTCGACAAGAACACCCGCATGGGCCCGGTGATCTCGAAGGGCCAGCTCGACAAGGTCCTCTCGTATGTCGATTCCGGCAAGTCCGAAGGGGCGAAGCTCGTCCACGGCGGCGAGCGGCCGGCGAACCTGCCGAAGGGGTACTTCGTCACGCCGACGATCTTCACCGACGTCAAGAACTCGATGAAGATCGCGCGCGAGGAGATCTTCGGGCCGGTGCTCAGCATCCTCTCGTTCAAGGACGTCGCCGACGCCGTCGCGCAGGCGAACGACTCGATCTACGGCCTCGCCGCCGCGGTCTGGACGAAGGACATCAAGAAGGCCCACAAGGTCGCGCGGGCCGTCAAGTCCGGCACCGTCTGGATCAACACCTACAACCAGTACGACGCCGAGCTGCCGTTCGGCGGCACCAAGCAGAGCGGCTTCGGCCGCGAGCTCGGCCGCGAAGCGCTCGACCAGTACACCCAGACCAAGAGCGTCTGGGTCGATCTGTCGTAGCCCCCGACTCCTCCGCCCGCGTTACAATTTGCACGATGCGCGACGGACTCCTGGCGGGTCGATACGAGATCCAGGAGAAGCTGGGCGAAGGCGGCGTCTCCGACGTCTACCGGGCCATCGACCGCGAACTCAACCGGCCCGTCGCCGTGAAGTTCCTCCGCGAAGGGCCCGCCTCCCGCGACGTCCTGCGCATCCGCTTCCTGCGCGAGGCCCAGGCCATCGCCAAGCTCTCTCACCCGCACCTCGTGACCGTCCACGACGCCGGCGAAGAGAACGGGCGCATGTACATCGTGATGGAGCTCGTTGCCGGCCTCCCGCTCGACCAGGTCGTGCGCGACCGCGCCTTCACTCCCCGCGAAGCGGCCGACCTCGTCCGCAAGCTCGCACTCGGCGCGCACCACGCCCACATGGCCGGCATCATCCATCGCGATCTCAAGCCCGCGAACATCCTCGTCACGGCCTCCGGCGAGCCGAAGATCGTCGACTTCGGGCTTGCGCACGTCGCTGAGATCGGCGTCGAAGTCACCAAGCCCGGCACGATCCTCGGCACACCGCGCTACATGGCGCCGGAGCAGGTGCGCGGGGAGTCCTCCACCCTCACGGGGGCCGCCGATGTCTACTCGCTGGGCGCCGTTCTCTACGAGCTCCTTGCGCGACGGCCTTTGCACGCCGGCGACACGACGTTCGACGTCATCAACAGCGTTCTGAACGACGAGCCCGCCTCGCTCCGCTCGATCAACGCGGCGGTCCCGGCGCCGCTTGACGCCGTCGCGCTGAAGGCGATCGAACGGGCGCCGGGGCGCCGCTACGGCTCGGCGCGGGAGCTGGCGGACGATCTCGACCGCTTCCTCGCCGGCCACCCGGTGCTGGCGCGCGGTCCATCGTCGATGCGGTCGCTCGCCCGGGCCGTTGGACAGAAGGCGGCCCTTGTCGTCGCGGCGGTGGCGCTGGGCGTTCTGGCGGTCGTCGGCGTCGCCATCGTGCGCTCAACGAGACCGGCCGATCGTCCCCCGAAGCAGCAGCGCCCCGAAGTTCGGGCGCTTCTCGACTCCGCCGGCCGCCTGATGGAGGCGGTCGTGGCGAAACGGCGCGAGCCGCGCTACACGGCTGACGATCTCAAGTCCGTCGCCGCCAGGGCGGTTGCAGATTACCAGCGAGTGCTGGCGCTCGACCCCGACGAACCCGAAGCGCATCTCGGGATCGGCCGGGCGCTCGACATGACCGGCGAGGAAGAGACGGCGCTGGCCAGCTTGGATCGCGCGATCGCCTCCGCGCCCGATTTTTCACCGGGATACCGCGAGCGCGTCCGCCTCCTCGCACGCCGCTACGAGGACTTGCGCCACAAGGTGAGCGGCGCCACGAATCCCGAAACGGACGAAGCCCGTCAGCTGCGCACGCGGATTGCGGCGGACATCGCGAAGTGCGGCGACTGGGACTACGGCCGCGCCATACTCGCCTTCGCGGAAGGGGAGTACGAGCGGGCCGTGACGCTGCTGACCTCCTACACGATCGCCGCGCCCTGGGACGGCGAAGCCTTCTACTGGCTCGGCCACGCGCTCTGGCACCTCGACCGCTTCAAAGAGTGCAACGAAGCACTGACGAGCGCGCTGCGCTGCGACACGGGCCACTTCGACTCCTACCAGAACCGCGGTCGTGCCCGCATGAAGCTGAGGGACTTCTACGGAGCCCTGACCGACTTCGAGGCGGCGCTGCGGATCCGGCCGAAGTCCAATGGCGCCCTCCACGGTTTCGCCGACGCGCATGCAGACCTCGGCAACGACGGCGACGCCATCGCCGCGTACAGCCGGCTCATCAAGCAGGACCCGCAGAACGACGCCGCCTACGTCGATCGGGGCCACGTCTACTTCAAGCGCGGCGACTACGGAGCGGCCGAGCGCGACTACTCGGCCGCCATCCGGTTTTCACCTCGTTACATCGATGCCTACTATGGGCGCGGCATCGTTCGTCGAAAGCTCGACAACGACAGCGGCGCTTTCGACGACTTCAGCAAGATCATCGAAATCGCGCCCGACCATTGGGACGCGCTCGTGCAGCGGGGCCGCATCCGCGCGGAGCGCAAGCAGCACGAAGCCGCCATCGCCGATTTCACGACGGCCATCTCCCACCGGCCGGCGAGTGCCGCCGCGCACTACAGCCGGGCGCTTTCCCGCCGCGCCCTCGACGATCTGAAAGGCGCCCTCGACGACCTCACGCTCGCGCTGAAGCACGACCCCGACTACTTCGAGGCCCTCCGCCGCCGCGGGATCTATCGACGGGAGTCCGGCGACCTCCAAGGCGCCATCGAGGACTACCGCGTCGCCCTCAAGCTGAAGCCCGACGACGTCCCGACCCTGACGAACCTCGGCAACGCGCTGCATCAGGCCAAGGACTACGACGGCGCCGTGAAGGCCCTAGATCGCGCCGTGAACCTCGCGCCCGAGGATGCGCGCGCGCATTACAATCGCGGCAACACGCGCCGCTCGATGAACGACATCCCCGGCGCCATCGAGGACTACTCCGAGGCGATCCGCCTCGACCCGCAGGACCCCGAGTCGTGGTGCAACCGCGGGCTGGCGCGCCAGTCCAGCCGCGACTACGCAAACGCGATCGTCGACCTCACGCAGGCGCTCAAGATCGCCCCCAACGACTGGAAGTACCGCGACATGGCCATGCGCCACCTCGAACAGGCGAAGCGCGAGCATGGGAAGCAGTAAGATCCCATCTCCATGAGCGGACGGGTCGCGGGCCGGTACGAACTCCTCGGCAAGCTGGGGCGTGGTAGCGTCTCGGACGTCTATCGCGCCCGCGACGTCGAGATCGGCCGCGACGTCGCCGTCAAGTTCCTCCGCGAGACGCTGCAGGACAGCGACGTCGTTCGCAAACGTTTCATTCAAGAGGCGCAGGCCGTGGCGCGACTCTCGCATCCGAATGTCGTGAAAGTCCACGACGCGGGCGAAGCGGGCGGCCGCATGTTCATCGTCATGGAGCTCGTGGAAGGCACCGGCCTCGACAGCCTCATCCGCGAGCATCCGTTCAACGCCGACACGGCCGCCGAGCTCATGCGCCGGGTGGCGCTGGGTGTCCATGCCGCTCACGAGGCCGGCGTCGTCCACCGCGATCTCAAGCCGGCGAATATTCTCGTCGGCGCGGCCGGCGAGGCGAAAGTCGTCGACTTCGGTCTCGCTCACCTCGCCGACTCCGACGGGAGCCTTACGAAGCCTGGCACGATTCTCGGGACTCCCCGCTACATGGCTCCCGAGCAGGTGCGGTCGGGCGGCGCTCCGGTGACCCGCGCGGTGGACATCTACTCGCTCGGGGCCATCCTCTTCGAAATGCTGGCGGGCCAGCCGGTTCACCCGGGTGAGTCGACCTTCGATGTCATCTCGGCGGTGCTGAGCGACGACGCCACGCTGCTGCGGCGCGTCGTCCCCGACGCGCCGGCGGCGCTCGAAGCGATCGTCGCAAGGGCCCTCGATCGACAACCCGCGAATCGGTACGCGTCCGCGCTGGCGCTCGCCGACGACCTGGGTCGCTTCCTCGCCGGTGAGTCGGTGAAGGCGCCTGCAGCCGCGTCGCTGCGCCGACGCGCGGCGAAACACGGTCCGGCGCTTGCCGTTGGCGCCACGCTGCTGCTCATCGTGGGCGTCGCCGTGCTGCTCCTCAGGAACGCGGCGGCAGACCGCAACCGCCACGCGAGCGAGGCGGACGAACGGGCGAGGCACCGCGAGGACGCGCGACGCGCCGCGCAGGCCGGCGACCGTCTCGTCGAGGAGATCGCCGCCACGATGCGGGAGCCGGACTACCGCCTTGAGGACCTGCGTCGCCTTGCCGAGCGGGCGCAGACCGCGTACGAAACGGCGAAGGACGATCCGGTCGCCTTGCTCGGCGCCGGCCGGGCGTGGGCCCTGGCGGGCGACGCGAAGCGCGCCGCCGCGTTCTACGATCGCACGATTGCCGCGGCTCCCGACTTCGCGCTGGCGTACGTCGCCCGGGCCCGGTTGCGGCTGCCGCGATACGAGGAGCTCCGGCACCTGCCGGGAGGCGCCTCACGACCCGAAGACGACGAAGCCCGCCGGCTTCGAGCCGTCATCGAGTCGGACGTGCGGAAGGCGGAGACGCTGAGCAAGGAGACGCCCGAGCGCCTCTTCGCCGACGCGATCCTGGCCTTCTCGTCCAGTGAGTATGAAAAGGCCCAGGAGCTTCTTGGGCGTTACTTGAGCGTCGCCCCGTGGGACGGCGAGGCGCACTACTGGCGAGGCCACGCCCTGCTCCATCTCGAACGCCCTGCAGACGCAGAGAAAGAGCTCACGCTGGCGCTTCGAAGCAACACGCGGGATCTCGCGGCCTACCTGGGCCGCGGCTCCGCGCTGCGCCGGCTCGGCCGCACCGCCGACGCCGTCGCCGATTACTCGGCGGCCATCGCCATCGAGCCTGGCTCCGCGGCGGCGTATATCGGACGGGGCAACGTCAGATCGGACCTGGGGGAGCGCCTGGCGATCACCGACCTCTCGGAAGGAATCAAGCTCGACCCCGCCAATGCCCACGCGTGGTTCGACCGCGGCATGGCCCATGAGCGACTGGGTGACTATCCCGACGCCATGGCCGATTTCACGACGTCGGAGTCGCTCGACGGCCACCCGCGCGAGACGATCTTCAGGCGCGGCGCGTGCAAGCGCAAGCAGGGCGACAACGATGGAGCGCTCGCCGATTTCGCGTCGGCCATCGAGCGGCAGCCGCAGCTGGCGGAGGCGCTGCTGGCGCGCGGCGTCATCCTGCTGGAGCGGCAGAAGAGCGCCGACGCCATGACGGACTTCAACCGCGCCATCGCGGCCAAGCCGGACCTGGCGGCGCCGTACTACCATCGCGCGCGGATCCGTCGCATGCTCGGAGAACTGCGCCCGGCCCTCGACGATTCCATCCGCTACGTCGGCCTCGATCCCGCCGCCTGCAACGGCTGGCAGCTGCGGGCGGAGCTGCACCGCGACTTGCGTGAGTTCGCCGAGGCACTCGCGGCGGCGAAGGAGGCGATGCGCGTGCACCCGGAGGATGTCGCGCACCTGGTGAACGTCGCGGCGGCACGGAAGGACGCTGGCGATGTCGCCGGCGCACTCGCCGATTACGAGGAGGCCCTGCGCCGCAATCCGCGCCAGCTCGCCGCGCGGTACAACCGCGGCACCCTCCGGATCGACCGGCGTGAGCTCGACGGCGCGATCGAGGACTTGACCGTCGCCGTCGACATGGCGCCTGAGAGCGTCGAGGCCCGCGCCAACCGCGGCGTCGCCTACAAGCTCCGCGGCGACAAGGCCGCCGCCATCGCCGATCTCGAGAAGGCCCTCACCCTTGCGCCGGCCGACTGGCGCTACCGCGACCTGATGCAGAAGCACCTCGACGAGCTGCGGAAGGGAGACTGACCGTGTCCTCCCTTTTCCGCGCGCACATTCTCACCGCCAACGAAGGCGGCGAGTGGGACGACTGGCCGGACGGCGGGCTGCTGGCGGACGACGCGGGCCGGATCGCGTGGATCGGGCCCTACCGGCTCCATCCGCCGGACGCGGGGAAAACCGTCGACCGGCGGCCCGACCTTCTCCTCCCCGGCTTCATCGATCATCACGCGCACGTTCCGCAACTGCCCGTCTGCGGCGTGCACGGCGATTCGCTCCTCGACTGGCTGCACCGCTGGATCTTCCCGCTCGAGGCGGGCTTTCGGGGCGACCGCGCGCGCACCGGAGCGCGTGCGTTTTTCGCGGAATCGCTCGCCGAAGGCGTGACGACCTCCTGGCTCTACGGTTCCGCCTGGCCCGAGAGCACGGCGATCATCCTCGAGGAGGCCCGGCTCGCCGGCGCGAAAGCGTTCGTCGGCCACCCGCTCATGGACGTCGATGTCTACCGTGACGACCTGAAGGGCCTGGGCCAGTCGAAGCGCACTCAGCGCGTGATCGATGAGGCGAAGGCGTTCTCGAAGAACCCGCGATTCGTGGCGACGCCGAGATTCGCGCTGTCATGCACGCCGGAACTGCTTGAGGCCTGCGCCGGCTTCCCGCGGCTGCAGACCCATCTTGCGGAGAATGTGCGCGAATGCATCGAGGTGAAGCGCCGCTTCGGGCGGAAGTATGCCGCCGTCTACGAGCGCGCAGGGCTGCTCAAGGAGGGCGCGGTCTTCGCTCACTGCATCCACCTTGAGCGGCGCGACAAACGCCGCCTTGACGAGCGCGGCTGCGTGCGGGTGCATTGTCCGACGTCGAATTTGTTTCTTGGCAGCGGCGTGATGGCGTGGGACGAAGGGAGGATCCGGCTTGGCTCCGACGTCGGCGGCGGCTGGACGCTCTCGCCGTTCGACGTCATGCGATGCTCGCTCACGCAGAAGAGCGGCGCGACACCCGAGGATCTGCTTCGCGCAGCGGCTGGACGGCTCGTTCCCGGTGAGGCGGCGGACTTCGTCATCCTCGCGGCCGATGTCGTGATGCCGGCCGGGTCGCCCGCGGTGGAGGGGACCCACGAGCTGATCTCGCGGATCGTCTACCGGGGGAGCCGCGCGGCGGTTCGGCAGGTGGTGGTGGATGGGAATCCTCAGCAGTTCCGTAGATAGGCTCGGTGAGATCGCTAAGCCGATGCTGAGCAGATAGATCGACCGGAATTCCCGGACCGAAAGACCCGCATCAAATTCGCGTAAGCTGATGGTGGTTTTTTGCTTGCT
>Ga0247727_10003348_pt1 | contig 35502 bp, 18 predicted proteins | sample WisWelCaveWW1625_FD_202498 | JGI IMG/M metagenome (GOLD analysis project Ga0247727, IMG submission 202498) | Biofilm microbial communities from Wishing Well Cave, Virginia, United States - WW16-25 | ecosystem: Environmental > Aquatic > Deep subsurface > Groundwater > Cave microbial mat | place...
ACGTCCTAGGCGGCGCGTCCCACGGCGAAAGTTAAAGGATTCGCGCCGCGTGCGGTATCTGTTATATCGCAAGCGGCTCACGGCTTAACTTAATGCCATTGCGCTTTAGCGGGTTTATCCCAACGATCCGACTAAAGTGGCGTTGGATACAACGCAAAAATCCAACCCCTTTCCCCGAATCGCATTATTCTTTAGCCCAACGAATGAATTCGTCACTACAATTTCCCCAAAAAAAATCGCGAACCCACGCGAACCATTTTTCCATTCGCGTAGATTCGCGACGATTCGCGGTTTCTATCGTTCCTACTCCACACTCGCTTCGTCCGCCCCCGTCACTTCCGGGTTCTCACTCGCCGCGGTTTCATCTACCGACGACGCGGGCGCGTTCCCCTTTGGACTGCGCGTACGTCCCCCTTTGCGCGTGCGCGGTTTTGGCGGGGTAAAGTACATCACCAGCGCGGGCTTGCCCTTGAAGCGGCGCGGACTCTTGGACAACGCGAGCAGCGCGGTCCGCGCGAACCGCTGCGCGTCCAGTGCAGCTGGCAGAGCGGTTTGCTCATTCAACGCGTCCAACGCCGCCAACGCGCCTTCCACATTCCCTTCCATCGCGCGCAAGACCCATTCCACCGCGTCCAAAAATTCAGGCGCAATCTGTTGGTGTTCTCTTGCCGCGTTCAACCGCGCGCGCGTCCGTTTCAAATTATTTTTGAAAATCCGTTGGTCCTCTTGGTACAGCGCCGCAATCGCCAACTGCGTTTGCGCGCCCAATTCCCAATCGGGCGCATTGCCCAAACCCGCTTCCGCCTGCTGCTCACCTTCCGTGATATTGCCTTCCGCCAGCAGCGTACTGCCGAGTTGCAATTGCGCTGCGCCGTTGCTCGGATTTGCCGCGATTGCCTGATTCATAAAACGACGCGCGGGTTCAAATTCCTGCGCGTGGAGCGAGACGAGACCGCGCGTGTACAAACTGCGCGAAGTTTCGACGCTGCTGCCCAACGTTTGCGCGATCGTCAATGCTGCCTGCGCGAACAAATCCGCCTCCGCCGCACTGCCCGTTTCCAATTTCAACCGCGCGATATTATTCAAGACCTGCGCTTCCCCAAGCGGCTCGTTACTCACGCGCAAAATTTCAATCGCCTCTTGGAAATTTTCCAACGCTTCGTCCCACTCGCGCTGCGCTTGCGCCAACACACCGAGCCGATTAATCCCCCAGCCATATTGCGCGCGCGCGTTTGACGCGTTCGCCAATTCCATCGCGTCATTAAAACTCGCATCCGCTGTACTCCAATCCCGCGCGTTCATTGCTGCATCGCCGCGTCGGAACAACAACTTCATCCGCGTTTCCGACGATGCGTCCTCCGCCAGCGCGTTGCGCGCGGCATCAAAATACATTGCCGCATCATTCCAACGATTCTGCTCTTCCGCAATCTGCGCGCGTTCCAGCCACAACGCGTGGGTGTTTGCATTTTCCACGCGCGGCGCGATCTCAATTGCCGCGCGATATGCCGCGTCCGCCGCCGCGTGTTCGCCCAACTGCGCGTGCGCGCGTCCGATCCGTTCGCGCAATACAAATTGTTCGCGCGGCGCGTCAAATTTTTCGTACAATTCCAACGCCGCTTGATTTTCGTTCAATGCCGCGCGCCAATCCTCGCGCGCCACCGCTGTCTCACCTAATTGCGTGTGCAACTCTGCTTGCAAAGGTTCATCGCCCTGCTGTGTTGCCAACGCCAATGCCGCTTGCTGCGCGCGTTCCGCTTGTTCCCATTTGCCCGCGCGCGTGTGCAAGACGCCTTGACGCGCAAGCAATGCTTTTTGTTCGTGGATGCGTTCCAGTTCCACCGCGCGCGTCAATGCTTCGTTGTACAACAGCACCGCTTCCTCGTCCGCGCCGCGCCCTTCTGCCAGCAAGCCAAGTTGTCGCAACAAACGCGCGACGCGCTCGCGTTCGTTCGCTGCGATGTAATCATCGCTGCGCGCCATCTCTAACGCCTCACGATATGTCGTTTCCGCCGCGCCCGTTTGCTCCAATTCCATTTGCAAATCACCAACGCGCTCCAAAATTTCCGCGCGCGGTGTCTCATCTCCCAACGCACGATACGACTCCAACGCCTGCAAATTCAAATCCAGCGCGCGCGGTAATTGTTGCTGCTCTTGCGCCATCACGCCAAGATTTGCCAGCAGGATCGCTTCACTCTCCCGATCCCCAATTTCGCGCGCCAATCCCAGCGCGCGCGAGTACGCATAATCCGCATCGCCCCACGCGCCGATCTGCTGCGACGCATCGCCGATATTATTCAGCACTGTTCCTTGCGCCGTGCGCCAAATCGGATCCATGTCCGCTTCCGCTTCGATCTGCTCGAATGTCGTCACCGCCTCGCGATAATAATTCAGCGCGTCATCCCAGCGCTTTTCTTCTGCCGCCATCAAGCCGAGCGTGTTGAGAATTTCGCCCGCGTCTGCGAGATTGCCTTGCGCGCGCGCCAATTCCAACGCGCGTTTGTATTCCACCTCTGCGCGCACATTCGCGCCGCGGCGCGCGCGCGTCAATTCCGCCAGCGTTTCTGCGCGCGCCTCATCCACCCCCGCGCCTTCAAATTGCGCCAACGCCGCTTGGTAATAATCAATCGCCCCATCCCAATCCTCTTGCGCCTGCCGCACCAATCCGAGCGAATTGTACAACTCGCCCGCGCGCGTCGCGTCATTCGCATCTTGATTCAAGACCAACGCTTGCCGATAATTTGCTTCCGCCTCATTCCACATTTTGCAATTGCGCTGCACATCGCCGATATTCGCCAGCACGCCCACTTGCGCTTCAGGAATCCCCACCTGCTCGAATCCCGTCAACGCGCCGCGATATTGCGACAACGCTTCATCCCAACGCATCTGCGCTTCCAGCGCGACGCCAAGTTGATTTTGCATCTGCGCGTGCAACGCGCGTTCGCCCGTTTCATCGTACAAGTCCAGCGCTTCCAGATACGCTGCTTCGGCATCCGCCCATCTGCCAGCGTCCAAACTTGCATCGCCTTGAGCGGCGGCTTGATCTGCCTGTTTCAATTTTGCATTTCGCACCGCGCGCTCGAACGCGCGATACACTTCGGTTTTCGCGGATCGCGCGCCAATCTCGTTATACAAATGCAAGGCAGCTTGATACTGATCCAACGCGCCATCATATTCTTCGCGATCCCCTTGCACATGCCCAAGCCGTTGCAGCATCGCGCCTTCATCCAAACGCTTGCCCGTATCGTGATACAGCTTGCGCGCGTTTTCAAACGCGTTCGCCGCGTCATCATATTGCGTCGCCTGACGGTGCATGTCACCGAGCCGCGTCCATGTTCCCGCTTGCGAATCGAGCTGTTCCAGTTCTTGATACACATCGAGCGCGTGATGATATTCCGCGCGCGCATCATCCCAATGTTCCTGCTCGCCCGCCAACGAACCGAGCAAGTTGTACAACTGCGCCAACGTTTGCAAATCACCTTGCTCTTGCGCAATCGCCAACGCGCGCCGATAGGTTACACTCGCGTTTGCCCATTCGCCCGCGTGCTGCTGCGCGTCTCCGATGCTTGCGAGAATGTGCGCTTGTTGCTTCAATACCCCGCGCCGCGCGTCGGATGTTTCGGGCGTATTGAGTCGCGCCAACGCGTTTTCGTTCGCGCTCACCGCGTCGTCCAATAATTTTTGCTGCGCCGCGATTTCCGCCAACTGTTGCCAATCCAAACCTGCGCGCGCGCGCTGATTCAAGTCCTCGCGATAATTGACCGCGCGCGAAAACACGCGGTGCGCGTCATCCCAACGCGCCTCTGCCATCGCCTGCGCGCCCACTGCTTCCAACGCGTCCGCGTGCAAACCTTTCAATGACGCGCGTTCCGACGCGTTCGCGTCAAACAACGCATCCGCCTGCTCCAACTCCGCCAGCGCGTCCTCGTACCGTTCTTGCGCCAACAACGCGCGCCCCAAACCAAAATGCGTTTCCGCTTCGTGCGTGTCGCCGCCCGCCGCTTGTTGCAGGAGCCACGCGCGACGATACAAATTTTCCGCGTCCGCAAATTCGTTCGCGTCGAGTTCTCGCGCTGCCACACGCCGCAGCAAGTTCGCCTGCTGTCTTGCAACCACGCGCCAACGCTCCGTCTCTTCAATCGCCGCAAACGTGTGTCCCGCGCGCGCATACAGATCAATCGCCCCTTCCACATCCTCGCGCGCATTCGCCGCATCCCCCGCCGCCTCCAAAACTTGACCGAGCAACAGCGGATTCTCTGCTTGCCCCGCCAGGGTTAATGCTTCGTTCCAAGCTTGATCGGGCTGCCCGCGCCCTTGCTGCAATAGCGCGTTCGCCAGCGCGTTGGAAATTTCACGCTGCTGCAACGCGTTGCCGTCAATGCGATCAAATTCGTATGCGCGGCGATACGCGCGCAGCGCGTCGTCGTCCCGCGATTGCGCGGTGTAAATGTGTCCGAGACGGAACCACAAATCCGCGACTTGATCAAAATTGTCGGACGCCTCCGCCATTTTTCGCGCGCGCGTAAAAACCGTTCCCGCTTGCGCCCATTCCCCAGCTGCCTGTGCGCGTTTGCCTTCTTGCTGTAACGCGTGAGCTAACTGCGCTAAAATTCGATCGCGCAAATACACTTCCTCGCCCGTGAGCAGCGTGACAGCTTGATCGTAATGAGAGATCGCTTCAACAAAATTTTCTTGCGCCGCAAACGTCAACCCGATCCGATATTGCAAATCCCCATCGCGATCCGTGCGCCCTGTGACCGAATCGAATTCAAGCGTGCGTGTGTACGCGTTCGCTGCATCCGCCCATTGTCCCTCACCGTACAACACCTCACCCAATTCTACATACGCGTTCGCTTGACGCGCATCAATCTGGTGAACGTCCGCGTCGCTTGCAAGCACTTGATAGTTTTGACGTGACGCGTCATAGTACGCGAGCGCGTCTTGCCAATGTCCTTGCGCCGATGCAATGTCGCCGAGCGCGCGTTCGATTTCCGCCGTGTGTTGCGCGTCCGACACCTCTTGGGCGAACGGCAGCGCGCGTTGATAATTTTCACGCGCCTCTTCCAATGCGCCAACACGCTGCTGCGCCTCCGCCAGCGACGTGAGAACATTCAACTGCGTTTCGGGCGCATCCAAATCGTGAATCAACGCGTATGCTTCTTGATGCGCGTCCAGCGCGCCCTGCCAATTATCTTGCGCGCCGCGCACCAAGCCAAGATGATGCAGCACTTGGGCGGTTTGCGTATCCTCGCCCAACGCGCGCGTTTGCGTCAGCGCGTTTTGATACGCCGTTTCAGCTGACGCGAATTTATGCGCGCCCATTTCCGCGTCACCGATTTGTTCCCATGCGTTCGCTTTGTCATGGATCAGCGCCGCGCGTTCGGCGTCCATTTCAGGCGGAAGCGTCGCCAACGCGCTGTCGTAATAGTTCAACGCCGCGCGCATATTATTTTCTTGCGTCGCAATCGAACCGAGCGCCTGTAAAAGCTGCGCGCTCGCCATCGGTTGAGCGAGTTGTTCCGAAACGCCCAGCGCGGCGGTGTAGGTTGCGCGCGCGGCTTGCCATTCCGCTTGCGCGACCTGTTGATCGCCTTGCGCTTTCAATGCGGCTAGGCGTTGTTCGAGCGCCGCCGCGCGTTGACTTGGATTTTGCGCGGACGCAAAACTCGCCGCCGCGGCATCGTATTGTCCCGCCGCTGCATCCCATCGCTGTTCCGCGCCCGCCACGTTCCCCAACGCAATTTGAAATTCCCCGATGCTTTGCGCTTCCCGCAATTCGAGCGAACGAGTCAAACCTTCTTGGTATGCTTCTGTCGCAACGCCCCATTCCGCGTTTTGGAAAGCTGCCTCCCCGCGCGCGCGCGCCGCCTCGCGCTGCGCCATGAGCAAGCGCCGCGTTGTATCGGCTTGATCCACATGTAGTTGTGCGACGCGTTCCCCTTGATTCAACTCGGCATACAGTTCGCTTGCCGTTGTATATTCTTGCAACGCGTCTGCCCACTGTTCTTGCTCAAATGCGAGTTCTGCGAGCGCGACGCGTGTTTCTGCCAACGTCGCTTTATCATCCAGTGCGCGTGCGGGTTCAAGCGCGCTTTGATACGCTTGGGTCGCTTCTGTATAATCCCCCGCCCCGCGCGCCGCTTGTGCGTTCGCCAACGCGGTTTGCAAGCGCGCCTGATTTTCAAGAATCAGTTCGGTTTGATTCAGCGCGCCTTGCGCCGCGACGAGCTGCTCATTTGCTTCGAGTTGTTCGTACCCGCGCGCTGCTTGCGCGAAATAGTCGCGCGCGTTTTGCCATTGTGTTTGTTGTGCCGCAACGTTTCCCGAAATGAACAACGCATCGCTCTGCGCGCGCAGATCGCCAAACTCTAGCGCGACATCGAATTGGGCGCGTGCCGTTGCTTCAATGGCATCGTTCCCGCCCCGCGCTTGTGCGCGCGCCGTAGCGTCCACTGCCAACGCAACCAAATCTGCTTGCCGCGCGCGTACTTGCTCCGCATCCCCAAACTCATTTGCGACAGCTAATGCGTTTCGATACGCGGTTTGCGCGTTTGCCCAATCGCCCGCCTCGCGTCGTTCGTCCGCTTGCGTTTTGGCGAGCAGGATCAAATCGGTTTGCCGCGCCGAAATCGCGCTGGCATCATGAAACTCGTGCGCGACGGCGAGACCTTCTCGATACGCGTCGCGTGCGCCGTCCCAATTCAATGCCGCGCGCTCAGCTTCTGCTTTTTCTTTGGCGAGTGCAGTCAAATCTTGCTGACGCGCATACACCGCGTCCACTGCCTCAAACTCTTGAGCCAGCGCAAGCCCTTGCCGATACGCCGCGTTCGCTTGATCCCATTGCTGCGCCGCGCGCAAACCATTCGCTCTTTCAACAGGAACTCCGACAAGCGTTGCCGTGATTCTCGCAATGGACTCCTCGGCCTGTAAGGCGCGCGCATCCTCGAGCGCGACGCGATTCAACGCGCTCACATCATCAGAGCGTTGTTCGTTTTGCGCGTCTTGTGCGGCGGCGAGGGCGGCGTTGAGATGCGTTTGGCGCGCGAGCATCTCCTTCGCGGTGGCGAGTTTGGCATCGAGCGCGACGAGGGTTCCGGCGTTTTCGGTTTTGACAAAAGTGGGACGTGCTTGAGTATAGTAATTGATCGCGTCATTCCATTTTTGTTCGCGCGCGGTAATATCGCCGAGATGATAGAGCGCGTCCGCTTGGGCGTCTGGATTAACAAATTCGTGCGCGAGGGCGAGTTGTGCTTGCGCGGCGCGTTCCGCGTTTGCCCAATCATTCGCCGCGCGCAGTGCATTTGTATTCGCGGCAGCGAGCGCGAGCAAATCGCGTTCGCGTTGTGTTGCCATCTCCGCAACATCAAATTCGCGCGCGAGTGACCAGCTTTCACGATACGCTTCGTTTGCTTCATCCCACAATTCTTGTCCGCGCAGCGCGTCCGCTTTGTCTGCGTACAGCGTTGCGAGCGCGGGTTCTATTTCTGCGCGTGCAGGCGTGTCATCCAATTCTCGCGTCAATGCCAAAGCTGCGCGATACGCGGTGGCGGCATCGTCCCACTGTCTCTCTTGGCGCGCGTGCTGCGCGTGATCCAATTGCGTCGCCAGCTGCGTGCGCTGTATCGCGCGCGTGGCGAGCGCAATTTCGTTTTGCATCGCGGCGCGCGTTTCGGAATCCGCGGGGAGACGCGTTTCCGCGCGCGCAAACGTTTCGAGCGCGCTCTCCCATTCGCCGCGCGCCGAGTTGAGCAAACCGCGGCGGCACAAAATTTCGCCCGCGCGTTCGTCGTCCTCCAATTCCTCCGCGCGTTCGAGCGCAGAGGTGTACGCGCTGGACGCGGCATCAAATTGTCCCGCGCCGCGTTGGAAATCGCCCCATTCTTGAAACGCGAATGCTTGATACGACAAAACATCGCGGCGATGACTCGAGTCCGCTGCCGCCATCTGATCGAGCGCGAGCGCATAATTGCCCAACGCTTTGTCCCATGCGCGCGTGTCAGCTGCCAACATTCCCAAAATAAAATAGAGTTCGCCCGCGTCGGCGCGGCGGTCTTGATCGAGCGCGGCGGTCAGTGCGCCATTGTAATTTTCTTCCGCGCGCTCCAAATCGCCAGCGGCGCGCTGTGCGTTGCCTAACGCGTGATGCGCGGTTTGTTGTGCGCGGGAGAGATTCGCGCGCAAGTCAGCTTGCAATGATTCATCCGTGAGTGCGCGTGACGCGTGATAATACGCCAGCGCGGATTCCCATTGCGCTTGCGCGGATTGCACCTGACCGAGTTGATACAACAATTCCGCTTGCTCCGCGCGATCCTCCGATTGCTGCGCCAACGCGTAACCGTCTTGATACGCGGCAGAGGCGCGAACCAAATCACCTTGACGCGCGAACGCGTCGCCCGCTTCGCGGTACGCTGCGATACGCTCCGCTTGCAAATCATTCAACGCGCCTGGCGCTTGTGCAGCTGTGAGTTGATCACCTGCAGCGCGATACAGTTGCAGCGCGTCTGCGTGCAAGTTTTGCGCGCGTGCTTGACGCGCTAGATTGGTCAACGCGTTCGCTTCGCGCGCCCACACAATTTGCTGCTCATGCGACGCGCCGAGGATGCCAAACAAACCTGCGGCGCGGCGATACGCGTCGAGCGTGTCTTGCCATTCCGCGTTCCCGCGCGCTTGATCGCCAATGTTTTGTAGTGTGATCGCAGAGAGCCGTACGCCCGTGTTGCGAAGTTCCGTTTGCGCGGGGTTGTCAAGCAGTGCAATGGATGCTTGATAATCCGCGAGCGCGTCTTGCCATTGCCCATTTTCACCCGCGCGATTCCCCAAATCTTGAAGCGTTTGTCCTTGCAATTCAACGAGCGCGTTGCGCTGTGGAATGTTTTCGGGCGCGTCAAACGCAGCGGCGGCGACGCGATAATGTTGCAGCGCGTTTTCCAATGCGCCGCGTTCGCTGGAAATGAAACCAAGTTTCGCGTTCAATTCCGCTTGCGCGGGTCTGTCCTGCAGTTCATCCGCGAGCACCAGCGCTTCGGTGTACGAATCTGCCGCGTTCTCAAATTCGCGTGCCGCGCGCTGTGTATCGCCGCGCGCTTCTGCTTCCACTTGAAGTTCGCGTTTGCGCGCGAGCGTCGCGCGTTCCAAATCGCTATCAATAGCTGAAAGCTGTTCGGGCGCGGTTTCCGCGGTAAGCATCCGCGCTTGCGTCAACCATTCAACCGCGTGACTCCATTCGCCTTGCCGCATCGCCACATCGCCCAGCGCGGCGAGTAAGGTTGCTTGCTCGGCATTGTCACCGCGATTGCGCTGTAACGTGAGAGCTTGAAGGTACGATGCTTCTGCGCCTTGCCAATTTTGTCCGTTGTGTTCGCTATTGCCCAATGCGCGATAGGCGTCCGCTTGCGCGCCCTCGATTCTTGCGCGTTGCTCGCTCGTTTCATCAAAGGTGTCCAACGCGGCGGAATACAAATTGATCGCATCGTTCCAGCGCGCTTGCCCCGCCGCGACGAGAGCACTTTCGTACACGAGTTCGCCTTGCGTTGGCGCGTCATTCAGTTCGCGCGCGATTTCGCGCGCGATGGACAAATCCGCATCCGCTTGTGACCAGCTCTGCGCGTCGCGCAACATTGCGCTGCGCTGACGGAGTGCGCCCATTTGCGCGCGTTGAATTTGCGCGCGGCGTTCCGCATCTTCTGCGTGAGTGAGATGGGGCAGCGCGTTGTTGTACGCATCGAGCGCGGCGTCCCAATCGTTGCGCGTGACAGCGGCATCGCCAAGTTCGGCGAGAATGATTCCTTCCGTGTGCGCGTCACCGAGTTCACGTGCGAGCTGCAACCCATTTTCAAGATCGGGGAGGGCTTGCGCCCATGCGCCGCTGTCGCGCGCGGTTTGCGCGTTCAAAAGCGCGGTGTTGAGTTGCGCGCGTTTTTGCCCGCGCTGCGCGCGCCCGATATTCCATATAACTTTTGGTTTTTCGGGCGCATTGGGCATCAAATTGTAAATGCCGAGCGCGCGGCGCAGATTGACGAGCGCCTCTTCCCAATGCTCCTGTTCGATGGCGACGAGCCCGAGCGTGTTGAGCAGCGCAGCTTCTTGATCTTTTTCGTTGAGCGTTTGTGCAAGCGTAAGCGCGGAACGATATGCCATTTCGGTTTGCGAAAAATGTAGGGCAGCGCGTTCGCGCGCGCCCATTTTTTCGTACGCGGCGAGTTGATCGCGTTGAATGGGCGCGCGTGTGTCCGCCGTCGCATGTTCTACGCGCGTCAACGCTTGATCGTACAAATCTACCGCGTCGTCCCAACGCTCTTCGTCCGCCGCGACGCGTCCGAGGCGATGAAACGCATCCGCTTCCAGCTCGCCATCTAGTAATTCTTGCGCGAGATCGAGTTGTTGACGGTACGTCGCTTGTGCTTGCGCGTAATCGCCCGCATCGTGTTTGAGGTCACCGAGTTGCCGCAGGGTGTTTGCTTCTGCGCGCAACGCATACTTGCGTGCATCCGCTTGTTCGGGCGCGGTCAAACGCGCGCGCGCTTGTTGAAAGAACGCGAGGCCTTCTTGCCAACGCGCTTGGGCGGCGGTGACGATGCCGAGATTGACGAGGAGCGCGCCCGTTTCATCGCCCGCGCCGAGTTGCTCCAAATTGCCGCGTGCTTGGACGTACGCGATTTCCGCTTGCCCCCATTCTTGCGCGTCACGATGCGCGTCGCCGATGTGTGCGAGTGCAGCTGCTTGCGCGCGTTGCGCGCGTTGGCGCGTATCTTGGGATTCGGGCGCGTCAAGGCGCGGCAAGGCTTGAGTGAAGTACGCGTTCGCTTCCTGCCAGCGCGCTTGGGCGTTGGATACTGCGCCGAGTTGTGCCAAGACCGCGCCTTGTTCCTGACGCGCGTCGAGTTCTTGATCAATGGCAAGCGCGTCGCGATACGCGCTGCCTGCGGCGTCATATTGCTGCGCGTCAAAATGCGCGTCGCCTAAATGTTGATACGCGCGCGCTTGATCCGCGAGCAGCGCGCGGTGTTGCGCGGTGTCATCGGGTGCGTCGAGTTGCGCGAGCGCGAAGGTGTAGCCATCGAGGGCGCGCTGCCAAGCGGCGCTGTCCATCGCGGACGCGTTGGTTTGCGCGAAATTTGTGTAGGCATCGGCTTGCGCGAGATATGCCGCGCGGCGCGTTTCGGTGGGCGTGGTGGCATCGAGATGGGCGATTGAATTTTTGTACGCGTCGAGCGCGTCCTGCCACGCGTTTTGTTGCGCGGCGAGGTTGCCTAACCTTTCGTACAGCGCGGCGACGCGCGGGGTGTCGTCAACTTCTTGAGCAAGTGCGAGCGCGTCGCGATACGCGTCACCCGCGCGGGTTGGTTCCTCCGCGTCGCCAAAGTTTGTGAGCGCGGAAATTTCGTCGGTGATGATGGCGCGATACAAGGCGGCGTCGGGTTGGAGATGCGCGCGCGCTTGTTGATACGCGCGCAGCGCGCCGCGCCAATCCTTCGCGTCCGCTGCAAGCAGACCGGTTTGATGGAGCGCGTGTGCGGCGGCATCATCCTCCTCGAGCAAGCGCGCGAGACGGAGCGCGGTGTCGAACGCGTGCGCGGCTTGATCGCGTTGTCCCAAATTGCGGTGTAACGCGCCAACTTGGTTCCACAATGCTAGCTCAGATTCGGGGCGATCCAATTCGCGATACAGCGCAATCGCTTGATCGAAATCGGTTAACGCGTCGGTGAATTGACCGCTCGCGGCGGAATTTTTTCCATAGTCGCTCAAGGCATTCGCGAGATCGCCGGCATAATTGTACGTCCACGCGTCGAGGCGCGCGTGCGCGTCGGCGATGAGCTCCTGCGCGTCGTTATAAACGCGCACGAGGTCCTCGCCGCCATACGCTCCCGCGCGTTCAAAGAATTGTTGGACGCGCGTGTATTCGGTGACGTTGAGATGTAAGAGATCGAGGGGCGGGCGAATGGAACGATAAATGACGGTGCGAAGCCATCCTTCATTGCGTTCACTGCCCTGTTCGAGCGCGACCGTGAAATCTTGTTCTGCGCCTGCGAACTGAATCTCGTTGGTTGCTGGATTCAATTCCAGGGCGCTACTACCAAATTGTAACCAGACAATGCCGATAAAAATATCGGCGAGCTCGACGGCGGAGGTGACACTCGCAATTTCGGTTGCGGTCGGATTGACGAGCGCGAGTTCTACACCAAAACGCGCGCGGGCGCGCGTGTCAAGGTCGTGAACAAGTTCGATCAATTGTGCGCGTTCAGTTTGCACATCGGCGGGCGTTGCGATCAACACGCGCAAACGATTCGGCATCGCGGTGTAGGGTTCGCCACGTCCTTCGGTCACTCCTTGTGTCGGACTTGTCCGTGGCTCACTCAAAATTTCTGGCGCGGATTCAAGTTCCTTGGGAACGGAATGAGGTTCGGGAGTCGAAACTCCATTCTCTGAAACAGGCGTTGTGATTTCGGTTGCGGTGATTTGAGTTGTTGTGGGCAGGGAAGGCAGGGTGACGTTAAACGCGCGCGTGAGAAAATTTGAAATGCTGGCGATGAGAATGGAGTCGTAACCCGCTGCGGACGCGAGCGCTGCGCTAAATTCGGGTTCGTTGTGCATGAGTGTGGCTTTGAAACGAATGTGCGCGTGATCAAAAAGGTTGAGCAGGATTTGGCGATATTCGTCGGTGAAAAGATTGTGCTGCTGGATGACAATGAGCCGCTGCGCTTGCATTGCGCGCGCGAGTTCAGTGAGAAACGTTCCGCTGCTGCGGTCCAACGCGAGCAAGTGGTTGCCCGCTTCGCCGAGCTCAGTTGTCAAAAGTTTTCCGAGTTCGGGAGGGGTGGGACGAGGGGTGTTGGGTCCTGAGTACGCGGAGAGATGCGGGAGTTCTTCACTCAACGCGTCATCGAGGGACTGCACGTAGAGCGCGTTCCATTGCGAACCCGAAGCGAGTTCCCACGCGCGCATCAGCGCCGCGCGCGCTTGTGCGCCGGGCGCATCGGAAAAAAAGAATTGATCGAGGAGGTCAACTAAGGCGGGCATAAAGTTTGCCTCTTGAGGATTGTGGCGTGAATGATACAGAGCTGCTCTACAGCAGCTCTGTATGGAAATTCACACTCTCTTTTTTCTTGCTGAAACGGGGTTACTTATTTCACCCAAACCGGGTTAGTTTCGTTAAAGGAGTTGTTGCTAATGTTTCGCAAATTTGAACCGTCGCGATTCATTACCCAAATTTGAGGTGTGCCGTCACGCGTGGACCAAAAGACAATTTGCTGGCTGTCGGGCGACCACGATGGATGTTTGGTGAGGGGCAGTAAATTTTCGGGCGCTTCGGTGATTCGCGTGCTGGTTTGCGTGCCAAAATCATAAACGTATATTTCGTCGGTGTTGCCGCGTTCCGTCGAAACAAAGGCAATGGCATTGGCATTTCCGTCCGGTGACCATGCGCCGGCATACGCAATGCCTTTGCTAAAGTTGGTGAGGATGACGACTTCATTCGTTTCCAAATCGAGGTACCCAATTTGCTGTACGCCATTCGGATCATTCGGATAGATGATCTTTTTCTTGCGGTCGGGAGAGTAGGGTTCACGCGCGAGCGCGAGATTGTAATAGAGATCACCGGACAGTTTGCCCAATTCGGTGCCGTCCGCCGCCAACATGATGGGGTTGCCCTTATCCCCGCCAAAGCGGTCCGAGAGCAAAAGGATGCGTCCTTGACAGCGACATTTGGTATAGTCAATCGGAATCGCCAACAGGTTGGCATCGGGTGGAATGGGTGTGGCGGTGGAAACGTTGGTAATGATGACGGGTGTGAATGTTGGAAATTGGATGATGGAGGGAGGCGTCGGCGTGTACGTGCCGGTCGTACGCGCAAAGGCAGTAGCTATCGCCGCGCGCGCGTCTGCCGTTTCGCGATTTTGTGCAATGGCGGTTTCTGCCGGAATAATGACGACTTCGCCGCCTGGTGTCGCCGTGGCAACGCCCGGTGGAAATGAGGTGGGGGTGCCGTTCCGTTTTGCGCGATCCGTGCCGCGCACAACATACGCGGCGGCAGTGAGAATATTCTCCGGTGGGGGCGTGTTGGTGACGATGACGAATTGTCCGGGGACAAGAACCAGATGGAGGGTTGGGGCGGAAAGGGCAGTGCTGCCAACGCCCGACTCCCATGTGAACAAATTATCACCATCGCCAACAGGACCGCGCAGTCGCAAAACAACATTGCCGTTCTGGAATTGTTGTTCCAAGAGTTGCAGTTCGGTTGCGTTCAAGATGAAACGATTTAAGCGACCCTGCCCAAGATCGGAAAAAGTCAACGGCGTGCCAATCGTGCCGAGTGTTTTTGCTTGCGCGATTTGTTCGGAAGTTGCTTCGCGCCAATTTGTGGTTGGCGAATTTTCCAAGATTTCGATTTGCCATTCGCCGTCTTGTCCCAAACGACTCGCGTCGCGTCCTGTCAATTCCAACGCGGCGTAAAGAATCTTGGAATCCTTCGGATTGTTTCGCAGATTGAACTGTACGATGCTGGAGAGCGCTTGCCCTTGAAATGTTCCCGCGTGCAAATTCACATCGGCGTAATGCGGCGTTTCTTCATCGTTCGCGATCCAACCCGTCACACCCGCGATCGGCAAAGTGCTAAATTGGGTTCCATCCGCAGGCGGCGTGGGAAGCACAAGCGGCGCGCTCGTGGGTGGAATGATTGGAGTCGGCGCGTCGGTGGGCAATAAGGTAGAGGTGGCGGTTGGCGCGGTGGTAGGCACAACCGCAACGGTGGTTGCGGTGGGTTGGACTCCGGCGGTGCCGACAAGATTGGGCAAGAGATTGGGGAAAAAATTATTGGCGACCAAAAGCAATGCGGCGACAAGCGCGAGCGCTGCCAACGACCACAGCACAAATTCTAAAGTCCGACTACGACTTGGGGGAGTAATCGGTATCGGCGTGAGTTCGGTTTCGGCAAGCTGGTACGGGAGCGCGCTGGGCTTGAGTCCACTGCCGCGCGTCCGCGCGGGAATAACGGAGGGTGAAACGCGTGTTACCGTTGGCGCAGGTTCAACGGTGGCTGCATTCGTAGTGGGGCTCGGCTCAACGTGAACGCTGGGCGAGTCGTCTGTGCGTTCGGAAAATAGTGGGTTGACCGATAACGAATCAGGGACAGTAACTTTAGCGAGAGCTGGCAATTCCGCTGTCCCGCTTTCGGATGTGATGGTTGGTTCCGCAGACCAAGCCCCCGTTTCGAGTGAAGCGGGTGGAGTGAGCGCTGTTTGTGTTTCCGCCCGTGCGGTTTCCGGAAACGCGCTTGGCGGTACAGTTGTAACCGGAACAACGTTGACTTGGGTCTCTGTCGGTTTCGTTTTTGCAATGCGTTTGGCGTTTGGTGGGATAACAACCCGTTTGGAGGTAATGGCGCGCGGCGCGAGCATGTGAGTAGCGCTCGCCTGCGGCGAGGTATCCTCCGCGCCGTTGGCAGACGGCGTAGATTGGGAGAGATTCGATTCGTGTTCCTCCAGCGGCGCGCCGCCTGCTTGATTGCTCAATTCATTCATTCACAGTGAAATCCCTTCAAGAGTAAAAAACCAAACGCGATTTTGCCCGCGTGCATTATGTGGTGCTGGATGTGATGGGTGTACGGGTTGGGGCATTCTTTTGTTCCGCTGCGTTGTACTTGTAATTGTACGTATACCCCCTGCCGCCACCAATCCGATTTAGCACGACACCCAACACGCGTGCGCCCGCCTTTTCCAAAGTTTCTTTGGCGCGCTGTGCAGCTTCACGCCGCGTATGTCCGCTGTCAATGACCAGCAGCGAGCCATCCGCCGCGCGCGAAAGAATGGCGGCATCGGCGACGGCGAGAACGGGTGGGCTGTCAATGATGATAATGTCGCTCTCGTGCGCCAGCAGATCGAGCAGCGTTGCCATGCTTTTGGAACCGAGCAATTCGGCAGGATTGGGTGGCATCGGACCTGTCGTCATCAATCTTAAATTTTCGACGCGGGTGGGACGAATGAAATGATGCGCGTTCGCGGCTGCCAGCAGCCCGTTGGTCAAACCCACTTCGTTCGTGACATTGAACACTTTGTGCTGTGCTGGTTTGCGAAGATCACAGTCGAGCAAAATGGTGTTGTAGCCCGCTTGCGCCATCACAACCGCGAGATTTGCCGCGGTGATGCTTTTGCCTTCGCTCGGGCTGGGGCTGGTGACCAGAATCGTTTTAATCGCTGTGTCCACCGAAGAGAAACTGATGTTCGTGCGTAAGACGCGATATGCTTCCGCGCCGGCGGAACGGGGCTCAATAGCGGGGATCAATTTGTCGCCTTTCACCGCGCGCAAAGTTCCAATTTCACCCAAGGTGGAAAGTTCCAGATTGCGCGTGACATCATCGGCGCTCTTGAAGGTGTCATCCAGATATTCGGTGAGAAACGCGACCGCGACAGCAAGCAAAATTCCGATTGCAACTGCGAGCCCGACATTCAGTCCCATGTTGGGCGAAAACGGCGCGCCCGGGGCTTCGGCAGGTTCCAAAAGCGAAATGGTGTTGGGCGCAGAGTTCGGCGCGAGAAAATTCCCAAACGAAGTATATTGCTCTTGCCATTGACTCACTTGGACGCGCAGCCGTTCAATCTCATTGCGCCTATCAGAAATCTCGCGCGCACTGGTGGTGTTCTTGAGGGATTCTTCCAACAGAGCGATGTCCGCTTGTCCACTTACAATCTTGCCTTGCAGTTCTTCGATCTGTTGATTGACAAATTCGCGCTGCTTGGCGATTTCGAGATCGGAGGAGGCAGGTCCTTGCAGCGCCAATTGGTTGGCGAGCGCATTGGCAATCTGCGCGGCGCGTCTGGGGTCGGTGTCCGTTGCGCGCAGTTCGACGATTTGCGTACGCGCGATACTTGCCGCGCTCACCCTGCCGCGCATATCGGGGACGCTCATTGTAATCCCCAATTCGTCAATAACCCCTTGCAGCACATTGGAGGTTTTGATCAGCTGAATGTATGTTTCCGCCAGCATCGAGGCGGTTGCCATTTCACCGGTGTTGGGATTGATGTCATTAAAGCTTTGCCCAATCATAATTTTCGCGGCGGCTTGATACTGGGGTCGTTGCAGCGAGGTCGCATAATAGCTCGCCCCGCCCGCGACCGCGGCGACGAGGACAATGAGCCAGAGCCATTTTTTAAGAATTGAGAGGTATTGACGTAATTCCATTCGAACTCCTGTACGAACAGCGCATGCCGTGTGATGGGGCATCCGCACAACGGGCGAATTATATTCCAAATGGGATGCAGCGCAAAAGCGACGCGACGCTTCTCAATATGCGCCTTTCCCGCGCAAAACCGCAGGTAGCGTCCGAGCTAAAATGAGCAAATCGAGCCACAGCGTGTAATTGCGAATGTAATACATATCCAAGCGCACGCGCTCTTGGTACGAAACATCACTGCGCCCGCTAATTTGCCACAAGCCGGTGATGCCCGGTTTGACACTCAATAAATTCAGACGCCACTTGCCATACTGCTCAATTTCCTGAATTGTGATCATGCGCGGACCCACCAGACTCATTTGACCCAGCAAAATGTTCAAGAGCTGGGGCAATTCATCCAACGACGCGCGGCGCAATTGTTCCCCCACGCGCGTCACGCGCGGATCAAATTTCAATTTGTGGTGCGCGCGCAATTCTACTTCCAAATCGGGGTGCTGCGCTAAAATTTCCTCGCCATTCTCATACATGGTCCGAAATTTAAAGGCGTCAAATGTGACACCGCCGCGTCCGACCACGCGTCGCCGATGCAGAATAGGTCCGGGCGAATCGCGCTTGATCAAGATCGCGATCACAAGAGACGCCGGCGAAAGCAATAGCAACAGCACGACCGCGACCACATAATCCAAACACGTTTTGATCGCCGCTTCCCACGGATCGAGCCGCACCTTGTTCATGCTAACCAACGGCACCGATCCGATTTCTTTGACTTGGACACCGGTTGTAAAAATCTCAAACAAGCCGGGCGAAAAGCGCACGTCAATGCCGTCCGCGTACGCATACGTTTGAAAGATGTTGATGATTTCTACGCGATGCAAACCCGCCGTCGAAATGATCACCTCTTCCACGCCCAGTTGTTCGACCAGCGGGTTGAGACGCTCGAGCGAACCCAACACATTCAAATTTTGGATTAGCATTGTGCCGCTGGGCACGTCATTCGCCACAAAGCCCAACAACTCGGCGCCACAGGTTGGCGTACCGCGCAGTTGTTCCGCAATCGCGCGCGCTTCTTCATCCGCGCCAATGATCAATGTGCGTCGCGTGAGAAAACCGCGTTGGCGCATTCGATACACAATGTGCCGCAGCATGAAGCGTTCAAACAACAACGCGCTCGTTCCCAAAACCCAGCATAACGCGATCCAGCCGCGCGAGATGCGCGTAAACGGCAAAATAAAAGTCAACACAATCGCAACAGCAATGATGACCGACGTTGCATTAAAGACGCGCGCATATTCTTGAATGCCCCCAAGGAGATATTGCAGATCATACAATTGAAACAGAGCTAAAACGATGAGACAGATCGGAATAAAGAGCAGCGTGCCCCACAACGTCACACTCGTGGGCATCGAGCTGACCTCAAAGATTGGCAGGTCGAATTGAAAGCGAATGGCATACGCGAGCAAAAAGGCGAGCGCGAGCGCGAAACAATCGCCAACGATCAACAGGGCGAGGTACGCGCGCTGTTGCGCGCGCCGATTGACACTTGGAGCCGTGCGGGGGGAAACGCGTTCAAATTCTAAGGTGGACATGGGAAAAGTGAAATTACGAGGGAGTGGGCTGGTATAAATGTTCTAGTTTTGCCGCGCTGTCTTGCCAACGCTGCTGTGTTTCAACAAAATGGCGCGCGTTTCTGGAAAGCATCGCGCGTAATGTTTCATCACGCAGCGCGCGAATGACCTGTGCGCTCAATTCTGCCGCCCCGTTTCCGATCAAAATATCGCGTTCATTTTGGAGTTCCAACGCGCGCGCCGCTTGTTCGGACGCGACGACGGGCAGGCACATTGCCATCGCTTCGAGAATTTTATTCTGCACACCTGCTCCGTACACCATTGGCGCACAACCAACGGTAGCGCGCGCAAGATACGGGCGAATGTCAGGAACTGCTCCCGTTACTTGAACGCGTTTCTCATCGCGCTGCGCGCGCCGCACCAAATTTCTTGGCGGATTCTGTCCCGCAATGACAACTCGCGCCTCCGGGATGGATTGCCACACACGCGGCATAATTTCATCGAGCAAAAATATCGCCGCGGTGAGATTGGCATGATAACTCATTTTGCCACTAAAGAGAAGCGTCGCGACATCGCGCGGTTCATCCCGTGGCGCAAAATATTCAGTGTCCACACCATTCGGCACAACGTGAATTCGAGTTTGGGTGCGCGCTGTTTCTATAGAGTGCGAGCCGACCAAATTTTGGAGCGCGATGCGTTCGGGTTCCGTGACAACCGTTGTGGCATCGAACCTTTGCACCATCTCTGCCTCAAACGCGCGTGTGCGTTCGAGTTCCAAACGCGACAGCACACGGCTCTTGAAATCTCGACTGGAGGCCGTGGCTTGCTCAAACAACGCGCTGATGCAATCCACACTATCCCACACGACGCGCAGTATTTTTCCATTTTCGCGCGTGAGGCGCTGCACATGGCGTCCGTACAACGCGCCGCGCAGATGCTCGACGTGGCAGCCGTCGAATTCAGTCTGCGCGAGCAGTTGCGTTAATTGATGAGCGAGCGTGGGCTGCCAGCAAAACACCGCTTGTAACGGTGTCGTCGTTGGAAGGGCGCGTATGGCGTTCAACAGAGAACGGCGTCGAGGCAGCGGGGCGGCGACAACCCGAACGCCGAGCCCTTGCCATTGTGTCAAAACCTCCCGTTCGCTTGGCGTGGACCAGAGGGTTGCGAGGGTGAGATCATGACCGCGCGCGCAGAGTTGTTTGAGAAAATAAAAAGGTCGCGTGCGAATGAGCGTTGGCGCGTACGGAACGATAAAGAGCAGTCTCAAATTCGCTTGACGTTAGACCTTCGAGGTGTGCGCGCTAGGATCATCGCAAACTACCTCGAAGGTCGCGTGAGAGTATAGGTCGCTTGCGGAAATTCGTCAAAACATAACTAGGCGCGCGGATAAATCGCGTCAAACGCGGGATAAATTTTTTGCCACGCATAATGTGTTTCAACCCATGCGCGTCCGAGCTGCGCAAGTTCCTGCGCGCGTTGTGGATTGTCGAGCAAATTCAAAATGGCATTTGCAAATAATTCAGCCCGATCCGCGACAAGCAAATTTTCAGTGGGCGCACATTCAATTCCTTCACAACCCACCGTCGTCGTCACAATCGGCACGCCGCGCGCCCACGCGTCCAAAATTTTTACGCGCATTCCCCCCCCCGCCCGCAGCGGCACTACAAACACCGCGCTCTTTTCCAAAAACAGCTTTGCGTCTTGCACATACCCCGTCACCACGATCCGCGCGTCGCGTTTGCCCAATGCGATCACGGAGGCGGGAGGACGCGCGCCAACAACAAAAAATTTCGACTCAGGTGAACGCGCCCAGATCTGCGGCAGGATTTCGCGCGCAAACCACAAGACCCCATCCACGTTCGGCGGATACAACATGCCGCCCAAAAAAATCAGGTTGCGCGCGTACGGATCGAGTTGCACTGGGGTTACCGCAAACGGATCAATACAGATTGGAATTGTTTTGATTGGCGCGCGTGGAGGCGCATCAGGAAACGTGAGCGCGCGCGCATCCGCTTGCGTCACCGTGATCACTTGATCAAATTGTGATACGAGTCGCGCTTCATGCGCTTTGAGTTTTGTCGCCTCATTCGCCAACACCGCGCGTTTTAGCGCGTTCGTTTCGTTTTCACTCATGCGCGCGGTGATCGTCCACATCGCGTTGTGTTCATCCAGCACGCGCGGCAGATTCAAGCGCGTGGCATAGTGCGCCATAGATAATTGATCCGCGTGAACCGCGTCAAACGTTTCATGCTTCATTATTTCCACAATCCGCGCGTGCATACTTTCCAAATCATCGCGCTGCACGAGAAAAGATTTGCGTTGCGCGAGCGCGGCAAGCAAATGCAATCCATCTTGAACGCGCGAACGCGTGAGCAAGACCGGATGCACCGCCTCACAAAATGTTTTGAGATGTCCAAGCGCCGCGTCACTATCGCCGCGCCGCACAAAGGTTACAAGGGTGAGGCGATGATATTGGGCGAGATAGCGCAGCACATAATAGCTGCGGACTTTGGGACCTGCATCAAGGGGATAGGGCAGGACTTGGGATAGAAACAGGAGCTTCATCTCGCGGCGGCGGTGAAGGGATGTGCCACGCACTTGCGCAAGTGCGTGGCACATCCATGCGCCGATCTAACGGCGGCGGCGCAAGACGAAATTGATCAGTGCAATGATTACGAGAATCGCAACGACCGGCACAACACCCGCAATGATCGGAAACTGGGGATTCACATTGCTTGTATCAACCGGGCTGGTAGGCGTGGAAGTATCTATCGCCGGGGTGTTGGTGGGACGACGCGTGATGGTGGGTGACAGCGCAAGTGTTGGGGTTGCCGTTGGAGTCAGGGTCAGCGTTGGCAAGGGCACGCGCGTCGCTTGCGCCGCATCGGTCAATAAATTGGTGTACCACACTTGATACGATGAGTCAGGGGGACCACCAATACGATAGCGGTCACGCGCTGAAAAAAGAACATGCAGGCGATTGCCGTTCGCAATCGCGAGCGCGGGCAATTCAAGGAATTGATCGCCTTCGTACACGATTGCGGGCGCGCTCCAACTTTGTCCATCCCATTTCAAATGATAGACTGCCTCGAGGTCTTGATCTTTTGCCTTGCGTCCAATGGCGATCAAATGCAGCGCGTTGGCGCTGTCATGCGCGACGGCAAAATAATCATTGCCTGTCGCCGTTTTCGCGGCAAACAAACCGGGGATAGGTTGGCGTTCACTCCACGTTACACCCTGATCGCTCGACGTTTGGAAAAAGGTCTCGTCTTTGACGCCAAGATTATGGATCAGCACCAGCGCGCCATTTGCATCAAATGACAAGGCGGGCTGCCGAATCGCTTCTTTTTCATCGCGCAGCACAATCGGATCGTCCAGCCACGTTTCGCCGTTGTTGGCGGAAACCGAAAGCGCAAGCCCCTCCGGTTTTCCTTCAATCGCCTCCGTGCCCCATTGCGCGAACATAATGCCATTTGGCGCGCGCACCAATTGAATGGGACGCGCCAGCACGCCCGCGTCTGATAACACGCGATAAAGCGACCACGTTTGCCCGCTATCGGTGGATTGCCCATACACTGCCAAATAGCAGCCCTCGCAGCGCTCTCTTTTTTCGAGCCAAACCGCGTGCAGGATGCCTTGCTCATCCACGCGCAGATCGCCGCTCAACGCGCCTTGAGCGCGATTCAATTGCAGCGCGGCGTTCCATCCTGCCGATGAATCCGCTCGCGCCGCGTCCGCGTCGGTCACGACAACATTTGGCCCATTGGAATACAACAGATGAAGCAGGTTGCGCCCATCCAACATCAGTACACTGCGCGGACCCCCAATTAAAATATCAATCGGACGAGACCATGCCAGCCCATCATACTTGCGGTAATACAGTGTGTTGTCTCGTTGCGTCACACCCCAAATCGCGTGCACTGTGCCGCTATCCTCCGCGGCCAGTGACGGATACCACGAACCGCTCAAGGCACCCGAAATCGGAACGGCGCGCGCCCATTGTTCTGCGTCTTGCGCGCGTGCGAGTCCAAAAGAAACTGCGCCGAAAAGAATCAACAAACTCGTCAATACAATGACCGGACGAAACCCCTTGAACATTCCAACTCCTTACCAGAAAATTTATCGCGGTAAAACACGCGCCTCTGCCATCGGCGGCGCATCCTGTCGCGTCTCAAGCTGACGCTGCTGCCATAAATAAAGCAGGGCCATCGCGCCGAGCACAACTACAAGCGGCAACATACTTGCCAGTCCGTGCAAGTTTACCAACATCCCGAAATTGCGCGCCACATCGCCGCGCAGCAAATGCGGAATCGAATACTCGAACCATGGATTATTTTGATACTGTGGAAATTCTTGACCGCCGAGCACGAGAATCCACACCCCAAGAATGGAGGCGACATACAAAATCGCAATTGCAACGCGCGCCCCCATTGCTCGAGCCCTTTGTAAAACGAATGCGATGGGCAATGCCATGAAAGGCAGCATTGGCAACAAATAACGCGGTCCCACCGCAAAGCCGCCTTGCCACATTGCGGACGAACTGTTAAATAGGTAAAAACTTGCCACCGCCCACGCGCACACAAAAAATTCCGCGCGCCATTTTTTTGCCTGCGCGAAAAAAACAAACCCTGGGACACTCAACAACAACAGCGGCGACATCAAAAACAAACCGCGCCGCGCGCCAAACATCAATTCCGCCAACGCATCAAGTTTCGGATATGTGAGCGAGATCAAGCCGATGCGATGCAAGTCCAAGTACAGCGGTGAGTACAAATAACCGACGGGCAGCGGCGTGTGAAAAATGCTCCAGTTGTAGAACGCCGCAAGCGCAAGCGGTGGCAATGCCGCCGCGCCCATTGCGAAAATCAGTTTCCAATTTCGCAATTTGTGCGCCCCGTACAAACCGAGCGCGCCGGCAATCAAGGCGGTCTGATATTCCACAATCACAACCGCGCCAAGTAAAAATCCCGCGAGAGGTGTGTACAAATACACGCGCTCGCCGCGCCCGCTTTGAAACAATACATAAAACGCGGCGATCAAAAGACATGCACCGATCTGGTGTCCATACAAATTATTCGAGTAAGCGAGCGCGGGCGTTGCGATGCTATACCCGAGTGCGACGAGAAAGGCGACGTTCGAATCATTCGTCCAGAAACGCGCCAAGCGAAATAGCAACACGGCAAGGAACGCGCAGGGCAGCGCCACCGCGAAAAACGTAACGAAAATTAACGCGCTATACGCGTACACACTTTCCGCGATCAATCCTTTGCCATTCGGATCGAGCGTCGCGCGAAAAACAGGATGGGTGGCGATCCGAGCGGCTATGCCATCGGTGATTTGGCGCGCGCCGAGCGTTTTGAAAAGCGCGTAAAGTGGAATCGCAGCAAACGAGGTGCCGGGTGCTTTGTCGCTGTAATAGTGCCCTTCAAAAAAAGCATAGTCGCCCGTATTTTGATAATACGCGTCAATCGCCAGTGTGCCGCGATCTACGAACGCAAAAGCTACATTCATTCGCGAATTGACATTCCAATCCGCCCAACGCGGCAATACGTAAATCGAACACACCAACGCTACCGCAAACAAAAGCCATTCGAGCTTGCGCGTCGCGTGTGCGTTAGCGTCAAAAATCGTGCGACTGTTCATGCGTCAAAACGAACGTAACTCACGCAGGACTTGCCGATACCCTTGTCCCATCTCACGCGCCAACCTCCGGCGATGATCCGTTTGCGCCCGCTGCGCGCGCACTCCCCACAGCGCGATCCGAATCACGCAGCCCAGCGCAATGATCAGTTTCAAAATACTCGCGCCGAATGGGGTGCGATGATGCGCGCGATAAAACCTTACGTAGCTGCGATAATAGTGCGGGAGATTGCGCGAGGGTTCACGCCGCATACTTTCTTGTCCAAAATGCGTAACCGCCACGTGCGGCGCGTAAAAAATTTCCCAACCCGCGCGGCGCGCCCGGACACACCAATCCGTCTCTTCCAAAAACAAAAAATAACTTTCATCCAATTCCCCAACCTGTGCCCACGCGTCGCGGCGAATCAACATGCACGCGCCGAGCAAATGATCCACAGGGCGCGCCGCGCGCAATTCGTCCGCGCGATATTCCGAACCGATCACCGAGGCAAGGTATGGAACTTGCCACAAATACAACGCGTCCGCGAACGCCATCTTCAAACCGGGCTCGCCGCGCCAACACGAGCGTTGAGGCGAGCCATCCGCGTTCCGCAATGCAGGTCCCAACGCGCCCACGTGCGCGTTTGCGTCCGCGAAACGGATCAATTCGGTCAGCGTCCCGCGCGGCACTTGGGTGTCGGGATTGAGCAAAAGAAAATAACGTCCCCGCGCGTGACGAGCGGCTAGATTATTTCCTGCCGCGAATCCCAAATTTTTTTCGTTCGCGATCAGATTCACGCGCGGGAATTCCGCCCGCACCCTCTCTGCGCTGCCGTCGCTTGAATCGTTGTCCACGACCCAAACTTCCAACGGCAATTCATCGTGCGGCAATGTCACAAGACATTTTTGCAAAAACGCGCGCGCATTCCAATTGACAATGAGGATCGAGAGCGTGGGGTCAGCCATTTCACGCTGCGCCGCTGCGCGCGATCTGAAACACTTGGCGGAAACTGATCGCGCGCTCAATGTACTGCTGGGCGCGCGCTTCGCTCAAACGCGCGGCAAGGCGGTAGGCGTTTTCCTTGACCAACGCGGTCAACATCAACGCGGCGCGCAGGGTTTCGTATTCCCAGCGCGGACGATGTTTGGAAAAAAACAAGAGTTTGCTCTTGTACAATTCCGCGCGCATGCGCCCTGCATCGTGGCGACTGCTGCCGCCGCCATGATGAATCGCCGCCAACGCCGGCTCGTACCAAATTTCCCAGCCCGCCTGCCGCGCGCGCCAACACCAATCCGCTTCTTCCGTGTACATGAAATAATCCGCGTCCAACCTGCCAATCTGTTGAATCGTCGCACCGCGCAGCAACATGCACGTTCCGCCCACCCAGGCATACTGTCCGCGCGGCGCGCGCGCGTCATAGCCGGGAAAATACCCGCCGCGCAAAAAACGCGCCAGTCCGAATGTCAGCAACAATTCACTGATTAACCCAAGCGCATCATTCGGTCCCGCTTGAAACGAACGGTTGGGATTCAACAAACGCGGCGCAACGGCAGCGGCGTTCGTCTCCTGCTTCAACGCGCGCACCAGCCCATCCGCCGTTTCCGGTTCGAGTTGGGCATCGCTGTTCAACAGCAAAATAAATTCCGCGTGCGCGTGTGCGAGCGCTTGATTGTTGGCGCGCGCAAATCCAACATTCTCGGCGTTGGCGATCACCTGCACAGCGGGATAGTGCGCGCGGACAAATTGCGCCGAGCCATCGGTTGACGCATTGTCCACGACGATCACTTGCAGCGGCTGTGTAGCGACGGTGACGTAAATGGATTCCAAACATGCGCGCAGCAGCGCGCGCGTATTCCAATTCACAATTACAATACAGAGAGGAAAAAGCGGGCGCGCATCGTCATTCGTTTGCAAGGAGGGGGAAACTATCATGGGGTTGTGAAAAAATTACGTGGTGGCGCTATCCAGCGACGCGGATTCGTCACTGCGCGCAAAGTGTCGCAAGGCGAGCATTGCCCCGACCAAGAGCCATCCATACACAGCAAAGTCAAATCCCGGAATGCCGATGTTGTACACAAATGGAATGAACCAATCGCCTAAACCCATCGCCAAGAGCGTGCCGACAAATCCTGCCAGCACGCCGTAATTAAAGCCGCGCAAAAAGCCCGACGGCATTTTTTCACGTTGGTCCCAACCGCCGCGAAAGATCGCATACAACAGCCACATGAAAATACTAAAGCCAATAATGCCCGTCTCGGCAAAAATATCCACATAGTTGTTGTGGGACACCCACGCGTTGCGCGGATAGTACGTTTCATAAAAAGGCAGATAGCCCGCCGGTCCCGCGCCCAAAAAGATATTTGTCTTGGTGAGCGTCAGATCGAAAATGATCACCTGCCAAATCTCAAACCGATTCGAGTCGTAATGGATCGCATCCACCCAAATTTTGTCAATGTAAAATTCGGGGCGCAGGGCAAAGAGGAATAACGCCGCGGCAAGCACGACAGAAAAAAGAATGCGCGAACGAAAAAATACGAGAAACATCACGGCAGCGAACGCGGGCATCCAACCCGAAAACCATGTTGCGCCCAATTCTGCACCAATATACAACCAAATGCCCGCGAGACTCAACAAAAAGGCGCGCTGCCAAATTTTCAGCGTCTGGTTAAAGAGCGCTTGCCCGCACGTCAGCGCGACAAGCCATAAAGCATACGAAGCGCCGGTTCGCAGAACAAAGGTTGTGCCAAAACTAAAACTCATAATTCCAAGGCGCTGGAGCAATTCCGGAATGGCAACGATTAGCATCATCGCAAAGAGCGCTTTGAAATACTTGACCTCGCGCAGCACATTTGCCGTCATCAGCATCACGGCCGGCAACAGAATCATGAGCGCTACCCCGCCGAGCTGCACAAACGAAAAACTCAAGCCCGATTGACCCGAACCGCCGCGCCCAAAAAGATCGGGGCGCAGAATCAACCAACTGTACGGGACGGACATGATACAGATGACAATAAACAACAGCGCAGGCGCGACATAGCCCCCTGGCGCGAGTTTCACATTTCGTCGAATCAACATGGAAAGCAGCCACACCAACACCACAAAACTTGCGACCACCATACTGGCGGGGATTACTGTACCGGAACCGGTCGGTAGCGAAAAGCGGATCATGAAAGAGGTAGCGACGATCGCAAGAATACCCCATTCGACCCGATACAACACAAGCACCGCAGCAATAATCATCAACACAATCGCCAGCATCGCTTCCAAGCCGCCGCGTCCGAGCACCCCCATTGTTGGCGCGTTGCGTCCGATCCACGCCGCCGCCGCGATGGCAAGCAAGGGCAGCACAATGCGTACCCAATTGATCCTCCGCCAGCGATTTGAATCAATGCCGATGCGTTCCAATCCGCGTTCAACCATTTGCATCCCTCGGTACCTGTAGAATCAATTCGTCCAACCGCGCGCCAATTTTTTTCCAATCATACAATTCAGAAATTTTGGCGCGCGCGTTTTTAGCGATACGTGTGGACAACTCCTGATCGCGCAGCAGCGCAAGCACATGGCTTGCAAATTCTTGCGGCGAATCGCCCACCAGAACATCTTGTCCCGCGGTCACATCAAGCCCTTCGATGCCTTTCCCTGTCGAAACGACCGGTGTGCCAAGCGCCATCGCTTCCAAAATTTTCAAACGCGTCCCTCCGCCAAAACGCAATGGGACGATGCACACGCGACTGGATGCGATAAAGGGGCGCACATCAGGAACATAGCCCGTCAACAAAACGGCATTATCGTCGGATAACTCGTTTATGGCAACTTGTTCCGCCCGCCCCGTAATTGTCAGGCGCGCGTCCGGCGCGCTGCTCCGCACCAACGGCAAAATCTCTCGCACAAAATAGCGCATCGCATCCAGATTCGCAGCATACGTCAACGCGCCTGAATAGATCAATGAATTTGGTTTTTTTCTCTCGTCAACATTTTGGTACGCCGCGCAATCAATCCCATTCGGCAAAATCGAGAGCCGCGTTGGTGGCACCGCAATCTCGATTGCCAACATTTCTTCGCGTTTGGAAACCACGGTCACTGCATCAAACACCTGCGCGCGGGCGCGCAAATAGCGCGCCATCTTCCACCACGTCAACGCGCGCCGCCAACGCGTCGCGCCGCGCGCCTGTGCAAACGCATCATAAAAAATTCCCGTCTCCAAATCATCAAAAATTTTCGCGGGTCTTGTATCCCCGCGCACATACATTGCCGCGCTCAACTCGCCCGCAACCAAAATGTCAAAATTTCCGTGCGCCAGTTGTTCATCAAGCATATGCTGCATAACTGCACTGTGCGTATCCACAATAAAACGCGGTTGGGGTGACAAAAACGCGGCTAGCGCGCGCCCGCGCGTTGGTTGAAACGCAATGCGCGGTGTCGTCACCACCGCGCGGCACATCGGGCTTAACGCGTCAGCATGTTCGGGCAAAAATTCCGCGTCCGTGAAAGCCAATAATGTGACCTCGTGTTTCGCCGCGAGCGTTTTCAAAATGTTGTGCGCGCGAATCCGCGAACCATTATCGGGCGGATAGGGAAACCAACTCGACACCAACAAAATTCGCATCAATTGAGGGGTTTGAGATGCCACGCACTTCCGAAAGTGCGTGGCATCTCAAACCCACTGCCCCGTGCGACCGAATGCCGCATCGCGCAACGCGCGTACCAACGCGTCGCGCTGCGTGCGCTGCGCGCGCCAGCGCGGCAGAAGTGACCAGCTCGCAACCGTACGCAAGTTGCGCGCCCACGCGCCGAGAAGCGGTGACAAACCCGCGCGATGTTTTTGAATCAACTGCAGCTCGTTACGCGCGCTATAGTACGTTACATACGGCGCGGGAGAATACACGCGCTGTACGCCGCGATGCCACACGCGCGCCGTTGGCACAAATAAAACGCGATAGCCCGCGCGCCGCGCCCGCACGCCCCAATCCACATCTTCCCCGTACATGAAAAAATTTTCGTCCAACAAACCAATGGCGCGCAGCGCACCCACGCGCGCCAATACCGCGCAGCCCGTCAGCCAATCTACATCTTCCACCCGCGCGAATTGTCCTGCCTCCGTTTCATTCGCGCCGCGATGATACGAATGCCAGTCGGGGGGCAGCACACCCCCCGCAGATTGAATCGTGCGCGGTTCCTCCGCGTGATACACGATCGGTCCCAACAATCCGGCATCTTGATTTTCATCCGCTGCGCGCAGCAACACAGCGAAACAATTTTCCGCAATCGTCACATCATTGTTGAGGAGCATCGCGTATTCGAAATTCTGATCCAACGCGTAGAGCAAGCCCACATTGTTCCCTTGCGCGTACCCCCGATTCGTTTTGTTTTCAATCACATACGCGTCGGGAAAGAAATCGCGTACGCGCGTCGGTGTTTCATCCGTCGAAGCATTGTCCACGACGACCACGCGTAAAGGCGCGCCCGCGTGCTGATACACCGATGCAAGACACGCGCGCGTCAATTCAAATTGATTGTACGCCAGCACAATGACAGCGAGACGCGGCGTCATGCCATCACCTTTGTTTTGGCAAGCACGCGTTGATATGCGCCCATCAACTCTTGCATGTCTTGATGATACGTGCGCGTCGTCGGAAAATTGCGTCGCAATTGCTCGATCAGGTTTGGCTCATCTATGATGCGCTGCATCGTGCGCGCGAGATCGTTTGCCTCCCCACGCGCAAACAACAATCCATTTGTCCCGTGTTTCACCCATTCCGCAATCCCGCCAACGTCGCTGCCAATGACAGGTGTTCTCGCCGCAAACGCTTCTTGAATCACAATCGGCGCGTTTTCGTGCCAGGTCGAAGGGACAACGAGCGCGTCCATTCCCGCGAGTAACGCCAGCGCGCGCGCATGTTCATACGCGCCTACGAAAATGATGGCGGGATTTCCGCGCGCGAGTTTTTCCAATTTTTCCGCGTAACTCGCCTCCGCGTTCACGCGCCCAAAAATCATCAAACGCAGTTTCTTTGTTGGATTCGCGTTTTGCGCGATCCGAAACGCGCGCAGCAAAATAGCAACGCCCTTGATTGGCGCAATCTGCCCCATATAACCAAAAACGATTTCATCGGACGGTGCGCGCGGAGTGAAAGGATCAAAGGTTTCGAGTTCGAGCCCATTGGGTTTCACGATCAGATTGCCCGAGTCCAGTCCATTTTTTTCATACATTTCTGCAAGAAAATTTGTCACTGCTAAAATCGCATCGGTTTCATTCAGCGCGCGCATCAATTCGACGCGCCGTGTTTTTAGCGCATCCAACAACGGGGGCAAGTCAAACGGTTTCCCAAGCCACACGTGTCGTTCCGCCGCGCGCCAAAACGCTTTCATTACGCGCGGGGCGCGTTCATCCACCGCGCGAAAGATGCGCCGCCTATCGTACAAGCAGCGCGCACATTCCAGCGGTTCGGGTCCTTGGCAAAGTGTTCCATCCCCTTTGAGCAATTGAATCGTCGGACACAAAAACCAAAAATCGGTGAGGGTGACAACCGTTGGAATGTGCAACGCGCGCGCGGCGTTCAATGGCGCGGTGCCAAGTAGATAGCCACTGATGAGATGAACGAGATCGGGCTGCCACGCCGAAATGATTTCGCGGAAATGTTGTGTCAGCGTTTCCTCTTGAAACGCCGCGCGCAGCAAGCTCATCGGATCAGGGTATTGCAAATGCAAACGCCGCACGGGAATCTCATCGAGTTCCTCATCGTCCCACGTTACGCGCGGCGAGCCAAACGCAAGTGTTTCCACACACACCACGCGCGTCTCGATCCCTTGCTGCGCCAGCCAGCGCGCTTGCCGCCGCGCCAACAATTCCGCGCCGCCAACGCGACGCGGGGGATAATGGTGGACAGCGATGAGGACTCGCATGAATCAGTGAAAACATGCCACGCACTTCCGCAAGTGCGTGGCATGTTTTCAAGCGCGCCGTCGGGAAGCGGAAGGAGATTGAAACGCCGCGTCGCGTTGCGCCGCGCGCGCGTCCAACATGCTCCACAATTGATGGCGCGCCAAGGTCATATCATACAAACGACGCAAGCGTTGATGATCCCAACGTTGTTGATCCGCAATCGTGAGAAAGGGATCAACGATCAGCGTCGTCCACACGCGCCGCGCGCGAATTGCGGCGCGCGTTTTTTTTCCATATTCCAAAAAATCGAGTTTGACGAGTTCGGGATGTTTGCGCGCCATCAAAATTTCGGTCTTGCCCGCGTTTTGCGCGCGGCGTTTCGCGCTGGCATACGAGGTAGGATGATCGTGCGCGACAGAGAGGTGGGGACGATAGACGATGCATAAGCCGTGCGCGGTGAGACGATAGGCGAGTTCCGCATCTTCGCCATACGCGTATCGAAATTCCTCATCAAATAAACTGTGCTGCAATAAAAAATCGCGCTGAATCGAAATATTCGCGGTAAAGAAAAAACCATACGGAACATTTTCAGGATTCGCGATTTGATGAAATGCAAAATGTTGAATCGTGCCACCCGTCGTCAAATACCGCATCAACGGCGTCACAAGATTTCCCTTCCACCATTCCACGTTACCCAAGACCGCAACTCGTTCATTCGCAATTTCAGAATGGGCGCGCACATGTCCTTCCAAACAATCGGGCAGGGGCATCGTGTCATCGCCCAAAAACAAAAGCCACGTCCCGCGCGCATTTCGAATCCCAACATTCCGCGCGGCAGCAGGACCGCAATTTTGCATTTGAGAAAACGCGCGCACGTCCGCTTGTTGTTTCAAAAAATCCCGCGTGCCATCGCTCGAACCATCGTCCACGACAATGATTTCATACCGCGCGCGCTCCAGTGTTTGTTGGCGCAGCGCGTTAAGTGTACGCGCGAGCGAGACGCGGCGATTGTAGGTGGGGATGATGACGCTCAAGTCCATCGCTGAATCTTTATTGTGGGCGCGTCGCCGCTTGCCAAAGAATGGAAACGACGCCGCGATTGGCAAAATAACGCGGTTGTTGTCGCACGGCTTGCCACAACGCGCGACCTGCGCCCGCAAGGTCATGATCCTTGTACGCGTCGAATCCGCGAATCAAGGCAACATGCGCCATCACATCCGCGCGGGAGGGCAATCCCGCGCGCGCGTCGGACGCCCAATTGTCGTACACCATATCAAGCCACGCGCCCACATCCCGACTCGAATGTTCGTCCATCTGCGCGCGCGAGGGCAGAACATTGACAATGTGGTAGGCGAGTGTCGCGCGAACCAATGCTTGATCCGCGTGCAATGTTGGATCCTCTGCGAAAGCCTGGGCAACACTCTCTGCGCCGAGTTTGATTTTGTCGGCGGTGAAACAATAGAGCCCCCAACGCAGATAGCATGTGCCGATGGCGCGCGCGCGCAATGGAAGCAACTCCCGCGGAAACGCGGGATCAGCAAACGCGTTTCGCAGAATTGTAATGTATTCAAACATGTTGCCGTCGGGACGCGTGATAAATTTGCCCGCGCCGTGCCACCGATACGTGGCAAGTTCACCCGGCATCACCGCGAGGAGAAATTGCAACGCGGCGCGCATCCAGTAATCGTAATCCATCGCAAAGTGCATGTTCGGATTTAGCAAGCCAATTTGATCCAGCACGGCGCGCCGCAGAAACACGGTGGATTGTGGAATGTAATTCGTAAACAAAAGGGTTTCCAAGGCGAACGGTTCCGCGCCCAATTTCCCAATGCGATTGTCCGCCGCATCAATCAAGGGACAATCGCTGTACACAAGCCCAACGTTCGGATGCTGATGAAAAAATTCCACCGCGCGGCGAATGGCATTGGGCAAGTACGTATCATCGGAATTGAGCCACGCCACAATTTCACCCTGCGCGCGTTGCCATCCGTTGTTGATTGCATCGGACTGTCCCGCATCGCGCTCACTCACCCAGTACGCGATCCGATCCGCGTACCGTTTTATGATCTCTACACTGCCGTCGTCAGAGCCGCCATCCATCACGATATACTCAATGCGCGGATATTCTTGCTCCAACACCGAACGCAATGTCGCTTCCAAAAATTGCGCTTGATTGTACGACGGTGTAACAATGCTCACGAGCGGCACTGCGTGATTTGAATGTTGAGTCAGATTCATTCGTACCCTATCGTCTCGAGCATGTCCCACACTTGGCTCACGGGGACACGCGCAAAAATATGTGGAAAGGAAAATCGAAAGACCAATTTTTCCAAGCGCGTGAGATGCCACCTCCGCAGCGGTTTGCGGATTCGCAAAAGCGCCGCGCGTTCCTTCAAGACCTGTTCAAACACGCGCGCATAGTCTGCGCCCGCGTAGGTGTCCAAGATGCGCGCAACCTCCACCCAGCGAGGCGCGCGTCCCATGCGAGTCTTGTTCGTTACCAAGATGCGATACGCCGCCAAATAACGCGCCGTGGGTTTGAAGATGACGCCTTTTTTTTTCGCGCGCGCGAACCATTCCCAATCACCAACATACTGAAACGACTCATCGAGGGCTCCCGTATGCTCCCATGCGCGGCGCGTCCAAAAGGACGCGGGTTGGATCAAGTAATCATATTTGAATACATCTTTGCGCGCGTGTTCACGGACAACATCGCTGCCCCAATGTTCCGCGCTGGCCTCGACAAAATGAAAGGTGTTGCCAAAGACAATTTGCGGCGCGGCAAGATCCAAATTTGCCGCCGCAAAAGCGAGCGCGCCCGGCAAATAGTAATCATCCGAATTGAGCCATCCCAGAATGTCGCCCGTCGCGCGCGCCATGCCCAGATTGATCGCATTGTACATGCCGTCATCGCGCGCGCTTTGCCAATACGCCAAATGTTTTTCATAGCGGCGAATAATGTCAATGCTCCCATCCGTCGAGCCGCCGTCAATAATGATGTATTCCAACTGCGGATAAGCTTGTCCCAACACGGATTGAATCGTCTCTGCCAAATAGGGCGCGTGATTGTAACACGGCGTAATGATCGAAATTTTTGGCGCGTCCATAAGGTCTATCCTGCCCGTGGGTCGTGAACTTCTCCAAGGAGCTGCATCAAGGTTTCTGCATACGCGCGCACGCGGGCGGGTTGCGCGCGGCGCGCCGCAGTTTCGAGCGCGGCATCGGGTCCCGCCGTACTTGCGCGCCACAACCCCGCGAGTTTTTCGGTCAAATCCTGCGCGTCGTTCGGATCGAAATAGGTCACGCACGGCGCGTCTTGTTCGCGATGCGCGGGCAGATCGCTCACCAACGCGCGTTTGCCGATGGCGCGCGCTTCGGCGAGCGACAGTCCAAAGCCCTCAAAGCGCGACGGATTCCAAACGAACGCCGCTTGGCGCATCAATGCAAAAACATCATCTCGCGGCACACTGCCCAACAAGACCACTTGCTCGCGCAATCCCCAACGCGCCAGCATCTGCAATATCTCTGAAAAATACGCGGGGTTGCGATGGTCCTCTGTTGCGCCCGTGCAAACGACAAAAATATTTTCCCCCCTCGCGCGGACATGCCGCAGCGCGTCAAACGCGCGCAAATGATTTTTGTGCTGCCAAAATTGATTCGGCAGATAGACAAATTTTTCGGGGAGCGCATACGTTTGCAAAATTTCCTTTGGATCGCGCGCATAAATTTCATCGGGAACATAACTCACCGGCGCAAGGACGCGCGCCTTGCTCGCAACATTCGGCGCGAATTTTTCAAAATCGGCGCGCACTGCTTTACTAAAGAGCAGCACGCGCGTTGCGCGTTCAGCCGTTTTGAGGTATTCGGCATTGCGCCACGCAATTTCGGACGCGCGAAACAATTCGGGCAAGTGCAGGTGTTGAAAATCCGCCAGCAGCGCAAACGTTGGCAGCGTGGTCTGACGTTCCAAAACGCCCGTGAGCAATACATCGAGCCCTTGTTGTTTCAAGACGCGGTCAGGCAGCAAAGCGCGCTGAAACAAACGATGCTGCGCGTGATTCAATGCCCATGTCACGCTGCCGCGTTTGAGATGCGGATACGCGATGACGCCATCGGTGAGCGGAACCAGTTCTTGAGGAGTCGGCGTGCCGTGGTGCGCGTCCACCAGCAACAGGCGGATACGGTTTGAATACGTCGCGCGCAACGCGCGCAGTAGATCGGCAAAATAAACAGACCCCGCGCGCCAGCTTGTCCCCGCGCCGCGCAATGTTTC
>Ga0247727_10003349_pt1 | contig 35499 bp, 44 predicted proteins | sample WisWelCaveWW1625_FD_202498 | JGI IMG/M metagenome (GOLD analysis project Ga0247727, IMG submission 202498) | Biofilm microbial communities from Wishing Well Cave, Virginia, United States - WW16-25 | ecosystem: Environmental > Aquatic > Deep subsurface > Groundwater > Cave microbial mat | place...
CATGGTCCCCGGCGCGGCATCACACCGCCTCGGGTCGGTCACCGTCGCTGACGACCCGCGTGTCACGCCCACCGGACGGTTCTTGCGTCGGTACAAGCTGGACGAGCTTCCCCAGCTGGTCAACGTTCTCGCCGGGCAGATGAGCCTCGTGGGGCCGCGGCCCGAGTGCCCCGAGTTCGTGTCGGCGTACACCGATGAGCAGCGCCAGGTGCTGCGGTATCGCCCGGGCATCACGAGCCCAGCATCGATCGTCTACCTGGACGAAGCAGGCCGCCTGGCCGCGGAGAGCGACGCGGTTCGCGTCTACCGCGAGCAGATCTTGCCCGACGAGCTGCGGATCGACCTCGACTACATGGAGCAGGCAACCGTACGGTCCGACCTCCGCGTGGTGGCCCGCACCGTGGCGGCGCTGGTCACGTCTCGAGGCGATCGCCATGGATGATCGTTGCCCGGCGTGCCAACGGCGTTACGCCAGGCTGGGTGTGGCTCGTTACTACCGATCGCACGATCGCACCGACGACGTGGTCGTCCCGGTTTTCCGGTGTCCGGACTGCGGATTGCTGCACCAGCGGATCCCGCCGGGCACGCGCGAGGGGCACTTCGCGAGTGCTTCGTACACGAACCCCGACCGCGAGAGCCACCTCCGCGCCAAGCGGATGGAGCTGTACCGGTGGGTTCTCGATGCGTTGCCCGCCCCACCCGGCACGCTGCTCGACGTGGGTTCGTCCTACGGCCATCTCCTCGAGCAAGCTCGTCGTCGCGGTTGGGACGTGATGGGCGTGGAGCCCGTGGCTGCCTGTGCCGCCGTCGCCGAACGCGCCGGGTTCGATGTGACGCACGGTTCCTTCCCAGACGCGGCGCCGCCGGCCGGCGACATCGACGTCATCACCTTCCTGGACTCCTTCTATCTGTTGCCCGACCCGCTGCTCGCGGCCGAGACCGCTCGGAAGCTCCTCGCCCCGGACGGGCGCGTGGTCATGCGCGTGACGAACCGTGGGTACCTGTGGCGCGTCGCGGCGGCGGCATCCACGGCGCGAGGTCGCGCGCACCTCCCGGGGTGGCTCATGGGTGACGCGTCGTTCGGGTTCGGCCCCCGGTCGGTGCGCGCGGTGTTGGCACGGGTGGGGTTCACCGACATCAGCATCGAAGCGGAGCCTTCACGCGTGCAGACAAGGGAGGGGCGGGCCACGAAGGCCCTATACCTCGTGGGCGATGGAGCCCGGCTGGCCTCGGCGAACCGCATCCACCTCTCGCCGGGCCTCCTCGTCACGGCCCGAGCCACGGCATGAGCGAGGCGCAACCGCTCCTCGACGGGGTCGCGATGTCGGCGCCGCAGATCGAAGACGCCGACATCGAGGCCGTGACCGAGGCGCTCCGTTCAGGCACCTTGGGGCTAGGCCCTCGCGCCGAGGCGTTCGAGGTCGCCTGCGCCGTGGTCGCCGGCGTGCGCCACGGCGTCGCGGTCAGCTCGGGCACGGCGGGGCTCCACCTCATCGTTCGCGCGCTCGGCATCGGCGCCGGCGACCGCGTGGCAACCCCGAGCTTCACGTTCGCCGCGAGCGTGAACGCGTTCATGTACGAAGGCGCCGAGCCCGTGTTCGTCGATGTCGAGCCCGACACCGGCAACATCGATCCGGCCGCTCTCGACGCCGTGGGCGGCGACGTCTCGGCCGCCATGGTCGTCGACGTCTTCGGCCATCCGGCCACCTGGGACGGCCTCACCGAGGTGGTCACGCGTCACGACATGCGAGCCATCGACGATTCTTGCGAGGCGATCGGCGCCACGTGGCGCGGCCGGCGCTGTGGTTCGTTCGGCGATGCAGGGGCGTTCGCTTTCTACCCGAACAAGCAGATCACCACCGGCGAGGGTGGCATGATCGTCACCGACGACGAGGGCCTCGCGCGGCGTTGCCGGAGCCTGCGCAACCAAGGTCGGGGTGCCATGGGGTCGTGGCTCGACCACGAGGCTCTCGGGTTCAACTACCGCATGGACGAGCTCTCGGCGGCGCTCGGTGTGGCGCAGATCTCGAGACTCGACGCCTTCCTCGAAGCCCGGGCCACGGTCGCTCGTCGCTACACCGAACGCCTCGCAGGGCTCGACGCCGTGCGCTCGCCCGTCGTCCGCCCGGGGGTCCGGATGAGCTGGTTCGTGTACGTGATCAGACTCGATCCCGTCGTCGACCGCGACCGCGTGCTCCGATCGCTCGCCGACCGAGGTGTCCCCTCACGAACCTACTTCCCGGCCGTCCATCTCCAGCCTTACATCCGGGAACGGTTCGCTACGCGCGAGGGCTCGCTGCCCGTCACCGAGGACCTCGCCCGTCGGAGCCTCGCCTTGCCCTTCCACAACCGGCTCACGGAAGCCCAGGTCGAGCGTGTCGTCGAAGCCTTGCGTGGGGCCATCGACGAGCAGGCCTCGCTTCGGCGTTAGCATCCACCCACCATGCCGCTCGATCCAACGTCGCTGGTGGTCGCCAGCCGCTCGCAGGTCTCGAGCGAGATACGCGGTGAGGTCGTGATCTTGGAGTTGGCCCAAGGCGCCTACTACGGCCTCGGCGACGTCGGGGCCACGATCTGGAAGCTCCTCGCCGAGCCCCGCACCGTGACCGAGCTGCGTGATGCGGTCGTCGCCGAGTTCGACGTCGAGCCTTCGCGATGCGAACGTGACCTGCTCTCCTTGATCGACGAGATGCACCGCGGAGGTCTCGTCGAGTTCCGTGATGGACCTGCCACGTAACGTCGCCGCGCTCGATCGCCGCGATCGGCGCCTCTGCGTCGTCGCGGCCTGCTGGCTCATCCTCATCCGGGTGTCGCTCAGCGTCCAGCCCTTCGCGGCCACCCGGCGACTCTGCGCACGGGCCGCCGCGCGACGTTCGCGCGGCGGCGCCGTCGGCCGCATCCCTTGGGCCGTCGAGACGGTCGGCGCCGCGGTCCCGGGGGTGACCTGCCTCGTGCGGGCGCTCGCCGCCGAGGTGATGCTGCGACGCGCGGGTGAGCTGCCCGAGTTGCGTATCGGCGTCGACCCCACGGCCGAGGACTTCGAGGCGCACGCCTGGCTCGAGTGGCACGGCCGCCCCGTCGTCGGGGCGGGCGGCACCGAGGCGATCGTGGCGCTGCCGCCGCTGGATCGAGATGGTGCGTGAGCGACGGGCTCACGATCGCGATAGCCGACCCGACAGGACCACCCGTCAGGTGGCCCGAGGGTGCCGTCACCATCGGGCGGCACGATCGGTCGGTGGTCGCCGACGCTGATCTCTACAACCTCGGGGAGCTTCGCCGCGACCTCGGTCTCCCGTCAGGTGCTTCACCCGGTGAGGTGCTCGATGCCGCCTGGCTCCGATGGGGAAGCGACATGCCGAACCATCTCGTCGGCGACTTCATGGTGGCTGCATGGGACCGGCCGGCCGGGGCGCTGTTCGTTGCGCGCGACCACATGGGGGTTCGCCCGGTGTACGTGGCGCGGGCAACCGGCGGCGCGATCGTGTCGACCGGTCTCGACGAGGTCGCCGCGACGCACGGGGTCGATCTCTCGGTCGACTCGTCCCGCGTCGCCGAGGTTCTCGTCGACTGGTGGCATGACCACCGGTCCACCTTCTATCGCGGGATCCGCCGACTGCCGGGGGGCCACCGGGCCTGGGTCCGTCCCGATGGAAGCATCCGTGCGGAGCGCTACTGGGTGTTGTCGCGCGACGAGCTGCGTCTGCGTGATGACCGAGCGTATGAGGATCGGTTCCGCGAGCTGTTCGTCGAGGCCGTCCGTTCGCGCATGCCCGCCGATGGCGACGTGGCGGCAGAGCTGTCGGGTGGGCTGGATTCCGCGACGGTCGCCGGAGCCCTCGCGAAAGAGGTGGCGCCTGCGGGCCGGCGTCTGTTCACATTCGCTGGATCGTTCTCGGATCTTCGGTACGAGGATGGGGCGCTCGACGAGGCGCGCTACCGATCATGGATCGGCACGCTGGCCGGCGTACGCGCCACGGAGGTGCAGGCATGCGATGCGTTATCGGCCGATGCGGTCGCGCGCTCGATCGAGGCCAACCACGGGCCGATCGCCGGGAGCATGATCTTGCTTCGCCAGCATCTGTACGAGCAGGCACGGGAACAGCAGAGCGTTACCACGATCTTCGATGGCCAAGACGGCGACACGGTGGTCGGTTACGGGCACGAGCGCCTGACCCGGCTCATCACGCGAGCTCACCTGGCCACGTTCGCCCACGAGGTGAACGCGATAAGGCGCCTCAGAGGTCCCAAGCGCGCCGCATGGGCTGCGTTCGCCTTCACGGCGCTCGCGCCCGCCTCGTGGGCTGCGTGGCACCTCGGCCGGCGCCCACGTGGGATCCGGGAGTCGCTCGCATCGAAGGAGCTCCTCCGCGCGACGTCGACCTGGGAGCGCATCCGCCCTGTGGGTGTGGTGCGTCCCGACGATGTCCGGGGGAGCCACATCCATGACGTCGGGGCCGCCTACAACGCGTTCTCGCTGGAGGTCACCGCCGCGTTGGCTCGCCGAGCCGGGCTCCGGGCACGCCATCCGTTGTACGACCCGCGCATCGTCGAGCTCGCGGTGTCGCTCCCCGATGACCAGCTGCTCCGAGACGGTGTCGCCCGCTCGATCCAGCGCCGGGCGCTCGATGGCATCGCCCCCCCAGAGGTGCTCTGGCGCACCGACAAGGGGGCGCTCCCCGAGGGCTTCGTATCCGACGCGCTGGTCGCGTGCGGCATCCACGAGACCGCGGCCGCCGATGGGGGGGCGGCGGCGCCGTACATCGACGTGAACGGTCTGCGACGCACCTATCGCCGCTGGTCGGAAACCCAGGAGGGATCGTTGGCCGCCGCCTTGTATCCGGTCGCCCTGCTCGATCGGTGGCTCTCGCGCCCTGCTGCTCAGGGGTCCGGTTATTCCCACCGATGATGCTGGACACCCCCCGGAGCGCCCGTCTATCGTGACCGCGTCCCCAAGGTCGAACGCAGGAGCCCGCATGAGCGACCGCACCGCAGAGGTCCTTCGCGAGAAGAAGGTGTACGAAACACCCGTCCTTCGGCGTCTCGGGTCGGTCCAGGATCTCACCCGCACCGGCATGGGCAACGGCAAAGAGCCGGTCCAGAGCAACAAGCGTTCGACCCTCTGAGCCTCGGTCCGGTCATCGGCGACGACCGATCATCGCTCGCTCGGGGGCGATCCGCCTACGGCCTCACGTTCACCTCGGCGACGGAGCTGCCCCCATGGTGGGTGGGCCCCCTCGGCTCACCCGACGTCTCGGTCGATGTCGTCGAGGTGGACCAGTCGATCGCCGCCGTTCCCCACGTGATCGATGACGCCCACGCCGTCTTGACGTACGCCGGCGAGCTGCGCGTCAAGGTCGCGGGCGGCGATCACGTCCGCGTCGAGGTCGCGCCCGGTCTCAGACGCGCCGCGCTGCATCTGACCCTCACGGGGCCTGTGCTGGGTCTGGTCATGACGCAGCGCGACCACCTGGTCCTCCATGCCTCCGCCGTTGCGCTTCCGTCGGGGCGTGTCGCCGTCCTGATCGGAAGCTCGGGGGCCGGGAAGTCCTCTATCGCAGCCGCGGCGTGCGCCGCCGGTGCCCACCTCGTGGCCGACGACCTCGTGCCGATCCCAACCTCCGGGGCCCCGACGACGCACGCGGGGTATCCCATGGTCAAGCTGTTTCCCGAGGTGGCACGACGGCTCGCCGCGCCGGCCTTCGAAGGTGACCGCCTCGAGGGGGGGAAGATCGCCGCCGACCTCCGGGACCGTTTCGCTGCCGGCGCGCACCGGGTGACGACGGTGTACGTCTTGACGGCGGGTCACGCAGCGATCGTCGAGCCGCTGAGCCCTGGACGGGCCCTGACCGCTTTGGTCGAAGGCACGTACGTGCACCACCTCCTGCGAACGGCCCACGGTCGCGCGGCGCACTTCCAGACGCTCGCGTCGCTCATCGACACCGTGCGGGTCGCCACGCTGGTGACGGGCGACGCCGGCGTCGAGGCTGCGGTGGAAGCGTTGTTGCGCGACGCTGGTTGACGGCCCGGGTTACGTCACACGTTCCATCACAACGGTCACGACGCTGGTTTCCCCCGGTGAGACGAACGCGATGGTCGTCACGACGTCCAAGCCGGCCTCGCGCGCCGTAGCGATCACATCGGGGATCTTGTCGACCTCGATTCGGGTGACGCGCCAACCGACGGGCGGGTAGACGTTCACATCGGTCCCGAACGTGCCGATGGGACCGCCGCCCGTGTCCGCGCGGCTGCGCCCCAGCAGGATGCTCGGCGGGCCTGTCGGGGCGGTGTTCTCGATCGTGATGGTGGTCCGGAGCCGATCCGCATCTGCCTCCGTGACCACGGCGACGTCGGCGAAGGCACCCGCCCGATTCGCGGTGAATCCGTTGAACGTCACGAGCGGCTCGGCGTCACCCGGCAGCGCCACCTCACCCGCGACGCCGAGGGTTTCGAGCGCCTCTTGTTCGTCTGGGCGCTGCGCCCAGACCTGCAGGTTGCCGTTCGTGACCGCATCGGCGGTGGCGGTCAGCATCGGCTCGAACGCCCAGACCCGGGTGAACACCGCGGTCCAAAGAGCGTCACCGATCGCGACCTGCCACGCGTCGCTGGTCAGCTGGTCCGTGGTTCGGTAGACGTCGGCCCCGACGATGCGCTCGACGTTGTCCGCGTCGATGATTTCGGGCCACCCCGGCGCCTCGACCGGCCCGACGACGTCCAGGAGGGCGGCCATGAAGGCCGTGTCTCCCGCGATGACGCCGTCGACGGGTTCGCCACCTCCCTCGCGCCAGATGGCCTCCATCAGCCGTGCCGCCGTCGGGAAGTCGGACGTGTAGGTGGTGTTCCAGAACGACGTGAGCGAACCGAAAGGACCCCACATCCGGGTGATGTCGTCGGGCGCCGCGACGGGCTCCACCTCGGGGATGGTGGACGTCGGAGCGATGTCGCCGAGGGAGAGCCGGCTGCCGTCGGTCCGCAAGATCCCGAACAGGCCCGGATAGCCACCCGCGCCCCGCGGATCCGACGGCGTAAGGGTCACGAGGAGGTAGGCGCGCTCGCCGTCGATCCCCAACAGAAGAGGCAGCACGTGCAGGAGGGTTGCCGCCGCCCCCGCCTGACGGGCGCGGGCGACGATCTCTGATCGGGCCGAGGTCACCACCTCGCCGAGCTGCTGGTTCAGGGTCGCCGCATCGACCGGGGCCAGCTCGCCAGAAGCGGCGACGAGCAGCGTCGCCGCTTCGAGCACGTACGGTTGCGCCGCCGCGAGCGCGGCGGCGTCGATCCGACCCCCCGGGGCGAAGCCGGGAACGGTCCCACCGTCCCAGCCGGCGGCGTCGGCTCCCGCCGCGAGCGCCAAGCCTCCTTGCGAGGCGAGGCGTGTCGCGGTGGCACCTCGGCGAGCGGCGTCGAGCTCGGTGGAGAACCACGGGAGCCAACCGACCGCCGAGATCCCGGGTCGGTGAAGAGAACGATCGGCCCTCTCGGCCGCCTCTTCGGCGGCCGAGAGGGCGACCCGCGCGCCTTCGACATCTCCGGAGCCCAGCAGCGCCCCACCCTCGATCAGCAGACGGCGGGCATCGCGGAACCCTTGCACGGCAGCGGTGCCGGAGCGAACGGCGTCGAAGCCCAGCACCCCTGCCACCGCGACCACGCCGATCGCGACCCACGGCCATCGCCGCCGCATCGCATGGTGCCGGTGTCGACGCACGGCAGCAACGCTAGCCGACAGTTGCTCATCGTTCCTTGAATCGACCTATCGGCGTGGGTAGCCTCGCGGGCGAGCCGGTTCGAGCCCACGAGCCGGCCGGTCGATACGGAGGAGCATGACCGTGAAGCGGACCTTCTTGCGTGCCATCGCCATCACGATGATGCTGACCCTCCTGGCACCCGCCGGCGCCGAAGCCCACGTCAAGACGTTCAGGACCACCGTCGTGTTCGCGGCCAGCGACACGACGGTATCGAAGGGCGATCAGGTCCGGTTCGGCGCCCGTGCCAAGGCGAAGAAGAAGAAGTGCCGGTCTCGCCGTACGGTCAAGCTCGTCCGCAACGGCACCGTCTTGGCGGTGAAGCGCACGAACAGGCCGGGGTACGCCTTCTTCTCGAAGAAGCTCCAAAAGGGTGGCAAGTTCTGGGTGGTCGTGACCCGCAAGCGCTTCGGCGCCCACCCCCACCGGCACATCTGCCCCTCGATGGTCTCGAAGAAGATCCGGATCAGGGTGCAGTGTCGCCCGCCTCGCACCAACTGGCTGCGATCGTCGATACCTGGGTTGACCGCGTCGCCAACCGGTCGTACCCTGCACATCCGAGCCCGCGGGCGCCCCATCCGCCGGGTGTTGGCGTTTTACGTCTGAATCCGTACACTAGCCGTTTGCCGTGTCGTCCAGCACGCCCGTTCGCCGTGCGCACCTGAATCCTGGGAGGGATCCCGCTTGCCTGACCAGCTCGTCCCGGTCCGCAACCGTGTCAGTTTCGCGAAGCTCGAGGAGGTCCTTCCCCTTCCGGATCTCGTAGCCATCCAGCGCCAGTCCTTCGATTGGCTCTTGAACGAAGGGATCCGCGAGGTCCTCGACGAGGTCAGCCCTATCGAGGACTTCACCGAACAGTTCCAGCTCTACTTCGGTCCGCACGAGTTCCGCCAGCAGAAGTTCAGTGAAGAGGAGTGCCGCGACAAAGACGTCACGTTCGCGCGGCCACTGTTCGTCGAGGCGACGTTCGTCAACAAGGTCACCGGCGAGATCAAGGAGCAAGAGGTCTTCATGGGCGACTTCCCCATGATGACCGAGCGCGGCACGTTCATCATCAACGGCACCGAGCGCGTGGTCGTCTCGCAGCTGGTCCGTTCGCCGGGTGTCTACTTCAGCCGCGAGCTCGACAAGACCAGCGACAAGTTCGTCTACGTCTCGAAGATCATCCCTGGACGCGGAGCATGGCTCGAATTCGACGTCGATAAGAAGGACACCGTCGGCGTGCGGATCGACCGCAAGCGCCGGCAGAACGTGACGCTGCTGTTGAAGGCGCTCGGTTGGACCGAGGCCGAGATCTTGGTGTTGTTCGACAACGCGCCCAGCATCCAGCTCACCCTCGAGAAGGACCACGTCACCACACAGGAAGAGGCGCTCGAAGACATCTATCGCAAGCTGCGTCCCGGCGAGCCGCCGACGGCCGAGAGCGCGAAGACGCTGCTCGAGAACCTCTTCTTCAACCCCAAGCGTTACGACCTGGCCAAGGTCGGCCGGCACAAGGTCGACAAGAAGCTGAACAAGGCCGAGGGGACGCTGCTCAAGCAGCTCAAGGCCCACCACAAGGCGCTCGGCGAGCTCGACAACCCCGACAAGAAGGGGTTCGAGCAGTTCAAGGCGCGCGTGTTCGCCGACCAGCTCAAAGACGAGCAGGTGGGCGGCGCCCCGAAGTACAAGGGCATCCTCACCTATGAAGATCTGCTGCGGACCGTCCGCTACCTGGTCAAGCTGCACGCCGGTGAGGAAGGGTTCGACCCCGACGACATCGACCATTTCGGCAACCGCCGGCTGCGGTCGGTGGGCGAGCTCATCCAGAACCAGGTCAGGATCGGGCTGTCGCGCATGGAGCGTGTGGTCAAAGAGCGCATGACCACGCAGGACGTCGAGGCCATCACGCCGCAGACCCTCATCAACATCCGGCCCGTGGTCGCTTCGATCAAGGAGTTCTTCGGCACCTCGCAGCTCTCGCAGTTCATGGACCAGACCAACACGCTCGCGGGTCTCACCCACAAGCGTCGCCTGTCAGCCCTCGGCCCCGGGGGGCTGTCGCGTGAGCGCGCCGGCTTCGAGGTCCGCGACGTACACCCGTCGCACTACGGACGCATGTGCCCCATCGAGACGCCGGAAGGTCCCAACATCGGTCTCATCGGGTCGCTGTCGACCTACGGGCGCATCAACCAGTTCGGGTTCATCGAGACCCCGTACCGTCGGGTCGAGGCGGGCAAGGTCACGTCGAAGATCGACTACCTGTCGGCCGACGAAGAGGACCGCCACGTCATCGCGCAGGCGAACACGCCGTACGACGCGAAGAGCGGCAAGCTGGCCGACTCGGTGCTCGTGCGCCGCAAGGGCGGCGAGGTCGACTCCGTGCCACCCGAAGAGGTCGACTACATGGACGTGTCGCCCAAGCAGCTGGTCTCGGTGGCCGCCGCGCTCATCCCGTTCCTCGAGCACGACGACGCGAACCGGGCCCTCATGGGCGCCAACATGCAGCGTCAGGCGGTGCCGCTCCTGCGGTCCGAAGCGCCGCTCGTGGGCACGGGGGTCGAGTTCCGCGCGGCGGTCGACGCCGGCGACGTCGTCATCGCCGAAGAGGCCGGTGTGGTCGACGACGTGTCGGCCGAGCACATCGCCGTCAAGGAACGCACGGGGGCGCTCCGCACCTACGACCTCATCAAGTTCCGCCGGTCGAACCAGGGAACCAACATCAACCAGAAGCCCATCGTCACCGCAGGTGACAAGGTGGTGAAGGGGCAGGTCATCGCCGACGGTCCGTCGACCGAAGCCGGCGAGATCGCGCTGGGGAAGAACCTGGTGGTCGCCTACATGCCGTGGGAGGGCCACAACTACGAAGACGCCATCATCTTGTCCGAGCGCCTCGTGAAGGAAGACGTGCTGACCTCGATCCACATCGAGGAGCACGAGGTCGACGCGCGTGATACCAAGCTGGGAGCCGAAGAGATCACCCGCGACATCCCGAACGTCTCCGAAGAGATCTTGAAGGACCTCGACGAGCGTGGCGTGGTGCGCATCGGGGCCGAAGTGGCTCCCGGCGACTACCTCGTCGGCAAGGTCACGCCGAAGGGTGAGACCGAGCTGACCCCCGAGGAGCGCCTGCTCCGCGCGATCTTCGGTGAGAAGGCGCGAGAGGTGCGCGACACCTCGCTGAAGGTTCCGCACGGCGAGCAGGGCAAGGTCATCGGCGTGCGGGTGTTCAGCCGCGACGACGGCGACGAGTTGCCGCCCGGCGTCAACCAGCTGGTCCGCGTGTACGTGGCCCAGAAGCGCAAGATCTCCGACGGCGACAAGCTCGCCGGGCGCCACGGGAACAAGGGCGTCATCTCGACCATCCTGGCCGAAGAAGACATGCCGTTCCTGGAAGACGGCACGCCGGTCGACATCATCTTGAACCCGCTCGGCGTGCCCTCGCGCATGAACATCGGCCAGGTTCTCGAGGCCCACCTGGGCTATGCAGCGCTCGTCGGGTTCTCGAAGGGGGGCGACGACCACCAGGGTCCGGTCTACGTGGCGACGCCCGTTTTCGACGGCGCCCGCGAGACCGAGATCTTGGACGCGCTCCGCAGCTCCCATGCCCATGCCAACGGGAAGAAACTCATCGACGAGGTGGGCAAGGCACAGCTCCTCGACGGTCGCACCGGCGAACCCTACGAAGAGCCCATCACCGTGGGTGTCGCCTACATCTTGAAGCTCCTGCACCTGGTGGACGACAAGATCCACGCTCGTTCGACGGGGCCCTACTCCATGATCACGCAGCAGCCCTTGGGCGGGAAGGCCCAGTTCGGCGGCCAGCGGTTCGGCGAGATGGAGGTGTGGGCCCTCGAGGCCTACGGCGCCGCTTACGCGCTGCAGGAGCTGCTGACGATCAAGTCCGACGACGTGCTGGGCCGGGTCAAGGTCTACGAGGCCATCGTCAAGGGCGAGAACATCCCCGAGCCGGGCATCCCCGAGTCGTTCAAGGTGCTCATCAAGGAGATGCAGTCGCTCGCCCTGAACGTCGAGGTGCGTTCATCGACGGGCGAACAGATCGAGCTCCGAGAGACCGATGAAGACGTCTTCCGGGCCGCCGAGGAGCTGGGCATCGACCTCAGCCGCCGCGAGCCCGCGGGGGCGGACTTCGATTGAGCGACGCCGGGAACACGCGAACGTTGTACCGAGTGACGAGCGAGCCACGCGAGGAGGCGAGCTTCTAAGTGCTGGACGTCAACTTCTTCGATGAGCTTCGGATCGGCCTGGCCACCGCGGATCAGATCCGCGCATGGTCGAACGGCGAGGTCAAGAAGCCCGAGACCATCAACTACCGCACGCTCAAGCCCGAGAAGGACGGCTTGTTCTGCGAGCGCATCTTCGGTCCGACCCGCGATTGGGAATGCCACTGCGGCAAATACAAGCGCGTCCGGTTCAAGGGCATCATCTGCGAGCGGTGCGGTGTCGAGATCACCCGGTCGAAGGTGCGCCGCGACCGCATGGGCCACATCGAGCTGGCCGCCCCGGTCACGCACATCTGGTACTTCAAGGGCGTCCCGTCGCGCCTGGGCTATCTGCTGGACCTGGCGCCCAAGGATCTCGAGCGCATCATCTACTTCGCCGCCTACGTCATCACGCGCGTCGACGACGAACGCCGTCACAAAGACCTCCCAACGATCGAGGCCGAGATCGAGGCCGAGAAGCGCGACGTCGAGGCCGAGCGTGACGACGACGTGAAGAAACGTCTCAACGAGCTCGAGGATCGGCTCAAGGAGATGGAGGGTGAAGGCGCGAAGGGCGCCCAGCTTTCGGCCGCGAAACGCGAGGCTCAGCGCGACGTCGAGCGTATCCACGAGGTCGCTGCGCGCGAGGCGCAGCACCTCGACGACGTCTTGACCGCGTTCAAGGGCTTGCGGCTCAAGCTGCTCGTGGCCGACGACAGCGTGTACCGCAGCCTCCGCGAACGGTTCGCCGATTACTTCGACGGCGGCATGGGCGCCGAGAGCATCAAGCGCCTGCTGAGCGACATGGACGTCGAGGCCGAGGGCGAGTCGCTGCGCGACCAGATCGAGAACGGCAAGGGCACGAAGCGGCTCAAGGCCATCAAACGCCTGAAGGTGGTGTCGAACTTCGCCGAGGGCAAGTCGACGCCGCTCGGCATGGTGCTCGATGCCGTCCCGGTCATCCCGCCGGACCTGCGCCCCATGGTGCAGCTCGACGGTGGCCGCTTCGCAACGAGCGACCTGAACGACCTCTACCGTCGTGTCATCAACCGGAACAACCGGCTGAAGCGGCTCCTCGACCTTCAGGCACCCGAGATCATCGTGAACAACGAGAAGCGGATGCTGCAAGAAGCCGTCGACGCCTTGTTCGACAACGGCCGCCGCGGTCGTCCGGTCACCGGGCCTGGCAATCGCCCGCTGAAGTCGCTGTCAGACATGCTCAAGGGCAAGCAGGGTCGTTTCCGTCAGAACCTGCTTGGCAAGCGGGTGGACTACTCGGGTCGTTCCGTCATCGTGGTCGGCCCCGAACTGCGGTTGCACCAATGCGGCCTGCCCAAGCAGATGGCGCTCGAGCTGTTCAAGCCGTTCGTCATGAAGCGGCTGGTCGACCAGGCGCTGGCGCAGAACATCAAGAGTGCCAAACGCATGGTCGAGCGCGCGCGGCCGCAGGTGTGGGACGTGCTCGAGGAGGTCATCCGCGAGCACCCCGTCATGCTGAACCGCGCGCCCACGCTGCACAGGCTGGGGATCCAGGCGTTCGAGCCGGTGCTCGTCGAGGGCAAGGCCATCAAGATCCACCCCCTCGTGTGCACGGCGTTCAACGCCGACTTCGACGGTGACCAGATGGCGGTGCACGTGCCGCTGTCGGCCGAGGCCCAAGCCGAGGCGCGGATCTTGATGCTGTCGACGAACAACATCTTGTCGCCGGCGCACGGCCGTCCCGTCGCGACACCGACCCAGGACATGGTGCTCGGGCTCTACTACCTCACGCTCGGGCAGAACGAGAACCGGAAGAACGAGCAGATCCCGACGTTCGGCTCCGAGGCCGAGGCGTTGCTGGCGCTCGACCGCGGCCACCCGATCCACGACCCCATCCGGATCAGGATGGGTGGCAAGGAGCTGCCGGCCGAGATGTTGCCCGAGGGGTACGACCCCGATGGGGGGCGGGCGCCGATCGTGCGCACCACGATCGGCCGCGTCATCTTCAACTCGGTGTTCCCGGCAGACTTCGAATACCGCAACGCGTCGGTCCTGAAGGGCGACGTGGCCCGGCTCGTCGACGAGGTCGTACACACGTACGACCGTGCCCGGGTCGAACAGGTCCTCGACGACCTGAAGAGCCTGGGGTTCCACTACGCCACCAGGGCGGGTGTGACCATCGGGATCGAAGACGTCACCACACCGCCGCAGAAGGCCGAGATCCTCGACGCGCACGAGAAAGACGCGCAACGGGTCGAGACCCAGTACCGCAAGGGGATCATCACCGATGACGAGCGCCGTCAGGAGCTCATCGAGATCTGGACCCAGGCGACCGACGAGGTGACGAAGGCCATGGAGGCCCAGTTCACCCCGACGAACCCCATCTTCATGATGGCGAACTCGGGCGCGCGCGGGAACATCATGCAGATCCGTCAGCTGGCGGGCATGCGTGGCTTGGTGGCCAACCCGAAGGGCGAGATCATCCCCCGGCCGATCAAGTCCAACTTCCGCGAAGGTCTCTCGGTGTTGGAGTACTTCATCTCAACGCACGGTGCGCGAAAAGGATTGGCCGACACAGCGCTCCGCACCGCCGACTCCGGTTACCTCACGCGGCGTCTCGTCGACGTCGCGCAGGAGGTCATCATCCGCGAGGAAGACTGCGGGACCGACCGGTCCGTGCCGGCGCGCATCAACATCGTGCGCCCCGATGGCACGGTCACCAAGCACCCGCACGCCGACACCTCGGTATACGGCCGGGTCCTAGCGGAAGACGTGAAGGTGGGGAAGAAGAAGATCGCGCTCGCAGGTCAGGAGCTTTCTGACGAGCTGGCGGCCGCGGTCATCGACACCGGCATCGAAGAGATCAGGGTGCGCTCCGTCACGGCGTGTGAAGCCGAAGTCGGTGTGTGCGCCGCGTGCTACGGGCGTTCGCTGGCCTCGGGTCGAACCGTCGACATCGGCGAGGCGGTGGGCATCATCGCCGCGCAGTCCATCGGCGAGCCGGGCACCCAGCTCACCATGCGGACCTTCCACACCGGCGGCGTCGCCGGGCGAGACATCACGCACGGTCTGCCGCGCGTGGTGGAGCTGTTCGAGGCGCGAACGCCGAAGGGGCAGGCACAGATCACCGAGCTCCCCGGCGAGGTGACCATCGAAGACGACGACGAGAAACACGTGCGGCACATCCGCGTGACCTCCGACGACGGCGACATGGTCGAGTACCCCGTGTCCACTCGGGCCCAGCTGGCGGTGTCGCCCGGTGACCGGGTCACGGTCGGCCAGCAGCTCACGGAGGGGTCGGCCAACCCGCACGACATCCTCAAGGTCAAGGGCGTGCTCGAGCTGCAGAAGTTCCTCGTCGACGAGGTGCAGCAGGTCTATCGCAGCCAGGGCGTGACCATCCACGACAAGCACATCGAGCTCATCGCACGACAGATGCTGCGCAAGGTGCAGATCATCGAGCCGGGTGACAGCGAGTTCTTGCCGGGCGACCTCGTGAACCGGCGTGTCTTCGAGGAGCGCAACACCGAGGTCGTCGATTCCGGCGGTGTTCCCGCCAGCGCGCGTCCACAGCTGCTCGGCATCACGAAGGCGTCGCTCGCCACCGACTCGTGGCTCTCGGCGGCGTCGTTCCAGGAGACCACGAAGGTGCTGACCGACGCCGCCATCGGCGGTCGCTCCGACCCGTTGCTCGGTCTCAAGGAGAACGTGATCATCGGCAAGCTGATCCCGGCGGGCACGGGCATGGGTCGCTACCGCAACGTTCACGTGCGGATCAAGCCCGAGGCCATCCCCGAATACTGGCTCCAGCGTCAGCGCGAGCTGGCCGAGGCGGCCGCCGACGTTGGCGGCGGCGGAGAGCCGGCGCTCGGGGGTCTCACCCGCGAGGAAGCCGAGCGGATGCTCGGCGGCGTGGGCGTCGGCGCAGCCGACGACGAGTAGATCGAGGAGGCCACGCAGGGGGCCTACCCGGCGAAGGCGGCCTCGTAGGCCGCCACCAGCTCCTCGAGGGGGCGTTCGGCGATCTCGCCGAACGCCCCCTCGTCGTAGGTACCCGCGTGCAGCCGGCGGCCCAGCGCGGCGACCGCGCCGGGCCGCCACCCCTCGAGCCACGCCAAGAAGTGGGCCGTCGTCTGGTAGCCGGCCATCGCCTTGCCACGCTCGTGGTGCGCGAACGACCATGACGTCGCCATGCCCAGCTCGTCGCGGGTGTGGTCGCCGATCCCTTCGATGAGCCATGCGGTCCGCTCGGAGTACTCCGGCGCCCGTAAGTACGCGTGCGAGAGCTCGTGGACGACGCAGCCGGCATCGTCGGGGTGCTGGGCGAACCACGACGCGTGCAGCGTGATCGTCGTCCCGCTCGTCGACGCGACCCCCGGGGCCCGCGACACGGCGACGTCGATCTGAGGCAAGGGCCGGTCGAGCCCGACGATCGCCGCGACGGCGTCGCCGTGCCTGTCGATGAGGTCCAGCGACCAGGCGGCCAGGGCGTCGCGCTCACGCCGGCGCACCGGTCGCGCTCACCGGACCCTCGCCGCCGGCGGCCGGGCGACCCTGAGGAGCTCGTCGTGCACCGCTTCGGAGCCGGCGAGGATGTCGCCGCTGAGCCAGCCGTCGCTCCCGGTCCATGACCGGACGCTAGCAGCCGCCGCGCCGCGCCTCGGCGGACGTCCGGTACACTTCGGGCGCACCTCGGGCCGGTGGAAGGGCACGCCGCCGGCCGTTCGGCGCGCGTGTGGTTGACGGCCCCACGCACGGGCCGATAGCCTTGATGGTCGCGTCCCGGTTCGGCGAGCCGGCCGGGCGCCTCGCAACGAGATCCCCGTAGCAGCCCGTGGGTATCCACGCGCGCGCCGGGGGAAGGCTCGCGGACCGCGGCCCCGTGCCGTGGCCCCGGTGTTTGACAACGGCAGAGTGCAGACGAGAGGTTCCATGCCCACGATCCAGCAGCTCGTCCGGAAGGGTCGCAAGACCCCGAAGGTCAAGACGAAGAGCCCCGCGCTCAAGGGTTCGCCGCAGCGCCGCGGCGTCTGCACCCGCGTGTTCACCACCACCCCGAAGAAGCCGAACTCGGCGCTGCGCAAGGTCGCCCGCGTGCGGCTGTCCAGCGGCATCGAGGTCACCGCGTACATCCCAGGCGTAGGCCACAACCTCCAGGAGCACTCGATCGTCTTGGTGCGCGGGGGCCGGGTCCGTGACCTGCCGGGGGTGCGATACAAGATCGTGCGCGGGACGCTCGACACGGCTGGCGTGAAGGGGCGCCAGCAGTCGCGCTCGCGCTACGGTGCGAAGAAGGGCGGCGAGTAACCATGCCGCGCAAGGGCCCTGCCGTACGCCGAGCCGTCGAGCCCGACCCCGTCTACCAGAACGCCTTGGTCACGCAGCTCGTCAACCGGATCTTGCTGAACGGCAAGAAGACCACCGCCGAGCGCATCGTGTACGACGCGCTCGAGTCGATCAGCCAGAAGACCGCGAACGACCCTGTGGTGACGCTCAAGAAGGCGGTCGACAACGTCCGCCCGTTGCTGGAGGTCAAGTCGCGCCGCGTGGGTGGGGCTTCCTACCAGGTCCCCATCGAGGTCAAGCCGCAGCGCGGCACGACCCTCGCCATGCGGTGGCTCGTGAACTTCAGCCGGCAGCGCCGCGAGAACTCCATGGCCGAGCGACTCGTCGCCGAGATCATGGACGCCGCGAGCGGCGCCGGCGCCTCCGTCAAGCGACGTGAGGACATGCACAAGATGGCCGAGGCCAACAAGGCCTTCGCGCACTATCGCTGGTGATGGACGAGCACTCCGAGACCCGCCCCTCGGGGCGGGTTTCCGCTGACAGGGGACCCGCGTGATGGCGAGCCCCGCGGAGATGATGAACGTGGCCACGACCGAAGAGGTGAAGAAGGGGGGCAAGGCGTTGGACATCCGCGAATACCCCCTGGCCAGGACCCGCAACATCGGGATCATGGCCCACATCGACGCGGGCAAAACCACGACGACCGAGCGCATCCTCTACTACACCGGCCGGGCCTACAAGATCGGTGAGGTCCACGAGGGCACGGCCACCATGGACTGGATGGCCCAGGAGCGCGAGCGTGGCATCACCATCACCTCCGCCGCCACCACCTGCCAGTGGAAGGGTCACTGGATCAACATCATCGACACGCCCGGTCACGTCGACTTCACGGTCGAGGTCGAGCGCTCGCTCCGCGTGCTCGACGGCGCGGTCGCGGTGTTCGACTCGGTCGCCGGTGTCGAGCCGCAGTCCGAGACCGTGTGGCGCCAGGCCGACCGCTACGACGTCCCGCGTATCGCCTTCGTGAACAAGATGGACCGCACCGGCGCCAACTTCGAACGCACGGTCGAGATGATGGTCGACCGCTTGAACGCCAACCCGCTCGTCCTGCAGCTCCCGTGGGGCACCGAGTCGGACCTGCACGGTGTCATCGATCTCGTCCAGTTCAACGCCCACTACTGGGAGGACGACATGGGCGAGGAGTGGAAGGACACCGAGATCCCGGCCGACTACCTCGATGCCGCGACGAAGGCCCGCCACGAGTTGTTCGAGAAGCTGGCCGAGCACGACGAGGCGCTCATGGAGAAGTTCGTCCTCGAGCAAGAGCCCACGATCGACGAGCTCCACAAAGCGATCCGCGCGGTGACGCTCGTCGGTGCCGGCGTGCCGGTGTTGTGCGGCTCGGCGTTCAAGAACAAAGGTGTCCAGCTGGTCTTGGACGCGGTCGTGCATTACCTGCCGAGCCCTCTTGACGTGCCCCCGCTGCTGGGCCACAAGCCGCTCAAGGAAGACGAGCATGTCGAGCGCAAGCCCGACGACGCCGAGCCTTTCTCGGCACTCGCGTTCAAGATCATGTCCGACACGTACGTCGGACGTCTGACGTACCTCCGCGTTTACAGCGGCGTGTTGCACGCCGGGTCACACGTCATGAACAGCACGAAAGATCGTAAGGAGCGCATCGGCCGCGTCCTGCAGATGCACGCCAACCACCGCGAAGACAAAGAGGCGGCGTACACCGGCGACATCGTCGCGGTGGTCGGTCTGAAACACGCCACCACCGGCGACACCATCTGCGACCCCAACCATCCGGTCGTGCTCGAGTCGATCAGCTTCCCGACGCCCGTCATCAGCGTGGCGGTCGAGCCGAAGACCAAGGCCGACCAGGACAAGCTGGGCAGCGGCCTCGCCAAGCTTTCGGACGAAGACCCCACGTTCGTCGTGCGGTTCGACGACGAGACCGCTCAGACGGTCATCTCGGGCATGGGCGAGCTCCACCTCGACATCATCGTCGACCGTCTCCGCCGCGAGTTCAGCGTCGACGCCAACGTCGGCAAGCCGCAGGTGGCGTATCGCGAGACGATCACGAAGCTCGTGCACAAGGTCGACGTGCGGTTCGTGCGACAGACCGGTGGTCGCGGCCAGTACGGGCACGTCCAGATCGATCTGGAGCCCACCGGCCCCGGCGGTGGCTACGAGTTCTTGAACAAGATCGTGGGCGGCAAGATCCCGCGCGAATACATCCCGGCTGTCGACCAGGGCATCCAGGAGGCCCTCGACAATGGCGTCCTCGCCGGCTACCCCATGGTCGACGTGCGCGCGACGTTGATCGACGGCTCGTATCACGAGGTCGACTCGTCGGAGATGGCCTTCAAGATCGCGGGGTCCATGGCGCTCAAGGAGGCCGCCCGTAAGGCGGCGCCGGTGCTGCTGGAGCCGGTCATGGAGTACGAGGTCACCACCCCCGAGGAGTTCATAGGCGACGTCATGGGTGACCTCACCGCCCGCCGCGGCCGCATCGAGAACATCGACGACCGCTCGGGGCAGAAGGTCGTTCGGGTGATCGTGCCGCTGGCCGAGCTGTTCGGCTACGCGACCGACCTGCGCTCGCGCACCCAGGGTCGCGCGGCGCACAGCCCCATGCAGCTGCACGCGTACAACGAGGTTCCGCCGCAGATCGCGAAAGAGATCGTGGCCAAGGTCACCGGCGAGTAGGGCCGGAGCACGGCGAGGGAAGGGAACGGCAGATGGCCAAGCAGAAGTTCGAGCGCACGAAGCCCCACGTGAACATCGGAACGATGGGGCACATCGACCACGGCAAGACCACGTTGACCGCGGCCATCACGAAACGGCAGGCCGCCAAGGGCCTGGCCGAGTTCACGCCGTTCGACGAGATCGACAAGGCACCCGAGGAGCGCGAGCGCGGCATCACCATCGCCATCGCGCACGTCGAGTACCAGACCGAGAACCGCCACTATGCCCACGTCGACATGCCGGGCCACGCCGACTACGTGAAGAACATGATCACCGGCGCCGCCCAGATCGACGGGGCCATCTTGGTGGTCTCCGCGGCCGACGGCCCCATGCCGCAGACGCGCGAGCACGTGTTGCTCGCTCGGCAGGTGGGTGTGCCGTACATCGTGGTCGCGCTCAACAAGTGCGACACGGTCGATGACCCGGAGCTGCTCGACCTGGTCGAGCTCGAGGTCCGCGAGCTGCTCAGCTCCTACGAGTTCCCCGGCGACGACGTCCCGGTTGTGCAGGTCTCGGCGCTCAAGGCGCTCGAGGGTGATGAGGCCTGGACGGCGAAGATCGACGAGCTGATGGAGGCCTGCGACTCCTACGTCCCCGAGCCCGTCCGCGACACGGAGAAGCCGTTCCTGATGGCGATCGAAGACGTGTTCTCCATCACCGGGCGCGGCACCGTGGTGACCGGCCGGGTGGAGCAGGGCGTGCTCAAGAAGATGGAAGAGGTCGAGATCGTCGGGATCCGCGACACCCGAAAGACCACGGCCACCGACCTCGAGATGTTCCGCAAGCTCCTCGACGAGGTACAGGCGGGCGACAACGTCGGCATCTTGCTCCGCGGGATCGACAAAGACGAGGTGGAGCGTGGTCAGGTGCTCGCCAAGCCGGGATCGGTGACCCCTCACACCGACTTCGAGGCGCAGGTCTACATCTTGTCCAAGGAGGAAGGTGGCCGCCACACCCCGTTCTTCAACGGCTACCGTCCCCAGTTCTACTTCCGCACCACCGACGTCACCGGCATGGCGCACCTCCCCGACGGTATCGAGATGGTCATGCCGGGGGACAACATCGCCATGACCGTCGAGCTCATCGCGCCCATCGCCATGGAAGACGGTCTGCGGTTCGCCATCCGTGAGGGTGGCCGCACCGTGGGTGCGGGCCGCGTCGTCAAGATCGTCAAGTGAGACCAGGGAAGAAGGCAGCCTGATGGCAGGTCCCAAGATCCGCATCAAGCTCCGGGCCTACGATCACCGGATGCTGGACGTCGCTGCGCGCGACATCGTCGAGCACGTCCAGCGAACGGGCGCCAAGGTCGTGGGGCCGGTGCCGCTGCCGACCGAGCGCAACGTGTACACGGTCATCCGCTCGCCGCATAAGTACAAGGACTCGCGCGAGCACTTCCAGATGCTCACGCACAAGCGGCTCATCGACATCGTCGACGCCACGTCGAAGACCGTGCAGGAGCTGCAGCGGTTGAACCTGTCGGCCGGGGTCGACATCGAGATCAAGCTCTAGGGGATCGATGACAGACGTCAAGGGGATCGTAGGCGAGAAGCTGGGGATGACCCAGATCTTCGTCGAAACGCGTGCCGTGCCCGTCACGGTGCTCAAAGCCGGTCCCTGCATCGTCGCCCAGGTCCGTACGAAGGACAGGGACGGCTACGACGCCGTCCAGCTCGCGTACGGCCAGGTCGCGCCACGCCACGTCAACAAGCCGGCCAAGGGGCACTTCGACGCGGCTGGTGCCGAGCCACGCCGCCACCTGGTCGAACTGCGCACCGACGACGCTGGCGACTACACCCCCGGCCAGGAGGTGACGGCCGGCGTGTTCGCACCCGGAGACCTCGTCGACGTCGTCGGCGTCTCGAAGGGCAAAGGCATGACCGGGGTCATGCGCCGGCACGGGTTCTCAGGTCTGCGCTCCAGCCACGGCGTGCACAAGAAACATCGCTCGCCGGGCTCGATCGGCGCCTGCGCGACCCCCAGCCGCGTCTTCAAGGGCATGAAGATGGCCGGACAACACGGCAACACGAGGGTCACCGTCTTGAACCTCGAGGTGGTGCAGTCGGACCCGGAGCGCGGGTTGCTGCTGGTCAAAGGTGCCGTGCCTGGTCCCGAGGGCGGCCTCGTCATGGTTCGCTCCGCCGTCAAGGCCCCGGCGAGGAGGGGAGCGTGACCGTCACCGCCGTCGACATCGTCGATGCCACCGGCGCGAAGGCCGGGTCGCGTGAGCTGGCCGCGGAGGTATTCGACGCGGCGGTCAACGTGCCGCTCATGCACCAGGTGGTCGTGGCCGGCCTCGCGAGCATCCGTTCGGGCACCCACAAGGTGAAGACCCGCGCTGAGGTCCGCGGCGGCGGCAGGAAGCCGTGGCGCCAGAAGGGCACCGGCCGCGCCCGCCAGGGGTCCATCCGTTCCCCCCAGTGGACCGGCGGTGGCGTGGCGCACGGCCCCGTCGTGCGCAGCCACGACATGCGCATCAACAAGAAGATGAAGAAGGGGGCGCTCCGCTCGGCGCTCACCGATGCGCTTCGTAGCGGCAAGATCGGCCTGGTCGCCGACCTCGCGTTCGACGAGCCGAAGACCAAGCAGGCGGCCGAGATGCTGCGGACGCTCCAGCTCGAAGGCAAGGTGCTCGTGGTGCTGGACCAGCCCACCGACACCGGTGCGGTCGAGCTGTCGTTCCGCAACCTCCCGAACGTGAAGGTGGCGTACGCCGGCGGTCTGGGCGTCTACGAGGTGCTGCTGGCAGACCGTGTCTTGCTGACCACGGCGGCCGTCGACGCGCTCGAAGCCGTGCGGGCACCGGCGCCCGCGGGAGGTGACGCCGCATGAAGTCGCCACGCGACGTCATCATCAGGCCGATCGTGAGCGAGAAGTCCTATGCCGGGCTCGAGCTGAACACCTACACGTTCATGGTCGACCCCCGCGCGAACAAGACCGAGATCAAGGAAGCCGTCCAGGCCATCTGGGGCGTGCGGGTGACGTCGGTCAACACGTTGAACCGAACGGGCAAGGTGAAGCGTCGCGGGTACGTGAAGGGCAAGCGTCCCGACCAGAAGCGGGCGATCGTGACCCTCGCCGAAGGCGACGCGATCGAGATCTTCGAGACCGGGAAGTAGGGAACATCGATGGGCGTGCGCAAATACAAGCCGACGACACCGGGGCGACGCGGCGCCAGCGTGGCGACGTTCGACGAGCTGACGAGGTCGAAGCCCGAGAAGGCGCTCGTCGGCAAGGGCCGTAACCGGGCCGGTCGCAACGTGCACGGGCGTATCACGGCGCGCCACCAAGGTGGCGGCACCAAGCGGCGCTATCGCGCGATCGACTTCCGTCGGAACAAAGACGGCGTGCCCGCGAAGGTCGCCCATATCGAATACGACCCCAACCGGAGCGCCCGCATCGCGCTGTTGCACTATGCCGATGGCGAGAAGCGGTACATCCTCGCCGCCGAAGGGGTCCAACAGGGCGATACGTTGATGAGCGGGCCGGACGCCGAGATCCGGCCCGGCAACGCTTTGCCGCTCCGCAACATCCCGGTCGGCACCGTGATCCACGCCATCGAGCTGAAGCCGGGCGCCGGCGCCAAGATGGCCCGTTCCGCGGGCGCTCGCGTGCAGCTCATGGCCAAAGAAGGCGCGAAGGCCACGGTTCGCCTGCCCTCCGGCGAGACTCGGCTGGTCCCGGCGGCCTGCAAGGCCACCGTGGGGTCGGTGGGCAACGCTGAACACGAACTCATCAGCCTGGGCAAGGCGGGGCGCGCCCGCTGGCGGCGCACGCGGCCGTCGGTACGCGGGGTGGCGATGAACCCGGTCGACCACCCCCTCGGCGGTGGCGAAGGCAAGTCCTCGGGCGGCCGGCACCCCACGTCGCCGTGGGGCCAGAAGGAAGGCCGCACCAGGAAGAAGAACAAGGCGTCGAACAAGGACATCGTCCGTCGTCGCGGGAAGGGGCGTGGCTGATGCCCAGGTCCATCAAGAAGGGGCCGTTCGTCGACGACCACCTCATGGCGAAGGTCGACGACATGAACAAGAAGGGCGAGAAGCGGGTCATCAAGACCTGGTCACGCCGGTCCACCATCGTCCCCGAGATGCTGGGGCACACCCTCGCCGTCCACGACGGTCGCAAACATGTGCCCGTCTTCGTGTCCGAGGCGATGGTCGGGCACAAGCTCGGCGAGTTCGCGCCGACGCGCACGTTCAGGTCACACGCGAGGGACGAGCGACGATCGGGGGCGAGGTGACGTGACCGAGGCGCGTGCCACCGTGAAGTACCTGCGTACGTCGCCGCGCAAGATGCGCCGGGTCGTCGACCTCATCCGGGGTCAACATGTCGACGAGGCGGGCCGGATCCTGCGCTTCAGTGGGCTCGGAGCCTCGCGCGACGTCGCCAAGCTGTTGAACTCGGCCGTCGCCAACGCCGAGCAGCGGCCGGGCGTGATCCGCGAAAACCTCGTCGTCAAGCGCGCGTGGGTGGACCAAGGGCCGACGCTCAAGCGGTACCGGCCACGCGCTTACGGTCGCGCGTCGCGGGTCCGCAAGCGCACCTCGCACGTGACCCTCGTGGTCGAGACGATGGCACCAGTAGATGGAGGAGTGTCCTAGTGGGCCAGAAGATCCACCCATACGGGTTCCGACTCGGGGTCATCTACCCGTGGAAGAGCAACTGGTACGCCGGGCGTGACTACGCCACGCAGCTGCATGAGGACATCTGGATCCGGTCGCACATCAAGAGCCGCCTGACGCGTGCGGGGATCTCGTCGGTCGACATCGAGCGCAAGGGTGATCAGGTCTGGGTGTTCATCCGGACGGCCCGGCCCGGCATCGTCATCGGGCGCAAGGGCGCCGAGGTCGACCGCATGCGCAAAGACATCGAGCGCTACACGAAGAAGCGCGTCGACGTGAAGGTCGAAGACATGAACCAGGCCTCGAGCGAGGTCCGTCCCGAGACCGACGCCACCCTGCTGGCCCAAGGCGTCGCTGAGCAGCTCGCCGGTCGTGTGGCGTTCCGCCGCGCGATGCGCCGGGCGGTGCAGACGGCCATGCGGTCGGGCGCCCTCGGTGTCCGGGTCGCCACGGCTGGCCGTCTCGGGGGCTCCGACATGGGACGCAAGGAGTGGTACCGCGAGGGCCGCGTTCCCCTGCACACCCTGCGGGCAAAGGTCGACTACGGCACCGCCGAGGCGAAGACGCCGCAGGGACGGATCGGCGTGAAGGTGTGGGTCTACCACGGCGACGAGGTCCCCTACCGCGAGCAAGAGACGCAACGAGCCAAGGCGCGTGCGACGGCGCGGGCCCGCACGGGTCGCCCCGCGACCGGCGACGCGCGACCGGGCCCGGTCCCGCCTGCTCCCGAGGTGCTGGCGGCGCCCGAGGTGCTGGCGGCGCCCGAGGTGCTGGCGGCGCCCGAGGTGCTCGCCGCTCCCGAGGTGCTCGCTGCTCCAGCGGCGCCGGTCGCCGAGGAAGCCAAGACCCCGGCAGAAGGCGGTGAGGACTGATGCTCGCGCCGAAACGGGTGAAGCACCGCAAGGTTCACCGCGGCAACATGCGGGGCAAGGCGAAGGGCCACACCGAGATCCAATACGGCGACTACGCCATCGTGGCGATGGAGCCAGGTTGGATCACGAACCGGCAGATCGAGGCCAGCCGAGTGGCCATGACGCGACATATCAAACGTGGCGGAAAGGTCTGGATCACGATCTTCCCCGACAAGCCGGTCACCAAGAAGCCGGCCGAGACGCGCATGGGCTCCGGCAAGGGCAACCCCGAGGGCTGGGTCGCCGTCGTGCGCCCCGGGCGCGTGATGTTCGAGCTCGCCGGTGTGTCGGAGGGCCTCGCGCGAGAGGCCATGCTGCGCGCCCAGCACAAGCTGCCGATCAAGACCAAGTTCATCTCGAGGGTGGGGGAGTAACGCGATGCCGAGCAAGGCCGCCGAGCTGCGGGAGCTTCCCGATGAGGAGCTCTTCGAGCGCATGGATGGCGCCAAGGAGGAGCTGTTCAACCTCCGGTTCCAGCTGGCGACCGGTCAGCTCGACAACACCGCCCGCATGAAGGAGCTCCGCCACGACGTGGCGCGGATCGCCACGGTGCTCCGCGAGCGCGACATCGAGCGCGAGCTCGACGCCATCGCGGCGGCGGACGAAGAGGAGGGGCAGTGAGCGAACAGGTGAGCGGCGCCGCCGCCGAGCGTGGCCGGCGCAAGGTGCGCACCGGCGTCGTCGTGTCCGACAAGATGGACAAGACGGTCATGGTGCGTATCGACCGCCAGGTCCGCCACGCCCTCTACGACAAGACGGTCCGCCGTTCGTCGAAGCTTTCGGCGCACGACGAGACCAACGACGCCCATCTCGGCGACACGGTGCGGGTCGTGGAGACACGCCCCACGTCGAAGACGAAGCGCTGGCGCGTGGTCGAGATCGTGGAGCGTGCGAAGTGATCCAACAGGAGACCCGGTGCAAGGTCGCGGACAACACGGGGGCCAAGGAGGTCCTGTGCATCCGCGTGCTCGGGGGCTCCGCTCGACGCTACGCCGGTGTGGGTGACGTCATCGTCGCGACGGTCAAAGACGCGCTGCCCGGGGGCGCGGTCAAGAAGGGCGAGGTGGTGAAGGCGGTGGTGGTGCGCACCGCCAAGGAACGCCGCCGCCCCGACGGTAGCTACATCCGCTTCGACGACAACGCCGTCGTGTTGCTGACCACCGACGCCAAGAACCCGCGCGGGACGCGCATATTCGGTCCCGTCGCCCGAGAACTCCGAGAGAAGAAGTACATGAAGATCATCTCGCTCGCCCCGGAGGTGTTGTGATGCCGGGCGTGAACATCAAGAAAGACGACCTGGTCCGCGTCATGGCCGGCAAAGATCGGGGTAAAGAAGGTCGCGTCGTGCGCGTCCTCCCGGGTGAAGGCCGCGTCATGGTCGACGGGGTGGCGCTCGCCAAGAAGCACCAGCGCACGGCGGGGCGTCGCACCTCGGCTGGGACCCAGCTCCAGCAAGGTGGCATCATCGACGTCGAGACCTTCATCGACATCTCGAACGTGCAGGTCGTCTGCGGGTCGTGTGGCCAACCGACGCGCGTGGGCTCCCTGACCCACGACGACGGCGAGAAGGTACGTATCTGTCGCAAGTGTGAGGCGGAGCTCTAGATATGGCGAACGACGAGAGACCTCGGTTGAAGGTGCGGTTCCGTGAGGAGCTGGCACCGCAACTCAGGGAACAGCTCGGCATGCGCAACCTGATGCAGGTGCCGCGAGTGGACAAGGTCGTGGTCAACATGGGCGTGGGCGAGGCCATCAAAGACGGGCGGCTGCTCGATGCCGCCGTCGAGGACCTCACCACGATCACCGGTCAGAAGCCGGTCATCACGAAGGCACGTAAGTCGATCGCCGGGTTCAAGCTTCGCGAGGGCATGCCGATCGGCGTGAAGGTCACCTTGCGGGGCGACCGCATGTGGGAGTTCCTCGATCGGCTCATCTCGCTTGCCCTGCCCCGTATCCGCGACTTCCGCGGACTTTCGGCCAACGCGTTCGATGGCCGCGGCAACTACACGTTCGGGCTCACCGAGCAGCTGGTGTTCCCCGAGATCGACTACGACAAGGTGCTGCAGGTCCGTGGGATGGACATCACCATCGTGACCACGGCGACGAACGACGACCACGGCCGCGCGCTGCTGCTGGCCCTCGGCTTCCCCCTCGCGGTGGAGCCGGCGGCGGCGGGCTGAGAGGATATCGATGGCGAAGAAGGCCCTGATCAACAAGCAGCAGGCGAAGCCGAGGTACCGCGTTCGCTCCTACACCCGGTGCCAACGGTGCGGGCGTCCCCGCGCGGTCTTCAAGAAGTTCTTGTTGTGCCGGGTGTGTTTCCGTGAGCTGGCGCACCTCGGTGAGTTGCCGGGGGTGACGAAGGCATCATGGTGAGCACCGCGAAGTTCTCGTCGAACGTGTCGGACCCGGTCGCGGACCTGCTGACGCGCATCCGCAACGCGAACCTGGCCTCGAAGGACGAGCTGGTCGCGCCGGTGTCGAAGCTGTCAGGCGCCGTCCTCGACATCTTGGCCCGCGAGGGGTTCATCGAGGGGTACGACCGCGAAGGAGAAGGCGTGCATCAGGCGTTCCGGATCCGGCTGAAGTACGGACCCCGGCGCCAGCGCACCATCAGCGGGATCAGGCGCATCTCGAAGCCTGGGCGCCGGATCTATCGCGGGCGCGGCGAGCTGCCACGGGTCCAAGGCGGGCTCGGCATCGCCATCGTTTCGACGTCGCAGGGTGTCATGACCGACAAGGACGCGGCCCGCGGTGGCATCGGTGGCGAGGTCCTGGCGTACGTGTGGTGAGGGGATCGCGATGAGTCGGATCGGCAAACAACCGGTACTGATCCCGAGCGGGGTCGAGGTCACCGTCGGCGACGACAACGTCGTGCACGTGACGGGGCCGCGCGGCACCCTGCAACAGGTGATGCACGCCAACATGCGGATCTCGGTCGATGCCGGCACCGTGGTCATCGAACGGCCCGACGACGTCGGGTTCAACCGTGGCCTCCACGGGCTCACCCGGACCCTCGTTGCGAACATGGTCCTCGGTGTGACGCAAGGTTTCGAGAAGCGACTGGCGATCGTGGGCGTCGGGTACCGCGCCGCGTTGAAGGGCAAGGACATCGAGATCCAGGCCGGGTACTCGCATCCCGTTCTCGTCGCCCAGCCCGACGGCATCGAGTTCGAGGTGCCGAGTCCGACGTCGATCGTGGTGCGTGGCAACGACAAGGCGCTCGTGGGTGAGGTCGCGGCCAACGTCCGCAAGGTCAGGAAGCCCGAGCCATACAAGGGCAAGGGTATCCGCTACGAGAACGAGATCGTGCGCAAGAAGGCGGGCAAGGCCGCGAAGGGGGCTGTCGTCTGATGGACGCCAAGGTCAAACGCGAGGCGCGGCTGCGCCGCCACGCTCGCGTCCGCAAGAAGGTCCGCGGTGAGGCGGCGCGGCCGCGCCTCGCGGTCTACCGCTCGAACCGGCACATCTACGCGCAGCTCATCGACGACCGGGCCGCCGTGACGATCGCGTCGGCGACCGACGCCGAGGTCACCGGGGCCGATCCCATCGAGCGCGCGAAGGCCGTCGGCGGGCTCATCGCGAGCCGCGCCAAAGAAGCCGGCATCGATCGGGTCGTGTTCGATCGTGGAGGGTTCCAGTTCCACGGCCGCGTGGCCGCGGTGGCCGATGGTGCACGTGAGGGAGGACTTCAGATCTGATGCGACGCTACGACGCCAGGAACGACGAGAAGAGCCCGTTCGAAGAGCGGGTGATCTCGATCAACCGCGTGGCCAAGGTCGTGAAAGGTGGCCGGCGGTTCTCGTTCTCCGCCCTCGTCGTCGTGGGCGACGGTGCGGGCCGTGTGGGCGTCGGTTACGGCAAGGCTAAGGAGGTGCCGGCCGCCATCGCGAAGGGCGTCGAGGAGGCTCGCCGCAAGATGTTCGAGGTGCCCATGATGGGCACCACCATCCCGCACGAGATCACCGGAGTCGCGGGAGCCGGACGTGTGCTGCTGAAGCCCGCAGCGCCGGGCACCGGTGTGATCGCCGGAGGCCCCGTCCGGGCGCTCGTCGAGTGCGCCGGCATCAAAGACATCTTGTCGAAATCGATGGGATCGTCGAACCAGATCAACATCGTGAAGGCCGCCGTGGCCGGTCTGCAGGGCCTGCGCAGGCCCGTCGATGTGGCCCGGCTGCGTGGCCGTGAGGTTCACCAGGTGGCACCGAAGCCGATGCTCGACGGGGTGGCGGCCGCCGATGCCCGGCTCAGCGCCGCCAGGGCCGAGGCGCTCCAGGAGCGATACGGCGTGACCGAGTCCTCACCAGCCCCCAGGGGACGCCGATGACGAAGCTTAAGGTCACGCAGGTCCGCAGCGCCATCGGTCGCCCGAAGGACCAGAAGGACACGGTCAGACGGCTGGGGCTGCACAGGATGCACGACACCGTCGTGAAGGATGACCGTCCCGAGATCCGAGGCATGATCGCGAAGGTGCAGCACCTCGTGAAGGTCGAAGAGCTCAGCTGATGGCGAGCGTCCGTCGACCGGGGGAGGATCACCCATGAAGCTTCACCACCTGAAGCCCGCGAAGGGCGCCACGAAGGACCCGAAGCGTGTCGGGCGCGGACGAGCCGGGGTGCGCGGCAAGACCGCCGGCCGAGGCACGAAAGGCACCGGTGCGCGCAAGAACGTCCCGGCGTACTTCGAGGGCGGCCAGATGCCGCTGCAGCGGCGCGTGCCGAAGCTGAAAGGCTTCACGAACCCGAACCGCGTCGCCTACTCGCCGGTCAACGTCGAGCTCCTGGCGATGTACTTCGACGCCGAGGTGACGCCGCAGGCTCTGTACCGTCACGGCCTGGCGCACAAGGGCTCGAAGGTCAAGGTGCTCGGGCGCGGCGATATCGACAAAGCGCTGACCGTCAAGGCACATGCCTTCTCGGCGACCGCGCGCGCGAAGATCGAGGCCGCCGGAGGGCGGGCCGAGCTCATCGCCTAGGCGAGGTACCCTGAGCGCACCGTGCTACGTGCCTTCCTGAACTCGTTCCGGGTCCCGGATCTGCGGGCCAAGATCTTGTTCACGCTGTTCATCGTCGCCGTGTACCGCTTCGGGTCATGGGTGCCGGTACCGGTGGTCGACGTCGGGTTCATCAGCGACGAGCTCGAGCGGCAGGGCTCGCAGGGCTTCGTCCAGGTCATCAGCCTCTTCTCGGGAGGCGCGCTCACCCGGTTCTCGGTGTTCGCGCTCGGGATCATGCCCTACATCACGAGCTCCATCATCATGCAGTTGCTGACCGTCGTGATCCCGAAGCTGCAGCAATGGCAGGAGCAAGGCGAGGCGGGGACGAAGAAGATCACCCAGTGGACCCGTTACGTCACGGTCGTGCTCGCGCTGCTGCAGGCCACCGGCATCGTTTTCCTGTTCAACAACCCCGCGGCCGTCGGCCTGTCGCGCAGCATCTTCCCCAACTGTCCCGGCGACCAGTGCACCTTCGCGGCGCCGAACATCTTGCTCATCGTGCTCGTCATGACGGCGGGCACGGCCACGATCATGTGGCTCGGCGAGCTCATCACGCAGCGCGGCGTGGGCAACGGCATGTCGATCTTGATCTTCACGTCGGTCATCTCGACGCTGCCGTTCGAAGGCAGCGCCATCTTGCGGGCCGGTGGCACCCTGAAGTTCTCCGTGATCGTGCTCATCGGCGTCGCCATCGTGGTGGCCGTGGTCTACATGGACCAGGGGCAGCGCCGCGTGCCCGTGCAATACGCGAAACGGGTGGTGGGACGGAAGATGACCTCCGGCGCAAGCACGTACCTGCCGCTGAAGGTCAACCAGGCCGGCGTCATCCCCATCATCTTCGCCACGTCGGTCATGTACTTCCCGGTCCTGATCGCGAGCGTCTACACCGCCACGTGGTTCCAGAACTTCGTGAACAACTACCTGCAGAACCCCGCGAGCATCGTGTACATGGCTTTGCTCGCATCGCTCATCGTCTTCTTCGCGTATTTCTACACGGCGATCCAGTTCGACCCGACGCGGACCGCCGACAACCTGCGCAAGAACGGCGGGTTCATCCCGGGCATCCGCCCCGGGCCTCCGACCGCCGACTACCTCAACGCCATCCTCGTCCGGATCACGCTACCGGGCTCGCTGTTCCTCGCGGCCATCGCGTTGATCCCCACGATCACGCTCGCCGTGTGGAACATCCAGCAGTTCCCGTTCGGCGGCACGTCGATCTTGATCGCGGTGGGCGTGGCGCTCGAGACGATGAAGCAGATCGAGTCGCAGCTGATGATGCGCCACTACGAGGGCTTCCTCCAGTAGGAGGAGGGGGGGACGCGCGGCATGCGATTCGTGTTGCTCGGACTCCCAGGCGCCGGTAAGGGGACACAGGCGCGCGTGTTGTGCCAGCAGCTCCTGATCCCCCAGATCGCTACCGGCGACACGTTGCGTGAACACGTTCAGGAGGGCACGACCCTCGGCATCGAGGCAAGGACCTACATGGACCGCGGCGAATACGTGCCCGACGCCCTCGTGGTGAAGATGGTGGAGGAACGCCTGTTGGAGCCCGACGCGGTGAAGGGATTCGTGCTCGACGGATTCCCGCGCACGGTGCCGCAAGCGGAGGCGCTCGACCGGGCGCTCGAGGCTGCCGATGCGCCGCTCGACGTGGTCATCAAGTTCACCATCTCGGACTCCATCGCGATCCAGCGCATCATCGGCCGATTCACGTGTCTGACGTGCAAGCGCACCTATCACGTGGAGTGGAGCCCGCCGCTCGATGACGCCCTGTGCGACGACGACCAGACGCCACTGGAGAAGCGAACGGATGAAGACGAGCTGACGGTGAAGCGCCGGCTGGCCATCTACCGGCAGCAGACCGCCCCGCTCGAGACGTTCTACGCGGCGCGAGGCGTGTTGCGCGAGGTCGACGCCGAGGCGTCGCCCGCCGAGGTGACGGCGCGCATGATGGCGGCGCTCGCCGACGTCTTATGAGGGATCTTCGCCCGTGATCATCCGGAAATCGCCAACCGAGCTCGACAAGATGCGGAAGGCGGGCCGCATCGTGGCCGGCACCATCGAGCGTGTCGTGAGCGCGGTGGCTCCCGGCATGACGACGCTCGACCTCGACCGCGTGGCCGAGTCGTTCATCCACGACGAGGGCGCCACGCCTTCGTTCAAGGGCTACGGGGGACGCGGGCAACCGCCGTTCACGGGCACCATCTGTGCGTCGGTCAACGACCAGATAGTGCACGGCATACCGTCGGCTGAGCGGCGGCTCGCACCCGGCGACGTGGTGTCGCTCGACTTCGGTGCCATCTGGGAGGGGTTCCACGCCGACTCGGCGGTGACCGTGTTCGTCGGTGGTGAAGCGCCGAGCCACGACGCCGCCCGCCTCGTGCGGGTCACGCAGGAGGCGTTGTCGGCGGCCATCGACACGATCCGTCCCGGCGGGCGGTTGTCGGACATCGGTCATGCCATCGAGGCAGCCGCCGACGCCGCGGGGCTGGGCGTCGTCCGTGAATACGGTGGGCACGGCATCGGGCGGAAGCTCCACGAGGACCCCTTCATCCAGAACTGGGGACCGCCGGGGCGCGGTCCCGAGATGCGGCCGGGTCTGGTCATCGCGGTGGAGCCCATGCTCACCCTCGGCGGTGACGAAACCATGGCCCTGGCCGATGGCTGGACTGTGGTCACGGCGGACGGTTCCCTCTCGGCGCATTTCGAGCACACGATCGCCGTGACCGACGATGGGCACGAGATCCTCACGATCGGCGGGTGACGGCCCGTTCGTGGATCGCCAACCACCCGGCGCCCGTTCGCGTGGACACCATCGATGAGGCGCCCCTATACTGCCGGTCCGCCCCTGAACGAGGTGTGCTCTCTGCGCGCCCCCATCAGGGGAACCCGTTGGAAGACAGGAACGCCGGAGCGTGGCCAAAGACGATGCCATCGAGGTCGAGGGGACGGTCATCGAGCCCCTGCCCAATGCCATGTTCCGGGTCGAGCTCGAGAATGGACACAAGGTATTGGCCCACATCTCCGGGAAGATGCGGATGCACTACATCAGGATCTTGCCGGGAGACCGCGTCAAGGTGGAGCTGTCGCCGTACGACCTCAGCCGGGGTCGAGTGGTGTACCGCTACCGATGAGGAACCGACGATGAAGGTACGCCCCTCCGTGAAGAAGATCTGCGACCGCTGCCGCGTCATCCGCAGGCGCGGGCGCATCCTCGTGATCTGCTCCAACCCGCGGCACAAGCAGCGGCAGGGCTGAGGAAGGACCAAGGAACCCACCCATGGCTCGTATCGCAGGCGTCGACCTCCCGCGCGACAAGCGGCTCGACATCGCGCTGCGCTACATCTACGGCATCGGCCCCACCCGTGCCTTCGAGATCGTGGCCGGCACCAGCATCGAGGGCGGCACGAAGGTGCGTGACATGTCCGAAGATGAGGTCGCGAAGGTTCGTGCCTACATCGACCAGAACTACAAGGTCGAAGGCGATCTACGCCGCGAGGTCGCGCAAGACATCAAGCGCAAGATCGAGATCGGCTGTTACCAGGGCATCCGTCACCGCCGATCCCTGCCGGTGCGAGGCCAGCGCACGCACACGAACGCACGCACGCGCAAGGGTCCGAAGAAGACCATCGCCGGCAAGAAGAAGGCGAAGAAGAAGTAGAGCGAGGGAGCACCCGACATGGCGAAGCCCAAGGCGAAGAAGACCAAACGTCGCGAGAAGAAGCACGTCCTGCACGGGCAGGCGCACATCAAGTCGACGTTCAACAACACCATCGTCACCATCACCGACCTGCAGGGCAACACGCTCAGCTGGGCGAGCGCGGGCAACGTGGGCTTCAAGGGCTCACGCAAGTCCACGCCGTTCGCCGCGCAGCTCGCCGCCGAGAAGGCGGCCCGGGCAGCGCAGGAGCACGGACTGCTGAAGGTCGACGTCTTCGTCAAGGGGCCGGGTTCGGGTCGCGAGACCGCGATCCGCTCGCTCGCCGCGACCGGCCTCGAGATTGCGGCGATCCAAGACGTCACACCGGTGCCGCACAACGGCTGCCGGCCACGCAAGCGCCGCCGCGTCTAAGAGCGCGGTCGGACCCCCGGTCGCGGCAGGCGCGTCCGGGAAGCCCACGGGGTGGGGACGGAGTGGATGATCCCCCGCCGAGGAGGGGATGCACGTTGTTCATCGTCGCGAGGCCGCAGATCACCGAAGACGTGATCTCGCCCACCCGATCCAAGTTCAGCATCGAGCCGCTGGAGCCGGGCTTCGGCTACACGGTCGGCAACTCGCTACGCCGCACGTTGTTGTCGTCGATCCCCGGGGCCGCCGTCTCGTCGGTGCGCATCGAGGGCGTGTTGCACGAGTTCGCCATGGTTCCCAAGGTGACCGAAGACGTCACCGACATCATCTTGAACCTCAAGGAGCTGGTGGCCCGCTCCGAGCTGGAGGAGCCCACCACCATCTATCTCAAGGCGAAGGGCCCGGCCGAGGTCACGGCCGGTGACATCGCCCCCCCGGCCGGCATCGAGATCTTGAACCCCGATCTTCACCTAGCCACCATCGGCAAGGGCGGTGCACTCGAGATGGAGATGACGGTCGAACGCGGCGTCGGCTACCGCATGGCCGAGAAGAACAAGAAGCCGCGCGATCCGATCGGTGTGATCCCCGTCGACTCGATCTTCTCGCCGGTCCGCAAGGTCAGCTACACGGTCGAGAACACCCGCGTCGAGCAGATGACCGACCGCGACCGCCTGATCTTGGATGTCGAGACCGACGGCTCGATGTCGCCTCGCGAGGCGCTCGCTTCCGCGGGTGGCACGTTGCTCGAGCTCGTGCAGCTGTTCTCGGATCTGGCCGAGGCTCAGAGCGTCTCGGTCGGTCCGGCCGAAGACGAGGAGCTGCCGGGCGACTACCAGATCACGATCGAGGAGCTGAACCTGTCGGTGCGCTCCTACAACTGCCTCAAGCGCGAAGGTATCAACGCCGTGGGCGACCTCGTGCTGAAGTCGGAGTCCGAGCTCATGGAC
>Ga0247727_10003350_pt1 | contig 35499 bp, 37 predicted proteins | sample WisWelCaveWW1625_FD_202498 | JGI IMG/M metagenome (GOLD analysis project Ga0247727, IMG submission 202498) | Biofilm microbial communities from Wishing Well Cave, Virginia, United States - WW16-25 | ecosystem: Environmental > Aquatic > Deep subsurface > Groundwater > Cave microbial mat | place...
CGATTCCAGGCCACGGGTCATGCGTTGAACGCGAATGGTCGCGCGGTAGAAAAACAACACCTTGTAACCCAAAACCGGACAGTTCACTAACTATGAACACCGGACAACTTCACGAACCATTGACAATTCCGGCCTCCTTCATTGACACTCGACGACGCGACGTCTATAATGCCGTCACAATTCGATTTACTGCGGGGTGGAGCAGTCAGGTAGCTCGTCGGGCTCATAACCCGAAGGTCCCAGGTTCAAATCCTGGCCCCGCTACTCTTACAAAATCCGGACTTACGCGACCGATAAGGGAGTGTGAGTCCGTGATTTTGTTAGATCCCCCGAAGGCCGCAGGCCGAAGTGGGGATTACCTATCAGGACTTACGGCGATTAGTCGTAGGTCCTTTTGCTTTGGGGCAAACGCCATGCAAACGGACGCATCTGCTACTCATCAAGGTACGACTTCGTTCATTAACATTTTCTGCTAGAATTACTATAAGTGTAGGGACCAAATAATCCCTGGTTGAGGAACTATCTAAGTGAGATCATAGCGAGCGTAAGATACCCAAGCGGACAATCAAGGTATCTTTCATATAGAGCGGCAAGATGCGACGTTTTGTTTCCGCCAGCAGTTCTCAGTAGTTAACTCGTTGTCCGCGAAGAGTTTGTTTTTTATAATTGCTTACTCTCTCCCGCGTTGAATGCCATGGAGGTCTTGCCATGCACGTATTTGTCGAAGTGCTGATCTTAATGAGTTCGCAGAGATAAGCCATGTCTCCACGGAACATTACTATAGATAGACCTCAGAGTGACACGAAAAAAGCAGAAACACAAAATTACTTCATCGATAAGATTTTTTGTGGCGATGCCCTAGCCACCATGAAGCACATACCGGATGGAATAGTTGATTTGGTAGTTACCTCACCACCGTACAATCTTAAAAATTCCACAGGAAATGGAATGAAAGATGGTCGTGGAGGTAAATGGGCAAACGCCGCTTTACAAAATGGGTATACACACCACCATGACTGTATGCCACATGAGGAATACGTTAAATGGCAACGTAATTGTCTTACTGAAATGATGCGAGTGCTCGCAGATGATGGGGCTATTTTTTACAATCATAAGTGGCGTGTTCAATCTGGGTTATTACAGGATAGGCAAGATATTGTGTCCGGCTTTCCTGTCCGTCAGATCATCATCTGGAGGAGAAAGGGTGGACTCAATTTCAACGCGGGTTATTTTCTGCCAACCTATGAGGTCATCTACCTTATTGCAAAGCCTGCATTTAAACTCGCACAAAAAGCAAACTCATATGGTGATGTTTGGGAATTCACTCAAGAAATGAATAATGATCACCCCGCGGCATTTCCGGTAAATCTGATCGATAGGATTATATCTTCAACTGAGGCGAAGCTTATTCTGGATCCATTTATGGGCTCAGGGACAACAGCCATCGCAGCAATTAACTTCAAAAGAGATTTTATTGGAATTGAAGTTTCACCGGAGTATTGCGAGATGGCGCGCAAGCGGATTGAGCGACATCGGTCTCAAGCCAAATTTTGGTAATTTTATGAGTAGTGAACCCATTCTCTATACGAAGCAAACCTTGATAGATAAGCTTAAAAAAATTGCTGCTATGGGATGGATCCCGAACGCGAGACACGGCAATCACGGTGGAATTGGGAATACACTTGAAGATTTACTCGGCATCAAAGAAAATAATTTACCCATACCAAATGCAGCTGAGTGGGAATTAAAGGCTAAGCGCCTGGGCTCAGCCGCCCTCACAACCCTATTTCATATTGAGCCGTCACCACGTGCCATTCGTTTTGTACCGCAGATACTTTTGCCGAAATATGGGTGGGTGCATAAAGAAGCAGGGAAGAAGCATCATGAGAGCGAGATGAGCTTTCGCCAAACGATTCATGGCAAGTCACGCAGTGACCGAAGATTTATGGTCCAAATTGATAGAGAAGGTCGCAAAGTTCTCATATCATTTGATTCTGGTAGTGTTGGTTCGCGCCATCATGATTGGCTGGCCTCTGTAAAGAAGCGCGTAGGTCTTGGTGAGTTATCGCCACAACCCTATTGGGGTTTTGATGATTTGGAGCATAAGGCGGGAACGAAATTACTAAATACATTTTATATTCAGGCAGGGGTAAAGACCGTACAAGCGAAAGAGTTCTATGCGTATAAGAATGTAATGATGCTGGAGAAATTCAGCTTCGATGGATTTTTATTAGCCCTTCAGGAAGGGCAGGTCCTTGTCGACTTTGATGCGCGTAGTGGTCACAATCACGGAACAAAATTCAGAATGAGACAGGGCTGCTTGCCGATGCTTTACGGAAAGGGCACAGTTATTCTCGACTGAGAATATAGGAGATGGAAAGCTCAGTTGCGCAATTTATGTCGAGAAACAACCGCAAGATATCGTAAGTGATTTTGTTAGATCCCCCGGAGGCCGAAGTGGGGATTACCTATCAGGGCTTACGACGATGAGTCGTAGGCCCTTTTTCTTTCTTGTAGTTATGGGGCAGATGAGCCCGCAAGAGCGATGGGCTTGCGAAGAATGACTGCGTCGCGCGCGGAAAGCGGCAGGGGCATCGGTTGGGGTGCGGCAGACGGACGCAAGCGATCTTTGAGACGGTTCAACGGCGCTTCGATCAGGTACCACGATAGGATGGCGACCGCAATTGTCGCAGCCGAATAAATCACGAACGCGGCAAGTCCGCCATCCGTGAAATCCAAGCCATACCGTCGCAAGAGCGGCCCGACAATCGGCGGCATGAAAAAATGGTATACGAAAAGGCCGTAGCTGAGCCTTCCCAGAAACACGGCAGGCTTGGACTCCAGAACCCAGCCCACTGGTCCGCGGAAACCTTGCTTTGCTCTATGGATTATCCAGCAGGCGATAAGCCCCAGCGCGAGATTGAATCCGACTCCCGTCACAGAGGGCAATGACGCGTCTAGTCTCACCAGAATCACGGCGGCCACCAACCCAACCGGTAGCGCGCCCCAAGTCAGCCAAGCGTCGATACGGTCTCGCAGCTTCGGCGTATCCGCTGCCAGTGCCAGAAGCGCTCCCATGCCCACGCTGTCTAAGCAGGACAATGTGAAGAAGGTAAGGGCCGCGGAGCCCCACCCATGAATGATGGCAAAGAGCCTATAGATAGGCGCCACAGCCACCATGGCGCAGGAAATCTGAAAAAGCCGGCGCTTGGGCGCGAACATCACCACTAGCGCCCAGAAGAGATAGAATTGCTCCTGCACGGAAAGCGACCAGAGATGGGCATAGGGGCCGAGCGAAGTCCAATTGCCCGTTAGGGTCAAATAAATGTTAAGGGTGTAAGTGGCGAGCCATCCGAAGACTTCACGGGCCGGCTGCAGGCCGATCAGCAATCCGATGCCGATGACCAGATAGTAGATCGGAAAGGTACGCAGCACTCGCCGCATAAAGAACTGTCCGAGCGTCGCCCATGAATTGCCCCCGGCCGCCTTTGTTTGTTTGCGATCAAGGAGCAAGACGCGCGTCGTCAAGAATCCGCTCAGCGCCATGAAGAGCTGCAGGCATCCCCAGCCAATCGCGCGGCCGGCAGGCCCGCCGCGGACGGTGGCCAGATGCATGAAGATAACTCCCAGCATGGCAAAGAGTCGCAGCCCATCCAACTGGTTGTTGCGCTTAATTTGAATGATTGCAGGCATGGAACCGTCACGCGTTTATGACGAGCATGATAAGAGTCAAAATTTTATCAGTTTATTCATTAGTGCAGCAATGGCATACGTTTAAGCGATTTTTTGTGTGCGCACGGGGCTGGTTTGAATGCCTTTGATAGGTTCTAACTCCATTCTTTCTACCTTCCGGCAGTTTAAGTATAATTAATTAAAATTAACGTGATGTTATAATCATCCGGGAGTTAAAGCAGCAAGGCAGCGGGGGAGGTCAGCATGAAACTCGTGAAAACATTGCTCGTCGTGTTCGTTGTTTTCTTGGCTGTTATCGTTGTGGGTAAGAACGTGATTGCCAAGGCTGCGGTAGCGTCAGGCGCCAAAATGATCACCGGGTTGGATGCGAGCATAGACAGTTTGCAGGTGGGGCTCTTCAGCACCGCCGTTGGCGTCAAAGGGCTGAAGATCAAGAATCCTTCCAAGTATCCCGAAAAGCTGATGCTCGACATGCCAGAAATTTATATCGACTATAAACTGAGCGATATTTTAAAGGGCAAGATGCATCTGGAAGTGATCCGCCTGCACATGCAAACGTTCAACGTGGTGAAGGCTGAGGATGGCTCGCTGAACATCCAATCGATTCAGGCGCTACAGCAGGGCAAGCCTGCACCATCGGGCAAGCAGGACCCTAAAGCGCCCGCGGGCCCCACCCCCAAACTGCAAATCGATCTCTTAGAGCTTCAGATAGGAAAGGTCATTTACACCGACTACACCAAGAACCCGCCCGCCAAACAAGAATACGACGTCAATATCAACGAGCGCTACGAGCACATCACCGATCCCTATACGTTTGCCGGGTTGCTGGTCAGCCGCGCGCTTTTTAAGACTTCAATTGCCAAGCTCGCCAACTTTGACTTGCAGGGGCTAGAGGCCGGCGTGAAGCAGGCGCTGTCGGCTTCTACTGAGCAGTTGCTGAACGAGGTTACGCAGGGAGTCGGCCTTGCCGGACAAACCAGCAAACAAGCGGTGGACATCGCCAATCAAACAGGCAAGGAAGCGGTTGGGGCTGCGAGCGACGCTGTGAAGGACGCGACCGGCGCCATGAAAAAGTTGTTCGGTGACCGCTAGTATTGATGCCCGCGCATAAGCCGCGGCGCATCCAGGTGCGGGTGACGCCGCGGTCCAAGCGTCCGGGTGTTGAGGTTGAGCCGGACGGCATATGGCAGGTGCGAGTCGCCGCGCCTGCCGATGCCGGCAAAGCCAACGCAGCCGCCATCGAAGCGATAGCCGGCCATATGGGGTTGCCCAAGAGCGCTGTGCGTATCGTGCGCGGGCATACCGCGCGCCTTAAGCTGATCGAAGTGTCCGGTTGAGCGCATGCGTTCTTTGGAGAGGCCAGGTTACGCGCGCCGCACGCTTGGCGCTTATCGGACGTACGCGGCAAGCGCGATCGAAAACTGGGAACGCTCCGCGCGCGCCTCGCAGTTTTTGCGGCAATTTGCGAAGGCGCTTTTCGACGGCGCGAAGGTGCTGGATTACGGCTGCGGCATCGGCACCGACATGCTTTGGCTTAAAAATCGCGGCCTGCTGCTTGAAGGCATCGACGGAAATCCTGTGTTCGTGAAAGAGGCCAAGCGGCGGTTGCCGGGCGTGTCGATCTGGTGCGCGGGGTTTGAGGAGGCCGCGCTTGCGCCGGCGCATTACGACGGTATTTGGTGCAATGCCGCGTTGATGCACGTGCCGCCGGCTACGCTGGCCGAGCAGTTACGATCTTTGCGCCGAGCGCTGCGCCCTCAAGGCGTCTTAGGGATCACGCTCGCTTGGGGCCGGCGCAAAGGCTACACCGAGCGAGACTGGATACCTGGCCGCTATATCGCCGCTTACAGTAAACAGGAGGTTATTCGCCTGCTCGGGCAATGGAAGGTGCAAACGCTTCGTGTTCGCTCAGGCGATGGCCGCAATGGGCGGTGGATTCAAGTGCTTGCCAGCTAAGGCGCTCGTGTGCTGCTTTCCGAAGCAAGCCATGCTACAATACATTCCATGTCGAAACGTCGGATCCTGATCGTCGATGACGAACCGGATTTTACGCGTCCTATCAAGGAATACCTTGAGCGTGCCGGTGAATATGAAGTCAAGGAAGAGCAGAAAGACGCTAAGGCTTTCTACACGGCGCAAGCATTCAAGCCGCATCTGATTCTTCTTGACGTCATGATGCTCGATATGGATGGCAGCGAAGTGGCCGATCAGCTTCGCGGCGACGAAGAGATGGCCAAGATCCCCGTTGTGTTCATGACGGGGGTGATCACCAAGGACGAAGCCCAAGAGCGCGGTGGCCGTATCGGCGGGCATCCTTTTATTGCCAAGCCGGTGAGCCTTCGCGAAGTGCTCGAGACCGTAGAACGTTATCTCGGCCCGCCGGGTAGTTCCGCTTAAAACTCGATCGTCATCGCGTTGACGGCCATAGCCACCTTCGCTACAATAAACGCTCGCATACAATAACGATAAACGTTTAAGTAAAGGCTCAATGGATGAGGCACGGCAATAGCTGTCGGCGTTTAGGCGTGTTGGCGCTTACTTTGGGTGGTTTTTTAGCCCTGTTCGCCTCATCGGCGCTGGCTCAGGATAAGCCGCAGCCGGACATAGAGGCGGGCAAAGAGGCCTACCTGCAATCTTGCGCGCGCTGTCATGGCCCCCAGGGCGATGCAAACGTTCCGTTCGCCAAGCGCTTTTATCCGCGGCCGCGTGATTTCACAAAGGGCGTGTATAAATTCCGCTCAACTGTCAGCGGCACCCCGCCTACCGACGAAGACCTGTTTAAGACGATCGAAAGCGGTCTGCACGGAAGCAATATGCCGGATTGGAAGCTGCTGGCTCCTGAAACGCGCTGGCAGATTGTTTATTACTTGAAGACGCTTGCGCCTATTTTTCAAGAAACCCCGCCTGAGCCCGTCGCGGTTGCCGCGGACCCCGGATCAAACGCCGATATAAAGAAGGGCCGCCAAGTTTTTGAGCAGCTCGGATGCGCCAGCTGCCACGGCGTGAACGGCCGGGCCAACGGCCTTTCGTCTGCGACGCTGGTCGATGATTGGAACGCGGCGATACGGCCCGCGAATTTATCCTATGGATGGAGCTATCGCGGCGGAAGCGCGCCCAAAGAAATTATGATCCGCATGCTGGCCGGCATCGACGGCTCCGGAATGCCCTCGTATTCGGGAGCGGTTTCGCCTGAGGACGCGTGGCACTTAGCCTACTACGTAGCTTCGCTGCAGGAAGAGGCTTTCTGGAACCCGATCGCGCACGGCGCCTATATCCATGGCGCGCTGCCGAGCAGCCCGGATGACTCCAGCTGGGAGCAGGCTGAGCCGAATGATTTGCGTCTGCGCCAGGCGATCGAGGCTGATGGCAGCTGGGCGCATCCGGCGACAACCAACAAGGTGCGTGTTCAAGTACTGCACAATAACCAGGATGTGGCGGTGCGCCTGACATGGGATGACCCTTCTGAGGATAAAAGTTCAGGGTCCGCCGATAGCGTAAGTCTTATCCTGCGCCCTGAGGGTGTTGCGGGCGATCAGGTGAGCCTGCAGGTTTGGCCGTTCCGCGGCGCGCCTGCGCTTGATTTGTGCACATGGGTGGCGGATGGCACCCTTTTAGGAGAGGTCGTGGCGGACTCTTTTGAGCAGAATGTGTTCAACTCATCCGAAAAAGTGATGCTGGCCGGCTCGGCGCGATATGAAGACGGCCAGTGGCAGCTGGTTATTCAGCGTCCGCTTGCCCAAGCTAAGTTGGCCGGCGGCGCCGTGTTGAAGCATGGGGAGCTGCTTCCAATCGCCGTTGCCGTATGGGACGCGGGCAACCCAGGTGCTCGCGCCGTAACGACTTGGTTGGATGTTCGGTTGGATGGTGGGCCGGTTGAATCGGCAGACGCAGGGCACTAAAAATAAGCGCTTACTTATTAGAGTGAATTTAAGGAGGATTGAACGATGAAGCAGTTTCGGTTGTTATCGCCTATGTTACTTGCGGTGATTGTGGCTATTGGTTGCGGCAGCAGCAAGCCGCAAGATGCCCTGGCCGAAGCGGATTCTGCGGCCAAGCCCGCTGTTGATGCGGCTGCATCGACGGCCCCAGCCGTACCGGCTGCACCCGCTGTACCCGTATCCGGCGGCGGCGCTAAATTAGAAGGATCGATCAAGTTTGACGGCGCCGCTCCCGCCCCAGAGAAGGTGAAGATGGCGGCGGATCCCGTATGCCAGCAGCAGCACACTGAGCCGGTGATGTCCGAGCAGGTCGTAGTCAATTCAAACGGCACGCTAAAGAATACGTTCGTGTATGTAAAAGAAGGTGTTACCGGTTCTTACCCGGCGCCGACAGCTCCGGTTGTGCTGGACCAGCACGGTTGCTGGTATGCGCCGCACGTGTTCGGCATTCAAGTCGGCCAGCCGCTGTCGATCGTCAACAGCGACAGCACGCTTCACAATGTGAACGCCAAAGCTAAGACCAACAAGCCTTTTAATATCGCGCAGCCGACCAAAAATATGAAGACCGAAAAGAAATTCACCGCCGAAGAAGTGATGGTGAGCTTTAAGTGCAACGTGCACCCTTGGATGCAGGCTTGGGGCGGGGCGCTCAACCACCCGTTCTATGCCGTGTCCGATGAGAACGGCGCTTTCAGCATTGCAGGGCTTCCAGCCGGCACGTACACGGTTGAGGCTTGGCACGAGAAGTATGGCGCGCAGACCCAGCAGGTCACCGTTGCCGATGGGCAAGCGCAAAATCTTGAGTTTGTATTCAAAGCGCAGTGATAGAGAGCGGTTGCACCCATTACGCTGGAATCAAATCGACTGATGAATGGAATAACACGCCGCGCTTGGCTGGCGGCATTGTGGGCTGTTATGGCCTTGCCTTCTTCAGCATGGGCCTTTGGCTCTTCAGGGGCCCGTATTTGGCTTCCTGAGGGCATCACGACTACCGCCCCTATCATCGACAGGCTCTTCTACGTCATTCTCGCTCTGACCGGTATCGTGTTTGTTTTGGTTCAGCTGACGTTGATCGTATTTTTGATCCGGTATCGCCGCCACCCGGAGCGCCGAGCGACCTACACGCACGGCAACACGATGGTCGAGGTTGTGTGGACGACGATTCCCGCCGTGATTCTCGTCGCGCTCACGCTCTACAGCCAGCGTGTTTGGTCTTTGGTGCGCGGCACTCCGCCGAGCCCGGATATGGAAATTGAAGTCACCGGCGAGCAGTTCGCGTGGAATGTTCGTTATGCCGGGGCCGATAGCCAGTTGAACACCCAAGACGACGTGCTGACCATCAACCAGATGCACCTTCCCGTCGATAAAACGGTGCTGCTGAACATCACCTCGAAAGATGTGATTCATAGTTTCTTCGTGCCTGAATTCAGGCTTAAACAAGACGCGGTGCCCGGGTTAAAAACACACCTTTGGGTGCGAGCGGTCAAGCCTGGAAATTATGAGATCGCGTGCGCCGAGCTGTGCGGGTTGGGGCACTACCGCATGCGGGGCTTTTTAGTTGTGGAGCCGGAAGAAGCGTTCAATACGTGGCTAGCCCAGATGCTGGCGGAGCAGTGATGAGCCAATCGATCCATCGCAAGGGTTTTTTAGAGACCTATATCTTCTCAACCGATCATAAGACGATCGGCATCCAGTTTATGTTCCTGAGTTTGTTCATGCTCTTGTTTGGCGGGCTTTTGGCCATGCTCATTCGCTGGCAGTTAGGCTGGCCCGGGCAGCCGCTGGCATTCATGGAGAAAATCGCGCCCAACGGCATGCCGGGCGGCATCATGGTGCCCGAGTATTACAACATGCTCTTTACGATGCACGGCAGCATTATGATTTTCTTCGCGATCATTCCGCTTCTGGTGGGCGTTTTCGGAAACTACCTGATTCCGCTTAAGATCGGCGCCGGCGATATGGCGTTTCCGAAGATCAACATGTATTCGTTCTGGCTGATGCCCATCGCGATTACCATCGTCTGCGCCGGGTTTTTTATGGAAGGCGGTGCTGCGGCGGCGGGGTGGACTTCTTACGCGCCATTGTCGGTTATTTTAGGGCCCGGGCAGGTCTGCTGGATCGTCGGAGTCATCATCGTCGGCACGTCATCCATCATGGGGGCGGTGAACTACGTCACGACGATCATCAACTTGCGCGCGCCGGGGATGCACTTCTTTCGCATGCCGCTTTCGGTTTGGGCGCTATTCATTACCGCCGTCATTACGTTGATGGCAACGCCGGTGCTGGCCTCGGTGCTCATCATGCTGTTGATGGATTCAACTTTAGGCACAAGTTTCTTTTTGCCGGCTGGGCTCATCATCGATGGCGTGGCGCGGGCCAACAGCGGTGGCCAGGTGCTTCTATGGCAGCACCTGTTCTGGTTTTATTCGCACCCGGCCGTTTACATCATGATCCTGCCCGCGATGGGAATCACCTCCGAAATCCTACCGGTGTTCTCGCGCAAGCCGCTATTTGGTTACCACTCGATGGTCTACGCGATTATAGGCATCGCGGTGCTGGGTTTTTTGGTGTGGGCGCACCACATGTTCGCCAGCGGCATGAACCCGACGCTGGGCACCAGTTTCATGATATCGACTATGGTCATCGCGGTGCCGTCGGCGATTAAAACGTTCAACTGGCTCGGAACGCTGTGGCGCGGTTCCATCCGTTTTACGACGCCTATGCTGCATGCTTTAGTTTTCGTGTCCATGTTCGTGATCGGCGGTCTTACCGGCATCTTTACGGCTTCAACGCCGGTCGACTTGTACCTGCATGACACCTATTTTATCGTGGGACATCTTCACTACGTGCTGTTTGGCGGCAGCTTGTTCGGCATTTTTGCCGGCATCACTTTTTGGTACCCCAAGATGTTCGGCCGCATGATGAACGAAGCTTTAGGCAAGATTCATTGGCTTTTGACCGTCATCTTTTTTAACGGCGTCATGTTTCCCATGTTCATCCTAGGGATAGCGGGCATGCCCAGGCGCATCTACGATTACACGCAATACGCGCACCTTGCGCAGGTGGGTGGTTTAAACCGCATGATGAGCGTTGCGGCTTTCTGTCTTGGTTTGGCGCAAATCATCTTCATCATTAATTTCTTCATGAGCTTGTTCTGGGGCAAGAAGGCTTCTAATAACCCATGGGAGGCCAACACCTTGGAATGGGCGACCGCCTCACCGCCGCCGCACGGCAACTTCGCAAGCGTTCCAACGGTGTATCGCGGTCCTTATGAATACAGCGTGCCTGGGCAGGCCAAAGATTTTTTGCCGCAGCACCTTCCTCTAAGCGGCAAGGCAAAAGCCGGGCACTGATTGAATTAAGAGGATTCTCCCTCGAGTATCCTCGTCTTAACCAGTAAAGGAGGGCAAGATGCCTCCACAGCACGAGCCGACCGATAGTCGCAAAGCGCAGGCAACACCCTCCTGGCTGCACCGTTACGCCACACTCACGGCTGCGGCCACGCTTTTTTTGATCGTCGCGGGCGGTTTGGTGACTTCAACAGACTCAGGTCTTGCCGTGCCCGACTGGCCGCTTTCTTATGGAACGTTTTTTCCGCCGATGGTAGGCGGTATTTTTTACGAGCATGGCCATCGCATGATCGCGGGAGTCGTCGGCATTCTGATTTTTGCGCTGGCCGCTTGGTTGTGGCGTTCGGAGAAACGCTCTTGGGTAAAGTGGTTAGGCCTTTCGGCAGCGCTGGCGGTTATTGCGCAGGCGGTGCTGGGCGGGCTTACGGTTTTATTTTTGCTGCCGTCTCAAATTTCGATCGCGCATGCGTGTTTAGGACAGACTGTTTTTTGTCTTATCGTTTCTTTGGCTGTCGCCACAGGCCCTTCATGGGCGGAGTCATCGCCTCAAATTGAGGATTATCGTTCTCCTTCGCTGCGCGTTTTGTCTTTTGGTTTTTTGGCTTCGGTTGTGGCGCAACTCATTTTGGGAGCGCTGCTGCGGCATACCGGTATGCCGGTAGCCGTGCATGTAAGCGGAGCGCTGGCTGTGCTGGCGCTGGGCGCATGGACGGCTGCGCGTATTCTTCGGACGCGGCCTGCGGTGAGCAGTTTGCGCGCGCACGCGATTCGATCGTTGGCGCTTTTAGGGATTCAGCTCGTTATTGGGGTATTCGCTTGGGTGTTTAGGAGCGCAGTGCCGGTTGTGACGGCGCACGTTGCTGTGGGCGCGCTGCTATTGGCGCAAGTGTGGGTTCTGGCTTGGCAGGTAGCGCGCAGCACGCAGGGTTTGCGCGTTTTTCGCCGTCTTGCCCTAATCGGATCACGGATTTCTGTATGAGCTTAGCGGCTTTTCAAATCGAGCGGTCGGTTTTCTCGCGGCAGCGCATCGCGGCCTACCTTGAGCTTACCAAACCGCGCCTTACGTCGCTGGTGCTGGTCACCACAGCGGCGGGTTACTGGCTTGGAATCGCTTCGGCGTCTGAGTTCCTGCGCTGTTTACCTGTTCTGTTCGGAACGGCTCTGGTCGCTGGGGGTGCCAGCGCTTTGAATCAGTGGGCAGAGCGCGCATTCGATGCGTTGATGCGCCGCACGCAGCACCGGCCGCTGCCTTCAGGACGTTTGGAGCCGAATGAGGCCAGGATTTTCGGCTGGGTTCTTGTGGTTTCGGGTGTTTTATTGCTGGCGGTTTTTGTGAACGGGCTTGCCGCGGTATTGGCTGCGCTCTCGGCGGCGAGCTATCTTTGGCTGTATACGCCTATGAAACGCGACACTTCGTTGTGCACGCTCGTCGGCGCTATTCCGGGCGCCTTGCCGCCGATGATCGGCTGGTCAGCCGCGCGCGGCAGCCTAGGCGTTGAGGCTTGGGCGCTCTTTGCGATTCTGTTTGTGTGGCAATTGCCGCACTTTCTAGCCATCGCCGTTCTCTATAAAGAAGATTACGCCCGCGCTGGTTTTAAAATGCTGCCGCTTATTGAAGCCGACGGCATCATCACCGCACGCCAGACGGTGTTGTACGGATTGGCGCTTTTGCCGGTAAGCGTGTTCCCCTCTTTTATCGGGTTAAGCGGAAGCGTTTACGCGATAGGCGCTGTTATACTGGGCGCTCTTTTTTTTGCGGCCTCCGTCCACGCGGCGCTTGCGCGCACGCCGCTTGCTTGCCGCCGGCTTTTTCATTCGTCCATCATCTATTTACCGCTCTTGCTGGCGCTGCTTGTGACCGGCAAGACCTCGCCTTGATGTCCGTTGTTTCCGGTTCGCTTCGTGGCCGGCTTACGGTTGCCGCTATTTTTGCCGCAAGTTTTGTGGCGCTCTTGATTTGCGCCAAGTGGACAGCGGTGAAATCAAGGGCCGGTGGAAAGTACGGTGCTTCGGCTATCGTGGATATGAGCCGCTTACCGGCTTTGCCGGATCTCGGCGTTTTGCCGCAGTTTGCGTTAGTAGACGCGGCCAGCCAAACGTTTACGCGTGATGATTTGGCCGGCAAAGTGTGGATCGCGGATCTGATGTTTACCCGATGCGCCGGGCAGTGCCCGATGATGCACGGCCGCATGCAGGAAATCGCCCAGCGGCTGGTCCACGCGGATCTGGGTTTGGTTTCTTTGAGCGTTGATCCCGCTTACGATACCCCGGATATCCTGGCGACATATGCCGCCCGATGGAGTGCGCGTCCCGGCCAGTGGAAGTTTCTTACCGGAGATCCCGGAGCTGTGCAGCGATTGGCGCTCGAAGGGTTGCGCTTAAGCGCCGGCGATGAAGATTCAGATGAAGGTTCAGAAGATGTGCCGGCCACGCACAGCGTGCGGCTGGTGCTGATCGACCGCGAAGCGCATGTGCGCGGCTATTACGATGCCCAGGATGCGCAAGCGGTGAAACGGTTAGAAGCCGACGCGGCGCGCCTGTTGGCCGAGACGTGATGACCACGCATGATCTACCGGCGCTGAATGCTTGCTTAAATACAGCCAGCTTTGTTTTGGTGCTCGCGGGGCTTGTGTGCGTCAAGCGGGGCAGAGTGGCGGCGCATAAAGTTTGCATGGCCGCCGCACTGGCGACATCGAGCGCGTTTCTGGTGTCTTATTTGGTTTACCACGCGCACGTGGGGTCGGTGCATTTTGAGCGCTCAGGCTGGATTCGCCCCGTATACTTTTCGATTTTGATCAGCCATACGCTGCTGGCTGTTGCGATTCTGCCGCTTGTGCTGCGCACCGTGTGGCTTGCGCTGGGCAATCAAATCGACAAGCATCGCGCGCTCGCTCGCTGGACGGCGCCGCTATGGTTGTATGTTTCCGTGACAGGTGTTGCGGTTTATTGGATGCTGTATCGCATTTAAGTGTTTAGGGAATTGGAATAAAAGTCATGCTCAGGCGTATCCGCTTATTGGTAGTTCTACTGGTCGCGTCGATCGTTTTAGCGCTTTGGCGGGCGTCGTCGGCAGAAGCCTGCCCAGGATGTAAAGAAGCGGCGTTTCAGAGCCCGGAAGAAGGTAATCAAGCGCAAGCCTCCGCCCAGGCGTATGGCTTGAGCATCGGCATGATGCTGTTGGTGCCGGTTGTTTTGATCGGCGGCATCGCGGCTAAGATAGCCCACGGCGTCGCTGCCGCGAAGTCCAAAGTGTTTGACACCCCTGGCCGTTCACGTTAGACTGCGAACAATGTCAACCCAACTTGGAGGAATAGATGAAACAACCCGTTAGGGGAATGCTGGTAGCTGTTCTATCCGTCGCAGCGCTAGGTCTTTGCGCTCAGCCCGCGTGGGCCGCGCGCACGCGCGTTCATGAGCTTGCCGAATCTCCCGTGTATAAACAAAAGCTAGGCGGCATGCTTGGCCGTGGTCTTTTGAACGCGGTTACTTGCTTTGTGGATGTCATCGTGAACACAGTCAACGATACGCGTACAGGCCCGCCGTTGATCGGCACGTTGACCGGTGTCGCGAAGGGAACAGGTTGTGGCGTGCTGCGCTTGGGCTCCGGCGCTGTAGACGTGGTTACTTTCTGGGTTCCTGGATTTAACGGCATTCCGGTTTCGGATTCTTATGCCAACTGCTTAGACCTTGCTCCCTCAACCGCCGCGTCGACCAGCGAATACACCGAGACTCCGGTCGCTATCGAGCCGAGCGACGCGTCGACGTATGATTCCAGCGCGACTACCGACGCGACAGCCGCGCAGACTCAGCCGGCCGAGCGAAAGTGGAGTAAGTAAAGCTCTTTGTGATCATCCCCGGTGGCGGCCGGTGCAAGTAAACAGCCAGAATGCCGGGGATGCTTGCGGAGTATTCGACCATGGGACAAACTTATCTAACGCGCGAAGGGCTTAAGAAGCTACAGGACGAGCATAAGCAGCTTCAGCAGCAGAAGTGGGAGCTGACCGAAGAGGTCAGCAAGGCAGCGGCCATGGGCGACTTGCGTGAGAACGCCGAGTACCATGCCGCGCGTGAGCGCTTACAGCACGTTGCCAGCCGTCTAGCTGACCTCGATGGAAAGTTCAATGACGTTCTTATCATTGACGACTTGGACATCAATCCCGATGAAGCGCGCGTCGGCAGCCTCATTAAGCTCCAGGACTTGCAGACCAAGGAAAAGATCGATTACTGGCTCGTTGGTCCCGATGAAGCGGATCCTAAAATCGGTAAAATTTCCATCGCATCACCGCTGGGCAAAGCGGCTCTTGGAAAAAAGGCGGGCGACAGTTTCAATTTAATGCTGCCGCGGTCGGTCGTTCCCTACAAAGTGCTCGCCGTTTCGCGCGCCGGGTAACAACCTCACCGCCATGTCTGGCCAGCCGCTGGTTGAACGGCACTGCACCGAAGTTCTCCCAACGACTCCGCCGCTATCTGTTGAAAAGGCGCATGTTTTTTTTAAAGAGCTTTCCGGATGGGAGCTTGCCCAAGAGAACACCCTTATCCGAAAGCAATTCCGCTGCAAAGACTTCAAAGAGGCGGTGGCTCTTCTTGAGCGTATCGCTAATTTAGCAGAAGCCAACAACCACCACCCCGACCTGCACTTGACGAATTATCGCAACCTGACCGTTGATCTCTCCACACACTCTATAAAGGGATTGTCCGATAATGATTTTATTCTGGCCGCAAAGCTGGATCGGATACTGTCCAACGCCTCACCCATACGCTAAGGCGTAGGTTCCCTCCGACTCGGCAGAAAGAATGTCCCGCTAGTTGTCATGATCGCCCTATCTATCGTCATAGGACTGCTTCTGTTAGTTCTAGCTTGGGCAGCCTGGACATACAACCGCTTAGTCAGCCTCACCAACATGATGCGCGAGGCTTGGAGCGGCATCGATGTGCAGCTCAAGCGTCGGCATGACCTGATCCCCAACCTCGTAGAAGCGGTGAAGGGATACGTAAGCCACGAGCGTGTGCTGCTCGAAGACATAGCTCGCCTGCGCAGCCAAAGCGTATCGAGCGCTTCGATAGCGGGCAAGGCGGAGGCGGAAACGGCTTTGTCCGCGTCGCTAAAAACCTTGTTCGCCGTTGCCGAAGCGTATCCCGAACTTAAGGCCAACCAGAATTTCCTGCGCCTGCAGCAGGACCTCGCCGCGCTTGAGGATGAGATTCAGATGGCGCGCCGCTACTATAACGGCACGGTGCGCAACTACAATATCTTGGTTGAATCTTTCCCCAGCCTCGTTATCGCGCGATCGATGCGCGCCGGCAAAGGCGAATATTTCAGCGCTGGCACCAATGAGCGCTCAGCACCCAGCGCCGCGTTTTAATGCCCTCCCTGCGCCTGCGCCGACTGATCGCGTACGCTGGATTGCCGGCATTATTTTTTGCGATTTACCCGCTGGCGTTGGCAGACGCTTCCGAAGTCATCCGCCATTTCCATAGCGAAATTGCCATCGACGCCGACGGTTCCATGACGGTGAGCGAGACGATCCGCGTGCGCGCGGAGGGCGATCAGATACGGCGGGGAATTTTCCGCGATTTTCCTACGCGCTATCGCGACTCTCTAGGACATCAGTATGTCGTTTCATTCAAAATGCTTAAAGCCGAGCGCGATGGTTTAAGCGAGCCGTTTCGCACCGAAGCGCTGGATAACGGCGTGCGCGTCTATTTAGGAGATCCGGACGTTTATTTGAATCCGGCCGAATACACCTACACGCTGACCTATCGCACCGACCGGCAGCTTGGCTTCTTCGACGACCATGACGAGCTGTATTGGAACGTCACCGGCAACGGCTGGATTTTCCCGATTGATTTAGCTACTGCGCGGGTTACTTTACTGGAGGCGGTCGAACCGCTCCACATGCAGTTGGAAGGCTACACCGGAGCTCAAGGCGCAAAAGATAGAAATATGTCCGGACGCATTGAGCGTCCGGGACAGGCGAGTTTCCAAACTACCCAACCGTTAGATGCTTATGAAGGGCTGACGATTGTTTTGAGTTGGCCCAAGGGTATTGTGCGTGAGCCGATAGCTGCGGAAAAATTGCGGTATTTTCTCGAAGATAATTGGCGCCTTCTGGCAGGAGTTGCGGGGTTATTGCTGACGCTGATCTATTATTTGTGGGTTTGGGATCGCGTTGGGCGAGATCCCGCTAAGGGAACGATCATTCCCTTGTTCAAGCCGCCGGAGGCTTTTTCTCCGGCGCTGGTGCGATATGTCCGCCGGATGCGTTTTGACCATAAAGCATTCACGGCGTCTGTCATCCAGCTAGCGGTGAAAGGGCATGTGGCTATTCAAGAAGAAGGTGGCCGCTATGAATTGTCGAATAAATCGGGAAGTACGCAAGCGTTAGCGCCCGAAGAGATACAGCTGCGCCAGGTGTTGTTTTCGCAAGGCTCGACGATAGATCTGAAGCAATCCAATCACAGCGTCATTGGCCGGGCGGTGGAAGCGGTTGAGAGTTCGCTTAAACAGCAGGCTGGGAAGCTTTACTTTGATCTGAATCGAGGCTATGCGATTTTTGGTGTGACGCTTTCCTTAGCAGTGGTGTGCTTGGCATGGTCAGCAGGCGCATCGCTGGGTGCCGTGCTGCTGGCGGTCACAGCGCTTGCGGTTAATGTCTTGTTTTTTTATTTATTGAAAGCGCGGACCATCGCCGGCCGAAAAGTGACGGATGCCATTGAAGGCTTTAGGCTTTATTTATCTATCGCCGAGAAGGATCGGCTCAACTTGTTGAATCCGCCGGAACAGACGCCTGAATTGTTTGAGCGTTATCTGCCGTATGCGCTGGCATTAGATGTAGAGCAGTGTTGGGCCGAGCAATTCGCGAAAGTTTTTCAAGCTTTGCAGGAGCGCGGGCAAAACTACCAACCTGTGTGGTATACCGGCTCTGGCTGGAACTCGTCACGACCGGCTCGCTTCGGTGCGGCAATGGGAAGCGGCTTGTCCGGCGCGGTCTCGTCGGCATCTACGCCGCCCGGTTCTAGCTCAGGTAGCGGGGGTGGCGGTTCTTCCGGCGGCGGAGGGGGTGGTGGTGGAGGCGGTGGATGGTAGTGTCTTTTGAATAGACGATTTAAATGGCACTTGAAAATACATTAAATAGTCAATTATGCTATACTTATCTTGCATTGAAGGAGGGATGATAATGAGACGCGTAAAAGGCAATACGACGCTTGTGGGCATTTCCGAGCTGCGCACTCAGGCTGATGAAATTCTAAGGATAGCTCAACAGGAACCTGTCATTTTGGAAAAACGTCACAAGCCTGTTGCCATGCTTGTTTCGATTGATCAGTATGACCGAACTGAAGAAACGTTGAATCTCTTGGAAGATTACCTATTAGGTTTGATGGCAAAAGAGCGTGAACAATCCGCGCGCGCTAAAGCCTATCTTACTTTGGACGAGCTAGAGAGGCGTGTCGGACTCAAGCGCGCGTGATGTGGCAAGTTGAGATTCACCCGCTGGTATGGAAAGAAGATTTCGCTCGCCTGGAACCTACCGTACGACAACGCATCACTAAGGCCATCAGGGCCAAACTTACGACTCATCCGAGCGAATTCGGAAAGCCTCTCACCGGCACTTTACACGGTTATTGGCGCTTACGCGTAGATGATTACCGCGTGATTTACCGTATCGAGCACAAGCGATTGATCGTGCTGATCATCAAGGTCGGTATTCGTCGCGATGCGGCTATTTACACAGAGGCCATACCGCGCCTTCGCAAGCTTGGCTGGTTATGATGCTATTTGCCGAGGACTCTTGCGGACGCTAAATTAAGCACTAAACATTTCGCCGAGCCGCCGGCTTTGAGGAATTCGGACAAGTCGACGGGGTAAATTTTAAATCCGCGTTTTTCCAGCGCTTTTCGCAGCGTATTCGAGCCGCCTGCCTGCATGACGATCGACTTGCTGATCACAACCGCGTTGCACACGAACTTGCGCGCGTCCGCTTTCGACACAGCGATTGCGTCATCGATCAAACTCTCGATCACGCGCCGGCCGTAGCGGTCGAATGCGCCCGGGTACCATAAAACGCTTGTCGGGCTCAGCGGGCAAAAGCAGGTATCCAAGTGATAGAAACGCTTATCCGCCAGCTCGACCGGAAGCACGCGGGCTTGCAGCAGTTTCGAGAGCCGTTCATGCACCGGCGCCTCCGAGCGGAACCGAAAACCGTACACAAGCGTTTTTCCCAGCCACAGCGCGTCACCTTCACCTTCGAATCGGTATCGGGAGTGCAAACGCACCAGGCGCAAGCCGGCTTTCGCAGCGTAGTCATCGATCACCGGCTCTTCGCCTTGCCGTTCGGGATGCCGGAAATTGCTGCGGATCAGGCGCCCGTTGTGCACGAGCCCCGCATTGGCGGTAAAGACAAGATCCGGCAAGCCGCGCTTAGGCATCAGCAGCGTTACGCGCGCGCCGAGTTGTTCTGTGAGCGTGCGGTGGAGAGCCAGCCATTGGCGCATGGCCCGCTGGTGGTTGATCTGCTTGCGCAGGCTCATCCACGGGTTGATTTCATACGCGATGGTGAAATAGGAGGGGCGGCACATTAAAAAGCGCTGCGCGCGCGCGCGGCGCTGGGAAGAACGCTTAAGTAAGGGCATTAATTACAAACGCAAGGCGCTGACCAGCTCGCGGAAAAAAGATTCGGTGTCGGACACGATCCCGATGCCTTGAAACGTGCCGCGGTCCGAAAGTTTGGTAACGACGGCGGGGTTGATATCTACGCAGATGGTTTTGACGGTAGCCGGCAGCATATTTCCTGTGGCGATCGAGTGCAGCGTTGAAGCCACCATGATCGCCATGCCGACATGATGCAGTTGGGCGCGCATCGCGTCTTGCGCTTTAAGGACGTCGGTGATCACATCCGGCAAGGGCCCGTCGTCACGCAAAGAGCCCGCCAGCACGTAGGGAACCTTTCGCTTGACGCAGGCGTGCATGATGCCTTTGGTCAATACGCCGCGGCTAACCGCTTGCTTGATGCCACCCAGCGCGCGGATGGTGTTGATGGCGCGCATGTGGTGATCGTGTCCATCCCGTGCGGAAGTGCCTTTATCGAGATAAACGCCCAAGGCTGTGCCGTACAGCGCCGACTCGATGTCATGCGTGGCCACGCCGTTGCCGGCAAAAAGCGCGTCCACAAAACCCGCTTTGATGAGTTTCTCTAGGTAAGGCCCGCTGCCGGTGTGAACGACCGCAGGCCCAACAACGAACACGATTCTTTTTTCGCTGCGTTTGATCGCGCGCATTTGGTCGGCCAGCTGACGAATAATGCGGCCTTTGGGTTTTTCGGAGGACACCGCGCTGGTCATGAACTGAAAGCCTTCGGCCTTTCGCGAGCGCTCAAGCGGCGTTACGCGGACGCCATCCGCGCCGCAAACGATCCAGTCGGTTTTTTTGACGCGCGCGATGGGAATGCACCGGGTGATGCCGCGCGATGGGTTGACGATAATGCCGCAGTCCATTTCAATGTTGTGCACCTCTCGCCACTTGCCGCGGAAGCGGATCTCGGTCGGCAGATTGGTGGTCGAATAGAACGCGGCCGGAAACACGCCGTCTTTAGGCGCGCGAATCAAACGCACGTCGCTTGCTTGCTGCGGGACGGCGCCTAAACGGGCGATGCGTTTTAAAATCGCTTGCAGGTGCGGCGTCGAAGGCGCATCGACGCGGATGCGGGCATGCGAAACGTCGGTCTGGCGCTTGCCCACATGCATTTCGAGAATCTCGAAGCTGCCGCGCTGATCCATAATCTCGTCCAGGATCTTGGGCAAAATGAGCGAGTCGATGATGTGGCCGCTTACACGGACGACTTCGGATGCCATGCCGCCTCCTGTTCGCTTTCGTATCAGCTGCGACAAGTATATCATTACTGAAATACGGTATAGTGAAGACATGCGTGAACAGAAGAAACATTCCAAACCGTTCGACCACCAAGAGGTCGAAGATCGCACGCAGGCGATCGGGCGCGAGCTGTTTGGCCTGGCGAAAGCCGAGCACGCTAAACTTTCGAGCGTAAACCGCTGGACCGAGCAGGTTTTGGGCTGGTGCCTGAGCGACCGGTCGGTAAAAAGCCGCGTTCTGCGCTTGATCGATGTTTTGCCCAGCCTATCTGGCCCGCGCGCGGTGGCCAAGCATATTCTGGAATACTTTCAAGATTCCGATTTGAAATTGCCGGCCGCCCTTAAGCTGGGGGCGGATCTGGCGCGGCCCGGGCTTATAACCGCTCCAGCGCTTTCGCTCGTGGTGCGCCGGCTCGTTGAGCAAGTGGCTCGGCAATTCATCGCGGAGCTAAGCGGCGACGGCGCCGCCAACGTGGTGCGCTTGCTTGCTGCTCAAGGGGCTACCTGCAGCCTAGATGTGCTGGGCGAGCAGGTGTTGAGCGAGCGCGAAGCGGATGCCTACGCAGAGCATTACCTGCGGCTCATTCGGGAAATGGCGCAGGCCTACGAGAAACTTCCGGTGCAGCACTTGCCTAAAACTTGCGGCCCGCTGCCGAATCTTTCGGTCAAGCCTTCAGCGCTGACGCCGCGCTTTTTTGCCATCAGCCCGGCAAAGACCATCGAGCGCGCCGCCGCGCGCCTTATCCCGATACTGCGCCGCGCGCAAGAGTATGGAGCGCTCGTTAATCTGGACATGGAGCAATATGAGTATCGCGACCTCACCCTTGAGCTCGCCAAGCACGTGCTGCTCAACGCGCAGCTGTCGCGCCACGACGAGCCGGGTAGCGGCCGTCGCGCCGCGCTGGGGGTCGTGATTCAGGCGTACCTCAAAGACTCCGAGGATGTGACCGAGTCGCTGCTTGAGTGGCTTGAGACACATGAGCGCGCGCTGACGATCCGATTGGTAAAAGGCGCGTATTGGGATTCGCAAATGGCGCTTGCCCAGGCGCAACATTGGAGCGTGCCGGTTTACGAAGATAAGAGCCAGACCGATCACGCGTTTGAGCGGCTTACCGAGAAACTGTTGAGCGCGTATCCGTTGGTTTCTACCGCCATTGCCTCGCACAACATTCGGTCCATTGCGCACGCGATGGCTGTGGCTGAGGTTTTGGACGTGCCAAAAGACAAAATTGAATTTCAGCTCTTATACGGCATGGGCGAGGCCATCCGTGGCGCAATAAAGAGCTTAGGCTATTCGGTGCGCATTTACGCGCCGATCGGCGATTTGATTCCAGGGATGGCTTACCTGGTCAGGCGCATTCTAGAAAACACGGCGAATGAGTCTTTCTTGCGTCAAGACGCGCTGCGCGAGCGTACGCCGGAAGAGCTGCTGCAATTTCCCATGGCGCAAAAGACTTTGCCGGTTGAGCAAGCGGACACCCCCCTCACGGTTGAACAGCGGCCGGGTTCCGACGATTTTCGTCCGGAGCCTTTTTTGGATTGGTCAGAGCCAAAAGAACGCGCGCAGATGGCGGCGGCGCTTAGCCTTGTGCGCGGCCAGCTGGGCGCGCGGTATCCCGTTTTACTGGGCGATCGCTCCTCGGTTACGGGCGCTGTTGCGGTTTCACGCAATCCCTCGCGGCCCGATGAGATAATCGGGCATGTCGTGCAAGCGCCTGTCGGCGATGTTGACCTTGCCGTTCGGCAAGCTCTGGCGGCGCAAGCCGATTGGGCGCAAACGCCGGTCAAAGAGCGCACCGCATGCCTGCGCCGAGCGGCCGAAGAAATCCGCCGCCGGCGGCATGAGCTGATCGCGTGGGAAATTCTTGAGGTAGGAAAGACCTGGCGCGAGGCCGATGCCGACATCGCAGAGGCCGTGGAATATTTGGAATATTACAGCTGGCAGATGGAGCAGCTCTCAGCGGGCAAGCCTGTGTTTCAGGTTCCCGGCGAGCGCAATCTATACCGTTACCAGGCAAAAGGCGTCGTTGCGGTGATCGCGCCGTGGAATTTTCCTGCCGCAATCTTGACGGGGATGACTTCTGCGGCTTTAGCCGCTGGAAACGCCGTTATCTTAAAGCCGGCCGAGCAGTCGTCGATTGTGGCATCGCATATTGCTCAGATTTTTCGGCGCACCGGCATTCCTTCAGGCGTCATTCAATGCCTGAACGGGCAGGGTGAAACAGTTGGATCAGCTTTGGTGAAGCACCCAGGCGTGAACGCGATTCTTTTTACGGGATCAAAGGCGGTGGGTTTATCGATCGTGGAAGCGGCCGCGCGCCTAGCCTCTGGCCAGCGGCATATCAAGCACGTGGTGGCCGAGCTAGGCGGTAAGAACGCGCTCGTTATCGATGACGATGCGGATGTGGACGCGGCGATTGCCGGCGCGCTGCACGCGGCCTTTAGCTACGGCGGACAAAAATGCTCAGCGCTGTCGCGGCTGATTATTCACACTCGGATCTATGACAAAGTGATGCAGCGACTAGTTGAATCGGTCGACCGGCTGGTAGTTGGCGATCCGGCTGACCCCGATACGGATATTGGCCCCCTGATCGAAGCGTCGGCGCAGCAGCGACTTCACGATGCTTTGAGCCATGCGGGCGAAGTGGGGACGGTGGTTTACGCTTATCCCGAGGCTCGACTGCCAGCGGCTGGTCACTTTGTAGGCCCTGCGATTGCGGCGAACATTCCGGTTGAGGATCGGCTGGCTAAAGAAGAGTTGTTCGGCCCGCTTTTGTGCGTGTTTCGGACCACTTCTTTTGAGGCGGGGCTTGAGCTCGCCAACCGCAGCGACTATGCGCTGACCGGCGGTGTGTACACGCGTTCGCCCGCCCATATCGAGCTGGCGGCAAAGGTATTTGACGTAGGCAACTTATACATTAATCGACCGACCACCGGTGCTATCGTCGGGCGCCAGCCTTTCGGCGGCCATCGGCTGTCGGGGCTTGGAACGAAGGCGGGCGGTCCGGATTACCTGCTTCAACTGCTGACGCCCAAGACGATCTGCGTCAATACCGCGCGCCACGGCACGCCGCTTGAGTGACGCGGCGGCAGTATTCTTTGCGGCACCGCCAGGCTCCGCGAATTAGCGCGGGCGCTCTAGATCCTCGATTTGCTTCTGCAGATTTTTCCAGCTGACCGAATCGCGCGGGTAAAGCTTTTGCGCATCGCGCAAGTTTTTGATCTTCACGCTGAGAGCATCTTGCGAGGCGGAAGAACCTTCTATCGCAGGCGAGGCATCTGTTTGGATATCAACTAGATACTGTTCGACATATTCGCGCCGGGTCTGGCTGTACGGGTGCGTGCGCAGAATAGCCGAAGGATTGTCAAACCGCTGAAAGTCGTCGAATAGATCCAGCGCCGATCGCGGATTGAACCCGGCGCGCATGACGTATCGCACGGCGAGCTGATCCGCCTCGAGCTCTTGCTGCTGGCTGTGGCCGCTCAAAGATACCTGCTGCAGCAGCGAGCCTACATTGACTACGCGCTCGCCGAGTTTTTGCGCGTTGACGGGATCTTTGCTTAGCGAGGATGCACCCGCTGCCAGCGCGCCGATTAAAAGTTGCTGGCGCTGCAGGGTCTGGTAGCGCTGCACGATGTGCTGGGCAACGGTGTGGCCGAGCTCGTGCGCCAAAATAAAGGCCAGCTCATCGGGCTTGGCGCCGCGTTCGGCGAGATAATCCAGCATGCCGTCAGAAATATAGATTCTTCCATCCGCCAGCGCGGCCGCGTTGGGGTCCTCTGAGCGGTACATCAGCACGCGGTACGGAAGATACGAGCGTTCGGTGACGCGTGCCAGTTGCAGGGCGATGCCGACGACGTCTAACCCCTTTACGCGCTGGCCTTGCTGAAGCGTTCTTGCGCCCAATTCTTCGAACTGTTCGGCTTGAACGCGGCTGATCTCGCGCTCAATCTGCTGGGCTTCAGGTGTTTCGACAGGTACGGGTGTGGGTCGGATCGTGTATTGAGGTGTAACCGCGCATCCGGCAGCGGCAAGGCTCAGGCCTGCAAAGGCGCCAATCAAAAAGTTTGTTCGCTTCATGGGTGTGACCTCAGGCGCGCGTTCTTGGGCGCCTAGCCCATGCGCAGCTGCGCTTCGGCATCAACGACATCGCGGTTGATGCGCCGCAAAGCGTTCATCGAAGCGGCGTGCAGCTGGGCTGTTCCCGCAGGCGTATCCGCCAGCTGGCGCAATAATTGCACCGTCATACGAAAATAGCGCACGATTTCGCCTTCGTCCACTTCAGAGTATTTCGTGAGTTTGGCGAAGGGAGTTTTATGCATCCACGCTTCGACCGCGTGCGAGAGGTGAAACGCCGGCGCCTTGGTCAGCGGCGAAATGCGAAACCGGCTTTCTTCGCGATGGATGCGCTGCAGCGGCTCGCGGCACAGCCCCGAAAGCTGCTGGCTGAGCCGGTGTTTGGCCGGCGGTTTTAAGTGCGGCTTAGGCTCAAAGACCAGCGCCACCATCAGCACCGCCAGCTCGACGGGGTTTAAATGCGCCAGCCGGTCTTGCGAAAAAAGTTCGGTCAGCAGCAGCTCATAACCGTAAAGCCAGGAGCCGAACTCGCCGCGCGCGGAGAGTTTTCCATTTTCGATGTAGCGCAGCGATTCCAGAAGCTGGAGTTTGCGCTGCATCGTTTCAAGCCCCGCTTGGCGCTTTGCGCCGGTGGTTTGAAAATAGTAGAACGTTTTCGGGTAGAGATCAAAAAGGCTTTCGGCGTGCCGGCGGTACAAGTTAAGCAGCGTCGCGTAGGCCATATTAAACCGGCTGTGCACCGGCTCCGGCGATCCATCGAGCACGCGCATCACCTCAGGAAACGTCACGTGCACAGGATTGATGCGTAGGTAAGCGGTGCCTTCGGTGTCCATGCCGCGGCGGCCAGCGCGGCCGGCCATTTGCTGAAACTGCCGTTTTCGCAGCAGCTCAAAGCCGCTGTCGGCTCGTTTTTTGAGCGTGTCGAGCACGACGCTGCGGGCGGGCATGTTGACGCCTAAAGCGAATGTTTCGGTGGTGACGATAACCTTGATCAGCCGGCTGGTAAAACAGCGCTCGATCACTTCTTTCATCGTGGGCAGCATGCCGGCGTGATGATAGGCGGTGCCGCGATCGATAAGCTTGCCCAGAGCTTCGGCTGTGCGGTCATTCTCGAGCTGAAAACGCCCGCACAGGTCATCAAAAAGTTTTCGGGCTTGAGCGCTTTCCTTTTGGCTGATCAAGGAAAGCCCAGAAATCTCCCATGCCAGGTCTTCTGTTCGCCGCCTGCCGAATGTAAAGAAGATGCAGGGCAGGTGCCCGGCGTCGGCCATGTGCTGGACCAATGTCGGCACGCGATTGCTGGGCAGCGGGTCCCTGCTGCGGCTGCGCCAGCCGTACCGCCTAGGCTCAACTACCCGCACATCGCCATGGTAGCCGATGCGTTTGAGCTCTTCCGGGGTCGCGAGCACTTTATTCTCGCACTGAAACATGACCGATAGCGGCACCGGCCGGTTCGTTTCGACGATGACCTCGACGGGCCGGTTGTGGATCTGCCGGATCCATTGCGCCAAGTCTTCGACATTTGGAATCGTAGCGCTTAGGCACAACAGGTTGATGTGCTCGGGCGTGAACAGAATGGACTCTTCCCAAACGGTGCCGCGCTCGGGATCGTCGAGATAATGAATCTCATCGAAGATGATCCAGGCATACTTTGCCAGGCGCTGCGACTGCTCGAGCAGCGTGTTGCGGTAGATCTCGGTCGTCATAATGACTAAAGCGGCGTCGGGGTTAATCGTCACGTCGCCGGTCATGATGCCGACCGCCGCCTCGCCGTGGCGCGCGGTGAAATCGCGGAACTTTTGGTTGCTCAAGGCTTTGATGGGCGAGGTATAGATGACGCGCTGGCCCTGGCCGATGCTGCGCTCGATAATGTAGTCGGCCAGCACGGTTTTGCCCGCGCCGGTGGGAGCCGCGACAAATAGGGAACTGCCGCGCTCGATAGCGTCGATCGCGCGCTGCTGGAAAGGATCGTAAGGAAACGGATGCAGTGTCGCCATAAATGCGTCAGGGTATAATAGCAGCCAATGGAGCTCATGGATACGCACTGTCATTTGGATCGAGAGGCGCTCGCATCCCAGCTCGATAGCGTTTTGTCGCGCGCCAAAGCCGCGGGCGTTACTCGCTGCGTCACGATTGGAACCTGCATTGCCTCGAGCCGCGCGAGTGTCATGCTTGCCGAAAAATACAGCCGGCTGCATGCGGCGGTCGGCATTCATCCCGAAGAAGCCTACACGATTACGGCGCCGGCCTTGCGCGCCATTGAAGACCTATCGCGCAACCCTGTCGTTGTCGCTATTGGCGAGGTAGGCCTGGACTATTACCATATAGGCGCTTCGCGCGATGTCCAGATGGCGAGCTTCGAGGCTTTTGTGCGCATGAGCCAGGCGCGATCGCTGCCCATCCTCATTCATTGCCGTGATGCTTACGCGGATCTCTTGCGCGTGATCCGCAAGGCGGCAAACCGCCCGGTGCGGGGCGTGTTGCACTGCGCGTCGGGCCCCGCGTGGTATATACAGGAAGCGCTTGAACTGGGTTTTTACGTGTCTTTCGCGGGCAACGTGACATTTCCTAAAGCGCAGGCGCTACGCGATCTGGTGAGCCTGGTTCCGGATGACCGGCTGTTGATCGAAACCGACGCGCCGTTTTTGGCGCCGCAGCCGGTGCGCGGCCAAACGAACGAGCCGGCTTTCGTGGCCCACACGGCCGAGCATCTCGCCAAGCTGCGCGGCATTTCGCCGCAAGCGCTCGGCGCGCTCACCAGCGCGAACGCGCGGGCTTTATTCGGCTTATAAAGCAATATTTCAATCTCATCCAGTTAAACAAGGGGAGCTACTTACGTTAGAATTATGCGAACTAGATCAAACCGGAGGACTGTAGGAGTACAGTAAATGTTGCTTAATTAAGGAAGCAACAAGAGCAATGCAACGATGAAAACACGTCAAAAGAATGTGCTAGCTACTTTGCGGATTGGCACGATTCTAAAAGATCGCAAGTCTCCATTAATACAGGAGGTCGAACTAGTAGTTGACGTCGCGCAACTACCGCTCTACATCAGAGAAGCAATAATTGATGAATTGGGTGATGAATTTGCAGAAAAGGGTCTTGGAAGTGATTCGGAACCAAATAAGTATGGGCTAGAAATTGAAGAACTAACTGATATTTGTAGTCAGGGTAGTACGTGACTTAACCGTATATGAGCGACTGTCGTAAGATTTTAGCCGTATTTATCGGTGCGGTAGTTTTGCTCTGTTCGGGTTGTTCCGGCCTGCGTTCTTATAGTCATCCCGCGTTTGCTGTCGAGCGTCGGCACATTCGTATCGTTACCATTCTGCCTCCACTTATCGATGTCCAACTAGAGAGCTACGATGGTGGAAGAAGCCCGCTCCAATCGTTGGAGGCTTCACTTCAGCTACAGTCAAGGGATGAATTGGAGCGGGTATTCAAAGAACACGGTTATACGATCCGGGCTTGGGCGTATACGGAGCAAGAATTGGCCGCGCAGCCGCAGCTTCGCAACGATGTGCGTGCTGTCATCTGGCGTTATGCTGATATCGCTTACGACTTACAACGGGAAAGCAAATGGGGGAGATTAGGGTTTTATGTTGGCACAGAAGCGCTGGGAGTGGCCTCATTTATGGGCAGCGATGCGTTAGTGTTAATGAAGTGCAAGGGGGTGCATTATTCGCCTGGCGCTACGGTGCGAGATGCTCTTTGGTATGGGGTACAAGATGCTCTTCTGAGTAATAATGTAGGCTTTGGAAGCCTCCACAAGTCTAAGGTTATTGTTCAGATAGGGTTGGTTCGGCCTTCCGATGGCGCAGTGATTTGGTATGGCGACAATCTGACAGGCCAGGATATGAATATCGCAGACGAAAAACAGTTTCGCAACACGATCCGGCGTATTGTTAAGCAGCTTAAATAGGTTGCTTTCCTCCCAGCAAACCGGGCCATTTGCAGGTAGAGAAACTGGCGCGACACTTCCGGCAAGCAGGTGGTGACCTTGAGATCGAGCGCGCTTACGATCTTTTGGGCCACCGCTGTTACCCAGGTAGAGGCAGGCAAGTCCTACTGGGTAAATGTCTCATCGGGAGGCAGTTGGACCCCGTGCCTTATAAGGCAAACGGTTTTCGTCCGCGCTTCTTGAATCCAACTAGACCGAGCAACCCTGAACCTAACAAGATGAACGAGGATGGTTCTGGAACAAGCGGGTTTGAAGAAGGGTCTTCGGGGTTTCCAGGTCGAAAACTAGCGAGATAAACCCCCGTATCTCCATTCTGGAACTCCACCGATCTGGAACTCCACCGAGAAGGCGATCTGTCCGGAATTGTTCAGTAAGCCGTAAGAGTACCCGGATATTCTCACAGGTACGTCGCTTTCAAAGGGTGTGTACAAGTTGACGATTGCATCATTCTCTACATCCAGCCCCTTGTAGTAGCCCGTGACATTCCCATTGGAACTTGTAGGATCAGGAAAGCTGGCACCGAAAACAAGTTCTCCACTATCGTTGAACCCAGGTGCCGCTCCGAACTCCAAGAGGCTCCATCCCAAATAAGCATTGTTTCCAGAGATCACTTCTTCGACTTGTCCCCCGGAATTAACTATAAAATAGCTCGATACTTCATTCCGTTTGGCCAGGAATGCCACTTCATCATTGTTGTTTGCTGCAATTCCATCCTGAAAGGATGTTATGCTAAGCGCATCATTTCCCTGAAGAAATACGGTCGGAGCAAGCCCATTTTCGCTCACAAGAATTACCCCTCCTTCGGAGTTCCGACCCGTAAAGTAAATGTTGCCTTGGTCGTTAATGACAGGGGTTGGGCGAAACAGTTGCAGGTCGGGAGAGAGCGCTTCTTGGAAAATGGGTGTTGCTATTTCGTTTGCCTTGGCGAGATAAATCGCCTCATTATATTGTTGCGAGTCGCTGGTGTAGAGCACGATCTCACCTCGATTATTCAGAGAAAACCATTCAGTGTCTTGGTAGCCCTCAAGTGAATTTGGCCCGAAGACTTCTTGAACGGATCCATCAGATATCCTGAAGACTGAATTCTCAATAAAACCATCTCGCTGCGCGAGTATTGCAATGTCTCCATCATCATTGATGTCCAGCCGCGCGCCTGGCTTCAGATCATACGGTTCGAGTAGGTAATCGATTGACCGTACGCTGCCTTCTTTGTCCCATTGCAACAGGCCAGATCCGGTGGGATCTTGAACTGCTGGCGTGCGGTCGATATAACTGAAGACAACTCCTCCATTGTTGTTGAGGCCTGGGACCTGGTAGTAACGCTTTTTGCCAGTTAAGGGATCAGAAGAGGATCGGATGATCTCTTCAAAAGTTACTGATGCTTGTATTGGCTCCGACAGAACCGACAAGCTGGTGAGACACGCAGCGGTAAACATAAGAAATTTGCTGAGCACGCTGATAAATCGCATCCAAGTTCCTCCAGGTTGAGTTTTTGAAGCTGAAGGAAGCAATTTTCATGCCAGGAAACCGCGGAGTATTTACTGTCTTAACCTTTTGTAAGGTAATTGGTTAAATCGAATCCAGGTCTTGGTGGACGGACAGCATTTTTGTGAATCAAATCGTCAGGTTGGCGTTAAGTCTAAACAATCCGTGTCCTAATGAGGATTGAGCAATGAAATCCAAGATTCTAGCAGCAGCCATGGTAGGTTTTTGCCTTCTTGTTGTGGATGCCACCGTTTCTGAAGCTCTATCGAAGAATGACTACGAGCTGATTGACCTAGGCGAGCTGTCGCCATCTGCCACGAGCTTGGGGTTACTACTCAAGGCGACACATTGGAAAATGTTTTGGCGAACTTACGAGAAGCGGTTGAGCTTTATTTGGAAACCGCAGATCCTGCAGAGCTGCATTTACCCACCCATCCGCCGTTCCTGACGACTCTCGACGTTGCAGCGTGATGGCCGGTTTACTGGTGCTCTCAAGCCGGGACTTGATCCGAGTTCTAGAAAGGTTGGCTTTCGGCAGATTCGACACCGCGGTAGCCACATTGTCCTTCAGAAGCGCGATTTCTCCAGAAGAATTAACCAAACTACTGAGCATCATTGGTGGGCTTGGTCCCTTCTTAAAGTAGCTCCTCTCATTGACTTTCGTCGACGGGCCGTCTAAGCTTGATACCGAGGCCATACACAGACACCCATGAAATTCGCATCCGGTATCAGCGACGCTGCAACGCCAAAAGCAGCTTTTGAAGAAGTCATCAGCCAAACCCTCGCGCAATTGGCCGGCGAGCCGTGCGACGTGGCGTTTGTGTTTGTTTCCGCCGTCTATCAGGCCGAATGGGATCGCCTGCTTGCCCAGCTTCACGCGCGTTTGCACCCAAGCGCTATTATCGGCTGCAGCGGCGGGGGCATTATTGGAACCGACCGCGAACTTGAATGGGTGCCGGCTGTCTCGATTCTCGCCGCGCGCATGCCCGGCGTGCACCTATCCCCCTTTACTTTCACGCGCGAAGAGCTGGCGCTTGCCGAGCCTGGCGGTTTTTGGATCGATAAAGTCGGGGCTTCGCCGCAAGCTTCGCCTGTTTTTGTCATGCTCGCGGATCCGTTTACGTGCGATCCTGTGTCGATTTTAGGCCAGCTCAACCAAACGTATCGGGCGCGCCCGGTCGTTGGGGGGCTTGTCAGCGGCGGACATGCGCCGGGCGACCACGTTCTTTTTTGCCAAGATCAAGTGCTGCGCGAGGGCGCGGTCGGCCTTGCGATGACCGGTAACATCACGATGGACACGATCGTTTCGCAAGGCTGCCGTCCTATCGGCCGTCCTTACGTTGTGACCGAGGCTGAAGAGAATTTGATGATTCGCTTGGCCGGCAAGCAGGCGATTACCGTGCTGCATGATGTGCTTTCGTCGCTGTCGTCTGAAGATCGGGATCTTGCCCAACAAGGCTCGATTTTCGGCGGCGTTGTCATCAATGAGATGCGGCCGGCGTTTAGCTCGGGCGACTTCTTGATCCGCAACATCGTAGGCATCGACCCTTCCAGCGGCGCTGTGGCGATTTCGGATGGCATTCAAGTAGGGCAGACCTTTCAGTTTCATCTGCGCGACGCGAACACGTCGCGGGAAGAATTAAAAAAATTACTTCACCAGCATAACGAGGCTTCCGCAGAAATGCTTCCTTCCGGAGGGCTGGTATTCAGCTGCTTGGGGCGCGGTAAGTCGCTCTATGGCGTGGCTAACCACGATGTGAAAGTGATCCGCACCATGCGGGGCAAGTTTCCCATGGGTGGGTTTTTCTGCAATGGCGAAATCGGGCCTGTGGGCGTGCGCAATTTTGTTCACGGCTACACGGCAAGCCTCGGGCTGTTTCGCCCGCTCGGAGCCGCTGTGCATCCGGCGCCGCAAGGCACATCCTCGTCTTTGTCTCCCTCATGAAACGCCGCGTCGTGCCGCGCCTTACGCTTGCGCTATGCTTATTAACTCTGTCCAGCGCCACCGTTTTGTGGCAAGCCCCACAGACGGTAGCCGAGGCTGCCGGTAGTCGTGGCTTGGGCAAGGGACAGCAGCCTCCCGCGTTCAGCGCGCAGGATCTCGACGGCCGCCCGCATTCGCTTGAGCAGCACGCCGGAAAAATTATCGTGCTGCACTTTTGGGCGACCTGGTGTCCGTATTGCCGTTCAGAGATTCCAAAACTAACGCGCATCCACCGAGAATTAGCCAGCAAAGATGTTATCGTGCTTGCCGTCAGCGTAGACGAAGACCTTGGCCAGTTGCGCAGCTTTGTCGCCTCTTCGCAGTTGCCCTATGCGGTGATCCCGGATGCCGAGGGAAATTTCGCGCTTACTGACGCTTACGCGGTTTCGGGGATCCCCGTTACGTATATCATCGGCCGAGATGGAAAGATGGCGGCTCGACTCTCCGGTGCGGGCGATATGCATGCGATCGTGCAGCGGCTGGCCGGCGCAAGCTCCGGCGCCAGCTAGCTATTGCCGAAAAGTCAGCCCTCTTAAAGCAAATTCCAATGTCCACATTTGATGCGATCATCCTCGGCGGCGGTATTATCGGCGCTTCGCTTGCCGAAGAGCTGGCGCGCCATGGCCGCCGTGTCGCATTGGTTGAGCGCGCGCGGATAGGAGCCGAGGCTTCCAGCGCCGCAGCCGGCGTGCTTTCCTCGCAGATGGACGTGCCTCAGCCCGACACCTTTTTTGACCTCTGCCAAGCTTCCCGAAAAATGTATCCGCGATGGGTGGAACACATCCAGCGCCGCAGCGGGCTGTCTGTTGGGTATTCTGCCGATGGCGTGCTTTATATCGCGATGACCGGCCGCCAAGAAGCGATCATGGATCGGCGCATCCGCTGGCAAATGCGCCAAGGGTTGAAAGCCAAGCGATTATCCGCTCGGGATGTGAAACGCCTTTATCCGGTTGTGGATGGCCGCATCAAGCGGGGGTATTTTTTTCCGAACGAGGCGCAAATCGACAACGCACTGCTGATGGAGGCACTCGGCATCGCTGTTCGCAAGGCGGGAGTGCAGGTTTTTGAGGGCGTTTCAGCTCGCCGCCTGCGGGTAGAGCAGGGCAAGGTTCAGGGCGTTGAAACCGATCAAAATACCCTGCGCTCTCCGGTGGTCGTCAATTGTTTGGGGAGCTGGTCCGGGTTTGAGCCGGCATCGACGCTGCGGCTGCCGGTTCAGCCGATTCGCGGCCAAATTATGGTCTTTGATGCGCCAAGAGGCACGCTGCGGTTTCCCGTAATGGCCGAGCGGGCGTACGCGGTGCAGCGCCAAGATGGGCGCGTTTTGGTTGGATCCACATTGGAAGCGGCTGGTTTTCAAAAAGCGCTGACGGCGGGCGGCATGCACGATATCTTGTGCGGCCTTAAGTCGGTCATGAGCGCCGTGAACAGTTGGACGTTTGCGCACGCGTGGGCGGGGCTGCGCCCGTGCACGCCCGATAAACTGCCGATTTTAGGACCAACCCCCATTGAAGGCTTTTTTGTGGCAACCGCTCATTACCGGCACGGCATACTGCTTGCCCCGATTACCGCTCGTATTTTGACCGACCTTATTCTCACCGGCCGCACCCCGTTTGACCTTGAGCTTTTCTCCCCGCTTCGGTTTAAGTAGCTTTAAGGTGTTTGGAATAGGTTTGCTATTTTAGTATTTATATGGTAATTAAATAGTAGTAAATTAGTATTTTATCTCACATACTTATTAGCTATAAAACCCTATAAATGAGCGAGTTGCTGAATATAAATATCCTTAACTACTACACCAAGGAAGAAGTCGGCTATCGACTTCCTCCTGAGGTGAAGCTGGACGAGTTCTGGCCTGAGCTGGTGAAGTTTCGCCAGGCAAAGGCGGAGTTCTTACCATTTAAGGATCAGACCGGCAAACCGTTCTGGTTTGTCCTCACCCCAAAGCTTCAGGAGTACCTGCACCAGGTGGACTCGCGTGGAAAGGATTCACTCTATAGCGTGGTCAAGGAGGGGATTCAGGCTGAATTGACGCAAGAGGCGCTGATTGAGGAGGCGATGTTTTCGAGCGTCATCGAAGGAGCCTTCTCAACCATTGCCCGCGCTCGGGAATTGATCGTGGAAAGTAAGGAGCCGAAAGATACCAGCGACCAGATGGTGGCCAACAACGGCCGCGTCATGCGGTATGTGGTGGAGCAGCGACAGGCGCCTTGCTCCATCGAGTTAATGCACACCATCCAGCGTATGGTCACGAAGAAGACACTTGAGCATGAGGTGGACGCCGGAAAGTTTCGTGATGGGCTGGTGTATGTGGCGAATCAACGTCGCCAGACCATCTACGAAGCGCCCCCAGCCGATACCGTGCAACCGTCAATGGATGCGCTGGTTGGCTGGATTAATGAAGGGGAGCAGCAGCCGTTCATCCACCCGATCCTCAAGGCGGCGATCGTCCATACGTACCTAGTCTACGTGCATCCCTACGTTGATGGGAATGGGCGTACGGCCCGGGCGCTCTTCTACTGGTATCTCCTTAAGCATCGCTATGAGTTCTTCCGCTATTTTTCTATCTCCTCGATCATTCAGGAGACAAGAGAGCGGTACTATAAAGTGCTCAGGAACATGGAAGACCATGAGGCCGATGTGACTTACGTGCTGCTCTATTTGGCTGAGTCCGTCGTGCGGGCCATTGAGGTGATCTTGCAGCGTATTACGGAGCGCTACCGAAGGGACATCCTATTTGCCAACATCCGCGAGCGAAACGTCATTCTGAACGAGCGGCAGGCGCGCTTCCTGAAGTATTTGGCCATTTCGAAAGAGAAACGAGGGACCATTGCCAAGTACCAAAAGGACTTCAAGGTTGTTTATGAGACGGCGCGCCAGGATCTTGCTCAACTAGAAGCGCTCAATGTCCTCGTAAAGGGTAAGCAGGGCCGCCAGTTCGTCTATACGGTTAATACAAACTTCCTCACGAGCGGAGCTGCCCAGCAGGCCCCATAGAGCGCAGTGTTTGCCTATACTGTAACCGCCCAATGATAATGTCCTCTTTTAGCCCGATAGAATTGTCCTCTAGCATTCAAGCCATGGAAGGAGGTTTGGATGCGGGAGGAGCTATTGCGGATGAGTACCCGCGAGGTAAAGCGGTT
>Ga0247727_10003351_pt1 | contig 35465 bp, 33 predicted proteins | sample WisWelCaveWW1625_FD_202498 | JGI IMG/M metagenome (GOLD analysis project Ga0247727, IMG submission 202498) | Biofilm microbial communities from Wishing Well Cave, Virginia, United States - WW16-25 | ecosystem: Environmental > Aquatic > Deep subsurface > Groundwater > Cave microbial mat | place...
ACCGATGTTCATCGCATTGTCGTTCTCGTCATGATAGCGCCGGTAGCCGAATTCGCGCGTGTGGGTCCAATAATTCTGCACCATGTTGACCCATAGCGCAAAGATCCTGAGTCCGATCCACAAGGCGGCCGCGAATTTCATGTCGCCGACAATGTACCACAACAATGTAAAATTGAAGATTTGCGATGCCACGAGGAACGAGTTGCTGGAGCAAAGCAGAAAAGCACGCGACTTCAGAATGTCGTCTTTCGCCAGGTTTTCGGTGCAGGGATAAGGGAACAGGCAAAGATAAAGAGTTTTCCAGAAACCATCCTCTCCGAGTTTGTTGGGGTCGCCGTCATGATCCGAATACTTATGGTGAAGACGGTGGTGGTTGACCCATTCGATCGGGCTGACATAGACCCCAAAAATATTATTGGCGATGGTCACGGACTTGATAAACCAAGGTTTGAAATTGAGTGATCGGTGCGCGATACCCAAGTGGAGTATGTCGGCGAGATAGACACCTGCAAGGAACCAGAAAAGGATAATATAGACGGCACCGATTGCCAAACCACCCAATGGTCCGATTTTTTCCGGAGCAAAGAATACGCAGGCCAAGCCATAGAGTGTAATGATGAAATAGCCAATGATGCTATATGTCTTCATTCTGGTGCTCCGTGAATTGCAGCTGACGTCCCATGACACGAAGATGTACAAGACCAGGCCATGCTTGACAAATGGCGGCCAGTGCAGACGTGGCTCGTCGCACTGGCCGCACAGTCGTCCCTGCTCAGGCAGTCAGTGCGGCAATCAGCGACGAGGAAACCGAGAAAAGGCTGCCCCGTGTTGAAGCTTCGCCGTCATGGTGGACTGCTTTGGGTCACAGGCGGGAGCGGGATGAACGGCCTGGCTCCGTGTCAAGCCCCTCTGAAAGCGGACAGAATCGCTGCGACGCCGAAGTCCTGCGGGCCCGTTTACAGTGACCAGCCGCAGGATTCCCTCAATCGGGCGTCTGGCGCCAGACCGATTTGAAGAACGGCACGCTCGCCGCTGGCGTCAATATCATGGGACAGCGCGCCGATCAGCGCGACCGGAAGGCCACCGCCCGGCCAGGTTTGGCCGCGTCGCTGGACCGGGTGGGCAGAGACGCCGTCTCGGCCGCCGTGGAGGCGGGCCCATCATCATGACATCGCTTGCCTTCACCCTGGGCGTGGTGCCGCTCTATGTGGTGACCGGCGCCGGCGCCACCGCGGTGTTCTGGGTATGATCGGCATCCTCACGCCGGTGTTCTACGTCGTTACCCGACTGGTGCGGCTGCCATTTGCGGCCGCCGCCAGCGATCTTCGCCGTAGGTCTCGGGGTTTCTATGGAGTGTCCGGTTGCGGCGCTACTGGCATTCCTTGCCGACGGTCTTGGTAAGGGAGTGCTCAGATGCGCAGAATGCTCGTCGCCCTGCTGGTTGCAGCTCCTCTCGTCGCACTTGCCGGTTCGCCCGCCGCAGCCTGGCACGGCTGCAGAGGCTCCGGCTATTACGGATACAGCTACGCGCCGTATTACTATCGTCCCTACTATCGCCCGCGCTTCTACTACGGCGGCTACTTCTATCGCCCGCGCGCCTGGGGTTGGAACGCGTACGGCTACCGGGGAGGCTGGCGCGGGTACAGCCATCGCTGGGGCTCGCGCGGTTGGCGGCGCTGGTAGGGGCTCAGCGCTCGCGCCCCGCCCCGGAGATTATGTCGCCGACCTCGGCCGCGGTGATCGTCAGGTCTATGCGATTGGATTTCCGCACGAACATGTCGGCGGGGATCGCGACCGCATCGGAACCAAGGCCGAGCGGGCGTTCGATCTCTGCAACCAGGACGGCCCGATTGTCGTCGTCGATGCCGATCGCGAGGATCCTGCCGATGCGCCTGCCATCCGAGCTGAAGACCGGGAGACCAATGAGGGCCCGGTCGGTCTTGTGCGCTGGCGGCTTGCGGCCGTGCTGGGCCATGGTCGGCGCCGCTGTGAGCGCCACCGCCAGGGCAACAAGCACCGCGAGAGCGTGTCGCAAGGGAGACGATCGAGGCTGATTGTGGCGCCGCGCACCTCGGTCCACGACACAGCCATTGTCGCAGAAGGCCGCGACGGCCGAAATCCGAACAAACGCTGAGCCCAGTTTCGGGAGAACCCTCGAACGCGGACCGTCAAAGGTCCACTGGCCCGCTTCTCGGCGTCGGGCGGGTTGAGCATAATGGGCCGGCCGCGCGCGACTGCCGCGGAGAACGAGTGTCGATCCACCAAACGGGGAGCCGCGCGATATGGCTTTGGATACGCGCACCAAGTCGGCGATCGCGCACTGGGGGGCACGCTTCGTGGCCAACGGCGTCACGCTGACCGACTTCGAGGAGGTCACCCAGTCGCTTGGATCGTGGGACGGCTGGTGCAAAGCGTGGTCCGAGCGCGCCGCCCTGCATGAGCAGATGGGGCGAGAGGCGCTGGCCCGAAAGAAGCTGCTGAGCGCGGGAGAGCATCTGCAGCGGGCCGGCGTCTACTACCACTTCGCCAAGTTCCTGTTCGTGCACGACATCGCCCAGATGAAGGCCGCACACACGAGGGCTGTCGAGTGCCGCCACGTGGCACTGCCCCACCTCGATCCGCCCGGCGAGCGGGTGGAGATCCCCTATTCCGGCAAGGCCCTCTACGGGATCCTGCGCAAGCCCACCGGCGTCGAGCGGCCGCCGGTGATGGTCATGATCTGCGGTCTCGACTCGGCCAAAGAGGAGACGGAGGCCTACGAGCGGCCGTTTCTCGATCGCGGGATCGCCGTCCTTTTGTTCGATGGGCCGGGACAGGGCGAGGGCGAGTACGACTTTGCCATCCGCGGCGACTACGAGGTGCCCGCCAGAGCCGTCGTCGACTACGTAACCGCGAGAGCCGACCTCGACGCCGGCCGCATCGGGCTCTGGGGCGTGAGCCTCGGCGGCTACTACGCGCCGCGCGCTGCCGCCTTCGACGAGCGCATCAAGGCCTGCATTGCGCTTGCCGGTCCGTTTGACTGGGGCGAGGCCTGGGACGGCCTGCCCGATCTGACGCGCGAAGCCTTCCGCGCGCGCAGCCACTGCGCGACCCTGGACGAGGCGAAGCGCCATGCGGCCAGCCTTTCGCTCGAGGGCGCCGCCGAACGCATCGCCTGCCCCATATTCATCGTCACCGGCAAGCTCGACCGCGTCATTCCCTGGCAGCACGCCGAGCGGCTCGCTCGCGCCGTGAAGGGCCCCGCGGAGCTGCTGATCGTCGAAGACGGCAATCACGTGGCCAACAACCGCGGCTACCGCTGGCGGCTGCAGTCTGCCGACTGGATGGCGGAGCAGCTTGCCGCATCACCAAAGTAGCGATGCCTCAACGCGCGCGCGTCCAGCCGGAGTAAGCATAACCGCAAACAATGCGCGGTCCGCCCGCTTTGGCCATGTGCTGCCGGCCGGGCCGATGCTAACGTGAGTGCGGCGAGTGAGCGGCTGCATGCCATCGCTCATGCCGCTATCTAGGCGTTGAGGCGCGCGGGAGTTCACGCCATGAGCAAGCTGAGTGGCGCTGTCCTGGTCATCGCTGGCGTGGCGGTCGGAGCCTACACATTGTCCCCACGCCACCAATCGGGCGCGGAGATTGCTACGCCTCAGCCAGGCGACGGGGCAAAGGCAGCTGCGGTACGGAGCACCGGCGATCCCCCGAACGGGCCCGGTGCGGCGCACCCCGCCGAACCCCCGGCGCCCCGGCGGGCCGTCACGGCAGGTCCTCCCGCTCCACCCGTGAAAACCGCCGGGGCGCAATCACCCGCGGCCAAGGTCGTTGCGCCGCAGGCCGTCCATATCGCCGAGGCACCTCCCCGGGTACCAGTCGACCAACACAAATCCGCTGACGCACCGCCGCCCGACGGCGCCGAGCTTACCCGGGAAATCCAACGCGAGCTCAAGCGCATCGGCTGTTATCACGGCCCCATCAGCGGGGTCTGGAGCCCCGCAGTCCGCCAGGCCATGAGAACCTTTACCGACCGCGTCAACGCAACGCTGCCCATCGAGCGGCCCGACCCTATTCTTCTGGCGATGGTGCAGGGCCATCGGCAAGCAGCCTGTGGTGCATCTTGTCGGGCGGGCGAATCGCTTGCTGCCAACGGCCGCTGTCTGCCGAGCGCTCTTGTCGCCCGCGCCGGGAAAGACCAAGCGCCGGCACGGCAGCCGCCGCCGGGGCCGCCCCCGGCAAAAGCGGCCGGCGACGGCGACCCCGCCACGACCGCCGCAGCGGTGGCGGTGGCGCCCGTGACTCCAGCAAACCCCGCCGACGAGCGCATGTCGCTGGCCGGTCCACCGCCGTCGGCCCGTCGCCCAGCGCAGGTCAAGGCGCCGACTTCCACGCCACCTCGTAAGCATACGGTCCAGCATGCGAAGTCGATGAGGCCGCCCCGCTACGCCGACACCCGCGCCAGGCGCCGCGACACTCGAGAATACTACGGCCCAACCCCCGGCCCCGTCTCCGGCTTTCCCTGGTGGGCTATACGTGCCTTTGCGCAGTAGCCGTAAAGCGGCGCCCGCTGACCGCCCGGCGAGGTCAAGCACGCGTTTCGTACCCGTAGCTATATTCACTATCGGCCATAATATATATTATAGTGTTTTGCATAATGGCGTCGTCGCTTTCAGGTAGCGGGCGCCAGAACCCGTAGGTCGAATATAATAATATATAACTATCATAAAATAGATTTTCGACGGTTATCTTATAAATAATCAGTTGCAGCAACGCCACAACCGGAACTTAACACTAGAACTTTTCTTTCCCTATTTGCGCCAAAGCTTTTAATTCGTAATTCTCGGCAAAGTTGGCATTCGAGTCGTGCGGAGAATAGCTGCCTGCCAGAACAACGCGTGGGCAAGCGAGTCAGGGTCGGTGGGCGACAACATCGCAATCGCACCCTGAAAGCTGCACGGGCACAGCGTCCCAAGTACCAGCGTCAGTGAGCATCGCGTCCAACGCGTTTTCGCGTCCGGTTCACGGCGTCGCGCGTGTTTTTACGTGCGTCGCGATCCGGACACGGGAGCGTTTATCGGGGGCCAAGCGCGCTTCGCTCCCAGGCAGCACGGCAACTTCATGTGGAGACCAAAATGAACGGGGGTTTGATGAAAGCCGCGGGCCATGGCGCCATTGCTGCCCTGGCCGGCCTTTTGCTGAGCACGGGCTCTGCCCGAGCCGCCGACCTTGGAGGCAACTGTTGCGCGGACCTCGAGGAGCGCGTAGCCGAGCTCGAAGCCACCACGGTGCGAAAAGGCAACCGCCGCGTGTCGCTCACCCTGAGCGGCCAGGTCAACCGGTCGCTCCTGTATTGGAACGATGGGTTCCAAAACGACATCTACTCGGTCGACAACGCCATCGCCAACTCCCGTTTCCGCCTGACGGGCAGCGGCAAGATCAACGCGGACTTGACGGCCGGCTTCTACATGGAGTTCGGCATGGCGCTCGGCGCCCGATCGCACCAGGTCAGCCAGCTCGACGACGATGGCTTCTCCGGGTCGGGCGGTATCCTCGGAGGGGTCCCCTTCGGCGACGGCATCGGCGGCGCGGGCGACTCCGTCGTCGATTTCAACCAGGCCTACTGGTACTTGGACAGCAAGCACTGGGGCAAGCTGAGCGTCGGTCGGCTGTCCACCACCACATCGGGCATCAGCATCATCGACCTCAGCAACACCGGCGTAATGGCCAACAGCATGCCCTTCCTCTGGGGCGGCGGCATGTTCACCCGCAACGGACTTGGCCAATTTGGACTCTCCTGGGGCCAGCTGTGCGGGGGCCCGTCGGCGGCAACATCGGCTCTTCCGGCGACACTTCTGAACCCGGGCGCCGGTCCGTATGCCACCGATTGCGGCATTCACGCTTTGAGCCGCAGGGATGCCATCATGTACACCACGCCCACGTGGCACGGCTTCACCTTCGGCGCCTCGGCGGGCGAGGACAACTTCTGGGACGTCTCGGCGCGGTATGCCGGCGAGTGGCACGGGTTCCGCATCGCCGCCGGCGTCGGCTACCGGCGCTACGACGACCGCGAGCCGGATTTTCCGACACCGCTGCTACCACTTGCGGCTCCTAAGACTGGTAAGCTCGACGACACGGACCGACGTGCCTGGCTTACGTCGGCCAGCGTCATGCACGTCGCTACGGGCCTCTTCCTCAGCGGCACGTGGACGCAATACCAATTCCACGGCAACAATGCGCTCGAGATTTTCGACCTCAATCCCTTCGTCAACCGGCCCGATACAAAGCTGTGGTGGGTTGATGCGGGCATTCAGAAAAACTGGACCGGCTGGGGCGGCACCACATTCTACGGCGAGTACGGCAGGGTTGAGGATGGGGTCACGGGCCTTACCGTCAGCGGCGCCACCGCCGCTGGAGCCCTTGCTGGCCTCGGTGCGCAGGGTGTCATCGTTGACAGCAATATGAGTTGGTGGGGCCTCGGCGCGGTGCAAACCATCGACGCCGCCGCCATGGACATCTATATCGGCTACCGCAGGTACTCGGCCGACGCATTCTTTGGCAACAGTATCACGCTGGGCTTACCCGCGTTGCAGATTCCAGGCGGCATCGAGGACATCTGGTACATCCAGGCCGGCGCCCGCATCCAGTTCTGAGCGCACACTGGAAACGAACGCAGAAGGGCCGCCAAGAGGCGGCCCTTCGTGCTTTGAGTTCGATCGTGGCGTATCAGAACCGGATGCGCGCACCGCCCATGACGACGCTGAAGTCGTTGGCCTCGATTGTGATCTCGCGGTAAATGTTAGCTTCGGCGCTGTAGCGCCGGTACGCGAGGTAAACCTCCATTGCTGCCGCGTCGATGTGCTGCACAACGCCGAGGCCCCACACGCGAGCGTCCGAGGTGGCAATATAGGATGGGATGCCTAGTCCGCCAGGACCCACCGCAGCCGCGGCATCGTTGACGTGCGCGTGCTCGCCATAGAGCACGGTACTGCCGACCCCGGTCCAGTTCCGCGAGATGCCGCCCTGGACGTACCAGAGGACCGTGTTGGGATTGCCCTCGGTATCGTTGTCCTGGTTGACGTAGGCGGCGGTGAGGTAGAGGCCGGAGCCTACGTGCAGGATGCTGGCCGATCCCTTCCATTGGCTGGGCTGGGGACCATATTGCGTTTCAGCGGTGACCTCATTTATCCCGCTGCTGTTGTTGATGTAGCCGATGGCACCCGCAACGCGGAATCCAGAGAACTCCCCGGCATACCGAAGCGCGACATCCCACACGTCGTTCTCGCCCCAGGCCGCCGCCAACGTGAAGCCGCTCATCGTCGGAGTGGTATAGCTGATGGCGTTGGCACGGCTCAGACCCGAGCCGTTGACCGCGTCGCCGCCGAGGGCGTTCGACCAAATGAATTCCGTGGGATTACCCTCGGCATTGATGAAGAACGATCGCTGCCAGTGACCGATGTTGGCGTTGGCGATTACGCCCGCGCCGCCGAGATCGACGGTGGTTACGCCCGCCGTTGCCGTATTGATGCGACCGAGGGCGACCCGGCCGAAGTGCTTGTGGTCGACATACCAGTTCGCCAGTTCGATGGCGATGGTGGACTCTTTGCGGCTGGCGTCGTCGTCTTCTTGGGAGACCTGATGACTGCGCGCACCGGTAGCGAGGCCAACGACGATCTGGAACCCGGCCGTAAGGCTCGGAGTGATCCGCGCGGAGCCGTCGAACTGAAAGCTGGTGCCAGTGAGGTTCTTATCACCGACATCGACGACAAAGACGTCGCTCCGGCGACCGTCGTCCCAGGCCATCAGAGCCGTGTTGACCTGGCCGCTGATGGTCAGCGACACGCGCCGGTTGCCCTTGCGTGCCGTGGTGGCCTCGAGCTCGGCCACGCGTTCTTCCAGGTCCACGCAGCAGTTACCACCGAGATCTGCTGCGGTAGCAGGACTGATGGCCACGCCACCCGTAAGCAGACCGGCAGCGAGCATTGCCATAGCAGTGTAGTGTCTGGGTATTACCCCTGTCATGGGCGCATCTCCGTGCTAGCGACAATTGGCAAGGAACGTTGCGCCCACGCTGCACTTGAGATGCGCAATGCAAGATAACGGACGTCCTACTAAAGTGATTCGACATTCCAATCGAGACCCAGACGACCTCCCTGGAGGGCAGCAAGTCCTGTTTGTCTATTCGGCAAGCGGGATTGTGTCGTTTCGGCAACATGGCCTTCCGGGCACACTCTGGTGCGAACTGTCAAAGCAACCGAAAGTTATGTGGAAGCATGCTTGCCTTACCGCGCGCGTGTGGGCATGTAGGTATCGCGTAGGTAGGAGTCGCTCGGGCGAGCCTGCGGGGTTTTGGCAATGAGACTAATGAGATTTTCTGCGGCGGCGGTGGTTTTGGGCCTGTTCAGCCAGGCGGCGATCGCGTTCGAGGAGACTACGATCGGCGCTGGCGACCCGAAGAAGGCACCCCCGGCGGCCGTGCTGGAACTGCCAAAGGCCGACGCGACCAAGGGCCTGAGCCTATCGGCGCCCGAGCTTCATCTTGGCCAGACGCCTGGCACCGAGGTGCGGATACCGGGTCTTGGCACCGTGGGCGTGCTGCCCAAGCTCGATTTTGGCTTGGAGCTCCTATACGGGGCGAACGAGCAGAAGGGCTTGTTGCTGGACAAGAACGGTTCTGACGACGTACAGCTTCGTGGCACCATCAAGCACCGCTTCTAAGCGGTTTCTACAGGGTCTCGACCGTGCTAAAGGAGCGCTGCGGCGCTCCTTCGCGTTTTCTGAGCTCCTCGCGCCTGATTCGGTAGACCCTCCATGTGGCCAGCGGCTCTGGTCCACCTCTTTACGGCGCTCGGCGCAGTCTGTGGCTTGATGGCCACACGCGCCGTTATCAGCGGAGCTTGGGAGGCGGCCTTCATGTGGCTCGGCGTAGCCATCGTCATCGACGGTGTCGACGGTACGCTCGCCCGGCTGGCGAAGGTCCACAGCCTGCTGCCGCGCTTTTCCGGCGACCGGCTCGATCTCGTGATCGACTATGTGACCTACGTTTTCGTCCCCGCGCTGGCCCTGCTCCAGGCCGGGTTTCTCCAAGGCGCTTGGGGCTTGCTGCTGGCCGGGATGATCCTGGTATCGTCCCTGTTCCACTTCTCCGATACTGAAAGCAAGGCTGGCGACCACAGTTTTGTCGGCTTTCCCGCGGTTTGGAACCTGGTTGCCTTCTATGTCTTTGCCCTCGGGCTGTCGCAAGTGGCGACGGCACTGCTGGTGCTTGCCTGCGTCACCCTTACGTTCGTGCCGCTCAAGTGGGCGCATCCCTTGCGTACGCCCTTGCTGCGGCCGGTCACCGTTGCGGCCATGGCCCTGTGGGGGCTGGCGGCCGCCTATGCGCTCTGGTCGGGCTTTCCGGCCGCCCCGTGGGTGCAGGGCGTCCTGCTGCTCGTCGCAGGCTATGGTGTCGGCCTGACCGTCTATGCGGGGCGGGCGCGCTGACTTTGCCAATTTGCGCAAACCAGGGAGTAAGCCAATGACCGCCGGCCCGAAGATCACCCAGCAGATGATCGATCTTTACGACGAGTACACGCATATTACGCTCGATCGGCGCGCCTACCTGGGCAAGCTCACGGCCCTCGTCGGCTCCACCGCCGCCGCTATCGCCGTGACCTCGCTGATCGAGGCCGACAAGGCATCGGGCCAGATCGTCAAGGCCGACGACCCGCGCGTGCGGGCCCAGCGCATAACCTACCCGGGCGAGGGCGGCGAGATGTCGGGCTACCTGTGCATGCCGGCCAATGCCACAGGCAAGCTGCCGGCGGTCGTCGTCATCCACGAGAACCGCGGCCTGGTCCCCCACATCCAGGACGTCACGCGGCGCATGGCGCTCGAGGGCTTCCTGGCGCTGGGACCCGATTTCCTCACCCAGTCGGGCGGCACGCCGTCGGATGAGGACAAGGGCCGCGAGATGATCGGCAAGCTGGATCAGGCGCGCACGGTCGCCAACGCGGTTGCCACGATGAGGTTCCTGCGGGCGCATGCCAACAGTAGCGGCAGGGTCGGCGCCACCGGCTTCTGCTGGGGCGGCCGGCAAACCAACGCGCTTGCCGTCGCCGCCGGCGCCGATCTGCTGGCCGCGGCGCCCTATTATGGCGCCCAGCCGCCCGCCGACCAGGTGGCGAGGATCAAGGCGCGCATGCTGCTGCACTACGCCCAGAACGACGACAACATCAACAAGGGCATCCCCGCCTACAGGGAGGCGCTCGACAAGGCCGGCATCAGGTACGAGCTGTTCGTCTACGAGGGCACCCAGCACGCCTTCAACAACGACACCTCGGCCGCGCGCTACAACAAGACGGCCGCCGACCTGGCCTGGAGCCGCACGGTGGCGTTGTTCAAAGCGGCGTTGGCGTAACGTGATTGGGGCTGCGGTCTCGTAAGTGCACCCCTCAAATCCCCGGATACATCCGCCCCGGATTGAGGATGCCGGCCGGATCGAACGCCGTCTTGAGTCGGCGGGAGAGCTTCTCGAGCCCCGCCTCCAGCGGCTGGAACACCTCGACGGCGGCACGCACCTGCGGCTCGGCGCGGATCAAGGTGGCGTGGCCGCCGTGCGTGGCGATCACCCGGCGCACGTCCGCCGCACCGGCATCGGTGGTGGGCAGCAGCTCGGCCCAGATGAGCCCGCCCGACCAGTCATAAAAGGCGCGACACTCCATGTAGGCGGAGATCGCCGCCACCACCTTGGGCGCGGCGGTCGGCGCGGTCGAGATGCGCCACACCGGGGCATCGCTTCCCTGCAGCACGGACAGCCGCCGCAGCTCGCCCCAGAACAGCAGCGAGTCCTGCCGGTCGAACTCGTGCATCGCGCCATAGACCTTGAGCAGGTCCTTGAGCCTGCCCTTGCGGTAGGCCACAGACTTGGCGAAGTTCTCGATCCTGAGCGCGGTAACCGCCTGCCCCTGGGTTTTCAGCGCCTGATGCTCGAGCCGAGCCACCAGCGCCGATTGCAGATGGACCGCGCCCGACACCTCGAACGGACTCGCCATGGCGGTGCACAACACTTCGACGGCGAACTCGTCCGGCAGGCCGAGCAGGACCACCGTGCCGGTGTCCTCGGGCACTGGGAGCACCTTGAAAGTCACCTCGCTCAGCACTGCGAGCGTGCCCCAGCTCCCTACCAGGCCGCGGCAGAGGTCGTAGCCCGTGACGTTCTTCATCACCCGGCCGCCGGACTTGAAGACCTCGCCGCGGCCGTTGATGCCTTTCACCCCGAGCAGATGATCGCGCGCCGCGCCGACGGCGATCCGCCGCGCGCCCGAGGTGTTGGTGGCGAAGACGCCGCCGATCGTGGCCTGTCCAGCCTGGCCGCCCGTCAAGGGCCCGAGCTCCACGGGCTCGAAGGCCAGCATCTGGCGCCGCTCGGCAAGCGCCATCTCGACCTGGGACAGGGGAGTGCCGGTGCGGGCCGCCATGACCATCTCGCTCGGCTCGTACAGCGTGATGCCGCGCATCGCCCGCGACGACACGTTGGCCGCCGTCTGCATCGGCCGCCCGATCCCCTGCTTGGAGCCGGCGCCCATGACCTCGATGGGGGTCTTGGAGGCGGTCGCCTCCGCCAGCACGCGCGCGAACTCGCGCTCGTCGATGGGCCGCATTTGCGAGAGTACAGCCACCGTCGCCTCACGCCGCCTCGAGCGCGGCTTCGCGGCCTTCGAGTGGAAACACCTTGGCGGGGTTCAGCAGCCACTTGGGGTCGAACACGGTCTTGATCCGCATCTGCAGGGCCAAATCGGTCGCGGTGAACTGCACGCGCATGAGGTCGCGCTTCTCGATGCCGACGCCGTGCTCGCCGGTGAGGCAGCCGCCCGAGGCCACGCACAGCTCGAGGATCTCGGCGCCCGCCTTCTCCGCCCGCTCCGCCTGAGACCCGTCGTTGGCATCGTAGAGGATCAGCGGGTGCAGGTTGCCGTCGCCGGCATGGAAGATGTTGGCCACCTTCAGGCCGTGCCTCTCGCAGATCTGGCCGATCGCCACCAGCACGTCGCCGAGCTTGCCGAGCGGGATGGTGCCGTCCATGCAGTAGTAGTCGGAGATGCGGCCGATGGCGCCGAACGCCGACTTGCGACCCTTCCAGATGGCCGCGCTCTGTTCCTCGCTCTGACTCGTTCGCACCACGCTCGGATTGAAGCGCTTGGCGATATCGGCGACGACGTTGAGAAGGTCGACGATCTCCTCGTTCGAGCCCTCCACTTCCACGATCAGCAGCGCCTCGACCTCGGTTGGATAACCGGCCTTGGCGAAGGCCTCGCACACCTGGATGGCCGGCTTGTCCATGAACTCGATGGCCACCGGTATGATGCCGGCGGCAATGATGGCGGAGACGCATTTGCCGGCCGCCTCGCTGGAGGCAAAGCCGAGCAACATCGGACGCGCGCCTTCGGGCGAGCGCAGGATGCGCACGGTTGCCTCGGTGACGATGCCGAACTGCCCCTCCGAGCCGACGATGAGCCCCATCAGGTCGTAACCCGGCGAATCCAGATGCGGGCCGCCGACCTCGACCACCTCGCCGTCGATCAGCACCATCTTGAGCCCCAGCACGTTGTTGGTCGTAACGCCGTACTTGAGGCAATGCGCGCCGCCGGAGTTCATGCCGATGTTGCCGGCCAGCGTGCAGGCGAGCTGGCTCGAGGGATCGGGCGCGTAGAAGAAGCCCTGCGCCTTGACGGCCTCGGTGATGCCGAGGTTGGTGATGCCGACCTCGACCCTGGCGGTGCGGTTCAGGGTGTCGATGCCGAGCACGCGGTTCATGCGCGACACGCCGATCACCAGCGCGTCCTCTGCCGGAAGCGCCCCTCCCGACAGCGAGGTGCCGGCGCCGCGGGCGACGACCTTGATGTCGTTGGCGTGGCAGTAGCGCAACAGCCGCGATACCTCCTCGGTGGAGGAGGGCAGCGCCACCGCCAGCGGCAGGCAGCGGTAGGCCGTCAGGGCGTCCGTCTCGTAGGCGCGCCGCCCCTCCTCGTCGGCGATGATGGTTCCGGCAGGGACGAGGCGATTCAGGTCGGCGACAATCGCCTCGCGTTGCCGCACGACCGCACGGTCAGGCTCGGGCAGTGCCAAGGGCATGGCCAGTCACCGGATTGTTTTGCGTTGCCAATGAGCACGCCCGCGCCGGGGCCTCCGCGCCACTTGCGCCGATGCTCACCGGCGAGCGGCTCCACGTTACGACCATGCCGCGTTCTTATAATGGGTGGCAATCGGTTTCTGTGGCCGTCCCCGCTTGGCCCTCCGGTGGTCGGTCGCCAGGCGTGAGGACATGCGCCGGAACGCTGCGAAGTCGTAGGCGGTGTAGGGCGCAATAGGCGTCAGCCGTATTGCGCCGATCTTCCGGGAAACGGCGCAATACTCCCGGATCAAGTCCGGGGTCGCTATTGCGCCCTACGGCTACTTCGCAGTCTTCATCTTGTCGAACGAGAACACGAAGTCCTGCTTATCCAGCGGCTTGTGGCAGGTGAAGCAATTCTTCAGGTTGGCCTTGTCGTTCACGGTCTTGTCGGCCTTGAACGCCTGGTACTCCCACTCGCCGTTGCGGATGTCGTCGGCATACTCGGTCCCCCAGCCGTCGCGCTTCTCCATCACGGTGTAGTCGATCAGCGGTCCCTTGATGAAGCGTCCGTCAGGGTTCTTCTGCGGCTCGCCGGCCGCGGTCAGGAGTGCCTTGTACCGGAGCATCGTCAGCACCGTGCCGCTTGGGATCGGTTTGCCAGCCTTCAGTGCCTCGATCGCCTCGGGCGTGGAATAGAGCTCGCGATACTGCTTGTTGTCGGCGCGATCGACCGTGGCGTACAGCACGCCCTTGGCGTAGTTCTCGGGGAACACCACGAGGTCGCCGCCCGCCCGCACCGCCGCAGTGAGCGCTACGCCCGCCACCAGCGCCGTCGCGCAGAAAATGCCCAATGCCTTCATGACTGCCTCCCTCGCGATCACAGGTTTCTCCTGTTCCTGACCGAGGCCTACACAACTCGACTGCTCCCGCAAGACCGTGTGTCATGAAATTTGCGTGACCTAGACGCGACGCGTCCGTCGACTGAACATATTCTCGTTTCGTTCCTGGCGGCGTAGCCTTGCGCCTCCAGTGCTGCATGGTGTTTGGGTAGGCGACTTGAGAGGTCCAAGGACGCAATGCGCAAGAGCCTGCTGAGAACGCGGCAACGTCACGAGCACAGCCGCGTGACGTTCGTCGAGCTGTTTTTCGACCTCGTGTTCGTGTTCGCCATCACGCAGCTCTCGCACGCGCTGCTGGGCCACCTCACCCTGCTCGGCCTGCTGCAGGCGACGCTGCTGTTCATGGCGGTGTGGTGGGTCTGGATCTACACCTCCTGGGTCACCAACTGGCTCGACCCCGAGCGGACGCCAGTCCGGCTCCTGCTATTCGCACTGATGCTCGCCGGGCTCGTGCTATCCACCTCGATTCCCAAGGCCTTCGACGCCAAGGGGCTCGCCTTCGCCGGCGCCTACGTCTTCATGCAGGTCGGACGCTGCCTGTTCATGCTGTGGGCGCTCAAGGGCCACAGCCCCGGCAACTATCGCAACTTCTTGCGCATCACCTCGTGGCTGACGCTTTCGGCCGTGTTCTGGATCGCCGGCGCCCTCGCCGAGGGCGAGTGGCGTCTCGGCTTGTGGCTCGCCGCGCTGGCCATCGAGTACGTATCGCCATCGCTCTACTTCTGGACGCCGGGCCTCGGCCGCTCGACCACGGCCGATTGGGACGTGGAAGGCGGGCACATGGCCGAGCGCTGCGGCTTGTTCATCATCATCGCGCTCGGGGAGTCGATCCTGGTCACCGGGGCCAAGTTCGGCAACCTGCCCTGGACCGCCGCCACCATTGCCGCGTTCCTGGTCGCCTTCGTCGGCAGCGTGGCGATGTGGTGGATCTATTTCAACATCGGTGCAGAGCGGGCGAGCCGGCACATCGCCGGCTCCGGCGATCCCGGCCGCGTGGCGCGCCTGTCCTACACCTACCTGCACCTGCCGCTGGTGGCCGGCATCATCGTCGCCGCCGTCGGCGACGAGCTGGTGCTGGCGCACCCGACCGGACACACCGACGCCAAGACCGCAGCCGTCCTCATCGGCGGCCCGGCGCTCTATCTCCTCGGCAACCTGATGTTCAAGCGCGCGACCGCCGCCAGCCCGGCTTTGTCCCACATGGTCGGGCTCGGGCTGCTGGTGCTGCTGATCCCGGTGTCGACGCTGGTGCAGCCTCTGACGTTCAGCGCTGCCACCACAGCCGTGCTGGTTCTCGTGGCGGCGTGGGAAACGCTGTCGTTCAGGCCGAGGCCGAGCGACGCGGCGGACTAGGGCGCGTACAGGTGTGCGAGAATAGCGAGGCCACCTGGCACGGCAAGGCGGCTTCAGTGCCGGGGATTGCCCGCGTAGATGCGTGGGATGATGTGTTCGAGCAGGCCCACTTCCTCAACATTGTGCCGGAGCCAGGCATAGCCCATCGCCTCCGTAAAGAGATGGCGGTGGATGAGCGGATTGAGGGCCGCTCTCAGCAGCGGCAAAGCGGTCCCGACCGTCAGCGTGGAAACATATTGCGTGCCACCCGCGACAGCGACGAAGTCGTGGTTGAGCCGCGAGACCTGCTGACCCAGCCTGTAGCCGACAAGCGTTATTCCGGTCACATCCAGTCGCGTCACCGTGTCGGTGATATCGAGGTAGAAATCCGGGTTCCTGCCGAATGCTTCAACGATGCGGAACTTCGCTCCAGCGCTCGCGCGCCCATCGGGGCCGGGCTGGGCGAGCTCAAAAAGGATATGATCCTGGGGATGCCAGACGAGGTATTTGTTGAGGCGCGTCCCCTCCAGCTCCATGTCGCCGGCGATATTGCCGAACCACCAAGCGAGCATCTCGGGGGAGATTCCTTTCAGAAGATCGTGGCGGATGTGCATCACCATTCGACCGAACTCGTCGTAGCTCAGCGAGGTCTTCGCGCTCCCTAGGGGCTTCAAGGGCCAAGGCAAGCTCCGCGGCGGAGGGAGAGGCAAGCGGCGCGGCATCGCTGGCTGCTGCGCGCGTGCGGCGAGCGGCCATGCCACTGTCGCACCGCCGAGAAGCGAGATGAACTTCCGGCGTCGCATCATAAGGAACTCCCAAACCGCCTGCTCGCAGGAAACTAAGCTCGTGAGGATCGACAACTAGCATATGCGCCGCGAGGCCGCGGGCAGAAATCCTGCCGTAACGCTTGACCGCTGGCCGGGCCATACATCTTGGCACTACTGAGAATTTGCCGGCACTCACGTCCTTCGTCGTAAGCCGCTACGATCACGGCCCCCTCGGCATTCGCAATCGCAGAAGGCCGCCCTCCGGTTTGCCTTGTGTGAGCAATACAACTACGGTGCCCGCGCCGCCGCCCGCCTTTGCGTCCGTCCCCCGAGTCACGAGCCTGCCGATGCCATCGCCGCACCGCGTGTTCTACGGCTGGTACGTCGTTGGCGCCGTGTTCGTGATCACCACCGCCACGTCGGGGCTCAGCTTCTACAACCTTTCGATCCTGCTTGCGGCCTTTGTGGCCGAGCGCGGCTTTCCCGTGGCGCTGGCCAGCAGTGCCACCGCCACCTTCTTCATTGCCGGCGGCATCGGCGGCGTCATTGCCGGCCGGCTGGTCGACCGCTTCGACGCGCGCATCGTCATCGCTGCGGGCGCCGGCATCGGCGCCTTGGCCCTCGCTTCGGTCGGCTTGCTGCGCGAGGCCTGGCAGCTGTTCGCCTTCCACCTCGTGTTCGGGCTCGCGCACGGCTTCACCGGCCTGGTTCCGGTGACCACGGTGATCGCGCGCTGGTTCAGCGTGCGGCGCTCGCTGGCATTCTCGATCGGCTCTACCGGCCTGTCGCTGGGCGGCATCCTCGTCGCGCCCGTGCTGGCGCTGGCGATCGAGCGCCACGGCCTTGCCGCCGCCGCGCCGTGGATGGCTTTGCCCCTGCTCCTCGGCATCGTGCCGGTGACGCTGCTGGTGCTGCGGCCGAGCCCGCAAGCCATGGGCCTGGAGCCCGACGGCCTCACCCGCGCCGAGAGTGCCGCCGCTGCCCCGCAGCCCTCGACCGCCTACGCCGAAGCCCGCCGCAGCGCCTACTTCTATGCCGTGTCCGCCGCCTACCTGTTCCTGCTCGGCGCGCAGGTCGGAGCCATTGCCCACCTCTACCGCCTCGCCAGCACCCGCGACGGCGCCGAGACTGCGGCCCTGGCGCTCGCGGTGCTCGCCGCCGCCAGCACTGTCGGCAGGCTGACCGGCGGCGGCCTGCTGCTCAAGGTTCCAGCCCGCACTTTTGCCCTCGCCCTGATGGCACTGCAGGCCGCGAGCCTCGCCGTCCTGGCGCTGTCGTACGGTCGGGCCGCCATCCTCGCCGTCACGCTGGTGTTCGGCCTCACCATCGGCAACTCCCTGATGATGCACCCGCTGCTGCTGGCCGAGCGGTTCGGGGTGCGCGACTACGGCCGCATCTATTCGGCGAGCCAGATGCTGACCGTGCTGGGCGTCGCCTCCTGCCCGGCGCTGATCGGCCTGCTTTATGAGATGAGCGGCGGCTATCAGGTGCCGTTCTTTGCCGTTGCCGCCTTGAGCGTGGTGGGCTTCACGATTCTGTTCGCGTTCAGCCGACCAACAGGCGGCACCGCCGTTACGCTCTGAGTCCGAGTGATTGCCAAGAGCTGCCGTTCAGGCTCTGGCCCAGAGCAACGTCTCGTCTACCGTTGCTCCCGCCCGCGCGCCCGAGCCGGGATGGTGCACAGACGCAACACTTTATGACGAATGTCCTCAGCCCAGCGCTCAGTGAACTGATTCCGCCTTGTCTGAGCAAGTCTGGGGGGCTAACAACGTAATTTGTTGTACTGGGGTGGATATTGCAATGCGTTGGCCTCGTTTTCTACTTTTTGGAATTCTAGTTGGTGTTGTTTTGCCGACGGCGGCAGCTACAGTCGGTTCCCCAATCGGCATTGGACCAGATTTCAGCCGCGCTATCGAGCTTGTCGCGGACAAGGGTACCAATCCCAACGAGAACTGCCTCAAAAATACCGAATGCAAGGCTGCACTGGAGGCGTACCTTGATGCCAAAACGAAACACACGAGCGCCGAAACTTCGTACAGCAGCGCTGCCGCGAAGCTATATCAAGATGTGATGCGCGACCCGAATTTCCTACGGGCGGTTAGCGACATAAAGAATAGACTTAAGGTGCTCATAGACTTGTCAGACCATATTGAGAAATTGATATCCGGCACAAATGCGGTCAATAAATTTGTCACAGCTGCTGATGCCGCAATCACGGCTTCTAAGGATGGGGTTGGGAAAGATAATCGAGAATTAATATTCGCCACTGATCGATCGTCGCGTTTGCTAAGCCTTGACCCAAAGACTCTTCTTGGCGATGAGAAAGCGAAGCTATTGTCGCTCCTTGATTTGGTGAGATCTTATAGGGACGAAGAGCCGAAACATGTGCCGGCGCTACCGCTGGCGGACCTGAAGTCCTTCAAGGACAAGGCGATTACCGCCAATCTTGATCAATATGCGAACGGGCTCGCGCAAGCAACAACTGCCGTTGAGGCTGCAAGGGGGAAAGCCTGTGCTCTGGGAGCGGTTATCTACCCCCCGTGCGAGGCGGCCACTGCCGCGCCGCCGCCGGGGCAGGGGCCGCTTATTCAAATTGTCAGAGCCGATTACGGGGACTTGAGGGCCGGGCGCATAGAGTTGGCGGGCGACGCCATCAAACAGGTGCGGAGACACACGTGCGATGCTGCGGGGTATTTCCGCCTGAAGTGTGAGCTTGCGCCGTACCGCGATGTTTTCTGCACGAAGAGGACGCCAGCGACTGGAGACGGTGCCAAGATCGAGGTTGGAGCGTGTCCCAAAAGTCCACTCACTGAAGCGGAAATAAAGCTAGGCTGGACTGAAAATATAACCTTGGGCGTGGGTCGCATCGCGCGTGTCGATCCGATGTGTGTCGTCGACGTTAGCTTCAAGGACATTTGTGGCGGGTTCAATCCAGCCCCCAATTCGGAACGAGCAGTTCTCGTCCAATACAAGTGCAGGGGTGGCGCTGAGGGGAGTGTAGGAAAGATCGTCGGGCGCGATGGGGAAAAGGTGTACCTGGAATGTCCGGTTCGACAGGCCTCGCGGTAACAGCCGATCGCAAGGCCGCCAAGCCTGAAAGTGTGCGTCGAGGGGCGCGTGAATGAAAGGTGCGTTGGTCGTGCGTATCGTTGTTTCGTTCCTACTCGGAGCATTGGCACTCCTCGGCGGTTGCGTGGCGCTGACGAGCGAGATCGAGGGCGATGGTGTCGTCTACCACCTGCCCAAGTCAGTTTTGGTAATTACCGTACGCGAGATGACCGACGGCACGGCTGGTCATACTTGGTATGAAATCGGCCCCGCCACTCTCAATGCAGAAGGCCAATACGTAAAGGAACAAACCTCCATTCCAGAGGAGACAATTCCCGATCCGAGGCATCGCTACACCATACGCTACAATCCAAACGTTTTCAGCGACGATCGCCTCTGCATCTCTCGCAGGCCTAACGGACTGCTTGTCGACGTGCAATTCGCGTCTGATGATAGAACGCCGCAGATCGCCTTCAATATTTCGCGCTTCCTTGCCGGCGCCATCAGTCCCGAGAAGAAAGCTGGGTACTCGTTCCAGAAGAGGCACGCTGGCACCGAGGTGGTGCTTCGCCAGTTTGTCGGCAAGGTCGATCCGTTTGAGCCAGGCGACGACGACATCTTCAACACTGCGTTGTCGAAGTATTTTCGGGCGCCGGTTCGGATCAGTTTCACGCGCATGCGCAAACTGATTAAGGAATCGACGAAGAATTTCCCCAAAGGTTGCGACCCCAAGAAAGGCTGTTCCCAGCACGCGTGGGGTAAGCGTTGCGAGCCCGGTCATATCTGCTATCGCACCAGGCTCACCTTGCCAGTGGACTTGATGCAAAGGAAATCAGGCGTTGGTGAGGTGAAACCCGTCGATGATCCGGAAGCGGCGTATGATATTGTCGATATGAGTTACGCCGATGTCGTCAACGCGTGGGATATTGGAGCGATAAGTGTGGAGCGTGCGTTTCTGGTTCAGAAAATAACCAAATTTCGCTTCGACCGCGGCGCCCTTGTTGCCTCCATCATGCGCAAACCAAGCGAGGTCGAGGAACTCTCCCTTCTTCCCATCAACGTTCTCAATGCTGCCTTGTCCACGCCGAGCGGGCTTTGGATGGCGGCTTTCGCCGGCAACAACAAGTTCAAAGAAGACACTATAAAGGAGATGGCAACACTGACGCAGCAGGTTAAGAACCTCAATGAGGTTGTCAAAGGTTTGGAAATTGGTGTGTCCGGAGCTACGGTGCCCACGGATAAAACAGACTATGTGCTCAATTGCGAGGGCGAGACCAGAAGTGGACTCACAAATATCCTTGGAGACACGTGGCTCACAAAGTAGCATTGGGCGCCTCCGATTTGGTCGGGCATTTGTCCGTGACGTTAGAGCGGCCCAATCCCAACTACGGTTCCGGCTTCTAATCGGACCCGTAGCGTTCGCGCTTGTCACGATGACCGCCGCCCAGGGGCTGGGACAGACCGGTCGCTCAACGGGCGGTCCAATTGTATTCCTGCCGGTAGGTACGACCCTGCCGTCGTCTAGTGTGAAGGTAGAGCCGGCAAAGGTTTCAACCACGATGGCCCAAGGGCCGGTCGGGCCGAAGGCAGATGGAGTTCAAAAAGTTATACCGTCGCCTGACCAACTACCTGGCGGGGGCCCATTCCAGCAGCCGGAGCGGGGCGTTCCGATCCAGCCCGGAAAGTGGACCGCGACACTCTACATTGTGGCCGATCTGTCCTGCACCGCGACACTCATTGGCCCGCGCGTTCTGCTTACCGCAGCTCATTGCGTGGAATCCCAGGATCGCTTCAGGATAGGTGTGGTAGTCAAGATCGACGACGATCAACGACCCGTTTACAGGCACATCGACGTCGCCTGCGAGGCACATCCGCGCTATAGGCGGCAGGGCCCTTGGGCAAGGCTCGACTACGCGTTGTGCCTCTTGTCGGAGGAGTTCCCGGACAAGATGCCGCTCCTCCAGCCGACTTCGGATCGCGCCCCGACCGCCAACGATCCCATCAGCTACAGTTGGAAGGAAGCGCTGGTGCGATTTGAGCGCTTGAGCCTGGATGCCAGGGATGCGTACTACCGCCTGGGAGATGAACGATCGCGCTGGGTGCTGCTCGCCGGCATGGGTTGCACCGATCGCAACCTGTCCATCCGCGCCGAAGGCATCGGGCAGCTCAGTGAAGGCCTCTCCCTCATCACCCAGCGAGACCTGTTGCGGCTCACGGCCGGGGCCCAGGGTCGGCGAGACAGCGCCACAATTTGCCAGGGTGACAGCGGCGGTGCCGCCTTCCGAGTACTGACCGCCGACAGACACGGGCCACGGCGCATCATTGCAATCAACTCCACCAACATTGTTATTGCTGGACGCGTCCAGCAAGTCTCTTTCCTGATAAAGACCTCTGCGCCACCGTTCGTCGAGTTCTTCCGGTCCTGGCGACGCCGGCACAATGAACCGAAGGTTTGTGGCATCGACATTGAGATTGACGACCGCTGCCATGCGTGAGCGACAGGGCTAGAAAGCCAGGGTGGGCGGCGAACTGTTTCTTTTTTTGGCAAATGGAGCCCTATGATGACGTCGCCCCATCCCAACACTCTCGATCGCCTTGGCGCCGCCGACAGTCTGGCGCAGCCCCCTCGACATCTGCGGCAAGGGCTTGACGACGGCCTCATCTATCCGGTGCGCGCGCGGACCCTTTGGTCGATTGCAAGCCAAAGACTCCGGGCCGTCTTCAGCCATGCGAGTCTTGTGACGGGAGGACCAACTGACGACGGAGAGCCGACGAGAGCCGAGGGTATCTTTCGAGTCGCAGTCGTGCTCGCTGAATTCCAGGGAACCACGTTTGGTTCCAGCCAAGCGGAATTGCATCAACGCTACTGTTCGCTCTTTTTCGCCGAGACGGCTAACAGCGTGCGCGCCTATTTCCGCGAAACCAGCAAGGCCAAAGTCGACATTACGGGTGACGTTTTCGGCCCGTACAGTATGCCGCACCCCGAGTCGTATTATGCCAACGGTCAGAGTGGTACTGGATCGTCTGTTCCCAATGCGGCAACGCTCGCCGAAGACGCCGCGAATGCGGCCAGGGCAGACGGCCAGAGTTTTGCTTCGTTCGACGGAACAGGTCGCCCGGACCGACTTGTGGATGGCTTTGTTGTCATCCAAGCGGGCCCTGGCGGCGAGCACACCGGCGACGCCCGTCACATTGCAAGCCACAAGGGTGTGCTGAACGGGCGCCGAGCATTGGTGGTCGACGGTGGAATAAAGATCTACGCTTACGCAATGGTCGCCAAGGACAGCCCGCTCGGTGTGATCTGCCATGAGCTCGGCCATGCACTTTTCCGACTGCCGGACTTGTATGGGCCCGATGGCATCCATCCTGGCGGCGTAGGCAATTGGTGCCTCATGGGCACCGGCAACTGGAATAGAAGCGGCGGTGCAAGGGGGGCACGGCCAGCGCACCTCTCAGCTTGGTGCAAAAGCAAGCTGGGCTGGGTCCAAGAGACAAATATCGACTTTGATGGTGAGGTGCACCTGAAGGAGGTCAAGGAATCGGGGGAGGTCGTGCGCCTCTGGCTAGGTGGACAAGAGAGCAAAGAATATTTCCTGGTCGAAAATCGCTCTAAGCAACCCGGGACGTTCGACGACGCGTTGCCCGGGTCGGGCCTCCTCATCTGGCATATCGACGAGAACCAGCGATCAAACGACGATGCCGCTCATCCCCGCGTCTGCTTGGAGCAGGCCGACGGGCAAACGCATCTTCAGGAGAACGGTTCCGCGGACCGGGGCGATTCCGGTGACCCATTTCCCGGGGTGAACAACAACAAGAAGTTCGCGCAAGGCACTACGCCTTCCTCCCGCTCTTATGCCGGCAGCCCGAGCGGCGTATCGCTGGAGATATTGATACCGAATGCAAACGTCGTCCTCTTTCGGGCTGCGATAAACGACATCGCAACCGCATAGCGTCATAGTCGTATTACAGCACCAGAAGTTGCGCACCGGAAGGATGTGCCCAGGTTCGCAGGCGGCTTTGCCAAGGATAGGAGTTTCCCGTTAATCGTGGCACCCTTGCCATTCACGCATCGCAGCGACAACGCGCCTCTCAAGGGGTAGACCCGACCGTGCCACCAGGCGGCGTCCGGCGGAAGAAGAGGACCGAGCGGATCCGGCAAGCCTCAGTCCAGGCGGTGCCCGGCCTCGGCAAACCGCTCAGTCGCCGGCGCCAGCCTCGCCGATCGCCTGCTCCGCCGCGGCACGCACCGTTTCGGGGAACGGGCGGGCCTTGCGCGTGCTTGTATCGATGCACAGGACGGTCTGCTCGCACGTGGCGCTGACCTCGCCGGTGACGGCATGGCGCATCTCGTGCTGGTAGCGGATCACCTTGTCGCGCACCTCGAGCACGCGGGAATGCACCTCCACCACGTCGCCGGCCAGCAGCTCGCGCTTGTAGGCGATGTTCTGCTGCACGGCACCGAGCACACATCCGGTCTCGCGCATGAGCGCACGTGTCATGCCGATCGACGCGAACAGGTGCGCGCTGGCCTCGTCCATCTTGCCCACGTACCACATGACGTTCATGTGGCCCATGTGGTCGCAATGCCAGGGAAAGACCGCGCCGCGATAGGTGAGAAGACCCATGCGTGCTCCACTGCTCATGCAGGCGCCAGCCGCAGCCGGTTGCGGCGCAGCAACAGGAACAGCGCGACCGCGCCGTTGAGGGCGTTCCACAGCAGGCCGTGGGCGAACGCCTGCCAGTATGACCCGGTGAGGTCGAAGATCGCCCCCGATACCCAGCCGCCCAGCGCCATGCCGAGGATGGTCGACATGATGACGAGCCCGACCAGCGTGCCCGCCAGCCGCGGCGGGAAATACTCGCGCACGATCACCGCATACATCGGCACGATGCCGCCCTGGAACAGGCCGAACAGCGCCGAGATCACATAGAGCGGCGTGAGGCCGTCGAACAGCAGGTAGAGGAACAGCGCCACGCCCTGCAGCACCGAGCCGATCAGCAGCGTCGCCACCCCGCCGATGCGGTCGGCGATGAAGCCCGAGGCGATCCGGCTGATGATGCCGAACCCCAGCATCAGGGAGAGCATCTCGGCGCCGCGCGCTACGCCGTAGCCGAGATCGCCGCAGTAGGCCACGATATGCACCTGCGGCATCGACATGGCGACGCAGCAGGCCACGCCGGCGAGGCACAGCAGCGCGAACAGCGCGTACGGGCTGAGGCCGAGCGAGGCGCTGGCACCGCCGGACGCAGCGGTGGCAGCCGCTGTCTGCTGCGCCACCAGCCGGCGGCGCAGCACCAGCACCAGCGGCAGCATGGCGATGATGCAGACGATGCCGACCACGACCTGGTTCGTGCGCCAGCCGTGGGCTTCCACCAGCCGCTGCACGATCGGCGGCCAGACGGCGCCACCCAGGTAGTTGCCCGAGGCGCAGATCGCCACCGCAATGCCGAGCCGGCGCGTGAACCAGTGCGAGATGTCGGCGATCAGCGGCGCGAAGGTGGCCGAGCTGCCGACCCCGATCAGCAGGTTGGCAATGGCGAACGTCATGAGGCTGGGCGCGAGCCCCGAGGCTATGAACGCAAGGCCCAGCGTCAGCGTTGCGCCGACCACCGGCAGGACGATGCCGAAACGGTCGACCAGCCGGCCGATGATCACCGCGCCGAGGCCGAAGCCGATCATGGCCAGCGTGTAGGGCAGCGAGGCGTCGGCACGCGCCACGCCGAAATCGGCCTGCACGGCCGGTAGAGCCACCACCACCGCCCACATGCCAACACTGCCGACCGTGCCGATCAGCAGCGAGGCCACGAGCCGCACCCAGGCATAAGCGGATTCCGCTTGGCCCGTTCCCGCATTGCCGAATGTCTGTGCAGACCCATCCATGGGGCGGCGACAATCCGCGCTAATACCCGGTGGGTCAAGCGCGCACTGCCTCGACAACGTGCAGGCGAGGCATGCGCACAGAGCAGCCAGCAGCGGTAAGGGGTCAGGCCCCTCGCCCTCGACGGGTAGTGTTGAACGCGACGGCAGGCGCGAGTGGTCTGACCCCTTCATCACCGTCCCGACGACATGTAGGCCCAGATCGCGTACCCTCCTCGGGCGTCATTGGCGTCGTGGCGGTGTTCAGAGGGATGTCGGCCTACCCGGCAATTCGCGGCAGGACCTTGTCGGTCAGCAGCGTGAAGGAGCGGCGGCTCATCGGGGCGGCCAGCAGGTAGGTCATCCCGGCGTCCGCCTCGAGCGCACGGATCTGGTCGGCCACGCTCTCGGCCGTGCCGTGCAACACGACATCCTCCAGGTAGAAATCGATCGGGTCCTTGTCGCCGAAGGTCCGTACCTCCTGGCGATGGTGGGCGGCGCCGATGTAGGAGGTCACCGTCCATTGCGCGGCGCGTCGGGCCACGTCATGCGCCTTCTCGGCCGTCTCGTCGATGGCGACCAGGCGGGCCATCGGGATGACGCGGCCGGCATCGCTGTGACCTGCGGCCGCGAGCTTCTCTCGATAGTAGCGGCGCTTGGCGCCCAGATCGGTGCGCGAGGAGTGCGGGTCCATCAGGATCGAGAAGCCGTTGGCCGCCGCCCAGTCGATGGCCGGCAGCGACGTCGCCGCCATCCACACCGGCGGATGCGGCGTCTGCAGCGGCTTCGGCAGCACCTCGACCTCGTCGTAGCTGTAGTACGTCCCCTGGTACGACAGCTTCTCGCTGGTCCAGGCCTTGAGCACGATATCGACCGTCTCGCGAAAGCGCGGCGCGCTCTCCTCGCCCGGGATGCCGAAAGCCTTGAACTCGCTGCGCTCGAACCCGCGCCCGGCGCCCCAGTTGACGCGTCCGCCCGACAGCACGTCGAGCAGGGCCACCTCCTCGGCGAGCCGCAGCGGATTGTAGAAGGGAGCGAGCGACACCGCGGTGCCGATCCGCAGCCGCTTGGTTCGTGCCGCCGCCATCACGCCCATCATGTGCACGGACGGGCAGACGGAATAGCCCGAGAAGTGATGCTCGGCGAGCCACACTGCGTCGTAGCCCGACGTGTCCATGACGGCGAAGCGCTCGAGCGCCGCGTCGTAGATGGAGGGCAGCGGCACGGACCGGTCGAGCCAGCCGAAGAACTGCAGAACGCCCACCTTCATCGCGCCCCCGTAGGTGTCAGACCCTCCGGGTCTGACACCATTCCTCCAACCTCGAGTGGTGCCATGGTATCAGACCCGGAGGGTCTGATACCTGCTCTGACACCTCCTCACCGCACCGCCGCGATCACGCGCAGCAGGCACGCACGCATCGCCGCTGCCTCCTCAGACGTAAGGTGCTTGTCGAAGTGCTCCTCAATGGCGCGGCCGTAGACCTTCCACATCCTGCCGCGCAGCTGCCGTCCCGCCGCGGTCAGCACCGCGAAGGCGCCGCGCCGGTCTTCGCCGTCGCGCTCGCGCATCACCAGGCCTGCCGCTTCCAGCCGGTCGACCAGACGCGTCAGGTTGCTGCGTGTGATCACCGTTTGCGCCGCCAGCTCGTGCATCCTGAGCCGCCGCCGCGGCGCCCGCTCCAGGGCCCAGAGCACATCGTACCAGCCAAGCTCCGGCAGGCCGGCGTCGGCCAGTCGCGCCTCGACCGCATCGACCACCAAGGCGCGTGCGGTCAGCAACGCCGGCCATGCCGAAGCCTTCTCCTCGGCCATTACACGATCCGCAGCTCTCTGATTCGTGATTGGCGGCCGCCGTTGCGCGTTCTATATGTAATTGCAACTGCAATCATCCTGATTGCAATCTTACGCCGTTCCCGATCCGGAGACAAACGCATGACCCGCACCATCTCCCGCCAAGAGCTGCACAGCAAGATCGCCGCCCGGCAGCCGGTGGTCCTCGTCGAGGCGCTACCTGAGAGCCACTACATCGAGCGACATTTGCCGGGCGCGCTCAATATACCGCACGACCGCACCCGCGAGCTGGCGCCGGGCCTGCTGCCCGACAAGGAGGCCGAGATCGTCACCTATTGCGCGTCCGCGACCTGCCGCAACTCCCACATCGCGGCCGACACGCTGCGCGCCATCGGCTACACCAACGTCGGTGTCTATGCCGAGGGCAAGCAGGATTGGATCGAAGCGGGATTGCCGGTCGAGACGGGGCGGGCCGAGGCGGCGTAGGTTGGGTCAAGGCGACGCCGCAGACCCAACACGCTATGGGGCAAGGCGCCCTTGATTTGTGTTGGGTCTTCGCTACCGCTCGACCCAACCTACGCCGCGGCCGTGGCTCAACGCCCCTGGGTCTTGCGCACGCCCTTGAACGGCTTCGGGCTTGCCTTCACGTCCATGAACTTGCCGGACTTGTCGTCCCGCTTCGTCCATGTGCCGGTGATCGGGTTCTTGATCTGGGATCGGGTCTTGACCGCGCCGGCCCGCATGCTGTCGCCGGGCGTCTTGTTCTTGGCCATGGTTGCCTCCACTGCTGCGTGCACGCAGCCTTCTACGATTCGTGGGCGGAAGGCCAATGGATCGCGGGCTTGGCGGCAGTTGCGCACAGGCCGATGCCAGCAGACGGGCTGTCCGCCAGCTACGCCCTGCTTCCGGCGAACGGCCAGCTGCCCACGGCGGCGCTGACGGTGCCCGAAATCTTGTCACCCTCGACCGTGCCCTTGAATTCCAAGGTCAGCGGCATCGGGTTCTTGATGTTGGCCTTCCAGGAGGCGCTGTTGCCGGCGAGCTTGCCGTCGTGGATGTCGACCGAGCTGCCGTCCTCGCCGGCCAGCTTGCCGGTCAGCGTGCCGCCGGCGCCTTGCAAGGTGAGCGTCGACTTGCGCTCGCCGATCGGCGTCTGCATCACGAGTTTCCAGGTGCCGGCGGCAGACATGTGCTGGTCCTCTCTCTGCTGGGTTATCGCTCCTCCGCTGGGAGCGCCTCCGGTATTCCTAATACACCAGCACGGCCGTGATGCCTACCGATGAAGGACGCACCGATGGCGACCTACGCGAGGTGCATTGTGACGAAGCAACCGAAGGAGCCTTGTTTCTCTATGGCTTTGCCAAAAGCGAGCGCGCCAACATCCGCCCCGACCAGCTCGCGCGGCTCAAGCTCTATGCCCAGCGCTGGCTCGGCCTCGACGACGAGAAGATTGCGCGCGCCATAAATCGAAGAGCGGCCGGAGCCTCGCATTGAATGGGCGCGCCGGGTGGCTTACCTTTCAATCATGCCCCACACTCCCATCCACATCATCGGCGGCGGGCTGGCCGGCAGCGAGGCGGCGTGGCAGATCGCGCACCTCGGTTGGCCGGTCGTCCTGCACGAGATGCGTCCCGTTCGCCAGACCGAGGCGCACAAGACCGACGGCCTGGCCGAGCTGGTCTGCTCCAACAGCTTCCGCTCCGATGACGCCGCCAGCAACGCCGTCGGCCTGCTGCACGAGGAGATGCGCCGCGCCGGCTCCCTGATCATGGCGGCGGGCGATCGTCACAAGCTGCCCGCCGGCGGGGCGCTGGCGGTCGATCGCGACGGCTTCTCCACCGAAGTGACGCTGCAACTCAGCGGGCATCCGCTGATCACCCTCGAGCGCGGCGAGGTCGCGGGCCTGCCGCCGCCGGAGTGGGACAGCGTCATCATCGCCACCGGACCGCTCACCTCGCCGGCGCTCTCCGCCGCCATTCAGATGCTCACCGGCGAGACCGAGCTCGCCTTCTTCGACGCCATCGCCCCCATCGTGCACCTTGACTCGATCGACGAGAGCATCACCTGGCGCCAGTCGCGTTACGACAAGCCGGGCCCCGCCGGCACCGGCGCCGACTACATCAACTGTCCGATGCGCCGGGAGGAGTACGACGGCTTCCTCGACGCCCTGCTCGCTGCCGACAAGACCTCCTTCAAGGAGTGGGAAGCATCGACGCCCTACTTCGACGGCTGCCTGCCGATCGAGGTGATGGCCGAGCGCGGCCGCGACACCCTGCGCTTCGGCCCCATGAAACCCGTCGGCCTCAGCAATCCGCACCGGCCCGGTGAGCGCTCGTACGCCGTGGTGCAGCTGCGCCAGGACAATGCGCTGGGCACGCTGTGGAACATGGTCGGCTTCCAGACCAAGCTCAAGCACGGCGAGCAGGGGCGCGTCTTCCGCTTGATCCCAGGTCTCGCCAACGCCGAGTTCGCCCGCCTCGGCGGCCTGCACCGCAACACGTTCCTGAACAGCCCGAAGCTGCTCGACGGCCAGCTGCGGCTGAAGGCCGAGCCGCGCTTGCGCTTCGCCGGCCAGATCACCGGCTGCGAGGGCTATGTCGAGAGCGCCGCCATCGGTCTGCTGGTAGGCTGTGCCGCCGCCGCCGAGCGGCTCGGCCAGGTCTGGGTGCCACCGCCGCCGACCACGGCCTTCGGCGCCCTCCTTGGCCACATCACCGGCGGCCACCTCGCGTCCGAGGAGGAGGGCCCGCGCTCGTTCCAGCCCATGAACGTCAACTTCGGCCTGTTCCCGCCGCTGGAGGCGCCTTCGCACGACGCGCAAGGCAACAAGATCAAAGGCAAGGAGCGGGGGGCAGCCAAGAAGCGCGCCCTTACCGCTCGCGCCCTCACCGATTTAGACCGCTGGCTGGCCGGCCCGACCCGGGCGGCGGCCGAGTGAGGCGTGACGCGCCCGACTTTCCGATGTCGCTGGACCGCCACTCTGGCGCGCGAGCATCACGCGATGGCTGGGTTTGTGAGGCGAGACGGCGCGATATGGCGTAGCTTAGATAGGCGGGGGTTATCCAGGGGAGCGCGCAATGCCTACATTGGAGCAGATCCAGCCCTACACACCCTTAATCGTCATGGTCCTCAACGGCCTCATCGCCGGCTGGCTCGCAGGCCTGCTGCTCGGCGGCGGTGGCCTGATCCGCAACGTCCTCGTCGGCATTGTCGGCGCCTTTGTCGGCGGTGCGCTCGTCCGCTACGAGCTGCTGACGCTGCCGGCCGGCCTGACCAGCTTCACCAACATGATCCCTTACGGAACGCAAATATTGATTTCGACCATCGGTGCCATCATCGTGGTCGCGATCGCCCGCTTCCTCGGAAGCCGCTGAGACTGTGCGAGGTAGGGTCAGACCCTGCGGGTCTGACCCTTGGGCGACAATCGATGCATGGAGCACCACTGTGGCCCGCATGGTGCCCGTCATGACCTGCCTAAGTCTGCCTGAGGCCCTCGTCGCAGAGAGCTACTTGCGGGGCCATGGCATATTTCCAGCCCTGAACGCCTACCATCACGCCTCTGTGGCGTGGTATTGTCTGTTTGCGCTCAATGGCATCCAGCTCAGTGTTTTGAACATCGAGGCAGACCGAGCAAGGGAGCTGTTGCAGAAGGGTTCTTCGAGCGACAGGGGTCGAGAGCAAACGGGCGTCGACGACCGTGTTCGCCCAACACTGTCCGAAATTCTGATCGCGGCGGCGGGCTACTTTCTCACGGGCTTGCCGTGTCCGGCTTGGGTGCGGCGCCGGCGTCCCGAAATGAATTGACCATCCGAGCAGAGCAAGGCTGACGATCGTGCGAGACCTTGGCATCTGCTAGCTTGTGGGCAATCATTGAAGTGTTGAGCACCCCGTCGCGTGATCACCATCGCGGAGCAACCCATGTCCCTCTTCGATCTCAATGGCCGTGTCGCCCTCGTCACCGGCGGCAACGGCGGCATCGGGCTCGGCATGGCACGCGGCATGGCCGAAGCGGGTGCGGCCATCGCCGTCGCCGGCCGCAACCAGGCCAAATCCGAAACCGCTGCCGCCGAGCTCGGCAAGCTCGGCATCAAGACCGCCGTCCTCACCGTCGACGTCACCGACGAGGCGCAATGCCGCAAGATGGTGGAGGACACGGTTGCCCGGCTCGGCCGCCTCGACGTCCTCGTCTGCAACGCCGGCATCAATATCCGCAAATCCCCGCAGGATTATTCGCTGGCCGAATGGCGGCAGGTGATCGACGCCAACCTCACCAGTACGTTCGCCTGCGCCCAGGCCGTCTACCCGGTCATGAAGGCGGCCGGCGGCGGCAAGATCATCAACATCGGCTCCATGCTGTCGATCTTCGGCGCCGGTTTCGCGGCGGCTTATGGCGCCTCCAAGGGCGGCGTGGTGCAACTCACCAAGGCGCTCGCCACCGGCTGGGCCAAGGACAACATCCAGGTCAACGCCGTACTGCCGGGCTGGATCGACACCGACCTCACACGCGCCGCCCGCGAGCAGATCAAGGGCCTCAACACCATGGTGCTGATGCGCACGCCGGTCGGGCGCTGGGGCGTGCCTGGGGACCTGGCGGGTATCGCCGTATTCCTGGCGAGCGGGGCCTCCGATTTCATCACCGGCGCCGCCATCCCGGTCGATGGCGGCTATTCGGTGCAGGTGTAGGTAGAATGGGGTCAGCCCCCTCGCGAATACAATGATGAAGGGCAGCAACCGTATTGGCGAGGGGTCTGACCCCATCTCGGCCACAGTTTCTCCGTTTTGATCTGGCGCACTAATGGGTTAGGGGAAGAACGCCGACCTTTCATTCGGGGGGCACACTAGGGGCATGGACGACGACATCCGGGCGGCGCTCGATGCGGAGGCGCCCGTCAATCCCTACAGCCTGCTCGACGCGGTCAACACCGCAAGCGCGAGGACCAGCACACTCTGGCTGGTTTTTCTCGGCCTCATGGCCTACCTGCTGGTCACCGTCGCGGCGGTCACGCACCGCGACTTGCTGCTGAACAGCGGCGTTGTGCTGCCGATCCTGCAGGTCAGGATCGACCTTGCCCGCTTCTTCATATTCGCGCCCATAGCCTTCGCGTTTTTGCATCTGGGGCTCATCGCCCAGTTCGTACTGTTGGCCCGCAAGACGCTGGCGTTCAACAACGCGCTGCGCCTGCTGGAGAGCACCGATCTGCGCTCCCATCCGCTGCGGCTGGAGCTCGACAGCTTCTTCTTCGTGCAGGCGATCGCCGGCCCGGAGCGCAGCCGCCTCATCAGCGGCTTCCTCAACGGCATTGGCTGGCTCACCCTGCTTGGCCTGCCCCTGCTGCTGCTGCTCTACATCCAGGTCGCGCTCCTTCCGTTCCACGATCCGGTGATCACCGCGGTGCATCGCGGCGTCGTGCTCGCCGACGTCGTTCTGCTGCTGTTCGTCGGCGTGTTCCTGATGCGCGTGGAGGCCACCTTCCTCGGCGCCTTGTTGCGCATGGGCCTCAACAACCCCGGCAGCCTGGTCTTCGGCCTCGCCGTTCTTGCCTGCTCCGCCTTCGCCTCCATCTTCGTCGCGACCATTCCCGTCGGCGCCGCCCGCGACGACCGTGCATCGGTCCTTTCCGGTGCCGACGGCGCACTACTCGGCATTTTCCCCCGCAATCTCAACGTTGCCGACGCCGACCTGGTCGCCGGCCAAGAGCCCGCCGCACGCACGATCAGCCTACGCGGGCGCGACTTGCGCTTTGCCAGGCTCGACCGCGTCGACCTGCGCCAGGCGGATCTGACGGGGGCGAATCTTGACGGGGCGCACCTCGCCGGCGCCGACCTGCGGGGTATACGGCTACGCTGCGCCGATAATAGCGCGCTGCAGCAGCCCGATGACCGCCAGAAGGCTCAATGCGCGAGCGCCCGCGGGGCGGATTTCAGCGGCGCGCGGCTTGCCGAGGCGAGCCTGGCCGGCGCCGATCTGCGCGGCGCGAAGTTCGACGATGCTTCACTGGAAGGGGCGGATCTCAGCCATGGCCTGATGTCCGGCGCCAGCTTCGAGCGTGCACGGCTGCAGCGCGCCAATCTCTCGGGCGGGGTGTCGCTGCAAGGCGCAAGCTTCGTGCTCGCCAACCTGCAAGGAGCCGGCCTTGCCGGCGGCAAGCTGCAGCTGGCCGATTTTTCCGGGGCCAGCCTGCAGGGCGCGAACCTCTCCCTCGCCTATCTCGCCGGCGCCGTGCTGCGCGAGGCCGACCTCGAGGGCGCCGATCTGCAGATGGCCAAGCTTTACGGTGCGGACCTGCGCGGCGCCAAGCTGCAGGCCGCCAACCTGGCCGGCGCCATGGTCTGGCGCGCGGGACCTCCGGGCGGCGACGTTGTCGCGCTTGCCGACCTTGCCAACATCGTCATGAAGTCGCCGGGTAAGGACGACCTGGAGGTGCTGAAGACTGCGGCCACCGAAAACCCGCCCGACGGCGAGCGGACGACGGACCTCGCCGGGCTCCTCAAGGACGCTGGGCCGGACGGCGCCTGGGCAACCTCGGCCGACGGCCAGGCTTGGGCCGGCCTTCTCCGGACGAGCGAGGCGGCCATGGCCGACGGCTACCGGGCCAGGCTTGCTGAGCATCTGGGGCGGCTCGCGTGCCGGTCACGCTTTGCCGACGGTGCGGTCGCCGCCGGTGTGGCGCGCCGAGCCTCCGGGCAGGGCTTCAAGGGCGACACCGGCGCGGTCCTGGACCGCGTCAAGGCCGCCGACTGCCCCGCCTCGAAGTCGCTCCCGCCGCGCCTCCTGCTCGACCTTGCGGCCGCCGCCGAAGCGGCGAAGGGACAGTAGCGTGTAGCGTTCCGTTCGCTTGGCTACGCGCCACCGCTCGTGCTTCTAGACCATCGCGGATCGAAGACGGCGCAGCGGCGCGGTCATGCGCCAAGAGCGCGAACTATGCATAGCCTCCAGCTGAGCGTCCCTCGCGGATAGCTGTGCTTCCGTCAAGGCCGACTGCGCCACTTTCGCGCACAGCTGCGCCGCTGTCGCGGCCCGCCGCGCCTCACTCGTGGCCAGCTGCGCCTCACTCGTGGCCCGCTGCGCCTCACTCGCGGCCAGCTGCGCCTCACTCGCGGACAACTGCGCCTCTTTCGCCGCCAAGAGAGTTTGCAGGTTGACGATAGCAACAGCCTGCTCGTCAATCTCAGGGACAAAGACGGCGGGACCGCGCTCCGCCACGATCGCATGGCGCGGAACAAAGCCCGCGCCGCCTCGATAGTTGAACATATCGGTCGTCACGCGTGCGATATTGAAGCCAAGCATGGCGAGGACGTGCCGATACGACCCCAAGGAGTACGCCCAGAAAGCAAGCTCCTCCTGGGGACGCTGGGCATGGCCAATAAGGGCGGCCGTCCGGTGCTCCGTCATGAGCAGGGGGCCGCTGATCACAAGCGTCGAGCGGACGCGCTTCGCAATCGAGGCAAGAGCGCGAGCCCAAGTGCTCAAACACGGCCGCCACGATCGCAACGTCGAATGAGCCAAGCTCCTCGGGCAGATCGTATATGTCGCCGTAATAGACTTTCGCCCTGGAGCCGAGCGCCCGGTGCGCGAACCAGTATCCGTTCTTGAGGCTCTCCGTGAACTCGTTGTGCTTCTCCACCCAAGTGCGATGGTCCCGGTAGTAGAGATGCTCGTGGAACGGCAACAAGTGCATTCGAGCTGAGCTGTCCATGTCGAATGAGACCACTTCAGCCGCTCCCGCACTCTCCGCAGAGAACGAGAGGAAGCCGGACGCGCTCCCCACGTCCAACACGCGCTTACCGCACAGGTCGACGTCGCCGATGTACTCGCTGAACTTCCCCCGCAAGTCCCACGGCGCGTCTGCGGTCGCCGGCACGCCGTCTATGACGTGATAGAACCAGCAGTCTGACGGGTCTGCGACGACCCTCGGCTCTGCGAACATCGTTCCCTCCAAAATGCCGCACACAACGAATGCCAGTGCGTCGCCCGCGTCAATAAGGTCCGCTAAATGATCAACAAGCACGATGGCCCCGCGGCTGCTCCTCTACCCCCGTCTCGGCCAATGCGAGATGGCGCCCGGCGACAACGCTTCTTCCGATTGGTCCGCGCCCGTCGACGCGTCGCACGACGAAATCCACTGGTGCGCCGCTCGCATTGGGGGCGACCCTGGGCGGCCACCGGAGCCCCTCGCAAGCTACGCGGTGTCTTGTCGAACACGTCATGTGGACGCAACGCTTCTCATTCCCACACGAATTGCAGCGCAGAAAGGTTGCGCTCTTGCGCAGCCATGCTGAAAATCAGGCTCGGAGTTAGCTAGTGAAGCCCCATGCGAGGCAGGGCTCGGCGCCCGCTCTGGTACTTTTTTCTCCACCTTTTGGGCTTGCGTGCACCCTCGACGAAGTCTATGTAAGAACATAAAGTGAACACGCTGTGCATGCCAATTGCGTGGACAAGCAACTCGGACGGCGAGCGGCGGCGCCGGGCAACGGCTAACGTCGGACGTGAAGAATCACGGGAAGCGCGTCCTGTCAGCAGGTCGCGCAGCGAGCGGCGAGCGAAGAGGAGGCCCCGATGGCCGGTTACGTCAACAAGGTGATCCTGATCGGCAACCTCGGCAAGGACCCCGAAATCCGGCGCACCCAAGACGGCCGGCCGATCGCCAGCCTGCGTGTGGCCACCACGGAAACCTGGCGCGACAAAGCCACGGGCG
>Ga0247727_10003352_pt1 | contig 35453 bp, 25 predicted proteins | sample WisWelCaveWW1625_FD_202498 | JGI IMG/M metagenome (GOLD analysis project Ga0247727, IMG submission 202498) | Biofilm microbial communities from Wishing Well Cave, Virginia, United States - WW16-25 | ecosystem: Environmental > Aquatic > Deep subsurface > Groundwater > Cave microbial mat | place...
GTGGTAATTTGTTCTGGGCGACTCATCGTATCCATCCTGCCTCCTCGTTGTCTTGGCAGGCAGGTGATACGACTTTTTGAGACTTTTGGTAAGGTTCAGGTATACGACTTTATGAGACTCGACACATGTAAGAATCACAAATCTTTTTGCAGGATTAGCTAAAGGGCCTCTACAACTGTTGTTTTTCCGTTGGAGCCGCTCTTGCGAATACTCTGCCGACGCAATTGCATTCTTCGTATCCGACAAAAATATGACCCCTATAGTTTCAGCTATTCTGAAACTCAGTTCCGGATTATCTGATGCTCAAATAGACATACAAGCCTTTATCGACCAATTAGATGTTTCTGCAAAACCAGGAGCTTTTGTGGCAGAAGCAATCAGCACTCACCCACTTATCGTTAACCGGGTGAGACAATTGAAGAAACTTGCCTCCAGCCATTAACTCCGGATAACGTATCCCCATGACCTCCCTCCGCCTCGCCACCCCCTCCGACATTCCGGCCATGCAAACCCTCATCCCCCTTTCCGCCCTCGCCCTCACCGTAAGGGCGAAGCATTTGCCCAGAAACGCTCCTCATAAAGCAGCCTGCCACGGCAAATGCTTCGCCCCGACCCGCCGCCCATGACCTCCCTCCGCCTCGCCACCCCCGCCGACATCCTGGCCATGCAAACCCTCATCCCCCTTTCCGCCCGCGCCCTCACCGTAAGGGCGAAGCATTTGCCCATGAAGGCTCCGTGACGCGCAAGGATTCAGGGCAAATGCTTCGCCCCTACATCCGCTTCCTTCTCTCCTTCCCTCTTTCCCTCCTTCTCTCTCCCCATGACCTCCCTCCGCCTCGCCACCCCCGCCGACATCCCGGCCATGCAAACCATCATCCCCCTTTCCGCCCGCGCCCTCACCGTAAGGGCGAAGCATTTGCCCATTAGGGCTCTGTGACGCGCAAGGATTCAGGGCAAATGCTTCGCCCCTACCCCACCCATGTCCCTCCCCATCCAAGCCACCTACCCCGACAACTACGCCGTGTGCTATGGCTGTGGCCGCCTCAACGAACACGGCCTCCAGATCAAAAGCTTTTGGGACGCCGCCAACCCCGACATCGCCATCTGCCATTTCCAGCCCAAGCGCTACCACACCGCCGTCCCCGGCTTTGCTTACGGCGGCCTGCTCGCCTCCCTCATTGACTGCCATGCCACGGGCACCGCGGCCGCGGCCATGTACCGCGCTGCGGGCCGCGCCCCCGGCACCGAACCAGCCTTCCGCTTTGTCACTGGCACCCTCAACGTCCGCTACGAAGCCCCCACGCCCATTGATACCCTGCTCGAACTGCGCGCCACTGTGCGCGAAATCAAGGGCCGCAAAGTCATCGTGGACGTCGAACTCTTCGCGCACGGTCAGCGCACCGTGCGCGGCGAAGTCGTCGTCTTTCAACTCATGCCTGATTTGTAAGGGCGAAGCATTCGCCCACAGGCTGATGCAATCGCATAGGTACATTGGCGAATGCTTCGCCCCAACCACCGGAGGACAAAATGATCAACCTATTTAACGCCGATACCCGTGCCCCGCTCGGCAGCATCACCGAAGCCCAACTCGCTTTCATGCAGGACCAGTTTGAAGAAGAATCCCTCGACGATCAGGATTACGCCATTAGCGAAATGACCCTGGCCTACTTTGAGGAAATCGGCGCAGACCCGGCGCTGGTCGCCCTGCTGCGCAACGCGCTCGGCGCACAGGATGAGATCACGATCGCCTGGGAAGCGTAAGGGCGAAGCATTCGCCCACAAGCTGGTGCAATCGCATAGATACTCTGGCGAATGCTTCGCCCCAACAATCGCCCACAAGCTGGTGCAATCGCACAGGTGCATTAGCGAATGCTTCGCCCCAACAATCGCCCAGAAGTTGATGCAATCGCATAGATACTCTGGCGAATGCTTCGCCCCAATATGGCCTCCCCGCGCAAGATCATCCACCTCGACCTCGACGCCTTCTACTGCGCCGTCGAAGAACAGCGCGACCCGGCCCTGCGCGGCAAACCCTTCGCCGTCGGGGGCCGCCCGGATGAGCGCGGCGTCGTCGCCTCCTGCTCCTACGCCGCTCGTGCCCGCGGCGTGCGCTCCGCCATGCCCATGAGCCGCGCCCTGCGTCTCTGCCCCGACCTCCTCATCATCGGTGGGCACTACAGCCTGTACAGCACAGCCTCCCAAAAAGTCATGGCGAAACTGCGGGAAATCACCCCGCTCGTCGAGCAACTCTCCATTGACGAAGCCTTCCTCGACGTGACCGCGCGCGCTGAGCCTGTCGAAGCGCTCGCCCGCGCCCTCCAAGCTACCATCAACACCGACCCCGGCCTCCCGTGCTCCCTTGGCGTCGCCAGCAACAAACTCGTCGCCAAAATCGCCAGTGATTACGGGAAAGGCTTGCACAACGGGGACGGCCCGCCTAACGCCATCACCGTGATTGAGCCGGGGACCGAGGCGGCCTTCCTCGCCCCTTTGGGCGTGCGCGCCCTCTGGGGGGTCGGCCCTAAAACGGAGGAAAGACTCCGGGCCACCGGGATCCTGACCATCGGGGAACTGGCTGCCGCCCCGGAAGCCGACCTCACCCGGCTCTTCGGCAAACACGGCGCGGACATGGCCCGCCGCGCCCGCGGCATTGACGACGCCCCCATCATCACCGAACGGGAAGCCAAATCGCTCAGCCAGGAAATCACCTTCTCCCGCGATGTCCGCGACGAGGACCTCCTGCGCGCCCAGGTGCGCGAGCATTCCCAGCGCGTCGCCGAAATGCTGCAACAACGCGGTCTCACCGCCGCCACCATCCGCCTGAAACTGCGCTGGCCCGACTTCACCACGCTAACCCGGCAAACCACGCTCACCCAGCCCACCGACGATCCAGCCCTGATCGCCGAATTGGGCTGGCAATTGATGGAGAAAGTCTGGCTACCGGGGAAAGCCGTCCGCCTGCTGGGGATTGGCGTGGCCGGCTTGGGCGAACAGCCGAGGCAGATGGGGTTGTGGACGCGGGAAGAGTGATTGGGTGATTGGGCGATTGGGCGATTGGGGATGCGTGATCGGGAAACCGGGATCATGAGACAATAGCCGCTCACGTTTCACCTTTTCACCTTCTCACCTTTTCACCTTTCACCCCATGCCCACCCCCGCCTCCCTCGCCCTCACCGCCCTCCACATCCCGCACCGCGAGTTTACCCACGCCGGGGAAGTGACCTCGCTGGAGCAAGCCGCCCGTGAACGCGGCCAGACCCCGGAGCAGGTCATCCGCAGTCTCCTGTTCCGCGTGACGGAGGGGGAATATGTGCTGGCGCTGGTGGCTGGGCCGGGGCAAATCTCGTGGCCGGCTCTGCGCCAACACTTGGGGCAGTCGCGGCTGACGATGGCGAAGCCGGAAGAGGTGCTGGCGGTGACGGGGTTTGCCATTGGGGCGGTTGGCCCCTTTGGGGTACGCACCCCCCTGCGGGTCCTGGTCGATCAGGGGGTGCTGGCGCAGGAGGAAGTTTCCATTGGTTCAGGGGTCCGCGGGACGACCATATTTATTCGGGTGGAAGATTTATTGGCGGCGCTGGGGGAAACGGCGGAAGCGGCGAACTTGCTATAAATGCATCATCGCACAAAAGGCCTGCACGACCGCCGGGTCAAACTGCGACCCAGCTTTTTGGCGGATGTGCGTCAAGGCGGTTTCCTCAGACCAGGCAGGGCGATAGGGGCGGTTTGAGCGCACGGCATCCCACACATCGGCGACGGCAAATATTCGGGCGCTCAGGGGGATTTCGGCCCCGGCCAGCCCGCGCGGGTAGCCTGCCCCGTCCCAACGCTCATGATGGTAATAGGGGATATCAATGGCATCCTCAAGATATGGGATGCGCGCGAGCATGTCGTAGGCATAGATCGGATGCCGCCGCATGATCTGCTACTCGGCTTCATTGAGCGCGCCCGGCTTGAGCAGGATTTCATCCGGGATGCCCATCTTCCCGATGTCGTGCAGGATGGCCCCGCGGCGCATCTGCTCCAGTTGATCTTCCGGCAGGCCCATTTGGCGCGCCAGTTGCAGGGCCAGGTCGGTGACGCGCTGGGAATGGCCGAGCGTGTCGTTGTCGCGCATTTCGAGCGCCCGCGCCCAGCCAGCGATCGTGGCATCATAGGCGGTCACGAGGCGCTCATTGGACTGGCGCAGGTCTTCAATCAGGTTGGCGTTTTCGATGGCAATGGCCGTCTGGTTGGCAATTGTTCCCAGCAGGGCTGCATCTTCGGGGGTGAACTCGCGCTGGCCGATGGCGTTGATGATCGTGATTGTCCCGAGGATGCTCCCGTGCGACTGAATGGGCGCGACGACCAGCGAGCCGCCACCCGTGAGCGTGCGCCTTTCCTGGAGCCGCGGTGACTCCCTGGGGTCTGCTCCCCCCGCGGGCGAGATCGCCGTTTCCCCGTTCCGCAGGACCCAGCCGGTCAAGCCATCCATCAGTTCATCAAAAGAGTCTTTAAACAACACATCCGCCCCCGGCCCGCCTTTCAGGTAATGGGTGATCTGCCGCCTGGGATAATCCAGCGCGAGCAGGAGCACGCGGTCCGCGTCCATCGTCTCCACCACCAGGTTGAGGATGCCCGCGAGCAGGTCGGCGAGGTGATCGTAGGAGATGCTGGCCTGGCTGACCTGGTAGAGCGCCTGCATGTTGTGCAGGGCGGTGCGCGACTCGGCAAACAGGCGCGCATTCTTGAGGGCGACAGCGGCCTGGTCGGCAAAGAGATGGAGGACGCGCAACTCATCCTCAGTGAAGTGGTGTACCCGGTCAAAGGAAACGATCGTTACGCCGCCAACGGCGTGATCGACCAGCAATGGCAGTCCGGCGAGCGCACCCTCCCCGGTGGATTCGGCGAACAGGTGGGATTGAAGCGTGTTTGAGATTACGGCGGCAATCCCGGTGCGGGCAATTTCGAGCACGAAGGAGTTGTCGTGCGCATTGCGCGGCAGGCGCTGGAGACGGCCATCCCAATAGGCCGATCCAAATTTGAGGCCGGCACCGTCCCCCAAAAAGATGTGGGCGGCATCTGCGCTGGTGATCTCGATGGCTTTCAGCAGGGTGGTATCGAGCAGTGGCCCCAACTCCAGGTTGGAGGTGAGCAACAGACCGGCCTGGCGCAGGGCTTCCAGTTCGGCGCGGCGGCGGCGTTCGGCTTCCAGGGCGCGGTTGCGCGCAATTGCCAGCGCCACCTGGTAGGCCGCCTGCTCCGCCCCGGCAATCTCCGAGCGGGCAAAGGTGTGCGGCACATCAAAGCCCAGCAGGATCGCGCCGATCTTCTGCTCCCCAAAAATGAGCGGCAACCCCAGCACGGAACGCAGCCCCAACAACCGGGATACCCGTTCGCTGATGTGCGGCGAGTCCAGGGCGTCTTCGACCACAATCGAGCGCTGCTGTTCGAGGACGATTTCGGTCAGGGACGGCTCGCCAGGTTCCAGGCGGATGGCGCGGTACAGCGCTTCATCTTCGCCATGATACGCCAGGGCCTCAATCCGGCGCTCGTCGGCGCCAAGCGTCGTGATTGCCGCCTGGTCGGCCCCGATCAGGAGAGCCAGGTTGCTGGCAATGGTCTTGCTCACCACGGAAAAGTCCCTGGCTTGCAGCGAGAGCTGGGTAATTTCGTTCAGGATGGCGAGGAACCGGGCACGCGTGGAAGTCTGCTCGTAGAGCGTTACGCGGCGCAGGGCGCTTGCCGCGATGTCGCCCACCGCAGCGAAAAACTGGCTGTCCGTTTCCTCGAAAGGCTGGGCGCAGCCAATCCAGAGCGAGCCGATGGTCTCGTTCTGGGCAATCAGTGGGATAGAGATGGCCGCGCTGCTTCCGGTCAAAAGATGGCTGGAAGCAAAATTCTCATCCGCCATCAGATCAGCGGAAATATAGGCCTGCCCGCTCTGCATGACCTGGCCGTTGATCCCGGAACCCAAAGGGATCCTGCCCCCTGTCCAATTTGCCCAGTCCCCGATGCCCAGTTCCACCAGCGAATATTTCCTGTCCGGGTGAGTGCTCAACAAGGCCGCGCCGCTGGCCTCAAACGCGTCGCAGGTCTCTTCCAACAACACAGACAACATTTCCGCCCGCTCCGAAGCCGACCGGATCGACTGCGAGATCCGCGCCAGCGTGCGAAGTTCACGATTCTGCCGCTCGCTCCCCGCCAGGAGTTCCAGCTTTTGTTTACCCACTGCGAACTGGTCGGCCACGGTCAACAGGAGGCGTTCATCCTCCTCGCAAAAATGGTTCGGTTTGGCGCTCTCTGCGTTGATCACACCCATGCAACGCCCGTCAATCCGAATCGGCACACACAACTCGGAACGCGTGGAGGCTTCCACTACCAGGTAATCATCATCGAGGGAAATATCCCCCAGCCTGAGCGGACGGCACGTGCGCAGCACCTTCCCGACGATGCCGGTATCAATGCCGACCAAGGGGGCCTTCGCCCGCGGGCTGGAGCGATACGAGGGATGAGGGATGACCATTTGCGAGGTTTCATCCAGGAAACCAAACCCGAAATTCTCCAGCGAAAAAGTCTCGCCGATGAACATAGTGATTTTTTCGATCAAGTCGTCAAGCTGGCTGGCAGAGGCGGTTGCAGCGGCCACGGCGTGCAGGACGGACTGCTCCAGCAACTGGCGCTGAAGGGCGGCTTCCATCTCAGCGCGGGCAGTTATTTCGGTAACGACCCCGATGGCACCGATAATATTCTGGCGGGGGCCTTCATTGGGGGAATACCAGATCTCGTACACCTGGCTCCCCAGCTCCAGCCGATTGGAAAAACGCGCGCCGCCCAGCGCCTTCTGTATATCCCGGACAATCCGCGCATTCCCCCCAAACAACTCGATGATGGATTTCCCGGTCGGGTCGCCGGCCGACGGGGGGAAGAAACCGGCGGCGCGGCCTTCCTTAACCGTCAGTACCCCATTGCGGTCAACTGCAAAAATGACGATGGGTGCGTGGCCGATCACGGCCTGCAAGCGGGTCTCCGTGCTCCGCAGGTTTTCCTGCTCCTGGTGGCGTTCAATCGCTGCCGAGAGCGCGCCCGCCGCCATCCTGAGACCATCTATTTCCTGGGCGGCCCATTCCCGCGGCTGTGCGCACATATCAAAGCCGATAAATCCCCACCACGCCTGATGCACAAAAACCGGGACGACGACCACCGATTGTGCGCCTTCCTCCGATAGGACCTTTTTCTCCCGGGCCGGGAAATCAAGGACATTGCCAAAAATCGTCTCCCCTTTTTCAAGCGTAGTTTTCCAACGCCCGAAACCGTGTGGGTGGTATTCAAATCCATAGGAGGCCGGATCATCCTGGAGGCGCGGCGTTCCTTCCGCCACCCACTCCGCCACGATGGTCGTGGCCAGCTCGCCGCGCTCGCTTGGCGCGTTCTGGTAAAGGTTGGTTCGATCCACCTGCGCGGCGCGGCCAAACTTTTCCAGAACCGCGTTGATCGCGTCCCGCCAGTCGTTTGCGGCCACGAATGCTTCCCCCGCAAAGGCCGCCGCCTTCAGGATATCATCCCGTTTTCGCAGGGCTTCCTCCATCCGGCGGAGCTTTTCCCGCTCCGCCCGGCGCTGCAAGGCGCGGGTGACGGACGCCCCCAGCCGCGCCAGCCGGTTTTTGAAGAGGTAGTCTTCCGCCCCTTCCCGCATGCAGGCGATGGCAATCTCCTCCTCGATTGCGCCCGACACAATAATAAAAGGGATGTCGTAGCCGGTCTGGTTGAGCAAATGGAGCGCATCCCGCCCGTTAAATTGCGGCAGGTTGTAATCTGCGAGGATCAAATCAAGGTCAGGGATTAATTGGTCAAGATACCCGGCCCGGTCAGCCACCCTGGTCCATTCCGGCTCAAACCCTGCGCCGCGCATTTCCATCAGCAACAATTCCCCGTCGCTCTCGCTGTCTTCCAAAAGCAGTAGACGCACCTTCACGGGCACCATAGTCTGTCCAAACTCCATACCCAATCTTACCAGCATTCAACCCAACCCCTTCGCCCAGCTGTAACATGCATGCAGGTTTCAGCCACTTTGTAAGTGACTGTCATGATTTGAGTACCAGACGCGCGTGGGCCTTGCCACGGATTCCAGAATAAGATAGATTCATCGTAACTGCTCAGCCATCCCGGTTTCGCGGGGCTGAAGCCCCTGCTCAGCACATGGAAGCCCTTCAGGCTGGCCTGACGAGTCGGATTTATCCGACTTTCACGAACTGAGGCAGGGATTCATCCCGCCGAAAAAAGGTGCAAACGATACCCCTGGGCAGCTACGATTCATCAACCATCGCCAACATGCAAAACCTACTCGAAAAAATCGATGCGCTCGAGCAGCGTTTCAACCAAACGGAGCCGCGCATTCTCGCATTTGTCCCGGAGGCGGGCCGTTTTAACCGGTTGCGCACCGACGCGCTTCGCCTGTTGGATCAGTACCACGCAGAGGGGACGCGCCCCCCGTTGTTTGGCGTACTCCTCGGGGTGAAAGATATGTTCCACGTGGCCGGGTTTGACACGCGGGCCGGGAGCCGCCTGCCCTCTGAAGTTTTGCGCGGCCCCGAAGCTGTGCCGGTTTCCACCCTCAAAGCCGCCGGCGCACTCATCGTCGGGAAAACGAACACCACCGAATTCGCCTATTTTTCTCCCGGCCCTACCCGCAACCCGCACAACGCAGCGCACACTCCTGGCGGGTCTTCCAGCGGGTCGGCGGCGGGCGTGGCGGCGGGACTGTGCGAGTTGGCGCTGGGGACACAGACGATTGGCTCGGTCAGCCGCCCAGCCGCGTATTGCGGCGTGGTCGGCTTCAAACCTACGTATGATCGCATTTCGATAGAGGGCGTGATCCCGCTGGCGGGTTCGCTCGACCATGTCGGACTGTTTGCCCGTGAGGTGCGCGGGGTTCTCCAGGGGGCCGCGATCCTCGTCAAGGGGTGGCGGCCCCCGGTGAACCTAGGGAAGCCCGTATTGGGGATTCCGGCTGGCCCCTATCTGGAACGCGCCGAGCCCGAGGGGCTGGCACATTTCCAGCAGGTGGTGGATCATCTCAAGGGGAAGGGTTTGGCAATTCAGGAAATCAAGGTGATGGCGGATTTCGATGAAATCTTTGAGCGGCATTATCTCCTCACGGCAGCGGAGGCGGCGAGGGTGCATCGGGCCTGGTTTGCCGAATATGCCCCGCTGTATGCCGCCAAAACCGCCGAGCTGATCCGCCGCGGAGCGGGCATCCCGGAGGACGAGCTGGCCCGCGCCCGCGCCGCCCAACTGGCTTTCCGGAAGAAACTCGGCGCACAAATGGCGGAGAACGCGGTTGACTTGTGGCTTTCGCCAGCCGCGCCGGGCGCTGCGCCGCGCGGGCTGGAGACCACGGGCAGCCCGGTGATGAACCTGCCATGGACGCAGGCCGGCCTGCCCACGTTGACCCTGCTGGCGGGCGGGAACGCGGCGGGCCTGCCGCTGGGCTTGCAATTGACGGGCGGCTGGTGGCAGGACGAACTGCTGTTGGCCTGGGGACTTGAGATCGAAAATTTGCTGGCGGAGCTTAATCCGCCGGAGGAGAGAAGATGAAATACAAGCAGATGGTGGTTTGGCTGGTGATTTGTGCGGCGGCCTTCGCTGGATGTAAGGACGCGGTGGATGAGCCGGATGTCTCGGCAGTTGTGGCGAGTGAGGGCTGTGACGGACTTGTTCCGAATATTTATCGCACTCCCAAGGCTTACGCGATTGGCGTCAGCGAGAATGCGCCCATATTCTCCCCGCTCCAGGTAATCTTTATGCGGGACGGGGTGGTAATCTGGACATACGATGTGGCGGGGGCACAGATCGGCCAGTTCACCTGTGAGGACGGCGCGCTCCGGGCGGATTTCCCCAAAGGGAATATCCTGACCTTTACGGGTTCGTATCACCCGGAGAATAACAGTGTGACGATCAATGATGTTGATTATGCGTATTACCAGGACTCACCCTAGAGCGCGGCGGTCAGGCTGAATGGAAAAGGTCGTTATTACCGGGATGGGCGTAGCCACACCGCTGGGCTGGGATCTAAAATCGTTTTGGAGCGGCCTGGTGGAGGGCAAGTCGGGCGTCCAACTTTTGGAGGGCGAGGATTTTCAGGGGCTGCCATCCCGGATTGGGGCGCTCGTGAATCCGCAGGCTGTGCTCGATTTCATCGGGAAGAAAGGGGCGCGGCGGATCAGTCTTGCGTCGCAACTGGCGCTCCTGGCGGCGGAAGAGGCCATCGGTATGGCGCGGCTGGATGCCGTGGGGGAGACGGCCCGGCGCGAGGTGGCGATCGTAATCGGCAGTTCGATTGGGGGTTTCCAGGCGAGCGACCCGATTTTCCGGGATTATTACGTTGATGGACGGCAGTCAGCGTTTGCGATCCCGATGTCCATGAACAGCGGGCCAGCGGCCAACGTGTCGATCCGCTACGGGTTTGGCGGCCCGCAGATGACGGCCGATGCGGCCTGCGCGTCCTCGGCGCATTCGGTTGGGTACGTCTTCAATATGATCCGGTTTGGGTTGATCGATATGGCCGTGACGGGCGGGGCGGATTCGCCGTTCGCCCGCGGCGTAATGCAGGCCTGGTGTAATTTGCGGGTGCTCTCTGAGCGCAACGATGACCCGCCGACGGCCTGCCGCCCATTCAGCGCTGACCGCGACGGGCTGGTGCTGGGCGAGGGAGCCGGGATCATGGTCGTTGAGTCCGAGCGCTCGGCCATCCGGCGCGGCGTTCCAATCCTGGCTGAAATCAAGGGGTACGGGGCCTCATCGGACGGCCATCACATCACCCAGCCCTCGCAGGATGGGCCGGTGCGGGCCATGCAAAAGGCGTTGGCGGATGCCGGCATCGGGCCGGGCAGGATTGACCACATTAATGCCCATGCCACCGGGACGCAGTGGAACGATAAAAATGAGACCGCGGCCATCAAGCAGGTCTTCGCCGAACAGGCTTATAAAATCCCCGTCATCGGCACGAAAGCCGCCCTCGGGCATTCGATTGGGGCTAGCGGTGCATTGGAGTTGATCAGCAGTGTTCTCTCGCTCCAAAATCAAAGCATCCCGCCGACGATCAACCACCACATCCCCGACCCCGATTGCGATCTGGATTATGTGACGGAGGGCTACCGGGATGTCGCGCTAACCCACATCCTGAGCAATTCGTTTGCCTTCGGGGGCAGCAATGGGGCGCTGGTGGTGGGCAGGTACACAGATGGAGCGTAGAACGATATTCAAAATCGTTCCACAACCAGCCCAGCCTCACGCCGACGCAAGCCGCGTTGTAGCAGGTTTTCCGCCATTCGTATATAATCCCTAAAACCCCATCGTCCAAGGAATCCCCCGCGTGACCAACAACCCCAAGCTAATCCTTCAAAACAGTTCAACAGAATATGAGGTCACGGTTCCAGAACTGCTGCTCGGACGTGTCGCCCCGGCTGACCTGGTCATCCCCGGCCAGGGCGTGTCTGGCCGGCATGCGCGGCTTTTGTATGCCGGGGGCGAGCTGCGGATTGAAGATGTGGGGAGCACGAACGGGACCTTTGTCAACGGTCAGCGCATCAATACCGCGGTCACGCTGAGGGATGGGGATGTCATCGGGCTGGGGCAATCGGTTAAATTAACCTGCCGGATGCCGGTGGTGGCAGGGCAGGCCACCACCTACGAGCCGCCGCCAACCCCTGTGGCCCCTGTGATTTCCGCCCCCCAACAGGCCGCGCCCCCTCTCAGGGGAACGGGCGCCCAGGCGGCCCCGGTTGGCCCGCCTGGTTACGCGGCAACGCTCATGGGGGAAGTTTCCACCGGTGAGGCTGGCCCGCCGACTTTGTTGGTGAGTATTGCCGGGGGCGCGTCCCAGACCTATACCCTCAACCGCATTCAAATGACTATTGGGCGCGAGGATACGAGTGACATCCCGATCAATTCAAAGATTGTCTCGCGCAGCCACGCCCGGATTGAGAAAGGCCCGGACGGTACGTATTCCCTGATCGTTGAACCCAATACCAGCAACCCCACCTTTATTGACGGGAACCCGGTGAAGGGCGCGGCGCGGCTAAACCACGCGGCAAAAATCCGCATCGGGTCAAACGACCCCGGCCTGATGGTCTCGATGACCTACCTGGCGCCCAGTGAGGCGGCCTCGCACGTCCAGCCGATCCAGTTTGGCGAGAAGTCGGTGCTGCAAATCGGGCGTGATCCGGCGAATGACATCATCCTCGACATTCCCCAGGCCTCCCGGTTCCATGCCCAGTTGGAGCGGGTGGGCCGCCGCTACCGGGTGCGCGACCTGCGCAGCACCAATGGCACGTTTGTGAATGGCAAGGCTGTGGAGGGCGAGGTCTGGCTCCAGCCCAATGACACGGTGCGGATCGGGGCGTATGGCTTTGTCATGGGTGAGGATGAACTGGCCCAGATTGACGAGAGCGGCGGGCTGACGGTGGAAGTGGTCGGCGTCAACAAGTGGGTACGCAAAGACCTGAACATTCTGCAAAACATTTCGCTCAATTTTGAGCCGCGCGAATTTATCGTCGTGGTCGGGCAGTCGGGCGGCGGCAAGTCCACGCTGGTGGATGCCATCGCCGGGTACCGCCCCGCCAGCCACGGGAAGGTGTACGTCAACGGGGTGGACCTCTACGAAAATTTTGACTCCATCCGCAACGAGATTGGCTTTGTCCCCCAGAAAGACATCATCCATATGGAGTTGACCGTTTACCAGGCGCTGGAATATGCAGCCAAACTGCGCATGCCGCCCGATACCAGCCGGGAGGAACGACACAAGCGCGTGCTGGAGACGCTCGACGACCTGGACATTGCCCACCGCAAAGACACGCAAATCAGCCGTCTCTCTGGCGGCCAGCAAAAGCGCGTCAGCATCGGCGTGGAACTGCTTACCCGGCCGCGCCTCTTCTTCCTCGACGAACCCTCCTCCGGCCTCGACCCCGGCACAGAAACGGCGCTGATGCAATTGATGCGCCGCCTCGCCGATCAGGGCCGCACGATCATCCTGATCACGCACGCCACCAAAAACGTCGTGCTCGCCGACAAGGTCGTTTTCCTGGCACGCGGCGGTTACCTGGCGTGGTTTGGCGCGCCGGATGCGGCCCTCGAATATTTCAATACCTATCGCTCGGAGCGTGACCAGCGCGCCAGCGCAATGGAATTTGATGAAATTTACGCCCTGCTCGATGACCCATCCAAGGGCAATCCCCAGCAATGGGCAGAGCGTTACAAACAGGACCCGGCTTACCAGAAATATATCGGGGGGCCGCTCCAGCAAATTGGACCGGGAGCCTCGGGAACCCGATCCGCCGCCCCCTCCGGGGGACGCGCGCGGGCCGCCGCGGAGCCGCGTTCCCGGAAAAAGGTCTCCGCCCTCCGGCAGTTCTTCATCCTCTCCGCCCGCAACCTGAAGATCCTCACCCGCGACCGGTTCAGCCTGGGTTTAATGCTGGCATCCGCCCCGCTCGTTGGGTTGCTGGATATTTTGCTGGCGATCTTTTTGGGGAAGGATCCGTTTTCGTGGGCTGACGGGAATATCGACTCGGTGATTATCACGCTGTTCCTGTTGACCATTTACGGGGTAATGGTGGGGGGCATTTCGCAGATGCGTGAGATTGTCAAGGAAGGCGATATTTACAAAAGGGAGCGGCTCGTCAATCTGAAGATTTTTCCCTATGTCCTGTCAAAGGTTTGGGTGGCGGGGCTGTTGGCCATTTACCAGACGATTTGGTATGTCGGTATTCACTATTATGCGTTCAAGATGCCCGGCGGCGTGACGGAGTTTGGGCTGATGTTTATCAGCCTGGCACTGGCGACGATGTCGGGGATGATGCTGGGTTTGTTCGCCTCGGCCATTGCACCCAATGCGAATGCCGCACCATTGATCGTGATCCTGCTGATGCTGCCACAAATCGTACTAGGCGGGGCGCTCGTGCCCGTGCCCAGTTTTGTCAGCGCCCCCACAGCGACGCGCTGGGCTTTTGAGGGTTTTATCGGTATCACTGGGATTGGCTCGGATTTATCCAAAGATGCCTGCTTCCTACTCCCGATCGAAGACCTTGCACTTTTATCGCTCGAATACAAAAATGCCAATTGCCCGTGCCTGGGTCTCAATGCGATCACGCAAGACTCTTGCGATTTTCCAGCGATGGGCAAATTTTACAGTGAGGCAGCCTTCCGCCCACCTCCCGTTGAACCAGCTCCCCTCGGGGAGGCGCCCCCCGACCCAGTGATACCGGACCCTCCAGCGAAACCGACAAATGAAGCTGATAGTGTGGCAATGGCGGAATGGGGGGCGGCCATGGAGGATTATCAAACCACCGTTGAAACCATAACTGCACAATCCAAGTCCGAATTTGATGCCTACGAGGCACAGGTGGATATTTACTCTGTGGAATACGCCAATTTCATTGAAGCCCAGATCGCTCATGGAAAAGCGGTCGGTGAGGCCGTGGCACCTGCGGAAGGCACGTTGCTTGCGGTAGACAGGAAGTTTAGCTGGGCCTGGGCAAACAAGGATGATACGGGGGCATATTATGGCAAGCTGGCTTCCACCTGGTTCGCCCAGTTCATGATCAGCGGGATATTGCTCATTGCCATCCTCATTTTCCAGAAGCGTAAGGATAACTAGGACATCACATGCTGCATAATTCGCAAATTTCACGCCCACCTCGCCTCTTCCTGATGCCCCTTTTACTGGCCTTGGCTGCACTCGCCTGCGTAGTTGGCAGCGGTGATGACAGCCAACCTTCATCCGCCCAGGCTACAGCAGATGCCCTTTCCGCCTCCCTCCGCCTGACTGCCACCGCGGATGCCGCTAGCGGGGATGGGTCCACCACCGGGGACGGCCTCGCTGAAGCCCAGGCCGCCGCGACCCAACAAGCCATCGCCGCTCAACAGACTGCCGAAGCCTTCGCCAGTCTCTCCGCCGATCAATTTGAGGCCACCCGGCAGGCCTTCGGCCCCCTGCTCGCTGAACTCCCCAAGTATGGCGTGGACCCCAATAAGGGCCAGCCCGCCTGGATTCACCCACCCGTCACGCTTTCCATTGAGGGCTATCTCCAGTTTGACTACGCCAACCAGTTTATCGGTACGGTCGTCCGCGATTTCGTCATGTCATCCGACATTACCTGGAACACACAATACGGGACATCCGGGTGCGGGTTTGCCCTGCGGAATAACGGCAATGAGGAGTCCATGGATTCCTATCTGGCCATCGCCACCCGCGGAGGCCAGGGGCGCGTTGAGTTTGCCATTATGACAGCTGGCGAACTGGCCAACACCAAGGATTTCTACGCCTACGGGCTGGACGATAATTTTGATTTTCATAACGACGTAACCAACCGGCTGACCATCGTCATGCGTGGCCCCATCGTCCAGATCTACACCAACGACACCCTGATTGGTGAGTTTGACGTCAACGACCCGCCGAAAAAACCATTTATCCCGGCTGCGCCTACACGGCCTGCCGACGCTGATACAAACCCCGACGCGGAAGCCGCATACCAGGCCGCAAAAGACGCATACAATGACCTCGTCGGCGAGATCAACGCCCAGTTCAAAGCCCAACAGGCCGCCTACAAGGATCTGGGCGTCAATTTCGAAAAGGGCTTTGTCGCCATGGTGGTCCTGAGCGAGTCTGGGAGAACTACCTGTCAATTTAATAACACCTGGCTATTCCTCATCGAGGAATAACCATGCGTACCGGCTTGCACGGTACCTGAAGGAGTCTTGCATGACCCAACCGAGTTGGATCGGATACAAACTAAATAACCGTTATGAAATTGAGCAGGAGCTTGGCTCTGGCGGCATGTCCGCCGTTTACAAAGCCAATGATCCAAACCTCAAGCGGGTGGTGGCGATCAAGTTGATCCACCCCCACCTGTCGAAGGACACCGAATTCGTGCGCCGTTTCGAGATCGAAGCCGCCGCAGTGGCCCAGTTGCGCCACCCCAATATCGTCCAGGTCTATGATTTCGACCATGATGGCGATACCTATTACATGGTGCTTGAATTTGTGCCGGGCGAAACGCTCCAGCAGCGCCTCCAGCGGCTCAACAATCAGGGGCGCAAATTTACCATTGATGAAGTCATCAACCTCGCCGCCAAAACCTGCGACGCCGTGGACTACGCCCACAAGCGCGGCCTCGTTCACCGCGACATCAAACCAGCCAACCTGATGATCAACGTCCAGGCCGACCCCGTCCTCATGGATTTCGGCATCGTCAAAATTGTCGGCGAGAAACAGCATACGGCCACGGGCGCGGTGGTCGGCACCGCCCTATATATGTCGCCGGAGCAAATCCGCGGCGAGCGGCCTGATTTCCGGGCGGATATCTACTCGCTTGGCGTCCTGCTCTACGAGATGTTCAGCGGCAAACCGCCCTATGATGCGGATTCAGCCATGACCATCATGATGATGCACCTCAACGACCCAATCCCGGACATTCTCTCCCTCGCCCCTGGGACGCCCCCGGCCTTCAAAAGAATTATCGAAAAGGCGCTCGCCAAAAACCCCGCCGACCGCTTCCAAAGCGCAGGTGAGCTGGCCGCGGCCATCCGTTCCGCCAACTCGCCCGCCGCCGCAAGCAGCGCCTTCGCCACGGGCCGGGCCGCCGGCACCATGATAGAACCGCCTGCGCGCGCTTCAACTTACGCCGAACCCGCCCAGCCGCAAAGAACCTACCTCGAACAATCGGCAGCCCCGCCCCCCCGCATTGGCGCCCCACCCCCGGCGACGCGCGCCCCTGGGGCCACCTCCGTGCCCCGCCAGGCTCCCGCCAAAAAGGCCGGGCCAAACAAGGTGCTGCTCCTTGGCGGCGGCGCGGCCATCATTGTCCTGTTGCTATGTGTAATACTGGCGATCGTCTTCCTCCCTGACTTGCTTGGAACTGGCGATGGCGGCAATGGTCAGACCGCCGAGGCAAGCGCCACTGAAGTTTCAGCCGCGGTCGTGGTCGCAAGCGATACCCCGGCCCCAACCCTGCCGCTGAGCACAGACACCCCTGTCATCCCTACAAACACCTCCGTTCCCACAGAAACGCCCACCGCCACCTCGCCTCCCACCGCCACCCTGCCCACCGGGCCGTTTGTCCTGATCACGGACATCCAGATCCAGGGCGGTTTCTACTCCGTCACCTACGAGGCCTTCAATTTTGACCCCCTCATCTCCAGCATCGTTGGCACCAACCACATCCATTTCTTCTGGAATATCTATGACCCGTTGACGGTAGGCACCAATGGCGTCGGGGACTCTACGGGTGGGGGCTCCTGGGTTCTGTATGACAAGCCTAACCCCTTCGCCAAGTTCGCCGTCAGTTCACGCCCCGGCGGCGCGACGCAAATGTGCGCCCTTGTGGCCTACCACGATCACTCCATCGATCTGGCGACAGGGAACTGCTTCGATCTGCCAGCCCAGTAACCTAGGAAAAAATTGCGCCCCGGCCCGGCGGTTGTTCTGCCGGGCCGGGGCGTCCAACCATGAATTGGTTCATCCTGTTTTCCATCATTTCCATACTAATTTTTCTAACCGCACTCTACGTTGCCGCAGAATTTTCCGCAGTCAGTACCCGCCGCTCCCGCCTCACCCAAATCGCAAACAAGAATAACCGGCTGGCCCAGGGACTTCTCGGGATTATCGAAAGCCCGGTGATGCTGGACCGCTATGTCGCCACCTGCCAGATCGGGATCACGGTTACCAGCCTTTTACTGGGCTATATCGGGCAGGAACAGCTCACCGCCCTGATCGGGGCGGTTTTTACCCGCTGGGGGATTTTCTCCCCTGTGGTGGCCCAATCCGTCAGCGCGACCACTGCCCTGCTTGGCCTCACCGCCATCACCGTGGTCATCGGTGAACTCGTCCCCAAAAATGTGGGCATCCAGTACCCGGAGAGACTGGCGATCCTGACTGCCATCCCCATGCGCTGGTCAATGGCGCTTTTCCGGCCCATGATCTGGTTCTTCAATGGGAGCGGCCAATTGATCATGCGGCTCTTTGGGCAGGACATCCTGGGAGAACACGCCCACGTCCACTCACCCGATGAAATTGTCATGCTGGTTGAAGAAAGCAGCCGGGGCGGTGTCCTGCGCCAGGAAGAACGCCGCCTGCTCAAGAACACGCTCGAATTGCGCGATTCCATCGTGCGCGAGGTGATGATCCCCCGGCCCTACATGCTGGCCGCGCCAGACACCCTGAGTTGCAATGAATTCCTTGGCATCCTGGTTGGGTCGCCGTATTCCAGGCTGCCCATTTATCGGGGGACGATTGACAATATCGTCGGGGTCATGCACCTCAAAGATTTGCTCTGCCTCGGCGACGACAGCGGGATAGGCACCAGCCAGTTGATCCGGTCAATCCCTTTCGTGCCGGAAACCACACCGGTCAAAACCGTCTTCTCCCTCTTGCAGCGCCGCAACCTGCAGGTTGCCATCGTGCTGGATGAATTCGGGGGTACGGCGGGCATGGTGACGCTGGAAGATTTGATCGAGGAAATCTTTGGGGAGTTGCAGGATGAGTTCGACACGTATGTCCCCTCGGTCAAGATTCTCTCGGATGATTGGCTTCTGATCCGCGGGGATACATTGGTCTCGGATGTCAATGAGTGGTTTGATTTGGGTCTGCCGGAGGATGAGGTGGATACCATGGGCGGGCTGGTTTTGAACGAGTTGGGACGGGTCCCCGCCTCGGGCGATGCGGTCGAGGTCAAGGGCGTGGCTTTCCAGGTGGACAAGCTGCGTGGCCGTGGCATCACCGCGGTCCGCATGGCGGCCACGCCCGGGATGATCCGGCGCGTCCGCGAGGCGGAAGCATGACGGCGATTCTGCTCCCCCTCCTGTTTATGGCGGTCCTGATCGCCCTCAACGGCCTCTTCGTTGCCGCGGAATTTGCGATTGTCTCCGTACCCCGCACACGCATCGCCCAACTGGCAGAGGACGACAACCGCGCCGCCCAGCGCACCCTCAAGGTACTGCTGGAGCCCGTCCTGCAAAATTACTACATTGCGACGGCGCAGGTCGGCATCACCATCGTCAGCCTGGCGCTTGGCGCATATGGCGAACACGTCCTGGCTGGCTGGTTCCAGCCCACCCTGGAACGGTTCGGGAGCCTGGGCGCGCCGCTTGCTCATACGATTGCCACGATCCTTTCGGTTGTCCTGCTCACCTATTTCCATGTCGTGATTGGCGAGATGATCCCCAAAACGCTCGCCCTCCACGCCGCTGAACCCACCGTCCTGGCGCTGGCCCGGCCCATGCAGGTTGTCGGGGCCATCTTCCTCCCCATCGTCTGGCTCTTCAACCTGATCGGGAATGGCATCGTCCGCCTGATGGGCATACGCCCCGCCCATCAGAACGAGCGCCTATTCACACCCGACGAACTGGAGTTTATTGTCGAGGAGAGTCTGGAAAGTGGGCTGCTGGATTCCTCCGAGCAACTCTTTATTGAAAATATCTTTGACCTTCCGCAGCGCACGGTGGAACACGTGATGACCCCGCGCACCCAGCTGCATTGCATTCCCCTCAATGCCGATGAGCACACCGTCTTGCGCCGCATCTGCGAGGCCCGCAAAACCCGCTATCCCATCTACGACACCGATCTCGACCACATCATCGGCATCCTCCACCTCAAAGACTTTGCCCGCCACCGCCAGAACCCGCAGGGCCCGCTCGACCTGCAAACCATCCTGCGCCCCGCCATTTTTGTCCCGCAAAACCTCATGCTTGACCGTATGCTGCTCAACTTCCAACGCGAAAACATCCAGCTCGCCATCGTCGTGGACGAGTTTGGCGGCACGGCCGGTCTCATTTCTCTGGAAGACCTCGTGGAAGAGGTCGTCGGCGAGATTCAGGATGAATTTGACGACGAAATCCTCCCCATCGAAATCCTCGGGGAGCGCGAATTACGCGTGCGCGGCGACCTCATCCTCGACGAACTCGACCAGCTTTATGCGATCGAGTTTGGCGATACCGAAGCCTACACCGTCGGAGGGCTGGTGATGGAACTGCTGGGCCGCATCCCCAACGCCAAAGACCGCGTCACTTATAAAGGCATCGGGTTTGAAGTGGAATCCACCGAACGCCTGGCGGTCCAATCCGTCCTGATCCACCTCCCGGAAGAGAATCCGGGGGATGAAGGATGAAGGTTTAATCATAGGACTTACGCAACCTGGAAGAAATTGCTGGTCAAGTAGGCGGATGCGCTGGTTTCGATACGCAAAAACCGCACTCAACCAGCGCATCCGCCGTATCGAGACCTATTTTGCGTAAGTCCTGAATCAGCTTTCCGGTGACATGCTTGGAACGAATGGGAACTCTTGGGAAATCAACGATCCTAATTGAGCAAAAACATCGAAAACGCACAATTTGTCATTCCGACCAACGGCAGGCATCCCTGCACCGATCTGCTAAAAATCAAGACGGCGGGATTTTCTCGCTCGGAATGACACAGCATTATCCATGTTTGAATTGAGCGCTCAATAAGAGTTCCGATGAGTTCCCACGAATTCCTACGAGCATGATCGGCCCGTTCCCACCCCCGCAAGGGGCCGTGACCCCTCCTATTGCTCCATGATCCCAAAAATTCTCCCCGCCTGCCCGGCCCACGCCGAAATCGTGGTCAGCCACTCGCGCTTTATCGCTTCCATTTCCCCTGCCCTCAGCGTCGCCGACGCCCGTGCCTTTATCGCCCGCATCAAAACCGAGTTCACCGACGCCAGCCACAACGTCCCGGCCTTCATCATCGGCCACGGCCAATCCATCACCGAACACTGCCACGACGACGGCGAGCCGCAAGGCACCGCCGGACGGCCCGTGCTGGCCGTCTTGCGCGGCAGCGGCCTGGGCGATGTGGCCGTGGTTGTGACCCGCTACTTTGGCGGCACCAAACTCGGCAAAGGCGGGTTGGTGCGCGCCTATGGCGATGCCGTCCGTGCCGCGCTCGAAATCGTACCGCGCGCCGAAAAAGTGGCCGTGGACACCCTGCTTGCCGCCGTGCCTTATCCCCTCTTTGAGCGTACCCGCCTCCTGATCGCCGAACATGGCGGCCAGATCATTGAGGAGACCTTTGCCGCCGACACCACCCTGAACGCCCGCTTCCGGCAGGAACAAACCGCCGCCTTCCAAAAAGCGCTCGGTGAGGTCTCCCATGGACAAGTCACTGGCGAAATCATTGAGAGCGGCGCAGAGCTGATCCTGCCCCTGGATGAATGATGGAAAAATCGCGTTCATACCCGCTTGCTTTTGGCTTCGTCTTTCTCGGCTTCTGTACCGTGGCCGCGGCCATCGTCGGCCTCATTTTTTGGCCGGACAGCCCATCTACACCGACGGCAACCGCGTTGCCCGCCGCGCTCCCCTCCCTGGATATTTCGCCCTCCCCCCTCCCCGCCGAACCAACCGCCTTCGCCGGCGCGACGATTGATCCCACAGCTTTTCCTACACCCGATGATTCCTCCGCCCCTGCCGGGCAAATCGCCTTTACCTGTTTCGTCGGCGGGTTCGACCAGATTTGCCGGGTCAACGCCGATGGCACGGGCCGGGAACAACTGACCACAGGCGATGCCACGCACTTCTACCCGTCGCTCACCCCCGATGGAGGGAGCATCCTCTATGCCACCCGCACCCCCGAATTGGTCTTTGAGATTTTTGCCTACGACCTGGAAACAAGCGCCATTACCCAACTCACACACGGCATCGGCAACCTGTTTGCGCCGGAACTCTCCCCGGACCGTTCGACCATCATCTTCACCCGCGCCTCCGACAACCATCAGACCCTCTGGCTTGTGGACTCTTCGGGCAACAATCCCCGCCTCCTCACCGACTCAGCCGCCGACGATATTGACCCCACCTGGTCGCCCGATGGCACGCTGATCGCCTTTGCCTCCTCCCGTTCCGGCGCGCGCCAGCTTTACGTCATGGACGCCGACGGGACAAATATCCGCCAGCTTACACAACTGCCGGACATGGGCGGGCGCAGTACCTGGTCGCCGGACGGAACCCGGCTCGCCTTTTATGCCGGCCTGGCGGGCGGCCACAATATTTTCGCCATCAACCTGGACGGCACCGGCCTCACCCAGCTCACCTTCGGCGGCGACAACCTCGGCCCCAGCTGGTCGCCGGACGGAAACTGGATCGCCTTCACCTCCTTCCGGGATGGGAACAATGAAATCTACCTCATCCGCCCCGACGGGAGCGGGATCACCCGCCTGACTGATAATCCCATCTCCGATTGGCAGCCCCGCTGGGGCCCTGCCCTCCAGGGGCCGTGATCCCCGCCGGAATTCCTCCCCCCATGCTCCCCACTGACCCCGACAATACCCTGTCCGAACTGGCCCTCCTGATCCAGGAAGGCCGCCTCGATCAGCCGCCCGTGCTGGCCGCCCTCGTCCGGCGTTTTGCCCAATCGCTCCACCGGCTGGCGGGCGAATTGCTGGCAGGCCGCGCCGCATCCGATGAAATCTTGCGCGCGCTCGTGGAGCAGACCTTCCTCGACGCCCGCGCCCGGCAGGATGGCTTTGAACGCTTCGATACCGTGATCGGCTGGCTGTTCGCGTTACTGTATGCCCGCATCAAACCCCTCCAGCGCCAGCCCGCCGGATTGCAGGAATTTGGCAGCCCCTTGCTGGCCGCGCTATTTACCCTGCCCGACAAACTCCGCACGCCCATCTATTTGCGCTGCTCCCATCAACTCACCATCCCGGAGATCGCCGAAGTCCTCGGGCTGCGCGATGGCGATGTGCAGAACCGGCTGGCCGCCGCCCGGCGGCGTGCCGCCCCGGAAATTGGGAAGGCGCACAAAGAGCGGGAGATGCATGCCATCCTCGACGGGCTGTTGGAAACCGATGATGACTTTGACGAACACCTGCAAAATTGCGAAGACTGCCGCCGGGACTGGGGCGACTGGCAGGCGTCTGACCGGAGGCTGAAAACGGCGCTGCAACTGCCCGATGCTCCGGGGGCAGAACGTTCCCTCGGGGACGCGGAAATTGAAGGAATCGTCGCCCGCCTGGAAACCGGGGAAGTTTCCTTGATGGAACGGGAACCCCGGAGGGGCCTGCGAGAAATTGGGTGGGTCGGGGCGGCCATCATCGGGGTCTTGTCCCTGTTCTGGTGGCTGAACCCCATTTGGACTGCCACGCCCGCCTCCCCGGCGCAGCCTCAAACCCCATTGCCCACGCCCGCAACCCTGCCCGTCCCCTACCGCCTGCCCGATTACGCCCGCCTGATCGAAAATATCACGCAATCGCCGCCGCCGATCTGGGGCGCGCCCAGAAACCTGGCGGGGAGTTTTGTCCCGGCCACAGGCATCGCCTTCTCGCCGGACGGCCAGTTTGCCGCCTTTGGCACTCAGGACGCGGAAGAGGGTATGCGCCTCATCATCTGGGATTTCCAGACCAATCGCCAATCCATCCTGGACGTGGAGGACGCTTACATCACGGCCCTGGCGTTTAGCCGCACGGGCTGGCTGGCAAGCGGCGACGAAGAGGGCAAAGTGGTGGTCTGGGACGCCGAACTGGTCCAACGGAAATACACATTGGAGGAAATTCCGGGGCCAGTTTACGCGCTGGCGTTTTCCCCGGATGGCTACCAATTGGCGGTGGGCGGCAACCGCGGCATCTGGGTATGGGAATTAAGCGACGGAAAGCTGGTGCGCACGGACCATATCGACTGGGAGGTCGTCCGCGAAGTCGCTTTCTCGCCGGATGGGGATTATCTGGCCGGGGCAGACCGGGGCGGCAGTATCGCCCTTTGGGACACCGGCAAATTTGACCTGCAACTGCGCTATGCGACCAACCAGCGCTATATCACCCGGCTGGCTTTCTCCCCCCTCAGTGACCGGCTGGCCTCGGCCAGTTTTGATGGGCGTGTGGTCGTTGCCGGGCTGGATGAGGCGGCGGATGGCAGCCTCGCCGGGGCCATCCTGCACACGCTGGAGCACCCGGCCCCCTGGGTACGCGACGTGGCCTGGGTGCGCGGCATCGGCCCGGTGCAGGATTACCTGGTCACGCTGGCCTCCACCAATTCCCCGGACGAGCCGGGCGCGCTCTTTATCTGGGATACGGACACCGGCCTCCTGGCCAGCCTGCCATTGACTCTCCCGGATGCCGCCGGGATGATCCGGATTTCGATTCTCCCCGGAGGCGAATTGCTGACCGCCAGCCTCTATGGAAATATCCAAAGATGGGCGCCGGTCATGGCCGCCGCGCCGCCTGACCCCGCCAACTTTCTCCGCGCCCCGACAGATATCCTGATCCCCTCACCGGGCGGGATGGATTTTCCGGGAACCGGCGACCCTGGCGAACTCAGGTATTTCCTCCCGTGGGACATCGCCACGGCCCCGCTCGAACTCCCGATCAAATATGAGGAACTCATCCCGGAAATTTACACGTTCTCCGGGGGCCATTACGACGCGGATACGCAGATCGCCTCCCTGGCTTACCGCGCCAGCAGCACCACTTCCAACGAAGCGCTCGTGATCCTGCGCATCCGGGCGCGCACGGCGATGCCCCTGCGCGATGACTGGATTGGGGCGGGCGCAACCACGACCGCGTTCCAAATTGGCGGCTACCTCGGGGAAATGATACATGGCGGGTGGATGACCAGCCCGCTGGATGCGGTGGGCGGGCCGGCGGTGTACCGCTGGGTGGATGCAGGGCGGGTGCGGTTTCGCTGGTTCCAGGATGGTTTCCTTTTCGAGATTACCACCCTGGCCGAAGGCCCCAGCCCAATTTCGCAGTTTCATAACCTGATCCGCCCGATGGCAAATGCGATTGCCACAGTGGATCATCTCCCGATCCTGCTCAGCCACATCGTGGTCGAGGGCGAGACCTGCGCCGGGCTGGCCGGGCGGTATGGGACAACGGTGACACACATCGAGTTTGCCAATGACATGAAATCCTGCGAGCTGATCCTGGTCGGGCAGACCTTGCTGATCCCGATTTCCACCGAACGCCAACCGGCGGGCTTTGACGATCTGGATTGCAACGGCACCCCGGAACTCGTCAACTTCATCCCTGATGACTACCTGGGCGAGGGGCTGGGGCTGGGTATCACCATTGACGTACTGCCCGCCGGGCTGACGCCGGATACCGGAAGGTACACGACTGCCTGGAGCCTGACCGTGGCCGACCTGCCCGAAAGTTTCTTTGTGCCCCCGGTGATGTTCCAACCGCCGGGAACGTGCCGCCAGTTTGTGGCGGTGACCGCTTTCGGGCTAAGCGAGGCGGATGGCGGGATGAGGATTTATAGCTGGGACGGGGAACAGGTGGAGCTGGTGCTCAACACGGAAGGATTCCTGGTCGGCACCATCGGCGGGCTGGAGGAGCATCCGGAGACGTTTACGATCACCACCCAGCGGCTGACCTACAACGCCGATGCGGGTACTTGTTTCCGGACAACCCGCGTGTTCCAATGGGAGAATGACCGGTTTATCCTGGTGACGGAGTTTGTGGAGGAAGGGCTGGAATGTTTTGGAGGAGGTTTGCAGCCAGGGTAAGAGTCTGTTGTATAATGTCGGCGTGGGTGGATAATCAGCCCAGGGAGCAAATATGTTGACATCATCCAAGCCAAACCTGTTGATTTTACTGGCCGCCATTTTCTGGCTGGCCGCCTGTAATGCCGCACCGACCTCGCCAACGGCAACCGCCCCGCCAAGCCAAACGCCCCTGCCAAGCGAAACCGCGTCACCCGTCCCCACCTCCACGCCAACCGAGACGCCCACGCCTTCGGCAACACCTTCCCCAACCGAAACGCCGACTTTGACGGCAACGCCCACCCCGACGCCGGAGCCGCTGATCGCAACGATCCTGGCAGATACGGCCAATATCGTGAGCGGGCCGGGGATCAACTATGCGTTCCTGGCAACCTATACAACTGGGCTGAAACTGCAAGTAATCGGGCGCAGTGAGGATGGGTTGTGGCTGGTGGTGCGGCTGCCGGGCGGGACGGAAGGGTGGATACAGCAGGAAAAGGTAACATTTGAGCACGAGGTGGCCGAGTTGGCAGCATTTGTTGCGCCACCTGTGCCCCCGCCGACGGAGACACCCATCCCGGGACTTAGCATCTTTGTGAATCCAAGTTCGGGTTTCCCGACAACCGTTTTTAAAGTGACTATATCGAATTTTCCGCCAGAGGAGTATGCGACGATAGAAATTATTCATCAGGAAACCGGAACGACGGCTTTCCTGGGGTCCATGTACACAGGAAATTTCGGGACAAACTCAATAAATCTGCGCACGTTTGCCCAGCAGACTCCTCCTGGAACGTACGTGATTACGATCACGGCATCGGATGGTAGATCGGTACAAGCCAGCTTTATTGTGAAAGAGCGGGAGGAATGAGATGAAACGATACTTGTGCTTTGTTTGCCTGTTGGGATTGGCAATGACCGCCTGTACCAATACCCCTGCGCCGGTACTTACAACTGTCCCCACACAGCCTGCCACAAACGCTGAGGCCGCAACTTCAATACCCGCGCCCTCGTCAACGCCTTCACCGATTCCTTCGCCAACGGAGTCCCCCGCCCCAACGCTCACCCCAACACCCACACCCACGGAAACGCCGACGCCGGAACCCAGCCTGACGGTGGTGGTTTCCTCCCAATTCGCCGTTGTCCGGACAGGGCCGGGCAATGTTTATCCGCAAATCGCAGTGTTTAGCGAAGGGATTACTTTGGAAATTCTGGGGAGAAGTGAAGACCGCGAATGGGTAAATGTAAACCTGGAATTGGGCCAGGATGGCTGGATTTCGGTGGATTCAATAGACTTGGAATTTGGAATGAGTACGCTGGCCGTGGTCATTGCGCCGCCAACGCCGGAGCCGACGGCGACCAGCCAGATTTTTCCGGTAGCTTTAGTCTATCAGACAGCTGAAGGTAAAAAATATCTTGAAGTGTTGCATTTTCCGAGCAAAGATCAGGTTACCTTTACAATGGTTAGAATGTCAACTGGGGCGACTGTTTACACGCGTGTATTCACTGTAAGTGAAGATGGGTACTTCCGTGATTTTATATCCGCAGGTACAACTAAGGGCGAGCAATACAAGTGTTTTTTTACAAGTGAGGCAGGTATTTCAATTATCGTTTATCTCACAGTTAAATAGTGAGCCAAGGCCGGGTTTCTCTCGAAACCCGGCCTTTTTGTTTACACCTTTTCCACCTTCACGCCCTGCCAGAAGGCCACGTAATTTTCGATTTGCTTCGCCGCATGGCTGGGTTCAGGGTAATACCACGCCCCGCCGGGGTTGCGTTCGCCGCCCACGACGATGTCGTAATAGCTGGCGACGCCCTTCCATGGGCAGACGGTGTGGCGGGCGCTGTCTTGATAGAACTCCGGCTTGATGGCGGTGGGCGGGAAGTAGTGGTTGCCTTCCACAATGCGGGTTTCGTCGCTTTCGGCGATGACTTGTTGGTTCCAGGTGGCTTGCATTTTCATGGGGATTGCTCCGTGATGGGATTTCAGGAGATGAATGCGCCCGTTTGCGGGGCGAGCGTAATTTCGAGGGTGTCGCCCGTTTGCGTGACTGGCTGGCCGCCGAGGTGATCCTGTGGGAATACCGGGAAAATGGCGGGGACGCGGAGGGTTTGCGGGTCCCGGCCCAAATTGAAGGCGGAGAGGAACAAGGGGGAATCTGACCCCCAGTGAAAGGCGTAGGTGCCCTTGCGGGGGTCGAGATGAACGGTGCGGCGCGCGGCTCCCTCCGGGATCGGGTGCGCCCCCCGCAGGGACGCCAGCTTCCTGAAATATTCCACCAATTCGGAGTTTTGCGCCTCCCCCCAGAGCATGGGCTGGCGCGCTTCATCAAGACCGACGCCGTCGCGGGTGCTGTTTTCCTGGCTGACACCCGCCTCGGTACCATAATAGATGACCGGCTGGCCTTCGAGGCTGAAGAGGGCGAGCGCGGCCAGTTTGAGGCGAGCCTCGTCGCCGTCGGCGAGGAAGAGCAGGCGGTTCATGTCGTGATTGTCAAAGAAGGCCGGGCGGCTGAAACCGGCGGGGAAGAAGCGCTCGTGGCTGCCGAGGAAGGCGTCGAACTGCGCCAGGTCCCAGGAGCCGAGCGCAAAGGTGGCCCGCAGGGCGCGGGCCAAGGCAAAGTCCAGGTTGCCGTGCAGGCTGCCCTGATAGCCCAGTTGGACGGGCGGCGGCTCGACGACTTCGCCAAAAAGCCAGCAGTCCGGGTTGGCCCGCAGGCAGGCGCGGCGGAATTCGGCCCAGAAATCGTGCGGAGGGCCGTTGGCATGGTCGAGCCGGAAGCCATCCACACCCAGGCCGAGCCAGTAGGCGGCGGCGTCAATCAGGTGCTGGCGGACGGGGCCGCCGGGAGCCAGGTTGAGCTTGGGCATGGTGGGGACGCCAAAATAGGAGACGTAATCGTCCGGCCAGTCCTGCCAGAGATACCAATCGCGGTAGGGGCTGTCGGCGTGCTCCCTGGCGTGGAGGAAGGAAGAATGCTGGTTGCTCCAGTGGTTGGGGACAAAGTCGAGGAGGATGCGGACGCCGCGCGCATGGGCTGCGGCAACCAGTTCTTCAAGATCGGCATTAGTGCCGAGGCGCGGCTCAACGGCGAACAGGTCGGTGGCATCGTAACCGTGATGGGTCGGGCTGGCGAAAATCGGGGAAAGCCAGATGGCGTTCATCCCCAGGGAGGCGATGTAATCCAGTTTTTGGATGACGCCGCGCAGGGTGCCGCCGTAAAAATCACGGATGGATTGGGTCTCGTTCCAGGGGACGCCATCCCCGGGGTGAAACCGGTCGAGGAAGATGTGATAAACCAGGGCCGCGCGGGCCCAGCCGGGGGGCGCGGACCCATCAATGGAGATGGCGAATTGGGTGGCTGTTTCACGGGAGGCCGCCTGGTTATCGGCATAAATCCAGCGCGGGGGATCACCATACGTGACCGCCACGCGCCCTCCAACCTGGTAACGCAGCCAGGCCCCGGCCGCGAAGGCTGGAAGCGTGGCGCTCCAATATTGGACATAATCCCAGATCAGTTCATCCCACGCCACGCTGGTGCGCTCAAAGGAAAGCCGGGTGGGCGGGATATCGTCCGTCCAGTACCAGCAGCAAACTTCGGCAAACGGGAGCGGGCCGGAGGTGGTGGCTGTGATGACAAGCGGCTCGCCGGGCAATGGGGCCAGCGGGGCGCGCTGATGGCGGTGCTGGACGCCCTCCAGCCTGCGGCGGTGCGTGCGCGCTCGCACTTTACGCTTGAATTGGGGGCCGTAGATGACGTCTTTGGGCATGGGAGGCTTGGCTGGGTCAGGATTGATTTACGAGCACGATCGCGCTGCGGGCGGGGATTTCGAGGGAGAGTCCGCCTGCGGGGATGGTTATGGTTTCGCCGCCGCTGTCCGGCCAGACCCGGCGGAAGGCGAGGGAGGACAGGTTGCCAGTGGGGATGGTGATTTTGGCGGGCATGAGGCTGGCGTTGAAAGCGACAATGGCCTCCGACCCGCCCAATTGGCGAACGAATGCGACCTGCTCACCCGCGGCATACAGCCGGGCATAACGCCCGGTGCGCAGGACGGCATGGGTGTTGCGCAGGTTAATGGCCTTCCGATAGAAAGTGAGCAGGTCTTCGTCCCACAGGGCGCGGTGATCCCAGGGGAACGCGCCCCGGCTATGGGGGTCAGTCGCCCCGGTGAGGCCGATTTCGTCCCCGTAGTAGACGACGGGGGTGCCGGGCATCGTCATCTGGAAGAGGGCGGCCAGCCGCAGGGCGGACTTATCTTCACCCATCATCCAGAGGGCGCGCGGTGTGTCGTGGCTGTCAAGCATACTCATCTGCGCCAGGTTGATCTGCCAGTCGTAGAAGCCCAGGAATTCATCAATGCGATTGGCAAAAGTGGGGGCATCAATGGCTAGCAGGTATTTGAATTCATTATGGTCAAACACCCGAAAGGATTTTCCGCCGAAGAAGGGCATCGCAGCCTTGCCAAACGGGTAATTCATCACCGCATCAAACTGGTCGCCCTGGAGCCAGCGCCGGGCCGGATGCCAGATTTCGCCAACGATATAGGCCTCGGGGTTGGCGCCTTTGACAATGCGGCGGAACTCGCGCCAGAATTCATCATCGTCAATGTCAGCCGGGACATCCAGCCGCCAGCCATCAATGCCAAAATCAATCCAGTAACGGGCGACATCATACAGATATTGGCGGGCGCCAGGATTGTTGGTATTGAACTTGGGCAACGCGGCGTTCCCCCACCAGGCCGCGTAGTTAATAGGTTTATTTTCGCCCGGCTCCAGGTAGGGCCGCAGAGGCAGGCCGTGAACGTGGAACCAGTCCGCGTAAGGCGAGTTCAGCCCGTTTTCGAGGATATGATGGAAGGGCCAGAAGCCACGGCTGGCGTGGTTGAAAACGCCATCCAGCACGACGCGAACTCCACGGCGATGGCACTCATCCAGCATCTCCCGGAACGCGGCATTCCCGCCCAGCAGGGGGTCCACCTCCATATAGTCAAAGGCGTGATAGCGGTGGTTGGACGCAGACGAGAAGATGGGGTTGAGGTAGAGCGCAGTGACGCCAAGCTGCTGAATGTAATCCAGCCGGTCAGTGATCCCGTTGAGGTCGCCGCCCTGAAACCCTTGTTCATCGGGGGGCGTGCCCCAGGGTTTGAACGTTACCCCGGCGGGGTGCCGGGTGCGGGAGGAGCGGGAAAAACGGTCGGGAAAAATCTGATAAAAGACGGCATTGTGTACCCATTCGGGCGTGGTTATTTGGATGGTCATATAGGTTACGATGAAGGGAGTGAGTTAGGATTTTTGGGGGTTGGCAATGGCGAGGACGGCAAACACCACGATGATGAGCAGGATCAGGATGGCGGTCGCGTTCAGGCGGTCGGGGCTTTCCGGTGTATAGGTGAATGTATAAGAGTGGTTGGCGGCCAGTTGGTTATGGGCCTGTGTCGTGCCATCCGGCCAATGAATGACCAGGGCGAGGACCTGGTTGTCGCCCAGACCGAAGTAAAGTTCCAGGGCATTCCCGGCGCCCAGGCTGGAACCGGCATGGAGTTCCTGCATCTGCACACTCCCGTCCGTGGTCGTCAGGTAAACGCGTGCGCCGATGGCATCGCGGTTGATGGGGCCGCCGCCAAACAGCCGGACGGAAATGCTGTCGTTATCACTTTGGGTAGCCATATCGTTATGGTACAAGGTGTAGCCGCTCTCGAAATCGCCGAGCACGAGATCCACCCAGCCATCGCGATCATAGTCGGCATACGCCACGCCCATGGTGCGGCCTTCCTCGCCCAGCCCGGTCATGGTATCAAAACTGCCATCGCCGCGGTTATGGAACAACGCGTCCTCGGGTGTCCCATTTGGCATGACATCCGAGACGGCAAGGTATAAATCCTGGAGGCCATCATTATCATAGTCGAGGGGGACGGTGCCCCAGCCCTCGGTGCTGATGCCCACATCCACCCCCGCGAGGGTCGCCGTATCCAGGAAGGTGCCATCCCCCTGGTTTTGGAGGAGTACCATCGGCCCCATATTGGAGAAGTAGAAGTCAAAGTCGCCATCGTTATCGTAATCGGTGGTCGCCAGCCCCATCCCCATCAGGTGCGTATTTGCACCGGAGGCCTCGGATACATCGGTAAAGCACCAACCATCACAGCCCGCCCCATCGTTCCGCCAGAGGGCATTCCCGTCATCGCTGACGAATTCATCGTTGATCAGGTAGATGTCGGAGTCGCCGTCATTGTCATAGTCAACAAAGCTGGCGACAAAGCCGCCGCCGTCCACTTTGGTACTGAGCAGGCGGGTCACGTTGGTAAACGTACCGTCCCCGTTATTGTGATAAAAGCCATCGGTATCGCCGGTGGTCGGGCGTCCACAATCCGGGTTGCACGACCAGTTCGCGACGTACAAATCAAGGAAGCCGTCCTCATCGTAATCCCCCCAGGCCGCGGTCTTGCCATCGTAAGGGTCGCCCACGCCCGCCTGCGCGGTCACGTCCACAAACCCCGCGCCACCCTCGTTGTGGAAAAGCACATTCGGCTCGTTGCGGTTGAGGACGTACAGATCGGGGAAGCCATCGTTATCATAGTCGGCAAAGATGGCGCCTGCGCTGCGGGCTTCCGGGAGGCTGACCGTATCGGCAAACGGGGCCAACTCAAACGTCCCGTCCCCGTTGTTGCGGTAGAGTAGGTTGGGGCCGGCGGGATCGGTGAGGTAAAGGTCAAACCAGCCATCCTGATCATAATCACCCCAGGCCTGGCCGATCAGCCTTTCCGTACCCTGGCGGGATTCGCTGATCCCGGCGTAGGGGTTGACGGGCGAAAAAATTTTTGGGATAACGGCGCCCTCCGTGAAAGGCGTACCATTCGCGGGAGGGGAGATGACAGGCCAGGGGATCAGGATGACGGCAAGGCCCAGGATCACAAATGGGATCAGGATCAGAATGGAGCGGCGCATATTTGGATTCCTATTTCGATCAGCCCTTGACCGCACCCTGAGTTAACCCGCCAACGATGTAATCCTGTAAGAGCAGGTAGATGATCATGATCGGCAGCGCGCCGATCAGCGCCCCGGCAGAGAACGCGCCCCATTTCTGCGAGAACTGGCCGGAGGTGAAGATTTGCAGACCGACCATGAGGGTATATTGTTCACTGCTTTTGAGCAGGATGCGGGCGAGGACGAAATCGCCATAGGTGCCGATAAAGCTCAGGATGCCGACGACGATCAGGATGGGCCGTAATAAGGGGAGGATTAGCTTGGTGAAAATTTGCCAGTGCGTAGCGCCATCCACCATGGCGGATTCATCAATGTCGCGCGGGATGGTGTCGAGGTAGCCTTTCATCAGCCAGATGTTGATCCCCATGGAACCGCCCAGGTAGATGAGGATCAGCCCGGCATGGGTGTTCAGCCCCAGATCGGGCGCGATATCGCCCAACTGGGAGACCAGGAGGAAGATGGAGACCAATGCCAGGATGCCGGGAAACACATTGATCAGGAGGATGCCCTTCAGCATGGTCTGGCGGCCGCGGAAGCGGAAACGCGAGAAGGCAAAGGCCGCCAGCGTGGTGATGGAGATGGACAGGATGGTGGAGATGGAGGAAATCTTGATTGAGTTTTTGATCCACGTACAGAAAAAGATGACGGAGTCAAAGCCACTGGGGGCTGTGCTGGTGACCGGAATCTTCTCCGCCAGTGCGCTGCACCCGAAAGTGGGGTCACCGGAGAGCAGGACTTTGTAATTGTCCCAGCCAAAATTCTCAGGGATCAGGGAGCGGGCGGAGAGCGAGTTGGCCGGGTTGAACGAGGCGGAGATGATCCGCAGCATCGGGAAGATGGCAAAATACATGAGCGCCAGGGCGATCAGCAGGCGCAAAGCAATGCTTGCCTGGCGCTTGACTTTCACCGAGGTACGGAATTGCTGGAACGTGGTCATTTCAGACATTTTCGCCGACCTCCTCCCACATATTGGTAAAGCGGAACTGGAACAGGGTAAGCGACCCGACGATCATAAAGATGACAATCGTGATTGCCGAGGCCAGGCCGTAATTCACGCCGCGGCCACCGGCAAAGGCGAGACTGTAGACAAAGCTGATCAGGATATCGGTATGGCCCGCCGGGATCGAGGCCCCGGCAATCGGCGGCCCGCCCCCGATGAACAGGAAGATCAGGTTGAAGTTATTGAAGTTGAAGGTGAATGAAGCCAGGAGGAGCGGGCCAACGGCAACGAGGAGCAGGGGGAGTGTGATATGCCGAAAGCGCTGCCACGGGCTGGCCCCATCTACTTCGGCGGCCTGGTATATGTCGGTTGGGATGGATTGGAGCGCGCCGCTGCAAATCAGCATGAAGTAGGGATAGCCGAGCCACAGGTTGACGATCAGGATGGCCGCCTTGGCCCACCACGGGTTGGTAAACCATTCGGGGGCGGCGCAGTTTATTCCAAAGGATCTGATCAAGGGCGCACAAATAGTTTCATTCAGGAAGAGGTTGATGACACCCAGTTCCGGGTTCATCATCCCGCGCCAGATCAGGATGGTAATCAGTGCAGGTACGGTATAAGGGATGAGCAGGAATGACCGGATCAATTTCTTGAATGGAAAATCAGGGTCATTAAACATGATGGCGATCGCCAGCCCCAGCGAAAAGGTCAGCAACACGGTCAAAATGGCAAAGGCGAAGTTCCAGGTGGTGATCTGCAACAGGGGGCCGCGGATGGCCGGGCTGGTGAAGAAGTTGGTGAAATTGCGTGCGCCCACCCGCGCCACAAAACCGGGGATGATTTTCCCGCCGGTCTGGGAGGTAAAGGTGCCGTCAATATTACGAAAAATGGTGCCGTCTTCCTGGCTGATCATGGCATCCTGCGCGGCATCGTACAGGTACAGGGGTTCAAATTGGGCCGCTTCGGAGGTGGAGCGGATCTGGATCGTGCTGTCCTCCGCCCCAAACAGGATGTCGGGCAATGTCTGATCCGTCGAGGCCCGGATCGCATTCAGGCGCTCATAGCCCTCGATGGCCGTCGGGACACCCTTGGCATCCAGTTCGCCAATCCCGCCCTCGCCGGGCGTTGGCTGGGACAGCGGCTCCCCGACTTTGGCAAGGAATGCCTCGCCGCTGGTGGAATCGATCAGCCAGAGGACATATTCCCCGGCATCATTTTCAAAGGCCGTCCAGGAGAAGGCTTTCCCCGTTTCCGGCAGGTAGGTAACTTTCAGGATTTGCCCGATTGCCACTTCCTTGGTCACCAAGTGCCCATCGCCATAATTGGTAAAGGCCACCCAAACGGTAAAAACTATCGGGTAAATAGTGAACAGGATCATCAAGGAGATGCCGATCATCATCCAGCGGATCGGGTACATCTTCCTGAACAGGAGGACGGCGTTTACAAAGAGGGTGACAACGAGGAAGGCGGTCGCAAACGGGTAATACCCCAGCGAACGCAGGCTGTTTAGAAACCAGAATGCAAAGATATCAAAGAGAACGATCACCCCCAATCGAAAGAGCATGGCGGGTAGTACGGCCGCCGCGGATGGGCCGGGTTTTTGGGGTACCTGGATTGAGATTGACGACATGGGCCGATCTCCTATCAGTGGTTGCCTGCTGATAATTTGGCGGGCAGACCTTCTTGAACTGCTGCGCTGATTTAATTGAAGTGTGGTTTCAGGGATTTTCGCTCCGCTCAAAATGACAAAAATGCTGTTCCCCTTGTTTGTCATACTGAGTGAAACGAGGTACCCCTGCTGGCAAGTCGGATAAAAAAATGAGGGTCGGAGAAATCCCCGACCCTCATTTTGGTTCAAAAACTATTCGGTGGTAACGGTGACGAGCTTGGTAGTCGGATCGTACACGAAGGTGACGGTGCTGTCCGCAGCCAGGCTCAGGGTGTAGTTCGGGCCGTCCTGGAGACCATCGGAGCCGTAATTAATGGCCCAAGTGCCATCCAGGGCAACCTTGAACTCGTAGTCGCCAGCGGGGAGGGTGAAGGTGGCACTGTAGGTGCCATCATCATTC
>Ga0247727_10003353_pt1 | contig 35450 bp, 29 predicted proteins | sample WisWelCaveWW1625_FD_202498 | JGI IMG/M metagenome (GOLD analysis project Ga0247727, IMG submission 202498) | Biofilm microbial communities from Wishing Well Cave, Virginia, United States - WW16-25 | ecosystem: Environmental > Aquatic > Deep subsurface > Groundwater > Cave microbial mat | place...
CGCGAGCGTGATGCGACTTGTCGAACGCGGGGAGCTGCGCCTCGAGGACCCGGTCGGCTTGCACCTTTCGGAATTCGCCGCCGCCGGGAAGGGATCCATCACGGTTCGCCATCTCCTCACGCACTGCGGCGGCCTTCCCGCGGACAACGACCTCGAGGACTACTCCAAGGGGTCGGAGGCGGCCTGGCAGAAGATCTGCGCGATCGAGCCGCTCTCGCCGCCCGGCGAGGTTTTTCTCTACAGCGACGTCGGCTTCATCGTGCTCGGCAAGCTGGTCGAGCTTCGTTCCGGACGAAGTCTCGATGCGTTTGCAACAGAGGAGCTGTTCGCGCCGCTCAGGATGGACGAGACGACGTTTCATCCTGGCGAAGAGCTGCGAGCGCGCGCGGCGCCGACGGAGCGGCGCGAAGGTCACTGGATGCGCGGGGAGGTCCACGACCCTCGGGCGCATCTCCTGAGCGGAGTCGCGGGGCACGCGGGCTTGTTCTCGACGGCGAAGGATCTCTCCCGATTCGCACGCATGCTTCTTTGCGCGGGCAGGCTGGAGGGAGCTTGCGTCCTGAGCCCGCGCACCATCGAGCTCATGACCGCACCGCACGAAGTCGGCGGCGAGGTGCGCGGCCTGGGCTGGGACATCCACAGTCGCTATTCCAAGAATCGCGGAGAGCTGTTCAGCGAGCGGGCCTTCGGACACGGCGGGTTCACGGGGACGTCGTTCTGGGTCGACCCCGGCCTCGATCTATTCGTCATCTTTCTCAGCAATCGGGTTCACCCGGACGGCAAAGGCAACGTCAATCTGCTCGCGGGAAGGATCGGGTCGATCGCGGCTGCTGCCTGCTCCAAGAAGCGAGCCGCAGAGGGAATCGAAGCCGGCGGCTCCGGTGAGGACGCTTCGCCGGGCGGGCGCGATCGTGCCCGGGATTCCGGAAGGGCCCGCGAGTGGGTCCCGGTGCTCACAGGAATCGACGTCCTCGTGCGCGATGGTTTCACACGCCTCCAAGGTCGCAGGGTCGGCCTGATCACCAACCCGACCGGAATCAGCCGAGACGGGAGGCGCACGATCGACCTGTTGAAGAATGCACCCGGCGTCGAGCTTCTGGTGCTGTTCAGCCCCGAGCACGGTGCAGAAGGAATCGCGGACGACGCCGTGCAGGACTCGCTCGACACAGCGACCGGGTTGCCGATTCACAGTCTCTACGGCGAGCACAACAAACCCACCGCGCAGATGCTCTCGGGGCTCGATACGCTTGCATTCGACGTCCAGGACGTCGGCACGCGGTTCTATACCTACGTCTCGACGATGGGGCTGTGCCTCGAGGCGGCGGCCGAGCACGGCCTGCGCCTTGTCGTTCTCGACCGCCCCAACCCGATCAACGGGGTCGACGTGGCGGGGCCGCTCGTCGACCCGGGGCGCGAGTGCTTCGTCGCCTTCCATTCCCTGCCGGTGCGCCACGGCATGACCTTGGGCGAGCTTGCGCGGATGTTCCAGGTGGAGCGCAATCTCGCGGTCGACCTCGAGATCGTCGCGATGGAAGGCTGGCGACGCGACATGTTCTTCGACGAGACCGGGCTCCTCTGGGTCAACCCCTCACCGAACATGAGAAGCCTCGATGCCGCGCTCCTCTATCCGGGGATCGGGCTTCTCGAGATGACGAATCTGTCGGTGGGGAGGGGCACCGAGGCGCCCTTCGAGATCGTCGGTGCACCCTGGCTCGACGCCGCGGTGCTCTGCGCGCGTCTCCTGGAAAACTATTGGCTCCCGATCGGCGTCACGCCCGTCCGATTCACTCCGACGGCGAGCGTGTTCACCGGAGAGCTCTGTCAGGGACTGCGCCTCGACGTCCTCGACCGCGAAGGGTTCGATCCCCTGGAGCTGTTCTGGGACCTCGCGCAATCGCTCATCGTCTTGCACGGCGATCGATGGCAGATGCAGGAGATCGACCGGCTGCTACTCAACTCTGCAGCTCTCGAGCAGCTCATTGCCGGGGTCTGCTACGACGAGGCCTCGCAAACCTGGGACGACGACCTGGGCCTCTTTTGCGCCCGCCGCGAGCCGTTCCTGCGGTACTGACTCGCAAGCAGATCTCGGACTAGAACACCGCCTCGATGCGCAGGAGGGCGACCCAGGCGTCGTCGACGGTCTCGTCGCCGCCGGGATTCTGGACGAATTGCAGGTCGGGCTTGAGGCTGAGCCAGGGGAGGAGCTGGAGGCGATAGAACAGCTCGAGAGTGGTCTCGTGGGCGTCGGTGAAACCCGCGTCCGAGCTGAAGTCGACGCGGGTGAGACCCAGCCCGAGCACGTCCGAGTCGCGCTCCGCAAAGGGGCCGGTCCAGGCAAGACCGGTGCTTAGGTGAGACTCGACCTCGCTCACCTCGTCATCCGCGAGGCGAACCTGCGCGAATCCGGCGACGCCCTGCACGTCGTCGGCGGCGTCCGGATTCTCTCGCCACAGGGTCTGATCGAACGAGAAATACAGCCCGGTGGTTCCGTTGCGGGTGCCGCCGTCGAACTCGTCGAAGGTGCCGGTGTGATGCCAGGAGCCGACCGCGAACCGTCCATCGAGTCCGCCCTCGTTGCACCAGGTCTTGATGACTTCGCCGATCAGGAACAGGTCGGAAGGCTCGCCGAGGAAAGTGGAAGGGCCGCGCTTGCCGGTGGAGATCCCTTCCTGCAGAGCGCCGTCGTAGACGCCGCCGCCGATCTCCCAGCCTTCGCATGGCCGCACGAAGGCGTTGACGCTGGTCGCGGGGTCGGGGTAGATCGGGAAGCTCAGGAAGGTCGGCGAGTAGCTGAACCCGCTGTTCAAGTACTCCCAGCCGTTCAATACGTAGCCGAACTCGTTGCCGGCGTCGACCTTGCCGAGCTTGAGGCGCAGCTTTCCATCCCACAGCGTCTGCTCGTAGTACAGTTCTGCGATCTGTGCGACGTGGTGCGACTCGATGTTGGAAGTTCCCTGGTAGTCGCCGATGTCGCGGAGCAGGCTGCCCCCGCTGATCGCGTAGGCATCCATCACCACTGCGCCGCCCGACAGACCCGCGATCGTTTCGAGATCGGCAGTGACCGCGACGTCGAACCAGCTGATCGCCGCGGACTCCTCGTCCACGCCGCCGCTCAGGACCCGCCCCAGGTCGACGATCCAGCTGACGTCGATCGCAAACCCTCTCTCCTCGATCAAGGTGCGCGCCGTGCACAACTCGCCGCACAGCCGATCCTGATTCCACCATTCGCCCGCGACTTCATCTTCGTCGCTGGCAGGCAACTCGACGGGCTCCTTTGGCCCTTCCTGGGCGATCAGTCCCGGAAAGCTCGCACCGAGGAACAATGTCGATGCCAATGACAGGGCACGGCTCGAGATGCCGACTTCTCTCTTTCGTCGGGAATGACCCATCGATCGCGGAATCGTCCCGCGCATGATTCCTCGCTTGCCCGCTGGCCTGGTCCCGGGAGCCGACTCTCCTTCCCTCCGGCCTCCCCGGATGTAGGGCGTTGTCGTGCAAGCGGGTGAAGCGCTTGATCGGGCCTCCGGACAAAACCGGCATTCGAGAAATGGCTTCGCGACCGGCTCGCGGCCGGCTTTACGCAAGGGGCAGGCGGGCTATTGATGGGGGCGTTTCCTTCGATTCCTCACCCCTGCCGGAGCGAAAGATGTTCAGTGGAGCCGTGCTCGCCGCCGCGCTGCTCGTGCCGACGCATGCGCCAAAGGTCGTTGATTCCAATCTCGTCGTCCACTCCAAGGGCGACAGTCGGATCGTGGACGTCCAGAGCGACGGCAAGGAGTTTTCGGGCCGGTTGCTCGCGAGGTGGCCGCTCACCCGAGCGCGCGTCACGGTCACGCTGGAACGGGACGGCAGCTCGAAAGAGATGAGGGCGACGGCCCTTCCTGGGACGATCCGGCACAAGCGCGAGCGCTGGCTGGCGTTTCGCGCGCCGCTGCCCGTCTCCAAGGGCTAGGGCTCGGCCGAAGGCGAGCCCGGCCGGCGTAGCGGCCAGAGGTGCAGCGAAGCGGCACCTCTGGAAAAAAACCGACCGGCCGTGGGCTTCAGCCGCCTGTCAGCTCGCCCGTTTGGGAGGCCGCTTTTCCACGGCCGCGATGGTGGCGCGCAGGAGGGCGTTGATGCGTTTGGGATCGCGAAAGACCTGGGCGACATCCGAGTCGAGCACAACAACCACCGCGTCCCGAGGAACGCGGTGCGCGAACCGGTTCGGGCGCGACTTGCTGTAGTCGAAGCGATACTGCCTGGCGAGCCCGCCTTGTTTCGGGCGTGCCCGTCTAGAACCCGCTACCCGTTTCGAAGTCTTCTCGCTCATGACGTGTGACCAACGATGATCTCGCGGTGCTCGGCCTCCGAATGGCCAGGGTCGTCATGAATCCGTGCAAACGGATCGCTGAAAACTGTGGCGGCCTCCTCGAAGAAGACCCCGTGCTTGCGGCGGTTCTCTTTGGCCTTCTCGGCGTCCCAGATGAAGCGAATGCTCATCGAGTGCGAGCATACGGTCCAGCGGCCGCTGCTCAACCCAACGTCATTCCGGCAGCGCCTCGCCCTTGGGCTCCGGCAGGTAGGAGCACAGGATCGTTCCCGCGAGGTACACGAAGCCTGCGACGAAGGTCGCCGCGAACGCCACCTTGTGCGGAGCGATGTCCCCCGGGATGAACGCCTTGGTTACGAGGGTGCTCGTCACCCAGGCGAACGAAGTCCCGAGCATGCGCCCGCCGATATTGGCCGCGAAGCTCTCTCCCGTGCCGCGCGCTTGATCACCGCTTGGCTCTCTCCAGGAGCAGATGCTGATCGCCGGAGTCCCCTACCAGGATGCCGCCCGCACCTGGGAGGGAGATCTCGAGACCTTCCGCGACCGCCGCGAGCCGTTCTTGCTGTACTGACGATGCAGTTCGCGGTCTCAGTTCCGGTCCGGGGTGCCGTTGCACAAGCCCTCTCCCATGTTTACTTGTTTCCAGTCGCGTACGTGGGTGGCGGATGTGAGACGCCGCCGGTTGGCTCTGGCAAAGGCTTTGAGCGCGGGCTATCTTGCTTCCAGCATCGGTGTCCTCTTCCGCAGGAGTTCGAGTTGCTGTGGAAGGCCACTCATCTGCCTGCTTCAACGACTCGCAGCAAGTTGAAGGAGGAATCAGCATGAGAAAACTCCTACTGTTCCGCAGCGCGCTTGTCGTTCTCGGACTTGCAGGATTCGAAAGTGCGTTCGCTCAACCTCAGCAGGCCCCTCCCCGGCTCGTTCGTGAAGAAGAGCTCCTCTGCAAGGAGCTGACCGAGGCCTTCAGCATCGGGGACATCGGAAGCTTCGTGTCGGGTTTGGCGAGTGACCAACGCGACGGGGCTGACGAATACATTCTGGTGCGAGATCACGACATCGATACGGTGCTGAATGATCTCGACATTCGCGACGGCTACACGGGCGGGCTTCTCTGGAGCGTGTTGGTCCCGACTGCCTACACCGGGTGGGACATTCACCTGGGCCTCGACATCGCCGGGGGAAAGAACCTCGTCGGCGACCATTACCCTGACTTCGCAGTCGGCGCGTTGGGTTACCCGTACGGCACCGTGGCCGATGGCCACGTGCTCGTCTACGACGGTCACACCCCTTCCTCGGCTCCAGTCATCATCGCGAAGGGGTACGTGAACGAAGGTGGAAAGGACAGCTCGCGGTTTGGATGTTCGGTGGACTTTGCCGGGGATCTTCAACTCTCGTTCGATCGCCCCAGAGACGGTTACTCGGAACTCTTGGTGGGGGACCTTGGCTACTTTGCTCCGGGTTTCAGCGCCGTTACCGGCCCAGGCGCCGTTCATCTGCTGGATCTGCATCACTGGGCTCCCACAGAGCAGCATTTCATCGTCTCCACGTACCCGCGTCCCTACGACGTAACCAGTGGTACTTACCACGTGTTCTCGTGGGATCTATGTTCTCTCGGGGACCCGTACTACGTCGACACTTCGCCTTCTGCCATTGACCGCCTTGCCCATGACATTTTCTGGCCCGAGTTCGTCGTCAGCGACCCTTGGTGGCACAGGGACGGCGACGACAATTTCCTCGACGGAATGTGGTGCGCGATGACCCTGCACCCCGCCAGGCAGCTGCAACCAGTAGTTCGCCTGACGACTCCTGATCCTGACAAAACGTGGCTAAGGGTCGGAACCTCGATCTTCCGAAACCAACGGCTGGCGCTCCTGCTGAGCCCGATGGCTGATCCCAACAAGACGTCGACGTCCTCCTACAGAACGTACGGGTTCCTGTACAACGAGGGAGGGGCAACTGATACGGTCGATGAGGGCATCGCACTGAATTACCCGGACTATGCAAACGGCGTCTTGGCCAACCAGGGCTTCGTCGACTACCGAAAAAACTTCGTGCTTGCCGCCTATCACTCCAACGAGGCCTGCGCCAGTTACGAGGTGAGACACAGTTGCCAGCAGGCGTCGGGAGTCGGCGACGTCAACCAGGACGGCTACGACGACTTCGCCGTCGCGGAGCTGGATCTTGGATTCCTGCAACACGTGATCAGCGTGTACTCCGGCAAGAACCCTCCGTCCCTGCTTCTCAGCGTCGACAACTGGCACGGTTACAGCCTTCATGGAATTTGCGAAGAGATCACAGTTGCGTTCCCGTGTTTTTCGGTCGGAGACAACCAGTTCACGACGACGATCAATCGACTTGGCGACGTGAACCTCGACGGACTGAACGACTTCGGCGTCATCACCGGTGCCGACGTTGACGGAGTTGGGCTGGATTCCGAGGTGAGCCTGCTCCTGATCTACGGCCCTGACACGGGTCCCGTGTCCCAGGTCCCTCCGGGACAGCCGAGGATGATCGCGAACAGATTCGTCGGAGTCGACGAGAACACGGCGGGACAGTATGCCGCTGTTCGGATCGTGGTCCGAGTGGAACGGAATGGCGCGGCGGGATCGATCGTCGACCTGTACGAGTCCGATACCCTGCTGCCGCCCGCCCAGTGGATTCCGATGTGTGGCGGCTTCCGGAAGGTTGCGGATCCTACGCCGGATCGGCGCACGTTCAACGCCGACGGCGTCGTGACCTACATCTACTACCGGGACGCTGCAAATCCACAGATCGACGTCGGCAAGAAGCTCTACTTCCAGGCGGTCGTGAACCCGGGCGGGACCTGCAAGATCACGCCTGTTCAGACCCTCGAGTTCGTCGACTCGTCGGACCCTTACGTTTTTCTGCCGCACCTGACGATGGGGAACTGACATGAGATGCACGATTTGCGAAAGAAAGGCACTCACCACCGGTGTGGCGGTCTGGGCAGTCCTTGGACTTGCCTCCTCCGCCCAGGAGGTCATCGTCGGACCACGCGCAGGTGGGAACGGAGGCGCGGGCAGTCCGGGAAAGGAAGATTCCGAGCTGCAGCAGCCCTGGCAGTATGAGATCCCTGAAACCACGTTGATCGCCCACGGCCGCGACTTTCGCGGCGCCTGGGTGGCTGCCGGCGACATCAACGGCGACGGGTTCGACGACCTCGTGGTGAGCGCCGCCGGCGAAGACCATGCACCCGCGGGTTACGACGAGGGCGGAATCTACGTGTACGACGGGTTCGCCAAGGAGCTGATGGCGCATCTGACCTGGAACAACTCAGTCCCAAGGGAAACTCTCGAGGTCGGAACCGCGGTCACCACGGGAGATTTCAACGGAGACGGTTTCGCAGATGTTGCCTGTGAGTTCATTCGAGAGAAGCGCCCTCCGTATGGCTGGGGAACGTTCGTCTGGTACGGACCCGACCTGCAGGTGGCACGCGAGCTCGTCCCGGAGGCCGGGGGTACTCCAAAGGCGTTCGACCTCAACCAGGACGGCTTCGATGATCTCCTGTTTTACACCAACTATTACAAGGGGCTGGGCGTGTTCCTCGGACCGCAGCTCGAGTACTCCTACTCGGTCGAGCTCCAGGACCCACAGGGAATGGTAGGTCCTGATTTCGACGTCGCCGACTTCGACGCCGACGGCGCCTTCGACCTCGTGATTCCAGTGCCGCTCAGAGACGAAGGAGGCGCGAAAGCGGTCGGGGGCGTGTGGATTCTGTGGGGACCCGATTACTCGAACCAGAAGTTCCTCAGGGACACGACTCCGAGGGGCGGCGGAGGATTCGGCCATCAGGTTGCGGTCGGGGACATCAACCTGGACGGTTTCCCGGATCTGTTCGCCAGCCCGCGCTACACATCCTGTGACTGGGCATACGTGTGTGGCGAAGTCCACCTGTTCTACGGACCCAGACTCAAAGATCGGTTCATCATCAGCGATCCACATTTGGAGGTGCCGCCAAACATCGGATCTGCACTCGCCGTAGCGGACATTCACGGAGACGGTGCACTGGATCTCATCACCTGGGCGGGAATCAAAGACCCGAGCGAACCAAGCCTGGGAGCTTGTGCCGTGCTTCGTGGACCCGATCTAAAAGGGTGGGAATTCATCTTTCCCAAGGGCGATGGTTGGTCAGATGGAACGGTGTTCAGCGTCTCACCCGCTGATGTCAACCGCGACCAACGGTCTGATCTGCTCTTCGGCCAACCCCAGTGGAGGGATATCCAAGGTCGCGGCGTCCTGTGGGACTTCGCCTCCCGCGACGAATGGTTCGAGCTCGCGTGGGATCACCCCCCTGGTAATGGCTTGCATCTGAGCGTAGACACGTCAAGGATCGACGAGGGAGAGATCGAGCTCGTGATCGACTCACCCGAGTCGTGGACCCACGGCATTCTGATCGGTTCCAACACAACCAAGGCGGTTTCGCTCTCCGAAAACGGATTCGACGGGTCCGACCCAACAACGGAGCCTGCCGTGTTTCCGGATCTCAACGACCTGTCGTTGTTCCTCCCCTTCGTCACGAAGAAGAGCGGCACGGGCAGCCAGGCGAGGATCCCGGTGCGGTTCGACCACATCCCTGGCGCGTCGAGCTACGCCACTGCGGTCTACTTCCAGGCGTTCGTCTTGAGCGACCCGATTCTTCACAGCAGGGCGGTGGCGGTCCCGATCCCATAACTGGCAGTTTCCAGCTCTTCGTCCTGGGTTCAGTCGGCGCGCCGGGTGCTGTCCCGGTGCGCCACTGTCTTTCTCAGAACAACGGCGTCGATGCGCTGCATTGCGACCCGGGCGTCATCGAGGGTCTCGTCGCCGTCGGGATTCTCGACGAATTGCAGGTCGGGCTTTCGAGCGTAGCGGCCGGCCGCGACCCCACCTTGAGAACCTCAGTCAGGTCAAGTTTCAAGAACGGCACCGGTTCGTTCTTGGACTCCGATTCCGTAGGCCCCCGATCTGCTTCCCGATGGGAGAGGCTCGGGGCGGCTGTCTTTACTCGGGCAGCGCCTCGCCCTTGGGCTCGGGGAGGTAGGAGCACAGGATCGTTCCCGCGAGGTACACGAAGCCTGCGACGAAGGTCGCCGCGAACGCCACCTTGTGCGGAGCGATGTCCCCCGGAATGAAAGCCTTGGTTACGAGGGTGCTCGTCACCCAGGCGAACGAGGTCCCGAGCATGCGCCCGCCGATATTGGCCGCGAAGCTCTCGCCCGTGCCGCGAAGGTGCAGCGGGTACATGCGAGGGAGGTAGTTCCCCCAGAAGCTGAACTGCGCGACAGTGACCAGGCCCGCGAGGAATATCCCGACCGTGAACAGGTCGAGGCTGCGGGTCGCGGCATACCCGAACACCAGCGGAAACAGCAGCAGGCCGGGAATCTGGAAGATTCGCAACAGCTTGCGCCGGCTGACGACGTGAAGAGCGAGGGCCGCGAGCAGGAGGCGACCGGTGAGCCCGCCGACCTCCTGCACCTTGCTGATGCGCGCGACCTCGCGCTCCTGGATCTTCTTCTGCTCGGGGACCGGTTTGCCCTCGAGCTTCTGCTGCAACTGGCGCAGACCGGGAATGATCTGCGGCATCTGCTGGATCGCGCCGAACGCGGCGCCGTAGCTCATCCCGAACATCAGCGTCGTGATGATCGTGGTGCGCCGGAGGGCCGGAGAGAACAGTTCCACGATGCTGGGACGGCGCAGCACGCCCTCCTCACGCTTTTTCTTCCACACCGGGGACTCCGGCAGGAACGGCCGGATGACGATCAGCGGGATGGCCGGGATCAAGCCGGACATCAGGGTGTAGCGCCACGCCGCATGCGGGTCCTTGAGAGCGCCGCCGAGGAACGAAGTCACCGCTTCCGGCAGGTGGATCGCCGGGAGTCCGGCGGCGTGCTTGACGGCGATGCCGTAGGCGGAGGCGACCAGCAGTCCGCCGATCGAGGAGAACGCCTGGGTGTAGCCGAGGACCTTCTCGCGCTGCTTTGCATCCTGGAACAGCTCCGCGAGCCAGGCGACCGCCGCGACGAACTCCACGCACACACCGATGAACGTCGTACAGCGCAGGACGAGGAGCATCTCGATCGAGGTGGAGAACCCGGCGAGGAACGCGGAGATCGCGTACAGGAGGATGCTGCCGGTGAGGACGCGCCGCCTTCCGAGCCGGTCGGTGAGATAGCCGCCCAGGAGCCCGAAGATCCCGCCCGCGAACGCCGGCCAGTAGAACAGCCGTCCGAACCACATCTGGAACTCAGGAGTGCCGGGCGCCGCTCCCACCAGCTCCATCAACGCCGGCCGCACGATCAGGGGCAGCATCAAGAGCTCGTAGATGTCGAAGGCGAATCCGATCGAGGCGATGACGCAGATCAACCACTGGGTGCTGCTCAGCCTGCCCGGTCCTTGGGATGAGTCCATGCTCGTCCTCGGTCCTCCTTGAATGCACTTCCAATGGGACAGTGCGCGGCAATCGTCACATTCTGGCATACGGAGCGCCGATCACTCGGTTGGCTGTTCGCCGTGCGAGTCCTGCATCCTGCACCCTTCTCTGCAGGTCAGGCTTGATCCGTCGAGGAGTGGCACTGAAACTGCGCTGCCTCGTGAAGGCCAGCGGTCCACGCAGTGATCGGCGCCGCCTGCCCCTGAAAGGTGCGTTGAATGAACTTGTCGCCCGGCGGCAAACCAGAGTCCGGCTTTCGTGGTCAATGGACGGTCCTGGTCGCCGCGCTGCTCGGCTGGCTGTTCGATGGGTTCGAGATGGGGCTGTTCCCGGTCGTTGCACGCCCGGCCCTGAAGAGCATGCTGCCGGGAATCGCCGAGCAGGACGTGGGTCGCTGGATGGGGATCATCACGGCGATGTTCCTGATCGGCGCGGCCATCGGGGGTCTGGTGTTCGGGTGGCTGGGAGACCGCTTCGGGCGGGTACGAGCGATGTCCCTCAGCATCCTCGCCTACTCCTTGTTCACCGGAGTCGTCTACTTCGCGCAAAGTCCAGCGCAGGTCGGCGGCTGCCGCTTTCTCGCCGGCCTGGGGATGGGCGGAGAATGGTCCCTTGGCGTCGCGCTGGTGATGGAATGCTGGCCCGACCGCTGGCGGCCGCTGCTCGCAGGGGTGATCGGCGCGGCCGCCAACATCGGATTCCTGCTGGTCGGATTCACGGCCAAGGCGTTTCCGGTCACTGAGGAGTCGTGGCGCTGGATGTTTCTCGTCGGGACGCTGCCGGCGCTCCTGGTGTTCTTCATCCGTCTGTTCGTCCCGGAATCGAAGCGCTGGAAGAGCTCGGTCGAAGAACGTGCGGCGCGGCCCATCCGGGAACTCTTCGAGGGGGGCCTCAAGAAGAACACCCTGCTCGCCATCGCCTTGAGCTCGATCGCGTTGATCGGAACCTGGGGCGCTGTCGAATGGCTGCCGCTATGGGCCGACCAGATGACCGGGGGAACCAATCCGGGCGCCAAGGCGACGACGATCATGACGCGCTCGTTCGGCTCGATCTTCGGCTGCATCCTGGGGCCGCTCGTCGGCGCGCTGCTGGGCCGGCGTCCGGCGTTCAGTCTTCTGTGCCTTGCGGCGTTCTGCCTGTGCTCGATCCTGTTTCGCACGATCGAGAACTACGACAGGACCTTTCTCGTCATGGTCTTCTTCGTCGGCGCTGCGAGCACCTCGTTCTACGGGTGGTTCTCGCTGTACCTGCCGGAGCTGTTCCCGACGCGGGTGCGTGCCACTGGACAAGGAGTCTCGTACAACACCGGCCGGGTGTTCGCAGCGGCGGGGGCGCTGACCGCCGGCCAGCTCATCCAGTACTTCGAGGGCAGCTACGCCCGTCAGGGCGCCACGATCAGCACGATCTATCTGCTGGGCATCCTCATCATCTGGTTCGCGCCTGAGACACGGGGCAAACCGCTGCCGAAGTAAGAAGTAGGAAGTAGGAAGTAAGAAGTAGGAATCTTCGGCGGACTTCTCCTCCTTCATACTGCATCCTTCTTCCTTCATACTTCGTTGGCCATGAATACCGTCGCGACGGGACTTGAGGAGTGCCTGCGGTCGCTGCCTGAGGTCCTGTGCGGGGCACGCGTGGGACTTCTGTCAAACCAGGCGGCGATCGATCGACGTTTTCTCACTGCGCGGGAGCTGCTCGCCAAGGCTCTGGGTCCTAGGCTGGTGGCCTTGTTTGCGCCCCAGCACGGATTCTTCAGCGAGCAGCAGGACAACATGGTCGAGACCGCGCACGCGATCGACCCGGAGCTCAAGGTCCCGGTCCACAGCTTGTACAGCGACACGCGCCAGCCGACTCGGCAGATGCTCGAGGGCGTCGAGGTCCTGGTCGTCGATCTCCAGGACGTCGGCTGCCGGGTGTACACTTTCCTCTCTACCCTGTCGTACTGCCTTGAGTCCTGCTCGGAGCTCGGGATCCCCGTCGTCGTGCTCGACCGACCCAATCCTCTGGGGGGAGTGCGAATCGAAGGGCATCTGCTCGACTCTCGTTTCGCGAGCTTCGTCGGACGGGCGAGCATTCCGATGCGTCACGACCTCACGATCGGGGAGATGGCGATCTTTCTCAACGAGGAGATCGGGGCACGGGCTGATCTCACCGTGGTGCCGATGCGCGGCTGGTCGCGCAGTATGCTGTTCAATGAGACCGGCCTTCCGTGGACGGCGCCGTCGCCCAATCTGCCGCGGCTCGAAGGCGTTCTCGTCTATCCCGGTCAGGTGATGCTCGAGGGCACGACGCTCTCGGAAGGTCGCGGCACGACGATGCCGTTCGAGATCTGCGGAGCGCCGTTCATCGACCCGTACCGCTTGAGGATCGAGATCGAGCCCTACGAGCTCAAGGGCGTCGTGCTCCGGCCCGTTCGATTCGAGCCGACGTCGAACAAGTGGCAGGGTCGATCGTGCGGCGGCCTGTGCCTGCACCTCACCTCACCCGAGACCTTCGAGCCGTACCGCACCACCCTCGCGCTGCTGGTCGCGTGCAAACGACTGTGGCCGCGCGAGCTTCAGTGGAAAGAGCCGCCCTACGAGTACGAGATGGTCCGTCCGCCGATCGACATGATCACCGGCGGCAGCGACGTGCGCAGCCTCGTCGACGGGGCACCCGAGATGAACCTCGGAGACTTGAGGACTGAGGTCGATCGGCTGTGTTTCGTCGACGCTAATCTCTGGCGCACGCGGACGACCCACGCTCGGCGATATCAGTAGCAGTGTCCAGCCGTCCGTTCCGCGAAAGCGGGACCACGCCGGCGGACGACGATCTGGATTCCAGCCTTCGCGGGGATGACGGGGTGTAGGTGCTGGGGACGTCGACGGCCTGGATTCCCGCTTTCGCGGGAATGACGACCGTCCCTCAACGAAGCGCGGGCAGCGGCACTCCGCGGAAGTGGAACGGCAACTCGAGCTTCTCCTCGTGCTCGCCGCGGTCCTTGAAGACGTGGAGGATGCGAGCCCGGCCGACGTCGTCGTAGTCGGGCTCGGGGTAGGGGCTGGAGCGGAACGGCCGGTTCAGCTCGAACTCGTGGATCAGCACCCGCAGTCCGGGAAGACCCACGAAGTGCCGCTCCTCGGCGCGCTGGTTTTCTCCGAAGATGTCGTAGATCTCGAAAATCTGCTGGATGACTCTCTGGAGCTTGCGGTGGCGCACGCCGTCCTCGACGAAGATCAGGTCGAGCTCGAGGGAATTCATCACCCGCAGGAAGTGGTGGCGGGCAGGCTGGGAGAACAGCGCGAAGTAGGGCGGACCGATGATGTCCTGGAGGACGCCGTGGTGTCGGAAATCCGCGCTCTCCTCGCCGACGTCCCGCGACAGGCCCAGGATGAACCAGTGCTGCAACCCGATCCAGAAGCCGTTGCCCCTGGTGAACTTGCGCTGGGCCGCGAAGCGCAGCAGCTTTTCGAGGCCCCGGGCGATCTGCCTGCGGACCTGCAGCACGAAGCGTCGCTCGAGGCGCTGCGCCACCTTGATCGTGGCGATCTCCTCGACGGACACCTCGAGCGGCCAGCGAATCTCCGCGAATGGATCGCGCTCGAGGGGCTTCTCTCGAAGTCGGATGGGCACCGCGCACGCATCCTTCTCCTTCGGCGCACAGCGCAGCGACCAGCCGATCCGCGCCGCGGTCTTGACGGCGCCGGCGAGCAGGGATTCCTCCGGACGATCGGTGACGAACAACGACTTCAGGGGTGCTCGCTGAGGGTTGAACCGGTGCGCGAGGCGGATGACCCTCATGATCTGCAGGAAGATGGCGATGGAGCTGCCCAGCGCCGACCAGGAGAACACGAAGCCAAGCGTGCTCGTGATCGGCAGGTGCTTCTGCTGTCCAAAAGTCTCCGGGTCGAGCGGGTTGCCCTGCGAGCACAGATGGAGAAGAACGACGAACAGAAGGAACAGGGCGACCTGCGCCGCGATGAAGCCGCAGAAGCTGGTCGAATAGACCTTGCCGCCGTGGTCCTTGGACCGCCACAGGAGACGGAGGTCCGGATGGATCGGGAACAGGAGCGCGATGACGGAGAGGCCCGCGAACATCACGAAGATCGGCATCGGCAGCCAGCGAGGCAGAGTCGCGCCGCCGATCAACATCGTTCCGAAGAACAGGAGAAGGGCGGCGTTCTCTCGCTGGCTCTGGCGCGTGTTCGTCTGGAATCGACGCTGCATGAAGAAGTCATGCAGCATCGCGATCGGCGCGAACACGGTCAGCAGGGTTCCGGCGATCAGGGCGGCCCAGACCAGCGAGAGGAGGATGAGGTAGGCGGTGTAGAACCTTGAAGTGAGCCATTGGCGCGCCCCGTCCGGCGACCCGCCGCACAGGACGCCGACCGACACGGGAAGGAGCAGGCACAGGACGATGCCGAAAGCGAGCGCGATCGGGGAGGGGATCCGCACGGGCAGGGCAGGCTCGCCACGGAAGTCGATCCCGAGCTCGATTGCGAGCATCCTGAGCCACGACCTCGCACGATCGGCGCGGGCGAGCAGGGACCCGAACCATTTCAAGGGCTGGCGGCGGTGCCAGATGATCGTGAACGAGAGCAGCGCGGTGAACAGAAGAACGCAAAGGCCGTCGCGGAGATCGTCCTCGGAGTTCCGCCCAAGGAGCTCTAAAAAGGCGATCGCTGCGCACCAGGCGCCAATGACTGATACTTCCCGCACCAGTCCGCGCGGTTGTCGGATCCAGGAAGTGGGTAGTAGTCGCATGCGGATCACGAACCAGGGAAGAAGCACAAGCTGCCTGATCGAAGCAATTCCGTCAATGAGTGTCTCCTAGCACGGATCGTTCGTGAATGATCCGGGCTAGTGCTCGTCCGAAGGGCGAGCCCGGCCGTGGAGCGACCGTAGGTGCCGCGAAGCGGCACCTCTAGAAAGAAAACCTGGCCCGGGTCATGCAGGAACAATGTGTTCATCCCTGAACACTCTGTGGACGCGTCGGAGCCTCGACAATCAATCACAAGCAGCCTTGAGGCAACGAGTTGCAACTGACTTTCCATCAAGTTCATGAACCGTCGGGCGAGCCGGGCCTCGGGTGCGTGTCGATTCACGCTCTCCGTCGCACGGAAGGACGATCGAGGCCGGATCGAAGACGGACGGATCGATCACCAGCGAACCCTGCCCAAGGTCTCGCAGGCCAGGGCCGGAATCGATCTTGCGCCTTTTCCACAGCTAACCCCCAACCGATGGTGCGCATGAAAACCCACAAGGATCGATCAAGGCAGGGTGATCAGACCGTGCTTTGTTTTCATGATTGCTGCTTTTTGCACAGATTGCATCGGGATCGGATGTTTCACTCGTCGCCAAACCTGCCCATCGAATACGCCTATGCTGGCCGTTCACAATCCGAGGGTGGCTCATCCGGGTCACAGGTGGAGTGAGCAGTGGATCAAGACAAAGGCAGGATCTCGTTTCACGGGGCGGCCGGGACCGTGACCGGTTCTCGCACGCTGGTCGAAGGATCCGGAACCCAGGTTCTGGTCGACGCCGGACTGTTCCAGGGGCTCAAGGAGCTGCGCCTGCGCAACTGGGACTTGTCGTCGTTCGACGTCCGAGGGCTGGAAGCGATCATCCTCACGCACGCCCACATCGATCATTCAGGGTTCCTGCCCCGTCTGGTGCGAGAGGGATTCCGAGGGCCGGTGTATGCGACCGAGGCGACGGCGGAGCTCGCGGACATTCTGCTTCGTGATTCGGCACATCTGCAGGAGGAAGAAGCCGAGTACGCCAACCAGAAGGGTTATTCCAGACACAAGCCTGCCCTTCCTCTGTACGCGCTCGCCGACGTCGAGGCCACGATGCGTCGGTTCGAGGTGGTGGAGTTTCACCGATGGCACTCGATCGGGCGCTCCGCCCGGTTTCGATTCGCGATGGCAGGGCATATCGTCGGATCGGGCACGGTTGAGATCGAGATCGGCCCTGCCAGAGAGCCGCGGCGAATCCTGTTTTCGGGGGATCTGGGCCGATACGACGCGCCGCTCGTCACGGACCCGGAGCCGCCGCCCCCCTGTGACGTGCTGGTGATCGAGTCCACCTACGGCGATCGACGTCATCCGCGGGAGTCGATGGAGGTTGAGCTCCAGGGACTCGTGCAGGAGGTGGTGAAGACCGAAGGCATCCTTCTCGTTCCCTGCTTCGCGGTCGGGCGCGCCCAGCAGCTCATCTACGTCCTGCGCCAGCTGATGGCGAAAGGGCTCGCGCCCGAGGTCGCCATCCACGTCGACAGCCCGATGGCGGTGAAGGCGACGACGATCTACCGGCGCTACGCGGAGGAGCCGGGTCTGGAGAAGGTCGGGATGAAGCCCTGTGGGTCGCCGCCGATCTACGGCCGCGGAGTTCACATGCATTGCTCGCGAGAGGAGTCGATTCGTCTCAACTCGCTCGATGGCCCGCGCATCATTCTTGCCGGAAGCGGCATGCTGACCGGCGGTCGCGTACTTCATCATCTGCGGCGCCTGGCCCAAGACGCGAGGAACATCGTGGCGCTGGCGGGCTTTCAGGCGGCGGGAACGCGCGGCCGGCGCCTGCGCGACGGCGAGAAGGTGGTGCGAGTGCACGGCCGCGACATTCCGGTGCTCGCGCGCATCGTCGAGCTCAGCGGATTCTCCGCGCACGCCGACTGTGACGAGCTTCTGCGCTGGGTAGAGCATCTCCCGGCGCCGTCACGGACTTTCGTCACCCACGGAGAACAGCAGGCCGCGGCCGCCCTCGCGGAGCGGCTGACCAGGGAACGCAACCACCATTGCACCATCCCCCGGCACCTCGAGTCATTCGAGCTGTAAGGACCCGTGAAAAAACAAGTGCGTTGCTTCGGGTGATCAGTGGCTGACGGGCTCGGTTTTCTCGGGGTCGATGCCGAGCTCGACGATCGCCTCCGAAAGCTTCGTCCGGGGCAGCCTTCCCTGCTCGACGAGCAGGCGCAGTGCCGCGAGCACGACGTGCTCACCGTCGATCTCGAAAAAGCGACGCAGCGTGCGCCGGTCGTCGCTGCGGCCGTAGCCGTCGGTGCCGAGCGCATGCAACGGCTGGCTGACCCACGGCGCGATGCCGTGCGGCAGGGCCTTCATGTAGTCGCTGACCGCGACGACCGGATGGGGATGGTTGTCGAGCAGGCGCCGCACGTAAGGAATCCGCGCAGGGGCCTCGGGATGCAGCAGATTCCAGCGCTCGCAGGAGAGCGCGTCGCGGCGCAGCTCGCCGTAGCTCGTGGCGCTGAAGACATTGGCGGCCACGCCGAACTTCTCGGCAAGCAGGCGCTGGGCGCGGAGAGCCTCGTTCAGGATCGCACCGCTTCCCAGCAGATTGACGTGCAGCTCCGATTCCATCGCAGCCTGGCTCACCATATAGAGGCCGCGCAGGATTCCCTCTTCGCAGCCGTCCGGCATCGGCGGCATCGGATAGGTCTCGTTGCCGAGCGTGATGTAGTAGAACACGTCATCCTGATTCTCGACCATCCGCCGCAGACCGTCGCGGATGATGGTCGCCAGCTCGTACGCGAAGGCCGGGTCGTAGGAGAGGCAGTTGGGGACCGTCGAAGCGAGGACGTGACTGTGCCCGTCCTGATGCTGCAGGCCTTCGCCGTTGAGCGTCGTCCGGCCGGAAGTCGCGCCCAGGAGAAAGCCGCGGCAACGAAGGTCGCCGGAGGCCCAGATCAGGTCGCCGATCCGCTGGAATCCGAACATCGAATAGAAGATGAAAAACGGAATCATCGGCACGCCATGGTTTGAGTACGACGTGCCCGCGGCGAGGTACGAAGCCATCGAGCCCGCCTCGGTGATCCCCTCCTCGAGAATCTGGCCGTTCTGCGCCTCGCGGTAGTAAAGGAGCAGCTTCTTGTCCACCGGCTCGTAGACCTGGCCCTGATGCGAGTAGATGCCGAACGTGCGGAACAGGGACTCCATCCCGAAGGTGCGTGCTTCGTCGGGGACGATCGGTACGACGTTGCGGCCGATCCTCGGGTCCTTGAGGAGCTTGGACAGGATCTGCACGAAGGCCATCGTGGTCGAGTAGGCCTGCTCCGAGCTGCCCGAAACCAGGTCCTTGAAGGTGGTGAGCGGGGGTACCGGCAACGCGGGCGCCGCGAAGATCCGACGGGGGAGGAAACCGCCGCGAGCCTCCCGGCGCTCTCTCAAGTACCGCATCTCCGGGCTGTCCTCGGGCGGCCGGTAGAACGGCGCATCCGCGAGGTTCCTGTCCGCGATCGGGATGTCGAAACGATTGCGGAACTCCTTCAGCTCCTTGTCGTTGAGCTTCTTCTGCTGATGGGTGATGTTCTTGCCTTCGCCGGCCTCACCCATTCCGTAACCCTTGACGGTCTTCGCCAGGATGACCGTGGGTCCTTTGTCGTGCTCGACGGCGGACTGGTAGGCGGCATGGACCTTTTCGGGGTCGTGACCGCCGCGGCCCAGTCTTCGGATCTGGTCGTCGCTCAGGTGCTGGACCATGTCCCTCAGCTTTTCGTGCCGGCCGAAGAAGTGCTCGCGGGTGTATGCGCCGTCCTCGACGCTGTACTTCTGGTAGTCGCCGTCGACCGCCTCGCCCATTCTCTGCACGAGAAGACCCTCGTCGTCCCTGGCGAGCAAGGGGTCCCAGTCCGAGCCCCAGATCACCTTGATGACGTTCCAGCCGGCGCCGCGGAACGCGGCCTCGAGCTCCTGGATGATCTTGCCGTTGCCGCGCACCGGTCCGTCGAGGCGCTGCAGATTGCAGTTGACCACGAAGATGAGATTGCTCAGGTTCTCGCGCGATGCGAGCGTGATCGCGCCCAGGCTCTCGGGCTCGTCCATCTCGCCGTCGCCGAGGAACACCCAGATCTTCTGCCTCGAGGTGTCGAGGATCTCGCGGTCGTGGAGGTAGCGATTGAAGCGCGCCTGGTAGATCGCCTGGAGCGCGGTCAGACCCATCGACACGGTTGGAAACTGCCAGAACTCCGGCATCAACCATGGATGCGGGTAGGAGGAGAGACCGCCGCCCGGTATGACCTCGCGGCGGAAGTTCTGGAGATGGGTCTCGTTCAGCCGGCCTTCGAGGAAGGCGCGCGCGTAGATGCCCGGGGAGGCGTGTCCCTGGAAGTACACGAGGTCGCCGGGATGCGAATCGTTGCGCGCATGGAAGAAGTGGTTGAAACCCACTTCCATCAATGTCGCGGCCGACGCGTACGTGGAGATGTGTCCGCCGATGCCGGCGCTCCTGCGATTGGCGCGCACCACCATCGCCATCGCGTTCCAGCGGATGTAGCTCTTGATCTTTCGTTCCAGGGCGCGGTCGCCCGGATACTTCGGCTGGAACTCGACCGGGATGGTGTTGATGTAGGGTGTGCTGAGAGGGAGGGAGAGGCCGCAGCCTCTCTGCGCGCCGGACTCGATAAGACGGGCCAGCAGGTATTCGGCCCGGTGCTTTCCGTGCTGCTCGAGGACGGCGTGGAGGGACTCACGCCACTCCATCGTTTCGATCGGATCGGAGTCCCCATCGGGATTGGGAAGCTTCGGGTCGGAGTCCCCGTTCTGTTGATGGTCATCGTCGATGGGTGTGTCATTCATGGGCGGATAATCTAGCAGCCGCGCGGTGCGGTGGAAAGGGAGCGGAGGAGGGCCGCGTGGTGTTGCGAGAACGAGCTCGAGACCCACGGAGACAGCGCCATGCGCCTCTTGATTCTGTGCGCTCTTCTGCAGGCGATCGCCCAGGACGGACCGAAGGAGGCTGCAGACAAGAATCCGGTCGAGACACCCGCTTCGACGCATCTCGACGTTCGCATTCATCCGCTCGTCGAGCTGAACGCATGGGTGCGTTCTCTGGCAGCCGGCGGCTCCGAGACCGCCGATCTCGAAGGACTCGCCGCTGCGATCGCCGCCGCGAAAGCCCTTCAGGTGAAACTTCAAAGCCCGTTGATGTTCGGTCTGGTTGAACCGTTGCTCGAGGACTGCGAGGATGCCGGCGAGCTCGAGAGGAAGCTCGGCGATCTGCCGGAGGAGTCACCGTCCCTCCCAAGAAACCTCAGGATCCGCGACGAGGCGATCGCCCTTGCGGGGGCCCTGGCCGACGTCGAGGAATCGTTCAACGAGGATCTCTGGCCCGAGCGGAAGAAGGCCCTCGAGGAGAGGATCCATGAATACCGCGATCAGCTTGCGCCCCGGGAACGGGAGTGTTTCAAGACGCTGACGTCGGACCTCGGGATGAAGGATCCGGGAGTTCGGATCCCTCTGTATCTCGTGACGACCTACCCATTTCCGGGCGCGATCACATTTCGGCGCGAGGGCGGAGGTGGTATCTGCTTCGTGGCGACCGGCCCTCATCCTGGGTCGCAGCTCTTCGAGACGATGCTCCACGAAAGCCTGCACGCGCTCGACGTGTCGACGCAGGGTCAGGACCACGCGTTCCAGCGACTGCGAAGATTGCTGGAGGACAAGGGGTTGAGCCCGAGGGACCGAAGGTACCGGGACGTGCCGCATCATCTGATGTTCGTCGAGGCTGCAGAGGTCGTCCGTCGCCGTGTCTGCGCCGATCACGTCCACTACGGCGATCTCACCGACTACTACCAGAAGACCTCTCCGGACTCGCGCATCGTGCGCGAGCACTGGCTGAAGTTCCTCGACGGCGAGCTCGAGCGCGAGGACGCTCTGTCCGGGATGATCCTGCAGATCCTGACGCCGCAGGCGACCGACCCCGGCAAATAGGACCCCGCCCTCGCGGACTCTCCTGAGCATGCTGGCGGCTGCTGCGAGCGCGGACCAAAGCGGCGCTGTCGCGCCGCACTCCAAAGGCTGCGTTGCGTGAGCGATGGATCCGTGCGTAGCTCGCAGTTTTGGAGTGCGGTGCGAAGCACCGCTTTGGTTCGCGATTGCACCACGCGAACACCGGCCCTTTGAGCCTCCTGACCGCTGCTTCGTGGGCGAACCAAAGCGGCGCTGCCGCGCCGCACGCGAACGCCTGCCCCATTGAGCATCCCGCCCGCTCCTTCGTGCGCGGACCAAAGCGGCGCTGTCGCGCCGCACTCCAAAAGCTGCGAGGCGAGAGCGGTGGAGCGGTGCTTGGCTCGCGGTTTTGGAGTGCGGTGCGAAGCACCGCTTTCCTTGGGCGAGGATGCGGTCCTCATCCTGCTCTGCGGGGCGCTTCGCGCCTTAGAAGAACACGGTCCAGCCGGCGACGATCAGCAAGTTGTTGATTCCGCGATTGTCTCCTCCCAGGTTGGAGTTGGAGATGTGGTGCAGGCGCGCGCTGACCGTGAGGGCCGAGCTCCTGGTGAAGAAACGATGGAAGCCTCCGCCGATCTGCGGGGAGAAGTTCATTCGATCGGTCTGCCGGTGGAGGTCCATGTCGAGATAGCCGTAGCCGACGCCGCCCTCGATGAACGGAACCCATCTTCCGTGGTCCAGAAAGTGGTAGCGCAGCAAGACGTCGACGCCGGCGTAGTAGCCGTAGGGCTCGGCGAAGTTCTTGATGAAAGCGCCCTCGGCGAACAGCTCGAAGTTGCCGTGGTACCAACGCTCGGGATCGCCGATCGGAGAAGTGAGCTGCACCCCCATGACCGGCGCGATCTTGAGAAGACGGACATCCTCGATTTCCGTGTCCTGGCCCGGACCCAGCGGAATTCCGAACCCGAAGCCAAGATGAATTCCGTAGTTCCAGCGGCCGGCCTGGAAATTGGATTGTGCCGCGCTCGAGAGCTCGCTCGCACTCTGCTCCTTTGCGAACCTGCTCTCACTGGCAGGCGCCTCCTCTGTCACCAGGCCCGGTTTTCCGGGAATCCCTGACACAGCGAACTTGTCTGCACAAACACCGAGCCAGAGCTGCGAGCACGGGAAAGCCGGAACAGGCGATTCCGAGGGTCGAGAGTCGTCGATGAAGGTGGACAAAGTTCTCGCCGTCCGCGACAGGTCGAACGCGGAAAGCGTTCTGGCAGGGGTACTGAACAAGAACGCGAAGCCTGTTTCTTCCTCGAACGCGCAGCCGATCAGTAAAGTCATCAACGCAAGAGACGCGCCCGACATCCTTTCCCCCCCCGTCCCGAACACGAGCGGTCGCTCGTTCTCAACCTGATTCCGAAAGAACTGCAGCGAGGATCGCAAACCATCGCGCCGCTCATCATGCGCTTTCCACTCTCCGCGCCGCAGCCGCCCCCTCATGCTCGAGCGTCGCGCCCACGCTGGAGATCGTCGAAACGCAGTATGGCACAAGCATCGTCAGCAGCATCTTCCACCCGCGTCCCGCTCCGACCTCTCCCTGGAGGATTGCATCCCAGTGATTGATAGCGATCAGAAGGACTCCGACGATCAGCGCCATGCGCAGGGCGCGGATCGCGACGGTCCTCGACAGAGCGATCTTCAGCCAGCGGCTCATTCGGTCTTCTCCACCGGCGGTCCCTGCGTCCTGCGCTTTCCCTTCTTCTCCTTCGAGAGCTCGTCACCAAGAGCTCTTGCCAGCGCCTGGTACTGCGAGAACTCGTTGTAGATCTGCGCCGAGATCCTGAGGCACCTGCGCGGCGGCCCGGGGAAGCTCATGACCGGAACCTCGATGCAGTGTTGCTCGAACAGGGCGACCTGCAGAGGCTCGAGGAACAACGGCGCCGCCGGCTTGGGTGTGAGCGGAGAGTCCGGAAGCAGGACCGTGGCGAGGCTCCCGATCATGGAATCGGGACAGGCAGGGGCGATGCCCAGCGCCTCGCAAAGATGCGTGCGGGCGCGCAGCGCCAGCATCCGGTTGCGCTCGCGCAGCTCGTGCCATCCGCCGAGCAGGAGCTGGGCCATGAAGTCGATCGCGGCCGGGACGGTGAGCCACGCGCTCGGGTCGACCGTCCCCTGCCAGTCGAACTCGACCTGAAAACGCGAGCGATCCGAGCGTTGTTTGAAGGCCGTGGCACCGTGGCTGATCGCGAGCGGCCGGATGCCCTCCTGGCGGTCGGCCCGCACGTAGAGGAGCGCCGCACCCTTGGGGGTGCACACCCACTTGTGGCAGTTGCCGGTGTAGTAGGCCGCGCCGATCTCTTTGAGATCGAGGGGCAGCATTCCCGGAGCGTGGGCGCCGTCGACCAGAGTGTCGATGCCTCGCGCCGTCATCTCCTGCACGATGCGCTCGATCGGCAGGACGAGCGCCGTCGGGCTGGTCACGTGGTCGACCAGGAGCAGTCGGGTGCGCGTCGTGACCTTGCCCAGGATGGCGGAAACCACCTCATCCTCGTGCTTCAGCGGAAAGGGGATCTCCGCGATCACGACTCGCGCGCCACAGCGCTCGGCGACGAAATCGAGGGCATTGCGGCTCGCGCGGTACTCGTGATCGGTCGTCAGCAGCTCCTCGCCGGGCTCGAACGACAGCGAGCGCAGCACGCTGTTCACCCCGCTGGTCGCGTTGTGGACGAACACCAGGTCCTGGGCCGGCGCGCCGACGAATTGCGCGAGCCGTGCACGCGCCTGGTCGAGGTGCTGCTCGATCTCGCGATGGAGGAAGCGGACCGGCTCCTGCTCGATGCGCTCCTGCCAGGAGCGTTGCGATTCCAGCACGGCACGCGGACAGGCTCCGAAGGAGCCGTGGTTGAGAAACGTGATCGCCGGATCGAGCAGCCAGTGCTGGGAGAAGTCGCCGCCTCTCTTCATCGGCCGTAGACGTGCACCCACTGCTGGCGCCAGACGCCGAGAACGCTCAGCTCCTCGAAGTCGGCGTAGTACAGCTCGGTCATCCCGTGCTTGCGGGCGATATCGCCGATGCCGTTGCTGTCCCAGTTGATCTCGACGTAGTAGCGGATCGACTTGACGTCGTTCTCCGCCTTCTCGGGCTTCTGGGTCTGTACCGCCGTGCTCGTAAAGTTGACGTCCAGAGGCTGTGTGATGTGGGTGTAGATCAGTCCGTTCACGCAGCCGCACAGCGGCAGCAGAAGGACGAGCAGTTGCTTTCGGGTCCTCGGAGGCATCCTTGATTCAGTCTCCGTAGACGACCGTCGTCTGGCGGTAGTACACGAATCCGAGGATGCTGAAGATCTTGAGGTCCGCCTGGCGGAGAGTGCTGATGCCTCCGTCCCTGGCGGCCGCCTGGGTTCCGGCGTCGCCCCATGCGAACAGGCCGAGCACCGACTGGAATTCGGCCGAGCCGACCTTGTTCCCCATCTGCGTGTTGTCGAGGTCCGAGTCCAGCGGGACCGTGATGTTGGAGTACAGGCAGCCGGGGAGCAGCAGGCAGGCCAGCAGCAGGACGAGCGCAGAAGCGCGTTTCATTTCCTTCTCCAGGGGCGGACACTTCGGCCAGTCGAACACGCGGGTACTGTACAGAATCATGCGGCGGCTATCCAAGCCGGTACGCGAGCCACAGAGAAAACGCGACGCACAGGAACACCACGACCCAGAGCGCGAGCAGGCTGCGCCGCAATCCTTCCTGGCCGCGTGCGGTGCCCTCGTGCGATCGGGTCAGTCGGAGCAAGAGCTCTTCCAGGCGGTGCGCGAAGCTCCTGGCTTCGGTTCCGATGCGCGCCTCGAGGTCGTTGAGACGTGCCGAGGATGACCGGCCCAGGCGTTCGACTTCCGCAACCCTCAGGCGCTCCTGGTCGAATTCGAGGCGAACGCGGTTCTCCGCCTCTTGCCTGGACTCTTCCAGCTTGTGGATCGACACGAGCGCCTGCTCGCATTGGTTCCATGTGTTGTCCACCCGGGCTTCCTGGGCTCGCAGGCGTTCGTCGACTTCTTTTCTCCAGTGGTCGACGAACTCCTGCAGGCTGGCGAGGGCGCCGCGTGCCTGGTCCACCTGCAGCTCCAGGGCGCGCGCCAGGCTGCCGAGGCGCTGGTCGTACTGACGATAGATCTGATCGAGGCTCTCCGATTGCGAAGTGCCTTTGTCGCGCAGCCGACTTTCCAGGTGCTTCAGCCGGTCTTTGGCATCTTTGATGCCGACCACCGTGATGCTGAGATCGTCAGTCAGGCCTCGGAGACGCCGGACCTCGGTCTGGAAATCATCGTCCGCTCCCGGGGGGCCGCGGTGAATCATTCGATCGTCCCTCGGTCTCGAGGGGGACTTCGTCGAGACCCTTGCTCTCCCCGGTCAGCCGCGCACATTGAAGACGGTCACCGTCGCGATCGCAATGATTCCTCATGATTGACGCTGCAGCCGGAGGATTCGATCAGGTCCACCACCAGGACCCGGGATCGAACCCTGGTTCGAGCAATCCGCGGGCGAGGAGCACGGCGCCGGCGACCGGTTGGCGGACAATCGTCCTCGTCCGAGGCGCAAGGCCGCGGCTCGAGAGCTCCTGCTCGAGCGTCGGGGCGAGCATCGGGGAGCGGATCAGGACTCCCCCGGCAAGTCCGAGCGCGGTGTCGGTGAGACGCAAAGACAGTTTGCGCGCGACCGCGACCACGCCGTCGGCCAGTCGAGCCGCCGCGGTCCGAAGGATCTGCATCGCGACGGCGTCGCCGCGCTGCGCCGCGAGGTCGACGAGGTCGGCATGCGTGGCGATCGCGGCGGGGTCGAAGCCGGTCCGGTGGAGCGCTTCGATCAGACCTGCGACGTCGGCGGCACTGAAACGCTCCAGGAACAGGCCGGAGAGCGACGTCTCGGGTCCGGTGCCGTCGTGTGCGCTCAGTACGGCGACGATCGCACGGCGCGAGAGGTCAAATCCGCTGCCTGGATCGGAGTACAGCGCTCCGAAGCCGCCAGCGCGCGCGACCTGTCCCCTCCGGTTGCGGCCGAAGACGATCGAGCCGGTGCCGGAGATCACCGCGATTCCCGCGCCGTCGTCATCGACGCAGGCAAGCACGGGCGCGGCGTCATGGACCACGAACACCGCTCGGGCGAGCTCGCCGAGGGCGCGTCCTTCCAGCTCCCGCCGGAGGTCGAGGCGGGCGCTTCCTGCCACCGCCAGACACGCGGCCTCGACTCGGCACGCTGACATGCCGGCGACTCGAAACGCCTGATCGGCCGCGTTCGCAATCGCGGACAGCGACCCGGCGGCGCCCAGTGTGGTCAGGTTGGAGGATCCGGCGAGGCCTCTGCCGACGGGCAGGAGGTGCTCGGGCGTCGACTTTCCTGCTCCTTCGGGAGCGAGCCGCGGGGCGAGCCACGCCTCGGTCTTGCTGCCGCCGCCGTCGATGCCGAGGACCCATTCTGACATTTGCGTCCTTGTTCAGCTCTCGGCTCTGAGCATGCGTGCCTGTTCCGGTGTGAGCCCACGAGTGGCGCACAGCACCGCGATGCGCGCATCGCCGTCACAGCGCTGGAGGATGTCGCGCGCCGCGGCCGGGTCCAGTCCGCTCAACCTCGTGACGATCCGCACCGCGCGGTCCTCGAGCTTGCTGCACGCAGGGTCGAGGTCGATCATCAGATTGCCGGCGACGCGTCCCAGGCGGATCATCGTCGCGGTGGTCAGCATGTTGAGGACCATCTTGGTCGCGGTGCCGGCCTTGAGCCGGGTCGAGCCGGTGATGACCTCGGGCCCGACGATCGGCGTGATGGCGATGTCGACGGTTTTCGAAACGGGCGAGTCCTGGTTGCAACTGATGCCGAGGGTGAGGGCACGAAGCGCTCGCGCGTGCTCGATGGCGCCGAGGACGAACGGCGTGCGACCGCTCGCGGAGATGCCGGCGACGACGTCGTTCTGATCGAGGCCGTGACGCATCAGGTCCGGCAGGGCGCCTTGGATTTTGTCTTCGGCCCCTTCGATCGAGCGCCGCAGCGCCTCCGGTCCGCCGGCGATGATGCCGACGACCCATTCGGGCGGCGTGCCGAAGGTCGGCGGGCATTCGGAGGCGTCGAGAGCTCCCAGTCGACCGGAAGTCCCGGCGCCGACGTAGAACAGCCGGCCGCCGGCCTTCATCCGCGAGGCGATCGCGTCGATCGCCCGCGCCACCTGCGGGAGCTCGCGATGAACGGCAGCGGCGACGAGGGAGTCCTCGTCGTTCATGAGCTGCACGATCTCGAGCGTCGACAACGCGTCGATGTTTTTCGAGCGGGGATTGTCGTCCTCGCTCATCGAGAGCGGGTTCATGACGAGATTCTAGTCCAGGGATCGTTGATCGCAGGGTTGGGATGGTCTCGCGGGCTCGTCGAGCGCAGTTTTTGGAGTGCGGCGCGCCACGAGCCGCGCACCGGCCCAGTGCATTCGCCGGGCAGTTTTTGGAGTGCGGCGCGCCAGCGCCGCTTTGGTTCGCGAATGAAGCAGCGGGCGGGATGCAGAGAGGCAGGCGTTCGTGCCTTGGTTGGCACACGAACTAGCAGACGGGATGCTCGAAGGGGAAGGCGTTCCGGTGGTTCTTTGGCGAACCAAAGCGGTGCTTCGCACCGCACTCCAAAACCGCGAGCCAAGCACCGCTCCATCGCTCTCGCCCCGCAGTTTTTGGAGTGCGGCGCGCCAGCGCCGCTTTGGTTCGCGAATGAAGCAGCGGGCGGAATGCAAAAGAGGCGGACGTTGGTGCCTTTGTTCGCACACGAACTCGCGGGCGGGATGCAGAGAGGCAGGCGTTCGTGCCTTGGTTGGCACACGAACTAGCAGACGGGATGCTCGAAGGGGAAGGCGTTCCGGTGGTTCTTTGGCGAACCAAAGCGGTGTTTCGCACCGCACTCCAAAACCGCGAGCCAAGCACCGCTCCATCGCTCTCGCCTCGCCGTTTTTGGAGTGCGGCGCGCCAGCGCCGCTTTGGTTCGCACACGCGAAGCTGTCGCTCCTCGGTCAAAGCTCGTCAAGGAGATGAGATCCTTCAACCGCTGGGAAGTGCGTCGTCCTCAGGGGCGTGGTTCCTCGAAACTGACGTGGACTCGCGGCCGATCGATCGGGATACTCGACCCGATGGGGAAATCACTCTCGACACGCGTGCTCGTGGGCGCATTCATCGGTGCCGCCGCCGGCGTGATCGCCTATCTGTGCTGCGGACCGACCGCCGGCTTCGAGGCCTCGGCGATGAACGATGCACAGCGTGCGCTTTCGGGTTTCATCCGCTACGTCGCCCGCCCGGCCGGACAGATCTTTCTGCGCATGCTGTTCATGCTGGTCGCGCCGCTCCTGTTCGCGGCTCTGGCCCTGGGCGTCGCGGGACTGGGCGACCTCAAGACGCTCGGCCGGCTCGGTTTGAAGACTCTGCTCTACACGGTCCTTTTGTCGAGCATCGCCGTGCTGCTCGGCGTGGGCCTGGTCAACCTCTTCGATCCCGGATCGGGAGTGTCCGAGGAAGTGCGCCGCCAGCTCAGCGCGGGAGCGGCTGCTCGTGCATCGACGATCACGGCGAGCGGCCCCGTGAAGGGGGGAATCGATCTTCTGGTCCAGATCGTGCCCGACAACGCGGTCAAGGCTGCAGCGGCCGGGGACTACCTGGCGCTGATGTTTTTCGCGCTGATCTTCGGAATCGGTTTGGTCATCGCTCACGGAAGCAAGGTCCAGCACCTCAAGAACGCGATGGAGGGGCTGTACGAGGTGATGATGGCGCTGATCGGCCTGGTGATCCGGCTGGCGCCGATCGGGGTCGCCGCGTTGCTGTTCACTCTCACCGCCGAGCTGGGCTACGAAGTCCTGGAAAAGCTGGCGCTGTACGTCGGCGTCGTCCTGCTCGCGCTCGCCCTGCATCAGCTCGTGGTCTATTCGCTGGCAGTCAAGTACCTCGGAGGCATGAGCCCGCGGGTCTTCTTTCGATCGATCCAGGAGGCGATGGTCACCGCCTTCTCGACCTCCTCCTCGAATGCGACGCTGCCGACCGCGCTGCGCGTCGCCGAGCGGAACCTGAACCTGCCGCCGGAGATCAGCCGCTTCGTCCTCACCATCGGGTCGACGGCCAATCAGAACGGCACGGCGTTGTTCGAGGGGGTCACTGTTCTGTTCCTCGCCCAGTTCTACGGCGTGCACCTCGCCTTGTCGCAGCAGATCCTGGTCGTCGCGATCTGCGTCCTCGGCGGCATCGGGACAGCCGGCGTGCCTTCGGGCTCGATTCCGGTGATCGCGATGATCCTCGGCCTCGTGGGCATTCCGGTCGAAGGGATCGGTCTCATCCTCGGGGTCGATCGCTTTCTCGACATGTGCCGGACGGTTCTCAACGTCAGCGGCGACCTCGCCGCCGCCGTCGTCATCTCGAATCACGAGAATCGCTTCAGGCCTGCACGGGTGGAGCTCGAGCGGGGGTAACGACTGAAGTCGTAGTGTGTTCTGGCAGGGATCTCTGACGCATTTCGCCCGGAGCGACTTTGAACCTGTCGTGAGAACTGAAATCGTCGCAACACCGCGCGCTGGCCCTCGCTGCCCGGTCGGCTATTCTCCCTCTCACACTCAGGCATCGGGAGAAACGTCATGCGCATGCCTCGACTCGTGCGCAGTCTCGAAAGCGCGGCACTGGGAGTTCTGCTGCTTGCGGCGCCCGCCGATGGGCAGGAGACCACGCGCGTGAGCGTGAAATCCTCGGGCGAGCAGGGGAATGGCAACAGCGCTCTTTCGGCGATCTCAGCGGACGGGCGGATCGTGGCGTTCAGCAGCGACGCCTCGAACCTCGTCGCCGGCGACACGAACGGGACTGTCGACGTGTTCGTCCACCGCCGCTCGGCCGGGATCACTCGACGCGTCAGCGTGGACTCGTCGGGCGTGCAGGGGAACGGCGACAGCCTAGATCCATCGATCTCTGCGGACGGTCTGATCGTGGCCTTCGGTAGCTACGCCTCGAACCTCGTCTCCGGCGACAGGAACGGGTACCCCGACATCTTCGTTCACGACCGCTCCACCGGAATCACCGAACGCGTCAGCGTGGACTCGTCGGGCAAGCAGGGGAACTCCGACAGCTACGACCCCTCGATCTCTGCGGACGGGCAGATCGTGGCGTTCTACAGCCACGCCACGAACCTCGTCGCCAGCGACACCAACGGGACCATCGACGTCTTCGTTCACGACCGCTCCACGGGACTCACCGAACGCGTCAGCGTGAACTTGTCAGGCGCGGAGGGGAACAGCCAAAGCGAATTACCGTCGATCTCGGCGGACGGGCAGATCGTGGCGTTCGAGAGCTACGCCTCGAACCTCGTCGCCGGCGACACGAACGGGTTCTTCGACATCTTCGTCCACGACCGATCGACCGGGCGCACCAAACGCGTCAGCGTGGACTCGTCGGGTGCGGAGGGGAACAGCCATAGCGAATTACCGTCGATCTCGGCGGACGGGCAGATCGTGACGTTCCACAGCGCCGCGTCGAACCTCGTCGTGGGCGACACGAACGTGAATTGGGACGTCTTCGTCCACGACCCATCCACTGGGATCACCGAACGCGTCAGCGTGGACTCGTCGGGCGCAGAGGGGAACGGTGCTAGCTTTGTTTCGGCGATCTCTTCGGACGGGCAGATCGTGGCGTTCGAGAGCGTGGCCTCGAACCTCGTCGCCGGCGACACGAACGGGGTCGTGGACGCTTTCGTCCACGACCGATCCACGGGGATCACGGAACGCGTCAGCGTGGACTCGTCGGGCAAGCAGGGGAACAGCTCCAGCGAATATCCGTCGATCTCTGCGGACGGGCAGATCGTGGCGTTCCAAAGCCGGGCCTCGAACCTCGTCGTGGGCGACACGAACGGGAATTGGGACGTCTTCGTCCACGAGCGCTGCGCGATCGACGCGACGTGGACGAACTACGGCGCCGGCTTCCCCGGGACGAACGGCGTCCCGTCGTTCACGTCGCGATCCGATCCGGTTCTCGGGACGACGCTCACGCTCGACCTCGCCAACTCCCACGGCGCATCCACCGTAGGGCTGCTTTTCGCCGGCTTCCAGCGGACGCAGATCCATTTGAGCCTGGGTGGAGACTTGCTCGTGGTGCCAGTGTTCATGCTCGTCGTCGGTCTGCCGCCCGGCGGCACGTCGATCATCGGCGATATCCCGATCGAGCACGAACTCTGCGGCTTCCCGATCGACCTGCAGGCGCTCGAGCTCGACCCCGGAGCCGCGAACGGCGTCTCCTTCACGCCGGGACTCGAGCTCCTGCTCGGCCACTGAGCGGTGCCTTTGCACAGGAAGGCGCGCGTACTCGGCTGGAAGCCGTCCTCGGCGGCATCGGCACGGCCGGCGTGCCCTTGGGTTCGATCCCGGTGATCGCGAAGATTCTCGGCCTCACCCGAGCCGTTCTGAGTGCACTACCTGATCATCAACCCGGCGACACTCATCGGAGGTTGATCGGGAGGACCACGCCAGCCCGGATCATTCGCGAATGATCCGGGCTGGCGAGCGGTGGGTGACCGATCGGCGCCATGGTGTAACTTCTCTTCACGTGCACCGAAGCTCAAGGACGGTCGCAGGTCATTCTTCGGTGTGGGAGGGGAGAACTCGGAATGGCGGCGCTGTCGTTGGCCGATGTGCTGGTGCTCGGTGTCTACCTGGCGGCGACTCTGGCGGTGGGTGTGCTCGTCGGGCGCGGCTCCAAGGGCGCGGACGACTATTTCCTGGGATCGCGCGCGGTGCCGTGGTGGGCGGTTCTCCTGTCGATCGTCGCCACCGAGACCAGCACGGTCACCTTCCTCAGCATCCCCGGGATCGCCTACGTCGGCGGCGGCAATCTCACCTTCCTGCAGCTTGCGCTCGGTTACATCGTGGGCCGCGTGCTCGTGGTCCTGATCCTGCTTCCCCAGTACTTTCGCGGCCGGATCCTGACCGCCTATGAAGTCCTGGGACAACGCTTTGGACCGCGGATCAAGAAGCTGGCGTCGCTGTTGTTCATGGCGACCCGGACCCTCGCCGACGGACTGCGCCTTTATCTGACGGCGCTGGTGCTCAGCAAGGTCGCGGGCCTCGAGCTCTCCACGTCGGTCCTGGTGATGGGCGTCGTCACGGTGGTGTACACGAGCCTGGGCGGCATGAAGGCCGTGGTGTGGACCGACTGTCTGCAGTTCTTCGTGTACATCGGGGGGGCGCTCCTCGCCGCCTGGGTGCTGATCGATCGAATCCCGGGCGGTCTCGAGGAATGCATCGTCCGCGGTCGCGAGCATGGCAAGTTTCTTTGGTTCGATCCGGCGCTGGTGTTCGATCGCCCGTTCACCTTCTGGGCCGGCATCGTCGGCGGAGCGTTCCTGACTCTGGGCACGCACGGCGTCGACCAGATGATGGTGCAGCGCTACCTGTCGGCCCGCGGTGTCCGCCCGGCGGGGTGGGCTCTTTCGATCAGCGGCATCGTCGTGTTCCTCCAGTTCCTGCTGTTCCTGCTGATCGGCGTCGGCCTGTTCGTGTTCTACCGGCGCTTTCCTCCGGATGTCGCGTTCACCAAGAGTGACGAAGTCTTCATTCAATTCATGGTCGACCATCTGCGCCGGCCGCCGGGCGTCCTGGGAATCGTCCTCGGTGCGTTGCTGGCCGCGGCGATGTCGACGTTGTCGAGCTCCCTCAACTCCTCGGCGTGCGCGCTCGCCGGCGACTTCCTGCAGCCCTGGTTCAGCCGGCGCGCCGGATTCTCGCGGTCGCTCTGGTGGACCAAGGGCCTGGTCGTGCTGTTCGGCGTGCTGCAGGTGATCGTTGCGCTGAGCGGCCCGCTGTGGACCGATGCCGTCGTCAACCGCGTTCTCAGCATCGCGGGTCTCACCACCGGCATCACCTTGGGTGTGTTTCTCCTGGGCAACTTCGTGCGGCGCGCGGACGAGGCGACCGCGATCATCGCCTTCCTCGCCGGCCTGTGCATCGTCCTGTGCGTCGCCTTGATGACCAAGATTGCCTGGTCCTGGTACGCGCCGATCGGGTCACTCAGCACGCTGTTCGTGGGAGCGGTCATCGCCGGTTCACGATCGCTCGCTGTTTCACAGGCCCGGGAGCTCACTCGTTGACCGCGCTCGGCGCCGAAAAGGGACGGTCGAGCGGGGCGGGCGCAGTGACCGCCTCGTCGATCCTGCGGATTTCACTCAGCAAGGGCATTCGCGCCGCGCGGGCCAATCTCGTCCCGGGCACCGTGCTCTGGATCGTCGGGTTGTCGATCCTCGGACTGTACTTCCTTCACGAGCCGGCGCGCATGGCGCTCGGCGAGCTCTCCCGATGGAAGCAACGCCTCGGACTGCGCTACTCGATGGTGTCGACGGCGGTGTTCGGCGGACTGTTCCCGTTTCTGGTCCAGCACCTTCAACGCGGCCTGCCGCGCAGGACGCCGTGGAGGCATCTGCCTTACCTCCTGTCGTTCTGGGCGGTCAAGGGCGTCGAGGTCGACTTGTGGTACCAGTTCCAGTCATGGGCGTTTGGCGAGGCTCGCGACCTCAAGACCCTGGCGATCAAGGTCACCGTCGACCAGCTCGTGTTCTCGGCGATCTGGGCCGTGCCGTTCACGGTGATCGGCCTCTTGTGGATGGAACACCGCTTCAAGCTCCGCGGGTTCTTCTCGAGGCTCGGACCGCGCTGGTTCCTGCGGCATGTCGTTCCGGTGCTCCTGTCCAACTTCATGGTCTGGATCCCCGCGGTCGCGATGATCTACTGCCTGCCGCTTCCACTTCAGGTGCCGATGCACAACCTCGTGCTGTGCATCTGGTCGCTGATGGTCCTGTTCATGACCCGGGTCGAAGACTCATCCGAGGCAGGGCCGGGGCCTCCGAAGAGGAAGGAATGATCAGCGGGCGGCGCGCGCCTGCTCGCGAACGGCCGGCCAGTCGAGGCCCCAGTCGAGCGGTGCCGGCGACGGCAGTCCTGCAGAAAGCTCGCGCAGTCTTCGGGCGCGCCCTTCACTCGTGGGATGAGTCGACAACAAGGCCGGCATCAGCGGGTCGTTGTCCGCGGTGCGCTCGAAGAAGCGCACCAGTCCCTCCGGGTCGATTCCGGCCGCTTCAAGGATTTCCAGACCCTTGCCGTCGGCCTCGCCCTCATCCTCGCGGCTGTAGGACAGCGCGGTCAGCATCTCTGCGCCGCCGAGGACCCACGAATCGGCACCGCTGAGAAGCAGGCGGATCGCGCTCCACAACCCGGCGCGGTAGACCATCTGGCGGAGCGAATGGCGCAGGAGCACGTGGCCGATCTCGTGCGCGAGCACGCCCGCGACCTCCTCGGGCGACTCGGCCTGTGCGAGGAGTCCGGTGTGGACCGCGATCACGCCTCCGGGCGCCGCGAACGCATTGCAAGTTGCGTCGGGAACCAGGAAGAAGCGCATCTCGAACGGCGGGTCTTGAATGCCTTTGGAGAGCTCGGCGGTGATGCGGGAGAGTGCGTCGCTCAACGGACCGCCCGTGATCGCCCGCGCGGAGATCTCGCGTTCGACCTGCCCGCCGATGGCCTTCTCCACCGAAGGCGGGATTCGGTCGACGATCCATCCGACCAGCGGATCGGGGTTCTGGACCACGAACACGATCAGAGCAATCGGCAGCAGTAAGGCGAGCAGAAGAGCCGCGGCGAAGATCCTCCCGGCGGCCGACGGTTTTCTTCCACGCGTGCTGCGGATCTGGTCGGCGAGCGTGGTCGAGGCCCGCTCGCAGAAAGCCTCGACCTGGTCACGGTCCTCGAGCGTGATCGACACCGACCCGGCGGCGCCGAGCCACAAAAGGTGCACGACATCACCCCGGAACCCACCGCGTTCGACCTTGAGCTGCTGCTCGGGAAGGAAGAGATCGAGGTTCTCGCCGCGGGCGTGCACGGCGCGGCGCGCACTGTCGAAGTCGACCTCGACGCGCAACGAGCGCTGAGTGCGCGCATCGTGCAAGACCCCATGGATCGGCGTCGCGGCCAAGGCGGATCAACCTTCTCCGTCGAGCAGGTTTCCCAGCCCTCCCAGGATCGAGCCTTGCTCCCTGCGCGTCCCG
>Ga0247727_10003354_pt1 | contig 35443 bp, 53 predicted proteins | sample WisWelCaveWW1625_FD_202498 | JGI IMG/M metagenome (GOLD analysis project Ga0247727, IMG submission 202498) | Biofilm microbial communities from Wishing Well Cave, Virginia, United States - WW16-25 | ecosystem: Environmental > Aquatic > Deep subsurface > Groundwater > Cave microbial mat | place...
CCGAGTTTCAACCTTCTGAGGTTGTTGAGCGTTTCCCCGAGGAACTCGCCGCAACTGTAGGTGATGACCTCGCACTGGCACAGAACATCGTCACTGGTGTGTGGGGTCCCGAAGTAATGGCGTCCGAGAATGGTAAGCGGGCCGCCACACAAGTCTACGAGAAGCTCCTTACGTGGCGTAAGGTGCGCAATCAGATGGGCGGGATGGTGGACCTTCCACCCGCTGTCGAACCACCAGCAGCCTCGATCACGCCAACGCTGACTCCCGAACAGCAGGCGATGGGGCTGGAGCCGACCGCCATGCCTTCACCGGCTCCCGGCGTGGTTGCTCCAGCCCCGGGGCTAGTCACCGGACAACCCGGTGCACCAGTTCCCGAACCCAACGTAGTTGGCCAGTTCATGCCTGAGCCAGGGCCTCAACCGTTCGTACCCACACAGGGTACGATCGTACCCATGCAGGGTATGCAGCCTGTTGGTGCAGCACTGCCCGCTCCACCGGTCCCGCCGCTTGTCCCTGAAGGGGTCATGCCGCCAGCCCCCGAGGGAGCACTCGCACTGCCGGCTGGACCAGTCCTCGGACCCGTTGAGACGGGCGCACGCCCGCTTCCACCATCCCCCGAGATCGCTCCACGCCTCCCTGTTCCGCCCGCCCCTGTGCCGGAAGTTGTACCACCGTCCGTCCTAAATGCCCCGGCAGGATCAGCAGCGGAACTCCGTCTACCCACGATCGCAGAGGAAGCCGCTGAACGCTTCACCGGCAACAAGGCCATCGAAGTTGTACCCGGCGACAAGAAGCTCACGATCAACAAGCTCGGCATCCCGGCCGGCGAAATGGCCAAACCCGGTGCATCGAGTGATGCACTCTCACACGTCAGCGCGGTCGCAGACGAGCACGGCCTTCCCGTCGAAGCTCACCTCACACCGGCTGCCGGACCGAAGGGTGGCCGCATCCCACTAGAGAAGCTCATCCCGTGGTACGAGTCACACGGATTCAAGGTGACCGAACAGGGCGAGGGCTTCGCCGTCGTCCGTCGCGAACCAAAACTCCCCGCTGTCGCACAACGCGTACTCGATCTCCCACCCGCCGAGGCCAAGATGGCCGCCGGCAACGTCACCTTGGGTGCCCCACAGGCGCACGCAGGATTTGGCTCACGCCTGGAGAAGGCTCTGTCCGCGCAAGCTGAGGCGGCACAGAAGCGCCTCGCGGCCCGTGGCACACGTCTCTACTCGGGGGGCCTCGATCCCGAGGCGATTGCTGACCACTCGATCATCGTCGCAGCCGAGATGTTCACCAAGGGCATGCGCGCGAAGAGTGCCGTGTCTTCCTGGATGATCGAGAAGTGGGGCGAGAACATCCGTCCGCACATCGAGTCCATCTACCAGAAGGCTGCTGCTCGTCTCCTCAAGATGTTCAAGACCGAGGGTAACGCGCGGCGTCGTCTCTCGCAACTCGTTGCGCTCCGCGAGTCGGGAACCCACGGAATGGATTGGTACGAGGAGACCGCCAGTTACGTGCAGAAGGAGTTCGGTGAAGACGCCGATATGTTCCTTCGCTTCCTCGCTGCAACCAGCGCCGATAGCTCTACCGAGGCTAGTATCACCCTCGCCATGAAGGCGTTCGGACAGTGGAAGCAGGGGCTCCCCTTCGATGGCATGCGTGGCCAACACATGGTCATGATGCTCGATCAAGCTGCTCGGGGCGAAGCGTTCGGTGGTGACAAGGTCAGCAGCTTCTATCGTGCCCTCAAGGGCGACAAGGATATTGTAGTCCTCGACCGCTGGATGATCCGCACCCTCGGGCTCCCGTACAAACAGAAGAGCGCCCTTGGGGAGAACGACTACAAGCTCTTCTCCCAGATCGTCCGCAACCTCGCAACAGATGCCGGCATGACGCCGCGCCAACTCCAGGCAGCACTGTGGGAAGGCTCGCGCATCGGTGAGGCGCACCTGCGTTGGAAGAAGGGTGGTCCTTACGCCGCCTCCAAGATCGGTTCGTCGCGTCCCCTGGAGCAGTTGCTCCAGCGCGAGTTCGGTGGTATGACCCCTTACCAGTGGGTCGAGTACAACCGGATGGAACATGAGGACCTTGCCAACATGACGATTGGAATGAAAGCCGCGAAGGAACAAGGCGGCTACACATTCAACCCTGGTGACTGGTCCACAGACAAGACGCCGGGTTACGTGGTCACCCTCATCAGTGACGTGGTACCGAAGAGGGAGTTCTACCCAGGCGCTCTTACGAAGTTCAAGTCGCAGGTCAAGAAGCTCATTGGCCTCGCCGCCTTTGGTGACAACCACCTCAACATCGGCACCTTCGACCTTGGCGAGTACAAACCCAACCACTTCTCTCTGGACCTCAACGTCGTGATCCCGAACACGGGACCCGAAGCGTTGGCGAAAGCGAGGATGATCGGGAAACTGAATCGTCAGTTCGAGATCGGTGAGATTGGCCCGGACGGCAACTACGTCCAGGGCCACAAGACCGGATACGACCCGAAGTCCCAAGGACCACAGTTCGTTCCACCCACCAAGGGACCGGAGCGCAGCGCGTGGTTCAAGAGTGCGATTGGTCGAGCACGCACACTGCTCGATCAGATCGACTTCAAGCTGGAGTAACCTATGCCGAATCTTCGTCCAATCTTCAAGGGCATTCTGGAGGGAGTCGAGGCGGCGAAGAAGCCGCGTATCGAGTTTCCTGCCAAGCCCACCATCGTCGAGCGCGCTCCGGGGGCTCCGTTCCCTGGACCTGCACCCGTACGAGAAGCGGTGCGCGCGACTGAGAACGTCGCTCCACCGACCACGGCCGAGAAAGTCATGAGCCTCCGGCGACTGGCCGAGTCGTTCATTCGACCTGATCCTGGCGTGTCCAAGCCGGTCGAAGAGGTGATGTTCCGTGGCCGTTCCCGCTCGCGGGCGGCCAGGGACATTGCTGACCTCGACGTGGGCGAGTGGTTCTCTCCACTCCAGCGGGACCCAGTGAACCAGTCCACCCTCATCAGCGACTACATGACCACGGCCGACGAAGTAGCACAAGCCGAACGGTACAGCAAGGATCGCATCCGCGACATCCACATCGACCTCTGGAAGGATACCCTCAACAAGCTCCAGCTTGCGGTGGACGGTGATGTCGAGGTACAGTCCGCACTCAAGAACATCCGCGCAGGTCTCGATGAGCAGTTCGAAGACATGGTCTCACGCAACTGGATCAAGAAGGACCGCTATCTCAATGAGTACACCCCGATCCGGCGCATCAATGCTACAATCGAGGCGATCGCTGGCTACATCGGTGAGGACCCGCAGGCCATGAAATCCCGCATCCTCTCCGCACAGATGAAGCGTACGGGGGGTGGACCGCCCCGTGAGACGGACCTCCCGAACCTCTTCCGTGCTGTGCGTCGTGAGTACCTAGCCAAGGTGGCCGAGCACGAAGCGTTCCTCGACTTGCTCGGGGACCCCTCTGTCAACCTGACCGAGAAGTACATCACGGCCGAAGGAAAGATCGTCGAGAACCTGCCGTCGAACCTGCGTGTTGTCCGCCCAGGCCCCGGCATGTTCGGTGCCACGCTCAAGTCTCCCGAGGGCCACTTCCTCGACGGTGCCCTCAAAGCACTCGACTCGAAAGGTGTGGTCAACGTCGGGGGCTACGTGTTCCCAATGGAGGTGGCGGACGCTGTCAATCACTTCCACCCTCGCACGTTGGCTGGCGAAGAGAACCAAGTCTACAAGATGGCCCTGGGGCTCATGAAGAACCTCACGGTCTACAACCCGAAGAACACAAACGTAAACCGTGCTGGTGATCTTCTAACTGCGCTACTCTTTCCTGGTGAAGGGAAGTCCCACGCGATGGGAATGCTTCGCTGGCAGGGTACGGCCAATCAGGCCGCGTACAAGGGAGCATTCGGCCGGGAAAGCCGCACCAAGGTGACACTACATGGACGCACCGTGGACGTGTGGGATGAGGCGATCCGGGAAGGTATGACCTCCGGCACCATCGCACAGCAACTCGGGAGTTCGACGCAATCATTGCCGCCCGAACTCGCGCGACTGTACGAACAGGTGGGAGGTACTCATGCCAACTACTGGCTCAAGACGAAGGCTACCTTGGAAGCCGACCGTCTGGCTACGGAAGTCGCTCCTCGCATCGCTGCTGGCCTGGAAGCTGTTGAGCGCACTGGCGACTGGTCACAGTTTGGACGAGTCGGTCGCGACATTACGTTCCGCTACGGCGCTGGAGCGCCTCGTGCGGCGAACTTCCCGATCGTCAAGATGCTCGACCCATTCATCCAGTACATGGGGCTCGCAACTGCCCGGTTCCTAGAGATGGCGGGTTCGAAGCAGACCGGTCCCAAGGCCCGCATCCTCCTCGGTCTGACGGCAGTGCCGGCGGCCATGTGGATGTGGAACACGCAGAACGACGCGTACAAGCAGATCGAGAACGCACTCGATCCAGTGGAGCGCAACCTTCCGCACATCATCCTCGGTTCCTGGGAAGACCCCGGCGAGCCACAGCGTGATGTCGAAGGGAACCCGGTCGTGCTACGGTTCAAGTACCTCATCCCTGAGCAGGTCGCACAGATGGTCGGTATGGCCAACGCCCCCGAACGTGTGGGCCGCGTGCTATTGGGACGCGACACCCCCGTGAAGTTCGTCAAGGACACTGGGGCGCAAGCGTCGAAAAGCATCGGCGACATGCTCGTACTTCCCTCGATGCTCAAAGAACTGGCCACGCAGAAGTCGGAACTTACTGGACGACCGATGTCGGCGATGGACAACCTGGGACGGATACTCCCTGGCAGCAGGATCATCACACGCGCGATCGAGCGCGGGCAGACGTACGGACCAGTCGAGGGAGCAAAGACCGTTCTCACGGAAGCGTCCGGCGCTAGCTTCGCAAGACCGAAGCGTCGTGGTCCAGCCCTCATTGATGCAGACCTACAGAAGGCTCGACTCAACGTGAACGACGCCAAACGTTCGCTCCGGTGGGCCATCCGTAACGGTTCGCCGAATCAGGTGCGAGATGCGCAGCGGAAGTTGGCCGAGGCAACTACGGAGATCAAGCGTCTTTCAGCGCAACTCAAAAAGGAGAAGGCTGAGGGGTACAAGCCACCGAAGCCGGCTCTCGAAGCCAACAAGGCTCGTCTCGAAGCAAACCGGCGAGCACTGCGAGGTGAGTAATGGCGTCTGAACCCGTATCTCTCATGGCCTTCATCATTACGGGCTTCGCTGCTACCCTCTCCTGGGCAGGCGGACTCACGAAGCTCGGCTACGACAACAAGGGCAAGATCGCTGTCCTCGACGAGCGCACGTTGAAGCTCGACCGCTGCATCGTCGAGGTGAAGGAAACTCTCATCAGGCAGGACGAAAAGCTCGACAAGCTCGTTGAGCACCTGCTCAAGAAGGAGGACTAATGGCACTCCCCATCATCGGTTCGATCCTCTCCATCGGAGAGAAGCTGATCGACAAGCTCATCCCTGACCCGAAGCAGAAGGCTGATGCGCTCCAGAAGCTCGCTGAGTTGGAACAGGCGGGCGACCTCCAAGTCATTGCTGGACAGGTCGAGATCAACAAGATCGAAGCCGCGAGCACCAACATGTTCATCGCGGGTGCTCGACCATTCATCATGTGGGTGCTCGGAGCAGGTCTCGCAGTTATGCTCGTCATTGGTCCACTTATGGCATGGGGTAGTGCCCTCGCGCAGAGACCGATCGAGCAGCCGAAGATGCCCGTTGAAGTCATCATGGCCCTTTCCACGTCGTTGCTCGGGCTCTCAGGCATGCGTACGTGGGAGAAGTTCAAAGACGTAGAGAAGAATCGGTAAGGAGGGATCATGGATTACTGTTTTCTGTGCCAGTACAACGGTGGCCGTGCAGCTTGTTATCTCTGCCTGTGGGCGGTCTATTACGCCTTCCTGTTCTGGATCAGGTGATGCATCGACCGCGCAGACTCATCTTCGTCATCCTGCTCATCATCACGGCGTTCATCGGCTGTGAGAAAGCCTACACCACTCGTCCCGAGCCACCGCCTCCGGCACCGAGTGACACCTCCTGCGTCGATCCTGAAGAGGACGATGACGACAAGGACTGATGGCGGCGTACAAGCGTAGCGACCCTACGAAACTCGCGAAGGACCGCGAGGAGATCGCGCGCCAAATGGCGCCCCAGGGACCGGGGCTGTTCGAACGCATTGTTGGTGGAATCACCGAGCGTATCTCACAGCGAAAGCGGAGACGCGTCGGCTTCGGCCCCGCACCACGCGTTGAAGGTACGATGCAGCACGGCTTCAAGAAGGAGGACAACACAGCATGATCGAGATTCTTGTAGCGAACGTGGTCTTCGGCCTGTGTAAGGCAGCCGTCGAAGGACTCGCGATTGGAGCCGGAATCGGCTTCATGTTGGCGAAGGTCAAGAAGTGAAACACAAAAAGCCCCGTACCGAGGAGTTATCCTCAGTGCGGGGCTTTCTTGTTATCTGCGTTTACCACATGTGGGACAGCGTGGATGTTCACGCTCGATGTGCTGTTCACGAGACAACCACTCCAGATTCTCAGGACGGTCATCAGAACAATCGCCGTTGATGTGATGCACTTCACGACCATCAGCAAGTCCGTGGTACGCATCGGCGACAAGGCGCGCGACATTCGTTGAAACGACTTCTTTCTCGACACGAATCTCTATGCGCCTTCGTCCTTCTACTGTGCGCCACGTCTGAAGACGACGCATGTAACGAAGGGACCAGATGTCCCCGCGTTCATCGGCAGCGTAGTCTGGAGCAAAGGAAATACCTTTCATGCTCGCACTTCCCTCAGAGCCTTCTGCCCCATCGCTACAGCGATCAGGTGATGGATGAAGATTCCGGTGAAGAGGACGATGAAACCAAGCACAGGAGCACCGGCGTTCACCAGCAAGAGCCACGCCGTGCAACCTGTAGACTCCACGAGCGTGTGTCCAAGTGCCTTCCTACGAAGCAGCCCATGCCAAAACGGCTTCCTGAGTAGCGTGTTGTCGGCTTGGTTGTGTTCGATTAGGAGAACGGTCGTCAAAAACACGAACGCGAGGAGCGGGTTCACCGGCATCAGGAGGAGCCAACCCACCCAAGCCACCGTCTCGGTGACTGTAAAGCCGAAGATGCCCTTGATCCGATCGAGGTTGAAAAGATTCCGATCGAGCACCGTGTTGATGTTGAGAACATGCTCTACCAACAGGAACAGGAACAGGACGACCGCCGCGACGTACCGAGCCATCGACGTGAGGATGAGCCACACGGAGAGTCCAATCGACTCCACGAGGGTGAAACCGATGATGCGGAGCATCTTCTTCATGTGATACCTCACTAGAGGTTGAATGTGGTAGAGGAGGCCGGATTCGAACCGGCGACCACCCGCTTCCAAGGCGGGTACGCTGACCGCTGCGCTACTCCTCTAAAATGGTCGCCCGATCCGGGCACTACCCGGTTCCTTCCCCCTCGGCGACGGGGGTAGCCCTGAGTGACGGGCACGGCACACTGGCACTCACCAACCGTTGGAGAGCATCAGACTTTCACTGACCGCCTTTACGGTGAGGCTCCGTTGGTAGCGGGGGCGGGAGTTGAACCCGCGACATCCGGCTTATGAGACCGGCGCTCTCCCTAACTGAGCTACCCCACAACATCTAATGCAAGATGATTCCCTCTTCGATCGTTCTCCAGCCCCACCCGTGCGCGTAGCCCGAGAGCATGATGCGCTGAATGAACAGGTCATCCGGGTACTCAGGTAGTGAAGTCTTGGCCAGGGCTCCCTCGGCGCGTGCGAACAGCTTGTCAGCCTCGGCAACCACCTGTTCCAACGACCACTTGCCCTGCTTGATGTCCACAAGTTCGGCAGCATCGGGCCGGCGCACCGAGATGCGATTGCTCTCGAACGCCTCGCACGCCATGCGCAGGAGCCGGATCATGTGGGCCGCGTTCTTCACGTCGTAGCCGAACTGCTCGACCAGACGCTTACGCTTGTCGCCCATGTAGCCCTGGTGCGCGTGGTGCGTCATCTTGTACAACTGCCCCCGTGCGTACCCGATGAAGGCCGGGTACATCTGCTTCGAGAGCAGCTTCTCGCGCCCCGCGACCAGTCGCTCGTACGGCGGGAAGGCGTCGATCGAGTACATGCGCGGCGTATCGAGCACATCGTCGGGGTGGAGCCACAGCGTGCCGAGCACGTTGGGATTCGACTTTCGTAGCATGTGGAGCCACTTACCCCACTCGTAGAGCACCACGTCGTGGCGGCCGTGCTTGTAGTCCCCATGCGTCCACTCCTTGAGCCCTAGCCTGAACTTGGGGGGCGGGACGCAGATGACCATCAGGTCCACGTCGTCCACACCGAACTCGTCCACGGGCGGGATGTAGGTCCCGTGCGAGTGCGAGCCCACACGGAAGACCACCTGTGTAGCTTGGCTCAGGTCGAAGGGGACCGACATGTTGAGGTCCGGTAGCAGATCGAACCAGTGATCGCGAAGGTTCACCGCAACATCTCCAGTTGCCGTTTGAGTACCAGCGCGCACGCTTCGGCATCGTCGAGCGCATTGTGCAGACCGTCACCCCGGTCGAGGTTGATGCCCCACAACTTAGTCAATGAGTCGAGGGAAGCAGAACCGCCGGGCAGTTGCAGCCGACCAGCCTGCTCCAGGAGAAGGGCACCAGTCTGCGTGCAGAGCGCGCGGTACGAAAACCGCTTATTGAAGTCCTTGCCAGCCCGTGCCCAGAGGCGTTTCATGAAGCCCATGTCGAAGGCCGCATTGTGCGCTACGATGGTGATCCGCCCTCGCATGTCGTTCTTCGCGAGCATCGCTTCGATGGCGTTGACCACTTCAACCGGGGAGCGCCCCTCTCCCTGGATGCGCGTGTGCGTGAAGCCGTTGACCTTGAGTGCCTCGGGATCGACCTTGCCACCGCCTTGCTGCGGATCGCCTTCGTTCACGATCGAGTAGAACCGGTCCTCGATAGCCCCCTGGTGGAAAACCAGGGCACCGACTGAAAGGATTGCGTTGATGGCCGGGTCCAACCCACCGGTCTCTACGTCCACAACAAGGACTTTACGTTTGACCATGCTTGTTGTACTCCTTCATCCTCTCGACCCACTGATTCCGCCGAGCGATGTACTTGAGGGGAAGACCACTACGCCCGTAGTCTGTACCTCGGATACTCCGAGCAACGCGGATCGCGAGGAGGGCCTGCTTCTTCTTCAGGACGAGGTAGGGCACAGCAGCAGATAAGATAACAGCAGCTTGACGGGCAACAACGACCCAAGAAAAGAGGGGCCGTATACCCCAACCATTCTGTTTTGAAAGCTTGACCCGCCCCACTCCTGTGATCTTCACCAAACGGCGGAGGATGATCGGTGTAGTGCTGCTCACCTGAACTTGTGGGTACACTGAAACTCTATTCCGTGAGCCACGAGCGAGTGAGATTGAACCCTCACCATCGAGGATACCTGCGAGCCATGCGGCATCAGTCTTCTTCATCGGACCACCATTAGGATGCGTGCAGCAGAGTAGTGTACCATCTGCTTCACAAAGGTTGGGTCGTCATCCACCATGAATGTGATGCCGAGACGGTTGAGAGTCTGCGCCTTGGTGTACCCGATGTCTGCCATTGACTCACCCTCACAGAGGTGAACCTGCGTGCACCGAATGCCAAGGCGCTTGAGCTTGTCGAGCTTCATCTGTTCGGTGTAGTTGCCGCTCGGCACGAAGCCGGTCAGGACATGTACCTCTTGGCCGTGGTCGAACAAGAAGTTCGCGAGCACCTTGATCTCCTCGTGGTCGAGCGTGCCGTCGAGATCGAAACCCCATTTCATTAGCGCACCTGGGCGATGACTGCCCCGCAGTACGCCGGCATCAGCTTGCAGTAGAGTTCGCTGTCGTCAAACATGACCTCGATCCCATTCCTCTCGACGTACGCACCCTTGCGAAGTCCAAGGTCGGCGAGGCGATAGTCGCGGTCGAAGTCGATGTGGCTGACCGCTTCGAGGATAGTGACCCGCAGATTCTCGGGGAGCTTGTACTTGCCCTTCACCGGGCCAGCCTGAGCGAGTCCGAGGCGCACGAGCTTCTCCAACTTGGCCTGCTCATCTTGCCACTCACCCGCTTCGAGGAAGCAACCCGAGATGATGTGGACTTCGTGCCCGGCCTTGAGCAGTGAGAGCGCGAGGTCGCGCAGCGCGGGCCGGTCGAGGGTTCCGTCCAGATCGAATCCTACCTTCACCTAATCCTCCCACAACATGTCGGCGGCACGGTCAATCCAGCCGACAAGGAACTTGAGCTTCGCCGGGTTCGCCACCGTGTGGCGCGCGTAGAAGCGTAGCCGCTCAGCGAGGAGTGCCCGGAACACATTGACGGGCTCGTTACCGTTGAGTGCATTGAGTGTTTTCGGACCCATGATGCCATCCACCGGGAGCTTCAACGCCCGCTGGAACAACTGGGCTGCCCGCTTCGGACCATGATTGACCCACATGTCCACCGCGAGCAACTGCACCAAGATGTTGTTGACCTTGTCGAGCCCTGGTCCGAACAGGTAGCGTTGTAGAAGAATCTGCCGCGCCTCAGCAATGTCCAGGTCCTTCACGTCCTGTTCGGTCAGGTTGTCCCGTCCGCGCCACGCCTCCAGCGTTTCCAGCGTGACCCCGTACTTCGTGGGGCCACCCGGGTCTGCCGGGTCGTTGACGAAGCCACCCTCGTCTTCGAGGATGTGCTCGATGATCTCCTGGGGGCTACTCGGCAGGCTGTTTGGCATCGACCTTCTCCTTGATCGTCTCCTGCGCGGCGATGTCTTCCGCCGTGAGGATCGCAACGTTGACTGCGATCTCCGCTCCATCCGCCAGATCGACGGCGAGCATCGGGCTGATCGCCTTCGTGACAATCTCGGCAATGCTCTTGCCCACGAACGAGCGGCCGAACCGACCCTCGTTGATGAGTGCGGCCTCCCACTTCCCGTCGATCTTCTTCGCTGCTACTGTGGCTTGCATGCTCGTGCCCTCTTGTCCACGGCATTTACGATCCGAACGAGGCTAGCCGTGTACACCTCGCGCAACTGCTTGTGAGTGAGTACTGCATGAACGAACGCCACCGGCGAAATCACCGGCTCATCCACGAGGATGTATTGGAAGCGCATGTCGAGCGATTGCACGAGCCCACTCTCCAGTCGCTTGTACCACGGCTTCTGGTACATCTGGAGGCGGCCCGCCATGCGCCGGACATGATGGAGAACGCAACGGCTCCCCATCACGGCTGAACGCGGGCAGTTCCGCCGCCCACTTTGACACTTACGCTCCTGGGAACACATTGCGAGGGTCCACTCCAGGATTCTGCTCGCGCCACTCAGCGATCATCTGAAGTGTGAGCGCGTAGCCGGCGGTATCAGTCAGGTTGTCGCGCTTCGCCTTATTACGCTGGCGCGATTGCTTCACGCACACCATTGCCTGTCCGATGTCTTCCGCTTCCAGCCGCACGCCCGAACGCAGCTTGTCGCGCAGCAGGGCGGTCAACATGTCGGCGCTGCGAGTCATGTCGAAGATCGGGTGGCCGTACGCCTCACCTCGGGCGCCGAGCACGAGGCGGTGAGCCTCTTGCGCGATGCTCTCAACGTCCTTGAATGCCTCCGGGAAGAGCACCTTGTTCTGCGCCAACGCATCGAACATGACCGGCATACCCATCGCTCTTGCCAACTCTCTGTCATAGAAAGCGCGAGCCGTGTAGTCAGGATTCGTGAACGCTTGGAGCTTCTCCAGAACTTCCTTCTTCTGCTGATCGAGCGCATCGCGCGTCGTCTGACCAGTCTCGATCATCCGCTGCTCCAGGGCCTCCCTCGTTCGGGCCGCTTCCTGGCGCCCGAGGAACTCGCGAGCAGTCATCCGAGGGGGATTCTGCTTCTCCTCGATCGCCTGCCGCAAGTACTGCACGAGGTCGAGCGCCTCCTGGTACGCATCGACGAGGGCATCCCGACCGTTGAAAGCACGTAGCGTCTCGCCGTACTTCTTCGCTCCCATCGCCGACCTCAGTTCAAGGTCCTTGATGACGAGCGGGGTGATCTCACGACCGGTGCCCATCGGCGCCGGCTCGGGCTTGTTCGGGTCCATCTGGTCTCCTTTGAAAGCGGTGTCAATGTGGAGAGTGTATCGGATGTCTTCGGGAAACAGCAGCCACCAGTTCTTCATGCGGCCAACTTCTGGAGTTCAGCCCAGGACGCACCGGGGTCGCCAACCTTCAAGTCCACAGGGATGTAGAAGCCCTTACGGATGTTGTCGAAGCAACGTTCCATGAGTGCCTTCATCTCCTGTGCCGCTGCATCACGAACAGCCGCAGGGACGCAGATGATGATTGAGTCATGCACCGTGGTCACGAGTCGCCCGCCATAGCGACGAGCCATCTCGGCCACCGGCTTGAGCACGCACCAGATGATGTCCGCTACCTCCGACTGTGGGATGAAGTCCACGGCCGCCGGAGCACGCCCATCATGGAAGAAGCGCGTGCGCCCAAAGGCGTTGGTGATGTACTTCTGACTGTCGCACAACGCGATGAGCAACTGCCGGTAAGCGTTGGTCGCCTCGTAGTAGCCCCAGATCGAATCCGACGTGGCCAGACACTCGGCAGGAGAGACGTACATGTGCTCCTGCTCCAGGATCATGTCCGACTGCTTCGCGGGACTCGCGAGGTACATCGACGCGTAGGTGACGTTCTTCACAGTCGGACGAGGGATACCGAAGCGTGCAGCGTTGCGTCCGTGCATGTCGCCAGACAGCAAGTCATCGAGGAGCTTCTGGTCGTTGGCCTTGCCTGCGAGGATGAACAACTCCGCACTCTTGTAGTCGGCTTCCACGAAGCACATCGTGTCGTCGTCGGGCACGTACAGGTTGCGCACGCTGAACCCGCCGATGATGTCCTTCATCTGGTTCTGGATGTTCGGCTTGTACGACATGAGGCGCCCGGTCGCCGTGTTGCCCTTGTTGTCCATCTTCTTGCCGCCCCGCTCGTCGTCCTTCGACGCGGGCAGGTAGCTCGGGTGCACCCAGGTGTCTTCGCCCAACATCACGGGTTGTACGTAGGTGCTGAGCATCTTGCTCGTCTTCTTGATCTTGAAGAGCAGGTCGAACGTACGCGGAGTGGCGCGCTGATCCGTGCGCCACGCACCGGGGTGTAGGTCCGCGTCCTTGTTGATCTCCACAAAGGCCCGGAGCTTCACGAGCGCGAGTTCGTCCACGCTCACCCCGTCTTCCTTCGTGCGCTGCACCGGCAGACCCCACTGCTTGTAAAGCAGACGGTGAAGCTGCGGGTTCGATGAGACTCTGATGTTCGGGAACTGCCGCGTCCAGAGCTTGAGGTAGCGGAAGAGCCGCTGTTCCAGCCGGGCGCACATCTTGCGAGCGTACTCACGATTGGTCCGTAGTCCGCCGATGCTCATCTTCGAAAGCTCGGGGATCGTCGCCATGACGCCCGGCCCAGGGTGACCACCCTGACCCATGTACAGATTCCAGCAGCCAAGGCTCTTCATGATCGCGATCAACGAGTCCGCGATCCACTTCGTGGCGAGGGCGTCCTTACCGGCGTACTTGCACGGATCAGCCTTGACCATGATGCGCCAGTGCGTATCCTTATTGTTGCGCGAGGAGGTCTTCCACGGCCCCATGTCCAAGTACAACGAAGCCACGCGGCCCAGGGCCTTGTGGAGGTCCGGCTGCACGACCACTGCACCGAACATCGTGTCGAACACACGCGTGTCGATGACCTTCTGCGAGATGCACACACCGTTAGCCACCAGTCGAGGGATGTCGAACGGCGAGTTGTGGACGGCGAAGATGCGCTTGCTCTTGAACAGCTTCTCGACCCAGACCCTTGCTCCCTCGGTCCAGTCGAGCGCAGCGGTGTAGGCGCCGTCTGAGAAGGACACAAGGTCGATGACCTCGTTGTCAATCCCGTGCGTCTCGATGTCCACGGCTACGACCGGTCCCCACTCCTTGAGTGGTGGAACCTCTTCTAGCGTGGAGATGATCTTGAGGTCCCGGTCGATCTCGACTAGCTTGCCCTTGACACAACGCACGGCACGGAGGACATCCTCCTTGAACGCCGGCTTGACGGCGAACTGCTCCATACGGATGTGGTCGAGAGTGAACACCGGAATGACGGTGCCGGCGAAGTTCTCGCCCAGAAGCGCGGGTCGCGCCTCCTTCACCCACTTCATCTTCGGGTCGCCCTTCTTGGCGCCCGTTGCCTTGCTCGCGTTGACGTACGTACCGATCTGCTTGAACACGTCTACCGGTACGGGGTGGAACAGGTCCTTCCGTATCAGATAGCCGCGTGCGTCGAAGATGCCCTCGTTGATCCCCGTGAGTGCGTAGAAAGGATCGGTGCCCATTGGGAGCACGACCTTCGGGGATGAACGTCGGATGTCGCGCTCGAACCGCTCGCGTGCCATGCGAAGTTGTGCTTTCGACGGCTTGTTGCCAGCGTTGACAGGCGGTTCGTCGATCATGTAGACGATCCGCGCGTCGGTCTTCTTGATGCCACAGCCGTGTAGCTGCCGCCAGAACCACGCTTCCATCCCCTCGGATGGCTCACTGACCATCACGAAGAGATAAGGTGCGTCTGCACGGCCGTATGGCTTGGCTCCATCCATCTCGCTCATGCGATCCTCCGGCGGAATGCCATCCGTGCATCGGGAAATCCTACAGCATCGAGGCGAGAGACGAGTCGGTCGATCACTCGCTCGCGTCTCTCGCCATGTGAATCACGAAGTAGCTCTACGATCCCCTCCATCGCGCGAGAGAGCGTCATGACACAGAGGTCGCAGACGCCGGAGGCGAAGGTGAGGGTGTAGGTGTCGTTGTTGGCGACGGGATCGGCTGTTCGGTGGCTCCGCTTGCATACTGTACATCGCGCTTCTGACATCGTTCGCTCCTGTGCAGTCGGCCACCAACCCCGGGACTGGTGTTCAGCCACCAGAGAAAGCGGGGTCCAGTGAACCATTGCCACTTCTCACGTACTACGATGAGTACCTCTTCATCAGTCATGGTGGCCGCTCCCCGCAGGCTATTGCATAGCTTGCAGAGTGGACGAAAGCCACCCTTGTTACAGCCCGGCACAATGTGATCTAGGGTGAGTCGAGGGGCACTTCCCCGGCCATGTCGCTTGCCCAAGAAGAAGGGCCAACCCTTCTCACGGTACGTTTTGATGACGTAGTTAGGCACACCACACACAGCACACCGACTGCCGGGGTTCATAAGAATCGCCGCCCAGTGCTCCGAGAGTTCCCGCGTCATACCATGTATGTGACGAAGACCTCTGGCCGCTCCTGGTGTAGAACCGTTGTATAAACGGTTGTACTCGTGCGAAGTTGCAGGACGCTCTTTCCAGGGCTTATTAGAAGTGGCGTTGTGACAAAGTTTACAGTAAGAATGTAACGCACCACTACGACCACTCCTCCAGCGAAACTCAGTAGAGGGTCTCTCTTCTCTACAACGACCGCAGACCTTCATGCAGTCACACCCTCCATGTTCAGCCCGTAGGTTCCTCGCTACCCCCTTCAACGACGCGTTGTAGTTCCGCATCCGTGCTCGCTTCTCCCACTTCGTCACTCCTTTCCTCCGCAGGGGTCTCCTGCGAGAAGAGGCCGACGGCCTCCTCAAGACTCTTCATGATGTAGTCGCGTGCCGTCTCGACAGCGTACCGTCGCAGTTCCGCGAGGTGCACGTCGAGCATTTTGAACTCCATGTCATCCACGAACACGACACCCGAGACGAGGTCGATGCCCTGGACATTGCGAAAGTTGGGCAGACGGGGCGGTTGTATCACGGCAGGCGCCTGGGTCGGGTAACCCGTGGGGGCGACCACCCCCAGGCGATTCTGCCGCGTCACGACCGTTGGCACACCAATCGAGGGAACAGCCGCCACCGGCGCACGCACGGATGCGCCCGCCGCCAGGACTTCCTCGATCGACATGTTCGCGTACTGGTCCTGCGAGGCGTCACCGCCCTCGGCTGCGAATCCAGCGTCCACGTTCCCGAGGCGCTCGTCCTTGATCCCTGCGGCGATGGCCGCTTGGTTCAACTCGAAGACTTCCTGTGGGGACAATGGTTCCACTGGGACGATGTTCTGTTCGATGACACGACCAAGGTCCGCAGACCTGACGGTTGGTTGAGGCTCCCCCGTCGGAGGGAGCCCCGGACCACCACCAGTGACCGCGTTCCTGCGCGAGACGGCTTCGATCATCTTCGTGAAGTCATTCTCAGGGAACTGGACACCCGCCATCTACTCCTCCTCGCCAGACTCTTCCTCGTCGTCATCCTCGGGGACGGCCACAGCCGCCGCGTCGGGAAGGAACGACTCGACGGAGTCGCGCTTCTGCTTGATCTTGTTGCCTTCGTCGTCCACCATCAGCTTGCCAGTCTTGAGGTCCTTTTGCTGAGTGTTCTCCTGGACAACGTTGGCGATGATAGCCTTGCCTGAGAGAGGGGATGACGTGCCGGGCTGGTTCTTGAGTGGGAACATCTTGTCGAGCAGCGTGCCTTTGAGCGCACCACCGGCCGGCATGAAGCCGGTTGCGACGAGCAACGTCACGATCGCACCGATCGAACGCTCGTTCATTTGCTCGTGCTTCTCGGGGATGTTGTTGCTGATGTTGATGTAGAAGTGCCCGAACACTCGACGCCCGTTGTTCTTCTCGGACTGCCGGAGCTTCACAACAACGGTCACGTCCAGGAGACCGCTCTTCGCGACCGTCCGGTACGCCTGCGACACCGTCGCACGCTCCGTCCAGCGAGTCCACGAGCCCTTGTCACCAGTGCTGATCTTCGCATCCTTCGGGATGACGAGAGGTGCCTGCGAACCACCCGCAACTGCGGCAGCCGCCGCCTGGGTCGCCGCCTTGTCCACGTCCTTGAAGTTCGGCACAACCGGGGTCGCGCCACTGCTCTTTGACTGCTTCGCCATCTGTGTTCTCCTTGGAGTTAGGCCGCATTACGCGGCCTTGGCCTTCTTCTTCTTGGGCTTCTCGGCTACCGCGCCGGTCTGCTCGTTGAGGTACGCCACGTACTCCAACCACCACGACGAGGGGTTGCGGTCGAGTGTTCGCTTCGCGAGCGGATTCGGCGCTTCCTCATCATCGGTACGGAGCTTGGCGACGTACTTCCCATCGTTCTCAGTAATCGCGATGACCACCGGTGTCACGTCGTCGGCACCCGGGACCAGAATCTCATCACGGACGAGACGGATCACGGTGCTGAACTGTGCGGGCAGGTAGTCGATCATCTGACGGCCAGGGTGCTGCGGACCCCCGACAGCCGGCATTCCCTCGACCTGTTTGCTCTCTTCGTGACAGAGAAAGATGATGTGCTTGTCCTGTTGCTTGTCGAAGATCATGTCGAGGAAGTTCTTTGAGAGACCATCCACGCCCTGGTAGTCACCACGGTTCGGGATGGCGATGCCGCCCTTGCCCACTTCGCCGACCACATAATGCTTCTCACGGTCGAGGGTGAGCGAGTTGGCGGTGAAGCTGATCGAGTCCAGCGCAACCTTCGAGTACGTGTCCACTACGATCGTGCCGATCTCGGGATCGACCTCATCCCAATCCATCATGCAGAACTGCATAAAGAGAGCAGTCGGGTCGTCACCGCGTGGGCGGATGACATGGATGCGTTCACGCTTCGCCTTGCTGATCGAACGGAGCAGCCACGAGTTCTTGTCGGCCGCGTAGTACGCGATGCGTCCCCAGGACTCAGGGACCGACAGACCGAAGCGAGTCTTGCCCACTCCAGCCCTGCCGTAGATCATGATGCGTTCCTTCACGAGCGCGTCGATCTCACTCCCGCGAAGAATGTCCAGAACGTTCTTACCCATTATTGCCCTTTACCTCTCTCGCTCGCGCGAGTTGTAGGCGTGCACTGACGCCTCGTTGTTTGTAAAGGCAGCCCGCCGGGCCGGCATTTCACCGGACCATCTCACCCTTTAGTGGGGTGTATCCTATACTTAGACGACGAGGGCACATCTGTAAAGGCAGGGGGTGGGCCGGGGTTACACCAGCACTAAGTCTGCTCTCAGGCAGCCACCCCACATGGGTTAGGCGTGGAAGTCGCCGCGACGTTCGCGCGAGATACGCTTGCGGGCCGTGTTGCGCGTGATGAACGAGCGGGCACGACCGTACCGGTTAGTCAGGAACATGCCGTTCCGGGTGACGTAGAACAGGCCGTTCTCCTCGACGATCTCGAAGAGGTCGATGGTGGTGCCGGTGGTAACCGGCGCGGTCAGCGTGGTGGTGCTCATCGTGTATTCCTCCAGTGTAGGTGGGAGTGTCTCTCCAGACTAATCGTACCACTTTCCTATGTTTCTGTCAACCTCCGTAGGCCGTGTTGAGCGCGTGCTCTACCTGATCGAGCGGGAGCTTTGCCTCCTTCCCCTTGAGCCGGTTGGCCCACCTAAGTGCCTTCCTTGCCTCTTCCTTCAAGACCCCGAGTTCCTGAAACTTCTTAGCCGTGTGCCACATGACCTTGTGGCGACCGGGCTCCTCCTGCCCGAAGCGGAGGTAGTTCTGCGCCATCAGCGTAAGGTGCTGGAACACCGAGGTCCACTCCTGCCCCGCTGCGACCCCAGTCGGGGGCTCTGGGTCCACGAGGAACCGCTTAGGCGTACCCACGATAAGGCGCGTCCCGAGACCCTCGAACACCGTGTCCGGCCATTCAACGAAACGCGCCTGCCGCCCCGTCTTCATGTTGATCGTACCCGGGCACCTCATCACGCGAGGGAGGTCAGACACAGACGTGTCAATGCGGCAGCCGTGACACATGCCCAGACGCTCGTCGAGCTTCTTGAGCCAGTAGCCGTTCGCACGACGGGCCATCGAGCGATCCACACGCGGTGTGTACTCCCCGTCGAAAGGGTAGTCACCGAGTCTGATCCACGCCTGCCTCCCTCGACCGCTGTCAATGATGATCGGGCGCCGACGCTTGAAGTCGGTTCCCATCCACTCGCCGAGCCACAGGAGAGCTTCCTCCAGGGCCTTCTCGGCGTCGTGCTCCTCCTCGATTGGGTCCATGTCGATCAGGAAGAATGACCAGTGCGTGACCTCCGTTGCAGTATGTCGCGCGCCGAGCGTGCTGTTGGTGGGGTTGGGTGCGACGTAGATGTTGTTCTTCGGGTACGCCTTCGCGAACGCTCTAACCTCCGCCGCGTTCTGTGCGAAATCTCCATCACGGTCGTCGCCGGCTCGGGTGAACAGACGGACCACAGAGCCCGGAGGATGCGGGAGAAGAGACCAAAGAATGTCGAACGCATCATTCAGTCTCTTGGACCGCGTAGGTGTCCTCACGGGCCTTGAAGACGTTGTCGTCGTCGAGACCGATCTCGCCGATGAGGACCTTGTAGTACGGATCTTCGCTGCTACCACTGAATCCTCCGTTCATCTTCTCGTTAGGGGCGGGGACCTCATTGTGGTCTCTCCACCGATGCTCCACGTACTGCATGTCACGGACGTGCTGCTCCATCGCCATCATCACAGCCATGTGCAGTGGACTGTCGATCTCGATCGAGACTGCACCCTGCCAGAACATCTCGGCTGCCGTCTTGGTGGCCTCGTTCTTCTTGCCCACGTTCGTCCGGTACTTGAGTTTTCTAACGAGGTTCGCCACGGTGCCACCGAACTTGAGCTTCGGTCGCTTGAGCACTTTTCGGTACTTCTGTTGGAGATACTCTCCGTAGAGGTGCTCATGGTAGTGGCGCTTCATGAGGCGTGTGTAGGTGCCGAAGTTCATCGAGGGTGCAAGCCCACGGTTCTGCGTGTGCCAGATGCGATTCTTCCCCACGAGCACTGTGCGATCCGGCCGACCACGCCAGAGGATTCCGTTGTGCTCCCACTCGAAAGGCTCTTCAACCTCTAGTACTTCATCGTACGGAAACGTATCACACCAGAGGGGTAGCGCCTCCGTCAGGTCCTCAACCGTCTGCAAGGCTTTGAGTTGCCCCGCCTGAGCAAGGGGGTGCAGCGTGTCGATGATCCGCCGGTACTCGGAGCACCAGATCGTCGCTGACTGAGAGATGTCCTTCCCATTGAAGGCGTTCTCGAAGATGAGGTGCAATAGCTTTCCGGCACCGAGCGCAGGCATCTCGTTGAGGGGCGTCCGGTTCATGACCCACTTGCACCACCATCGGAATCGGCACTGCATGAAGTCTTGAATGGACGACACATTGACACGATACATGACGCTCCTTACTAGGCCGTAGGGGGTGTGACATCGCCGAAGTCTTCGCCCGCGAGGATGTTCCGCATCCCCAGAGCGATGTTGACCACACCAGCCGCGTGCTTCTGACCACGCTCATCCTCGAACGCGTCAGGCTGGATGCCGGCTGGCGCGATCGGATCGACTGTCATCGGGGCCGCCTTGGCGAGAGCCTGCTGAACGAGGGTACCAGAGTCACGCGCGACGATGGCACCAGTCTCTTCAACAGGCACATCCACTTCGGCACGCGAGAGGAAACGCCCACTCAGGTCTTCACCTGCCAGTTGCGCCTCTCCAGACTCATTATCCTCCACCATAGGGGGTGGCGTCAAGCCTTCATCCTGCGCGAATGCCAGGGCCGCATCCTCGATGTTCTGGAGTTCAGGGTCCTTTGGAGCCTCGACCTCTTCCGTCTTCTTGAGCGGCGTCGGGTCCGGTAGCACCACCGCCGTCTGCTTCCGCATGACCACGAGCGCCTTACCCATTGAGCCCGGCAGGATGGCGGCGATCGCCCAACCCTCGGCGCCGTTCGTCATCTCAGTGAGATACTCCCCGAGATTCTGGGGTTCCTTGTCCATGCCCTCGACACTGCCCGGCATGTTCACCCGCTTGCCGTGGCTACGCGCATCCTTCTCGGTCGAGTAGAACTCGTCGAGCACGGCGACCCACTTCGGACCCTGCGGCGTTTCACGGAACGAGGCACGCGGGTAGAGGTGGCGCACGTCGTACTGGAGATCGTACTCCGACCAATCCACATCGGCACCCGTCATCGTCTTGCCCACAGGGCGCCCCTCATTGTCGGCTGTCGGTTCGGCAGCCGGCGCATCCGGGTCTTCAGACCCCGACACCGTCTTGCCACCCTTCGCCAGGAAGCGCCCGAGCTTCTCGCGAATCTCCGCAAGCTTGGCCGGGTCCACATCACGCAAGCCGGCAGGAACGACGGGACCACCACCATCGGATGGAACCAACGAACTGTCGGATGATTGCTCGGATGATACGGCCGGGGTTCCCTCGGCGTTCTCGCTCATGGCCGGCGATCCATCGGCTGCCGGCGGAACCACGACCTCTTCGGGCTGTCCGCCCAACACGTACTCTTGACTCATGATGCTCTCCTTCTGGTTCTGATACGGTGACAGTTGGCGCAGACGAGGTCACACTTCTTGATCTCTCGTAATACGCGAGCACGGGCACAGTTTCTCTTCATCCCAATAGAGAAGAGCTTCCGGCCTCGCACATGATCCCAGTCCATACACTCTGGTGGGTACTTCCGTTTGCAGTCCTTACAGGGCTTGTCCTTCAACGCATTCAAGGAGGCAAAGTTCCTTTGAGCGTACAACTTCACTTTCTCTGGATGTGTCTTCTTCCACTTGCGGTGGTACTCATAGCGGGGACTCATCTTCCTCCTCGATGAACGAGATGTGGAGAGTCCCCTGTCGAAAACTGAGGAACGTCTTGTCCACGTCCACGGACCTACCGAGACGCAGAAGCGATGTGAGCGCCGACCAGTTGGCACGCTCGGTGAAAATGTTCAGCACGGACGGCGACTCCGCGTCGTCGTCATTGGTGAGTTCGAGCGCCCAGACCGTCTGCTCCGGGAGTCGCTCGATCAACAGTAGTGCACTGCCGAGGGCCTCCAGTTGTGTGCGGAAGTTACTCATCCTTCTGCCTCCTGCTCCCCCAGTAGGGGTCGCGCCAATCGGGGATCACGTTTCCATGCTGATCCATAAGTGAGTTGAACCGTCCGAATGGTGCCCAGAAGTCAGGTGGCCAGTCGTGCGAGTACTCGATGAACTTCTCGGTGACGATGTGCTCCTTGTAGTTGCAGTTCTCTAGTGCCTGCCGGAGGAGAGCTTCCTCGGGTTGGCAGCGCAAGCGGATGTCCTTGCTCTGCGCGGCGTACATGATGAACTCCGCGATCTCCTGGTACTCCATGTACGTGCAGGGCAGCCGTGTGTCGATCGTGGCGTGCCAGATGTCGTGCGTGTCGTCCACCTCTAGGAGCACGGCCGCGACCACCTCACCGGGCAGACCCTCGTTGTCCCGGCGCAGGTCACACGCCCAGGTGGTGTTACCTTCGGTGGCCCAGTCTGGCCACAGCTTCCAGTGCGGGCGCGACAGCGTCCAGATGCGGTCCGTCCACGCGCACTCCTTGTATGCGCTCATGCAGGTGTGGATGTAACCCTGGTCACCGCTGTAGTCGATGGCGAACCAGCCGAGCCTCTTCTTGTCGTTCGGCACCACGATGCAGTGTCCATCGAGCACGGCGTCCGTGCCTAGCGTCTGCCAGAGTAGCCCGTGGTTTGGCGTCTTGACTCGGCCGACCAGCGGGTGGGGCTGGTCCATCGCCGACATCAGCTTCAACGCCTCAGACAGCGACCGAGGGAGGAAGATGTCGTCGTCGTCTTGATAGATCAGAAAGTCCCCGCGCACATGCTTGAGCGCGTAGTTCTGCTGCGAGTGGCCGAAGTCCCGAGTCTTCGTGGTCGCGACGTAGCGCGCAGGGATACACAGTGCCTCGGCTGCCACCCTCACTAGCTCAGCCGTAGGTGCATGATACCCATCACCCACGACTAGCACGTCTTCCACCGCCACGCGCTGGTACGCGATACTGTGTAGCGTGCGCCAGAGCGACTTGCGGCCGGGGGTTGCTATGAAGATGCCGAGCGTCTTCACATCATCCTCCCATTATTTTGATTGTGGAGGATCGCGATGATCTCGTCATGGAAGATCGTCTGCCCATTCCACGCTCTGTGCACCTTGTCGATGAAAATCCAGTCCGAGATGTGCAGGCTGCCCATCGGGCACTCGGCCATGCGTGGCATCTTGGTCATGTCCCGAGGGACGACGATCTGCTGACCGGAGACCGCGCAGCATTGCACGGTGCCCCCGAGCTTCACGCCCGTGTGCATCATGGAGAAGACGTGTGGCACGGTCGGGTTAGCCTCGAAGCCCTTGTGGATGGCATCGAAGGCGCCCGGCGGACATTCGTCATCATCACCGATGAAAAACACCGCGTCCCCAGTGGCGATGTTGATCCCGAGGTCGCAAGGTGTGCAGCCGAAGTCGCCGAACTTCACGTCGGTCTCTACGTAACGCACACCGGGCCAGTCGTTGAGTTCACTGGGGTTGATGTTTGACTGCGGCCCGTCTCCAACAATAAGAAGCTCATCGCCCGGGTGCATTTGGAGTAAGACACTCTCGATCATGCGTCCGAGGGTGCTGCGCCCAATCGTCGGGCAGATGAGGCTGAGTCGCATCACTGACCCGCCTTTCGAAGGAGCGCGTCCTTCGCACCCCGGAAGTGCTGCTGCCGCCAGCGCGCGAGCATGATCGCCTGCTGGTGAAACTGCTCCGGGATACCCGGGGTGGCCAGGGCGCCTTTGCGTTCGTTCCCCGTGTAGCCGTACTCGCGCAAGTGCGGGTAGTGTGTGAAGTGCGCGCCTGTACCCACGAGGTACTGCGGAGGATCGGCCTGCGCAAGCTGTAGCACTTGATGAAACCCATGCTCTCCGACGCCGGGGAGGAACAGGTAGCCCAGAGCATCGCACCACTCGGCACTAAGGCACGGGCAGTGAATCGTCTGCGACCGATCGTAGAGTTCGATGAGGCCGACGCGGCCAGGGAACCTGTCGAACTCAGCCAGAAGCCATTGGTCGAAGCCGGGCGTCTCCAACACGCAGTCATCTTCAATACTGATGTAAGCCGAGTAGTCCGAGAACCGCTCCCAGAGGTCCTCCTGCGCCGGATTGTAGCCGGCCGTGCCGAAGGAGTTGAAACCCTGGTCCGTGCCGACCACGCGGATCACACCGGGGATGCCCTCAAACATGGCGTACTCATCCTTCACCGGATCGGCCTCCCCATTGCGGAGAATCAGGTCCGAGTACCCGGTGCCGTTCGCGAGGAATGAATCGACCAGCCGTGCAAACGCCTTGGGGCGACCCCGCGAGGGCACAAGCAACGCTACTCTCCCATTCTTCATGCGTAAAACTCCTTGATGGCGTCCACCACCTGCTTCTGTTCCTCGGGCGTGATGTCGGGATGCATCGGCAGGCTGAGGACCTCCCTCGCCGCTTGCTCGGCCTCGGGCCACGGCCCACCAGGGAGTGCACTCATGAAGCAGGGTTGGTAGGGCACTGGCACTGGGTAGTGCACAAGTGTCGGGATGCCCTTCGTCTTGAGGAACTCGTGTAGTGCATCGCGCTCATCCACGCGCACCACGTACAGGTGGTAGGTGTGTATGGCCCCGTTCCGCAGCGTCAGTTGCACTACCTGCGGGACGCTCTCCAGCAACACGCCGTACAAGTAGGCGGCCTTCCGCCGCCGTTCATTGGACGCAGCGAGACGGCGCAGCTTCACCCGCAGGATCGCCGCCTGAATCGGGTCCAAACAAGAGTTGAGTCCAGACAAGGCATGCAGGTAACGGTCGGTACGACCACCGTCCCGGAGCAGACGCGCCCGCTCAGCTACAGCGTCGATGTTGGTCGTGATGGCGCCAGCTTCCCCGAGAGCCCCAAGGTTCTTGGTCGGGTAGAAGGAGTAGGCGACAGCGTGCGACCAGCGGCCAGGGAGCCACGAGTTGAAGCGGGACATGTGCGACTGTGCGGCATCCTCCACAATCATCAGGCTGTGGCGGGCCGCCATGTTGTTGACACGCTCCATATTGAGCATCTGCCCGTAGAGATGCACGGGGACAATCGCACGGGTCTTGGCGGTTATGGCATCCTCGACCATGTCCAAGTCCATGAGCAGGGTGTGTGGGTCGCAGTCCACGAACTTGTTGACGGCCCCGACAGCCTGCATCGCGAGGGCAGTGTACGCCACGTTGAAGGCTGGCGTGATAACCTCGTCCCCCGGCTTCACTCCAAGAGCAAGCAGGGCGATGCGGATGGCGTCCGTGCCGTTGCCCACGCCGACGCAATGCGCCTGATTCACCGCGCAGGCGAACTCCTGCTCGAACGCCTGCACTTCCTCGCCGAGGATATACTGCTCACTATCGAAAACACGACTGATTGCTGCGCGAACGTCCTCTCTGTAACCCGACATTGCATCGAGGTTGAATCTCATGAGTTCCTCCGCACGTCAGTACGTTGAGCCTTCGTCATTATACCTCACGATTTCATCGTACACTTCCTGTTGTCTGATGTTCGGGTGGAAGAGGAACTGAGTCCCTTCCTTCTCCATGAGTACTTGCCAGCCGAGCTTCTCGTTGAGATGGCAGATGGCCCCGTTCGAGATGAGTTGCTCTCCACGCAAGGGCTTGCCACCAGCGAGCGCGAGGTAGTGCAAGATGATCTCCTCGCCGTAACCCTTGCCCCAGTAGTTCTTTGCTATGGCGAACATAGGGGTGACGAAGCTGCCCCGGTCCGTGACCATCGAGAAGGCCGCGATCTCCCACGGGTTATCGACGGGCGAGTAGAGATGCACCGTCACCTTGTCGTGGTCAGTGCTGTTCCACCACGCCGCCTGCGCCTCTCGCGACCGGAGTTCGATCGGGTGGGTGGCGAGGAACTGGATCGCCGAGTTGTAGAGGGTGCGCAGCCGCTCGATCAGGTACGGGTGCGCATCCGGGGTGAGTCGATACGCCTTGAGTTTCACAGGTTCTCCTTGGTCCGCAGCGCCGTGCTGCTGACGCCCTTGGTGTAGTCCACGTAGAGGAGCGTGTACCCCAAACATCGAACACGCTCACGGGTGACGCCAAGCTGCGCGTAATAGTCCTTCGCCGCCCAGTCGCTACCGATTACGAGGAAGTTCTGATCGGTGAAGTCCCCACGCATACGGTAGAGGAAGTCATCAGTGTCACCATCATGTAGGTAGGTTGCCCCGACTACCTTGAGGGCATCGACAAGCGCCGTGCGCGTCCCTTCATCCTGCACAGGTGCACGACCCTTGAACTTGTTGACGAACTCATCCCCGTTGACTCCCACGAGGACAACCCCGTCCTTACCGGCCAGCTTGGCGCAGATGTGGAGTAAGTTCAGATGCCCCTGATGGAGCAGGTCGAAGGTTCCGATGGTGACGACACGTCTCATGACTTCTCCTCCTCAACTGGGTCGCAGGGCTTGTGGCATAGCGTGCACTCGTACCAGTTGGTTGTGCCCACCCGCATCGCGTCGTCGAGTGGGGTTGTCGAATCCATCCGGTATCGTGCCGACGCCACGCGAACAGGCTCACCACAACAAGGCGAGACCAGATTCATGACCTACGTTCCTTTTTCTTGCGCACCTTCTTCACCGGCTCCACCACGTCGTAGATACTCGGCAGCTTGACCAGATCGGCCGGTGACAGGTACACCTCGTAGCTGACGCGGACGCCCCCGCTCGGGACCGTCTTCGCATCGAGGTTGACGACAGTGAATCCGACCGAGTCCATCGAGTCCAAGATGTTCGAGTGGAGCAGCTTCCCGATCACCTCGTCACGGAGGAGGTCCGCCTGCTTGCTGAGGACTACTATACCAGTATTACCCACGAACATTGAGACGCCGCCGGTCTTGACAACTGCTGGATTGACAACAGGGTTCTTCATTAGACACCTTCCATGACGGCGAGCACGTCGTCTTCGTTGACGATCAGGCACTCGGTCTTCTCTTCGTCACCGGGCAGGAGCACCTGCACCGGGGCGCCGACATAGTCCATGAGGACGACGATGTCACCGACCTCGACGCCACCCTGCTTGAGCGTGCCGACGCCGAGGACGATGGCGAACGCCGAGGACTTCTGCTCGACGGTCTCCGGGATGATGATGTGCTGCGTTTCGGGCATAGCCTGCTCGATGCGCTTTACAAGCAAGCGTGCCCCGTTGGGTTGTAGCATTTACGCCTCCGTTAGAGTGACCGTATTCGTCACCACGTCGTACGACACCGAACTGATGTCGGTGTCACTCCATGCACCGTTCTCGCCGCACTCTTCACCGTCGGCGTAGTCTTCATAGATTGCCATCTGGACCGTCGCGTTGTCGGGCACAGACTCCAACATCTCGCGCAGTTCCTTCGCTGTCATGACTCCTTCTTTCGCTTCCCCCGGAGGTCCTTGAACCAGACCTCGAACCGGTATGGACCGATGCGCCAGCGGTAGCCGATTGGCGCACCTTCGTAGGAGTGCTGTTTCCCACACCACTCGAACCACCTCATCCGCGCCCGAACTCCTTCGCGTTGTCACGCGACGTGAGGACACGCACCTGAGCCTCAGTGCTGTCGGCCACCCTCGCGGCTGATTGAAGCGACATGAAGAGTAGCGCCAGCTTCGGGTCCCGCACCCACAGTTCCTCACCATCGTCGCTGTGCTGGTAGTACTCCAGCCCCAGGATCACATCGTTCTCGTGGATGAGGCGTTGAACCACGAACCAGGGACCAAGTGTCGTTGGGTAGCTCACGATTTCCTCCTGGGATGATTCTCAGCCCACTGTTCGACACGGCTCCAAAGTGACATCCACCAACTCCACGGCTTACGCCACCACCACCCGACCTGTGTGTCGAGGAACTCATCGGTCGAGCCTGTGACCCATGCATGTGTGGTGCCGGGGATATTGCTCTTCGGCATCTGCGTAAAGAAGGGCGTCGGGAACGGCTTGATCGGCACGACCTCGCACGTCAGATCGCACTTGTCGTGGCGGACAAGATGTCCCTGCGGACATGTCTTCTCCCACCGTTCGAGCCAAAATACGTTTCTCATCTGCTCGACGAAGAGCGCCATCTGAAGACGCTTGATCTTCCGTTCGAGTTGCACCCGAGTGAGAGGTCGTTTTCGACCAGTGTTTACGCGGGTGGAACGCTTGTTAGACTTCGAACTTGTGCTTCTCGTCGTTTTCGACCGTCGCTTTGAAGAGCGCATCGGACCCCCTGTGGTAGACAACAATGCCCTCGGGCTGCATGAAACCGGGCGCAGCCTGCGAACCGATCCGCTTGAGCCACTCCATGATGAAGTTCGAAGCGAAGCGGGGGCGCGGGTTCTCGGAGCCTTCGACCTCGGGCCACTTCTGGTCCGCATCGAGCTTGAGCCACGGCAGGGTGGTATCCTTCTCGTCGAGCGGTTGCGTCCCGTCGATGTAGCCGAGGATACCAGTCCACGGACCGTTGTAGAGGACGGGCACGGTGTAGATCGCCACGCCATCCTTGCGCGCCTGCTCTAGCTTCGCAGCCTCCTCGGGCTTCGTCCACTTCGCCGTGTTGAACAACGAGAAGCGGCGTTCGCTCAGGTCGTAACCGCGCTGAATGCCGACGCCCCACCACTCGCCGAAGTGCAGACCGGGACCGAGGGTGTCGATGAGGACCTGCGAGTTGCGCTCCACCCACTGGGCGAAGCCAGCATTGTCATCGAGCGTAGTGATGATGCGCGTGCGGGACTGGGCGTACACCTTCCAGTAGCTTTCAACAAACGCCTCGCGAACTCCCTCGATGGCTGGCCGATCAACCTTGATCTCCAGGATACCGATCGCCGCATTCGTCCCGTCGATCTTCTCGGTGATGATGATGTCGCGGTTGAGGCGGCCGATCTTCGGCCACTCCTGGAACTTTGGCAGGTCCTTCTTGATGAAGTCGATTGCCGCCTGCTTGGCAGCTTCCTTCTCGGCCTTCTCGGCCTTGCGCTTCGGGTCACTCATGTTAGACGGTCCTCTCTACGGTGATGCGGACTCGGATACCGAGCCGCTCCAGGATTCGTGCAACTTCGATGGGGCCTATATTCCAAGAAGCCATCGGCGAGCCTTGTTCAGGGTACACTGCGTAAGGCGCTTCCTTGTCCATCATCTGAGTGAGCGTCCATCCCCGCGTCTCGATCGTGATGTGGACTTCTTGCGGTGGTGATGTGATCTTCATTCAGTCTCCCTTCACGCTGATGATCTGGCGCAGAACATGCGTGGGGCGTACGAGTTCCCTCGCGTCGTTCATAACCATGTCTATCGACTTGTACGCGCCGGGCGCCTCGTCGATGATGGCCGACCGGATGCGAGCCTCGATGCCTTGCGCGTCCATCTCGGCCTGGACGCCTTCGAGCGTGAACTGCTTACGCGCCTGAGTGCGAGACATCCGGCGACCTGCCCCATGAGGTGCGCTACAGTACGCTCCGGGATGCCCAAGGCCCGTAGTGATGAAACTGCGCGCACCCATTGAACCGGGTATGAGCCCGCGAACTCCATCAGATGCCAGTATGGCACCCTTTCGGGTGACCATGACGTTCTCGCCATCGTGGTGCTCCTTGTTCACGTAGTTGTGGTGGCAGTTGATGCGCTCCACCTCGATGTTTACGATGCCGAGCGACTTCACCCACGGAGCCATGCATCCATCCATCGTAGGGCAGGACACTTGGGCCATCTCGACTTGCACACCGTGCACGGTGACCGAGAGTTCGGTGAGGACCCGGTCCATCATCTCGTCGCGGTTGAGGGCGGCGAACTTCTGGCACCAGTAGAGTTCCTTCATGTACTGCCAGTACTCCTCGCTCTCCTCCACAAGGTAGGCGAGATCGGGGTCTGGCAGGATATGGTCGTACATGTACCGCTTAGCCTGCTTCTTCGCCACCTGGGTCCAATGCGTGCCCGTCTTGTTGCCAACACCACGCGAACCCGAGTGCAGGATAACCCACACCTCTTCCGGCGCTGACAGGTCAGGCCCAGGGTTGTACCCGGCCGGCCCACTGTCTCCGTCAAACCACGGTCGGCCGATGCACACCTCGATGAAGTGGTTGCCCCCACCGAGGGAGCCCAGTTGTCGGCGCCATTCCCCGGCCCGTTGGTTCATGTGGTTCACGTCCTTGAACTGCAAGGCAGCCTCAGCTTCGAGGATGTCGATGCGTGCTTGGGCTGTGGGGAGGATGCGCGAGTTCATGCCGTACGGGCCAATCCCTACCGGAATCCGTCGCTCGATCCCCTCGCGGATAGCCTTGAGGTGCGGGCGGACGGACTCAGGTGTGAGGTCGGTACGAACAGCGATCATGCCACATCCGATGTCCACTCCGACGCAGGCAGGCATAATGGCCCCGCGCGTGGCGACCACGGTTCCGACCGTAGAGCCCTTGCCGAAGTGGACATCGGGCATGACAGCGACACCCTTGACGAAGGGGAGGGACGCAGTGCGCTCCACCTGGGCCATCGCCTCGGGCTCGATCTGTGATGCGAACAGTCTGATTTTGCTCACTAAGAAGCTCCTTGAGGGTAGAAGGCGTAGATCACGGAGTCCGTCTTCCGGGGTGACTCATTGAAGCTGCCACCCTCAACTTCCGCGAGTAACACTGTCAGCTTGCACTGCGTACACTGACGTAGTGCGTACTTTGCGAGGAGAGAACGCATCAGTGGGTACGCATCCTCGTGATGCATGATGAGGTGCCACTCATGCCGATCGTCCTTGAACTTCGACGAAGGACACGATGCAGCAACACGTTCACGGTCAGCATCACTCATCGTCCCCTCCAAACTTGAATGATGTGGATGGTCATGAGAAGAACGAGGTAGGAGACGAAAGCCCACCAGAGGACCACGCCACCGAGTTGCATGGCTAACGTGATGTTCATGATTCCTTTCTGTTGCGGCAGAAGGCACAACCGCCCGCTGCCATGATGATCCAGTAGTTACAGAGACACGGCGATTTGCCAGCGCCGGAAGCTCTGGTTCGCTCCGATTCGGAGCATGATGGGACCGATGCATCTGCCAAGGTAGAGCGTTCCCTCGCTGCGTGTGGCGACAACACGCGCCTGCCCCTGCGGCGTGGTGTAGTTGAAGAGCACACGCTGCCCAAGTTGGAACTCGAACGTGACGAGATCGAGAGGGAGTTCAGTCTTGCCTCCTCCGAGTATGTGCACTCGGGAGATGATGACTTCGCGGCCGTTGTAGAAACGTGTATGCTCGCACTCGTACGCCACGATCCAGAAGCGGGGCTTCGGTGGTGCGTCGAAGGGTGTGCCCCACATGCGGAGAGTGAAGTAGTCGGAACCAAGCATGGCACCGTAATGAGTCTTGAACAGTTCCAAGTCGTAGCCGATGCCGACGTGGAGATGCTCGTCGATGCGCACCTCGACTGCCCTGCCATGCATGGACAAGGACGGTGTCGGTGACACCTGCACGAGCACCCCACTGCGTACCGGGGCGGCAAGGAGCAGCCCTAGTAGCAGCAGCCATCTCATGCGTGTTCCCACAGGAGGATCAGTACGAAGCCACAGAGCCCTCCGGCAAAGAAACATGGGATGTTGCCGAAGATGAGGGCGATGGTCAGGTTGGTGACAGCGAAGAAGCCGTTCGCCCACATGATGCGATGGATGAACTTCCGTCGCTGCGCACGCTGCTCATCGGTGAGGTGGAGCTTCATGCGGTGACTCCCTTGATGAAAGGTCGAACGAAGTTGCCCACAATGAGGCCGAGAAGCCACATCACGGTGAGGATGGGTAGAAGGTTGGGGTCCAACCAGCGCCACGGAACTTCACCGAGAAGGTCGCGGGGACGCGTCGTCCCCCTGACGTAAGGCCGTCTTCAAACGGCGTGCACTTCGGACAGCATCCTTCTGACGCTTCCGTTCCCGTCGTGACCGTTCGGTGCTCATCCCACCGGTGTCCCTCTGGGCATTCGTAGGTGTAGATCGGCACGGCTCCTCCTCTACTAGGTCGTCGAGGTCTTCGGGATCGACACCCTGGCGGATCAGTTGGTCAAGCGACGGTTGTTTCCGGCGGCCCATAAACTGGGTGTCCCTTCGGGTTGTACGTCTTGTTCACGCGGCTGCGATCCGACATGGTGCGCAGGCGATTCTCCACTGCCTTCGAAAAGGCCGGCTTTCCATCATGGAACTTCCCATCGGTCTCGAACTGTGGCCACAGTGAATCGCGTAGTTCCGGCATGGTGCGGCCAGGCTCGCGTAGAACCGCTTCGAAGATAGACTCGGCGAGTGGATCATGATTGAGTCTCTGCTGCATGGTGACAGGTTCATCACTGGCGACGATCTTCGCTACGAGTGCATCGCCCACGTCCATCCGGTACGCAAAGTCTTCCGGTGTGATGCCACGGAACTTCTTGAACTGCACACCGACAAGGTACTTGTCCTTGCGGTGGGCCGAGAGTTGGCACCACGAGTCGAGTGCACCAATCTGCGACATGGCACCACGCCAGTCGCCGCCGTCGTTGAACTCGGACTTCTTTGAGTTGTGGTGAAGCAGAATGCAGGCGGCCCCAGTGAACTCGGCGATGTGCCGGATGTTGCGGAAGACCTCCTCCATCTCGGTGTTGTCGTTCTGGTTCGCACGAGTTAGGCGCGACAGGGTGTCGAACACGATCACGTCGATACCCTTGCGGCGAGCGACCTTCACATCCTCAGTGCCCTCGCCTCGAAGCTCAGCCTCCCCCCACTCGAACGAGTTGCATGTGCGGATCAGCCGACGAATCTCGTCCGTGTTCTCGAACATGAAGGATGACTGGAGCAAGAAGCGGGCAGCGTCAAACTCGAAGGCTCCCTCGCTGAGTGCGGTCAGCCGCTTCCACTGGCGAGCGTAGTCATAGACAGAGGAGTCGGAGCCAACGAACAGCGTGCCCCCACGCGTGACCTGGAACTTGCCCAGGAACTTCTGCCCAGTGGCGATCGCGCGGATGACCTCTAGGGTCAGCCACGTCTTGCCCACGCCGGGATACGAGGTGATGCCCATCACACCGCCGGCAGGAAGGAATGACTCGATCAGCATGGGCGGGGCCTTCTCAGCCCAGATCGAGGCGGTGTCCTGGAGCGCGTAAGGGGTGACGCTCTTGATGCCAATCAGGAGTGGATGTGTCTCGCGCTTCTTGCTCACGGTTTCCTCACGTCCATAGACCCGCACCACGGACCAACCCAGAGTGCAGTGTGATGATGCAAGTAACAGTTGCCAAAGGTGACGCCGATGATCCAGTAGCGCCAGCGCCACTCGGAGCGGAAGAGAACCCGGGATACCTCACACTTACTCATGTGGCGATGCCCTCATTCCGTACTTGGCCTGCCAGCAGCGCCGTTCCCAGGCTGCCCGCAAAAGGTCGATGAACAGACGATTGGCATCGGGGTCCGTCCGTTCGAGGATCATGTGCTTGGTCGTGCCCCCGTATGCGAGTCCACCAGGGTTGTACTGCGTCTCGTGGGTCATGAACGCCGCGATCTTCGGGTCAAGTGCGATGTCGGACATCTCCTCGCTGTACATCCAGGTGATGAGGGCGTCGGCGAAGGTGATGATCCGCTGCTCGGCCGCAATGATCTCCAGCGGGGTACGGCTGTTGTCACCCGGCGAGTTGCGCCGGAACAGGTCGATCGGTGGATACATAGGACCTCCAGGGTAACCTCTCCAGACTCATCATCTCACCTGCCACTTCGAAGTGCAAGGGGCAAGTTGTCCGAGACAGGCGGACAAGGTCAAAACGCGGACAAGAACCCTTATCCCTTACCTTCCTTCTTTCCCTTGTTTAGGGATTGGATAGGATGGGGGAGACTGACTAGTGTGCGGCCGAAGGCGCACGTACTCCCCCTTCCTTGTAGAGTTATTACTTGGGGTAAGGGAGGGACAAGAGGGAGCCCGCCAGAGCCCTGATCGTGACGCCCAGGACGCCAGCCACGCTGAGGGCGCCCAGGGCCAGGAGCACAAGGCCCCCGGCCCACGACGGGCGTGGTGTCATGACTTTGTCCGCTTCTCAGCAGGGTCCTTGCCCTCGACCACCTCGGGGACCAGAAGAAGGGCTCCCTCGGGGAGTTTGATGCAGGGTATCCGGTTCCCCGTGGTGTCAGGGACCGGGTTGCAGAGGATCAGCCCTTCGACCGGGAAGGACTTCCACTCGATGTGCGTGTCGGGTGGGACGACGGTGGTCATGGTGCGGCCCTTGTACGGGGCCTTGTCCGGGACGAACGTCCACGCTCCAACCATGATGGCTAGGAGCAGGATCAGTGAGCCAGCGAGGGAGCGCCGGATCATCGTGCCCGCCTGGTGTACGTCATCTCTCCTCCGTTGTGACTTTGAACCACAGGTTGGGGAACCAGCGGTGTAGCGCTAGCCCTAGTTGTGGGTAGTCGTGCGCGAGCGTCATGATGGTCATCTGCCAGTCAGCACGCAGCGCCTTGTTCAACTCATCACGCACCCGCTCGTGCGGGAGGTGGCGAATCTCGTTGGTGATGTACTGCATGCGCATCCAGGTGAACAGTTCGCTGTCTGGCTTCAACCCCATGACGGCGGTGAAGCGAAGTGCACGCAGCATGCGCAGTGGGTCTTCGGTGAAGCGGTCGTGTGGGTTGCCAACGACACGAAGGATGTGGTTCTTGAGGTCTTCCCTCCCATTGTGTGGGTCACTCCATTCGCCGTCTTCGGACACGGCGATGGCATTGACAGTGAAGTCACGCCGGCTCAAGTCCACAGCGAGCGAGGCTGGTGTGACAACGTCGGGATGTCGCTTGTCATGGTACATGGCTTCTGCGCGGCACAGGGTGAAGTCAGCATTGACAAAGGTGTTGCTCGCCACCTGCCAGATACCACCGAAGTCACCAAGCCACGACCGCTCGATGCGGCCACGGATAGTGACGAACTCGGGGCGTGCCTGCCAAATGTGGAGACCGCGCGCGACAAGCCACGCCTCCATCTCTGCGTAGCTGTCGCCTTCGACAGCGAAGTCGAGGTCAGCCGGCGTGCGATGGTACAACAAATGATCGCGCACGGCTCCCCCGACAAGGTGTAGCTTCATCTCTTCCTCCTGATCCAGGTAATGGCTGCGCCGATGGCTGCCACCACGGTGAGTGCCATGCAATGTGGACACATCAATGATCGTCTCGGTCTTCGAAGAGGTCGTCGTCGCAATCCTCGCGGAAGTCTTCGAGGTCCATCTCCGCTTCGAACTCCACGTCACCACCCTCGGCCTCGTTCTGGCCAGCGTGGTAGCCCTCACTCCACACGTCCTGGTGTACGGACTTGAGGGACTCATCCACGATGAGAAGCAGCGCTGCGCGCGAAATGTTGCCCTCGTCGTAGTCGTCGATGCCCTTCGTGATCTGTTGGTACGCTGCTGTGATGGTCATCAGATACTCCTCAACAGGGACCGGATGGACTCGTCATTGCGCGCTCGCAGTTGCAGCATGACCTCACGCTGCTCCTCCTTGCGCTGTTTGTAGAACTTGGCGACCTGTGCGTCGGTCACCTTCTTGGAATGAACCCTACGAGGGAGCGCTCCAACATGTTCACCCTCGGTGAAGGGGCGTAACATACCAGCTTGACGCATCTGCTCAACTTCCTGAGCGATCTGTCGCACGGTGTTGT
>Ga0247727_10003355_pt1 | contig 35424 bp, 34 predicted proteins | sample WisWelCaveWW1625_FD_202498 | JGI IMG/M metagenome (GOLD analysis project Ga0247727, IMG submission 202498) | Biofilm microbial communities from Wishing Well Cave, Virginia, United States - WW16-25 | ecosystem: Environmental > Aquatic > Deep subsurface > Groundwater > Cave microbial mat | place...
CCCCAGCACCTTGGTGATGGCCGCCGTCAGCGTGGTCTTGCCGTGGTCGATGTGCCCGATGGTCCCCACGTTGACGTGCGGCTTGCTGCGATCGAATTTCTCCTTGGCCATCTTCTCTCCTCAGCTGTTAACTGCCCTCTGTACTGCTGTTCCCTGGTGGACGGGGGAGGATTCGAACCTCCGTAGCTCGCAAGGAGCGGCAGATTTACAGTCTGCTGCCATTAACCGCTCGGCCACCCGTCCCTGCCCCTCGCCCGCGCTCGGGGAAAATCTGGAGCCGATGACCAGGATTGAACTGGTGACCTCGTCCTTACCAAGGACGCGCTCTACCAACTGAGCTACATCGGCCCTCGAACCGTCCCTCGCCTTCCACCGCCCGTCTTGCGTTTCTGGAGCGGGAGACGGGAATCGAACCCGCAACCAACAGCTTGGAAGGCTGTGACTCTACCATTGAGTTACTCCCGCCTGCCTGGTTCTGTCTGCTCTCCGAACTGGTGGAGCTGGCGGAGGGATTTGAACCCCCGACCCTCTGATTACAAATCAGATGCTCTACCGACTGAGCTACGCCAGCACAGGCAAACTTTCATTCTATCTCCCTTCCGGAACTCGCCGCAACGGCTGGCCGCGCACCGCCTCCTGGTCAAACCGCTTCGGCGGAAGGGTTTAGGCAGGCACCACCACGATCCGGAGAACCTCAACTATTATATGCCGCGCCGTGGCGTTTGGTCAAACCGCCCGGCCGCGCGGTTTACATCCGCGGCCCGAGGCTCGTCAACAACTGCGTCGAGTGCCGCAGCTCACCGCGGAGATAACGGTAAGGGTTCACCGGAGCGTGATAGCGGCGAACCTCGTAGTGAAGGTGGGCCGAGGTGGTGCGGCCTGATCGTCCAACCCGGCCGATCACCTCGCCCTGCCGAACCACCTGGTTGGGGCGAACAAAGATCCTCGACAAGTGCGCGTAATAGGTCGACAGCGGCGACTGACCGTGCTGGAGGATCACGAGCCGGCCATAGCCGCTCATGAAATCCGCCATCGCGACGACCCCGTCCGCCGTGGCCACTACCGGGGTCCCGAACGCGCTGCTGATGTCGACGCCCTTGTGGAACGTCCCTTCGCCCTCGAACGGATCCATCCGGTTGCCAAAGTTTCCTGTCAAAGCCCCCATCACGGGCCAGATGGCAGGCATGGTGTTCTCCAGCCAGTGCCCGGGCATGGCGGCCAAAGCCTGCGACAGGGGGAGATTCTGGAGGAAATGAAACTGTTCCACCGAAGCCTGGTAGCTCGGCACCAGCACGCCCTCTTGCGACAAGTCGTCCGGCCCCTCCAATCTCCGCTTCAGACCGTAGGCCATAGATATCTCGCTGGCCAGAGTTTGCAGCGACGCCAGTTGTGTGTTCGTCTGCGCGGCTGTCAACTGGAGGCTGTCGAATCGCTTCCGAAGGGCCTCCTTCTCGCTGCGCAGCGTGTTATAGTTGGCCACCTTGAACAGCATCCGGCCGTAGCTGGAGACGAAGCCGAAGCAGGTGATGCCGCCCAGTACCGCCAGGGCTATTACTATGTAGAGGAAATGCTGCGGAACGTGCAGCCGGTGAATGCGGCCGTGAACCGAATGGGCCAGAACGACGATGAAGTAATTCTTCCTCATCAAACCCTGCTCAGCGGGCGGCCGCCGCGGTTCTGCGGGAATCGCGGTAATCCGTTATACGACCCGTCGGACTGGCGGATGGCCGACAGCTTTGCTAAAACCTGGGCAATTTAGCAGGTTAGGGAGGAAGGTGTCAAGTGCGCCGGATCGCTCGAAACCTTGTAATTTATTGAAAAATAACGAGTTAGTGCTGGCTGAGAAAATTCGCCGGATGGCGGCTTCGGCCGCCCCGAAACGTCTCGTCGGGACTCTTGGGCATATGCGGCTAGGAATCGGGGACGACGCAGCCATTCTGCGCGCTCTACCCGGCCGGGAGTGGCTGATTACCACTGACTTGTTGGTAGAGGGTTCACATTTCGACCTCCGCCGACACCCCGCGGCGGCCCTCGGGCATAAGGTACTCGCCCGAGGTCTCAGCGATATCGCGGCCATGGGGGGCGATTCGCAATTTGCGTTGCTCTCGTTGTGCGCGCCCCGCAGGATTGGTGAGAAATGGCACAAACAGTTCTTTGGCGGATTGTTTCGGTTGGCCCGGCGCTTTGGAGTCAGCCTGGTCGGCGGCGATCTTGCGGCCGGGGATCGCCTCGTTGCCGACATCGTCGTTCTCGGCTCGGCGCCCCGCGGCCAGACGATGGAGCGGGCCAGGGCCAAACCCGGCGATATCCTTTATGTCTCGGGGACCCTGGGCGGATCGGCCCTGGGTCTCGCGGATCTTCAAGCGCGCCGGCCGCGCTTCAGCGGTCGGGCCGCGCGGCGCCACCTCTTCCCCAAACCCCGCCTGGAACTAGGCCGCTATGCGGCCCGCAAGCTCGGCGCCCGCGCCGGCATCGACCTCAGCGACGGTCTGTCGATCGACCTCTACCGGATGACTAACGAAAGCGGCGTCGGGGCCGAAGTTTGGATGGAGCGAATTCCTGTATTCCCAGGCGCTACCCGGGAGCAGGCCCTCCATGGGGGTGAGGACTACGAGCTCCTGTTTACCCTGACGCCCCGCCGCAAGCCTCCATCGAATTTCCACGGGGTCCCGCTGACAGCCGTCGGCGTGATCACGGCGGCCCGCGGGCTGACACTGGTTGATTCCAAGAACCGGCGCCGCCCGCTGCCGATTCGGGGTTTCCAGCACGATCTTTAAGCAAAGAGCGGTGATCGGGTGCGGGGCAGCCTACGGCAAGACGCAGGAGAAGTTTGCGGCGTCGTCGCTGCTTCCAGAGCCTTTGTACTTGGCGATCTCGGGGTAAGGGCAGAGGGGACGGGTGCGATCCACTTTGTCCCCGGTGCTGTGGGAGGCGATGAGGCGGTCCGGGGCGACGCCCTTTTCGACCCATGCCTCGAGCGCCGCGACGGCATCAAATGTGTCAGGACCGTCGCCGCCCCGGCAGTGATTCATGCCCGGAGCCATGAACAGTCGGAACCAGCCCGCCGTTTTGGCGCGGCCACCCATTTTTTCGAGCACGCTCATGTAGTAATTGACGCTGTTGCCTGCCGCAATCAATTGATCATTCCATCCGTGATAGAGCAGCAGCCTACCGCCGCGCGAGGCGAACTTGCCGAGATCGGGGTCGATGGCGTTGAGCGTGCCTTTGTCGATCTCGTCGGTGAGTGCGACGTCGGTCTCGAAATTGAAGGCGCGAAAATCCCAGGCTGGATCGCGGAAGACGACGTACTTGAAGTGGTCGTCGGGAATGGAAAACAGCTTAGGGCCTGCCGTCATTGCCCCCCACCCCCGCTCGCTGCCGGGCACCAGGCCCGGAAAGATCTGGCTGCCGGTACGCGGGTTTCTGGCGCCTGCATAGATCTTGCGCGCCGCTTCGACCTGCGGCATCGTGAGGCAATCGAGCGAATCGGCGCCATCCTTGCAGGCGAGGACTTTGGGATCGAAGCGGCAGCGGGGCGGGTCTTCGATGACGCCGTCGCGGACGCCGTCGAGGGCGTCGCAGGCGTCGAGCGCGGCCTTGTGCAGCAGCGGGTACTTCGCGGGCGGGAAGTGTCCTTGCGGATCCTTGAACGTCGCGTGGGCCGCCCAGACGAAGCTGACCATGAGGCGCGTCCAGTAGTTGGCTGGCGCGCCGGCGACGATGCCGTCATAGTCGGACGGAAAGCGTTGCGCTTCCGTGAGGCCTTGCTTGCCTCCTGTAGAGCAGCCGACCCAATAGGAGAATCGTGGCCCGTTGCCGTAGAAGGCGGCGATGACGGCTTTGGCCTTGACCGTCAGCTCGTGCTCCGAGCGCCAGCCGAAGTCGATGAGCTTCTCGGGGTGGCCGAGGGCGAAACTGCCGGACCCCCCGGTGTGTCCGGTGTCGGTAGATGCCGTGGCGTAGCCCCGGCGGAGGGCCTGGGCCATGGCAGCGTAGTTGATATTGCCGCTCCAACCGCCGTTGCCGACGGCCTGGAACTTGCCGTTCCAGCCGGAGACCGGCATCCATGCCTCGATTTTGATGTCGGAGTCTGAAGTTGGTTTGAGAGTCGCGGCAACGCGGCAGAAGGCCGGAAGATCCTCGAACGGCCGGGGCGCCGCCTTGCCGGGCTGCGCGGCGGGAAGGACGAGCGCTCCGGCGGCGACGGGCTGAGCGAGCGTGATCGTAGTGTCGGGCAGCGTGAGCGAGGCCAAGCTCTCGCAGGTGGCGGCGAGAGCGGGGGCTGCGAAAATGGCCAGAACCGCCAGCGTGACGCGCATGCACTTGTTCCTCCGCAGTAAAGGTATCATCGGCGTGCATCTGCGTGCATCTGCGGTTTCAAGGGTTTCCGCGCTATAATATCCCCAATGGAGAACGAGCGCGTCGAGAAACTCGAGCACAACCTGAGCCGGTTGATCGATATCGTCTCGACGCTGGCGCAAGTCGCCATGACCCACCAGGAGAAGCTGGATAAAGTCAGCGCCTCGCAGACGGAGACCGATGAGCAGCTCGGCATCATCCTGAAGATGGTCGACGATTGGATCCGCAACAACCCCGGCAGCCCCCGCAACCAGAAAACTCCCGCAAGCGAGTGATCCAGCTCATCCCGTCTGAGGCGCGCTACCACGTCGATCGCGGCTGGCTGTCGACCTACTGGCACTTTTCGTTCGACGAATACTACGACCCCGCCAACATGCACTGGAGCGCGCTTCGTGTGTTCAACGATGACGTGATCCGCCCGGGCGGCGGCTTCGGCTTTCATCCCCACCGGGACATGGAGATATTCACCTACGTGCTCGAAGGGAGCCTCGAGCACCAGGACAGTCTGGGGAATACGGGTGTCGTCGAGCCGGGCGAGGTCCAAGTGATGTCGGCCGGCACAGGTATTACGCACGCCGAGTACAACCACTCGAAGCAGGCGCCCGTGCACCTGATGCAGCTCTGGATTCTGCCGCGGACCAAAGGGCTTAAGCCTCGCTGGGAACAGAGGCGGATCCAGCCCGAGCAGCGAGCGGGCAAGCTGTTGCCGGTGGTGTCGGACGGAAGCATGCCGGAGACACTGGCCATCGACCAGGACGCGACCATCTTTCTTTCTCGCCTCGGCGCGGGCCGGTCGGTGAGCTTCGAGAGCCGGCCCGGCCGCCACGCGTACCTCTATGTGATCGACGGCAGTCTCAACGTCAACCAGCAGTTGCTGGCGGCCGGCGGCCAGGCGCGAATCGCCGGCGAGCCGCGGCTCGATCTGGCGGCAAAGACCGACTCGGAGCTGCTCTTCCTGGATCTGCCGTAGCGATGCCGCATGGAGATGATCGATCAGCTGCGCCGGCTCTTCGATTACGACGGCTGGGCGAATCGGGAATCGCTGGCGTCGCTGAAGGCGGCGGGATCGCCTTCCGCGCGCGCCGTCGGCTACCTCGGGCACATTGTCGCCGCGCAAAACCTCTGGATGGACCGGCTGAGAGCGGCGCCGCCGGGGATGGCCGTCTGGCCGCCGCTGACCGTGGAACAGTGTGAGGCGCAGCTGGCCAAACTGCCCGATATTTGGCAGCAATACCTGAACGGCCTCGGGTCCGCCGGGTTGAGCGAGGCGGTCACCTACCGGAACACCAAGGGCGAGTCCTGGACGAGCGCCGTCCAGGACATTCTCGTGCACGTGGTGTTGCACTCGGCTTACCACCGGGCGCAGATCGCCAGCGAGCTGCGGGCCGGAGGGCATGCCCCGGCCTATACAGATTTCATCGAGTGCGTCCGGCGCGGGCTTGTAAAATAGACGCGGCTTATCTTCCCCCCATGGCCCTCCCGGATGACATCGCCGCTATCGCCGGCGCCTACCACGGCGATCCGTTCCAGGTGCTGGGCCCGCATGTCGTTGGAGAGGGCGGAAAGCGGCGGCTCGAGATCCGCGCCTTCCTGCCGGAGGCAGGGGAGGCGTTTGTGGTGGCGGGCGGCGCGGCCCGCCCTATGCGGCGGCTGCACGCGGCGGGGTTCTTCGAGGCCGTGCTCGATCACCAGCAAATCATTCCCTACCACTTGCGCGTGAGCGGGCGCGACGTCGAGGACCCCTACCGCTTCTCGCCGTGGCTCACCGACTTCGAGCTGCACCTACACGGCGAAGGAACCTACTCCCGCAGCTACGAGAAGCTCGGCGCGCATCTCCGCCAAATCGACGGCGTGGCCGGCGTGAACTTCGCCGTCTGGGCGCCCAACGCCGGGCGGGTGAGCGTGGTCGGCGAGTTCAACGCCTGGGACAGCCGCCGCCACCCCATGCGCCGCCGCTCCGGGGGCCTCTGGGAGCTGTTCCTCCCCGGGCTGGGCGCTGGCGTTATATATAAGTACGAGGTAAAATCCCGTCACGGCGGCTATCTGGAGCAGAAAGCCGACCCCTACGCGTTCGCCGCCGAAGTGCCGCCCAAATCGGCATCCGTGGCCTGCGACCTCGACCGCTACCAGTGGCGCGACCGGGAGTGGATGGCGCGCCGGGCCGCGACCGACCGGCTGCGACAACCTATGTCGGCTTACGAGATTCACCTGGGATCCTGGAAGCGTCCGCGGCGGAGCTACCGCCAGCTCGCCGACGAGCTGATCCCCTACCTCCTCCAGATGGGCTACACCCACGTCGAGCTGCTCCCGGTGATGGAGCACCCCTACGAGGCCTCCTGGGGTTACCAGGTCACGGGTTATTTCGCGCCCACCGCCCGCCACGGCACGCCCGCCGAATTCATGGAGTTCATCGACCGCTGCCATCAGGCCGGCATCGGCGTAATCCTCGATTGGGTCCCGGGGCACTTCCCGAAGGACGCCCACGGCCTGGCGTACTTCGACGGGACCGCCCTCTACGAACACGAGGATCCGCGCCTGAGCGAGCACCGCGACTGGGGCACGCTCATCTTCAACTACGGCCGCAACGAGGTCCGCGGCTTTCTGCTGTCCAACGCCCTATTCTGGCTGAAGAAGTATCACGCCGACGGCCTGCGCGTCGACGCCGTGGCCTCGATGCTCTATCTCGATTACTCGCGCCAGCCCGGCGAGTGGCTGCCGAACCGCTACGGCGGCCGCGAGAACCTGGAGGCCATCGAGTTCCTGAAGCGGTTCAACGAGCTGGCGCACGCCGAAGCGCCCGGCGCCGTCACCATCGCCGAGGAATCGACCGCTTTCGGCGGCGTCTCGCGCCCGACCTTCTCCGGCGGCCTCGGCTTCACCTTCAAGTGGAACATGGGCTGGATGCATGACATGCTGCGGTACTTCTCCCGCGACCCGGTCCACCGCCGGCACCACCAGAACGACATCACCTTTAGCCTGCTCTACGCCTTCACCGAAAACTTCGTTCTGTCTATATCCCACGACGAGGTAGTCCACGGGAAGAAGGCCCTGCTGGCGAAGATGGCCGGCGACTCCTGGCAGCAGTTCGCCAACGCGCGGGCCTTCCTGGCCTGTATGTACGGGCACCCCGGCAAGAAGCTGTTGTTCATGGGCAGCGAGATCGGCCAGTGGAACGAATGGAGCCACGACGCCGGCGTCGAGTGGGACTTGCTGCGCTTCGATCCGCACGCCGGCCTGCAGCGCTGCGTCGCGGACCTGAACCGCCTGTACCGCCAGCAGCCCGCGCTGTGGGAGGTCGACTTCGACTGGAGCGGCTTCGAGTGGATCGATTTCCAGGACGCCGCAAGCTGCGTCATCGCCTTCCTGCGCCGCGCCGCCAACCGCGAGGACTTCCTGGTCTTCGTCTGCAACTTCACCCCGGTCGTTCGCTACGGCTACCGGATCGGCGTGCCGGCCGCCGGTTCCTACCGCGAGATCTTCAACAGCGATTCAAGGACCTACGGCGGGAGCGACCTGGGAAACCTGGGCCGTGTCGAGGCCGGCGCCGAGCGCTGTCACGGGCGGGATTACTCGATCGCGATCACGCTGCCGCCGCTGGCGGTGGTGGTGTTCCAGCCCGCCGGGCGCCAACCTACGACTTTTTGACGAACACCAGCGTCTGCTTCATCTCGCCGCTGTCGGATTTGATGCTGCGCACCGTGGTCAGGGTTTTCCCGTTGTCGGAGAGCTGCCACCGGATGACAATCTTCGCCTCCCCGTGGTCGGACGCCAGCGTCGACTCGGTCAGCAGCTCCTTGCCGACCCAGCGCGTTCGGGATTTCAAGGGGCTGCCCTGGAGGTCTTCGGTGACCTCCTGGCCGTTGGTCATCCAGTTCCGCTCCTGGGTCATATCGCCTTGGGGCGTCTTCGCTTTGATGGTGACTTTCAGACTTGGGTCTTTGTGATCCACCACATCGGTGCGGGCGTCGATGCGGTCCGGGAATCGAGGCCCCGATTCGGGGGCTTGGCCGAAGTCGCACTTGTCCACCACCAACTCCCAGGCGCCGGAGAAGTTTGGCTTGCTGTCCTGGGCGAGCGCCGCCATCGACAGCGCCGCCGCCAACACGAAGAGTTTCTTCATCGCGATACCCCCCTGACAGCGTTCGACGGGTCGCGGCCGCGAAAGTGAGCGGGGCGGCCTTCGTCTTTTCCGAATGTTACACTTGACCCTCGGGAGGTTCAGTAATCTGCGTCGCCGCGAATTCCTTCGCGTCTTCCCCGCCGGCGGATTGGCGCTGTCCTTGCCGGCGCAAGACCCGATCGACTCGGTCTACGACCGCTCCATCGTCGTCGATTCGCTCTCCATCGAAACCTGGGACGAGGACGCCTTCGCGGCCTGGAAGCGTTCCGGCTACACCGCCATCCAAACCAGTCTCGCCAACCGCAACTTCGCCGTCGCCACGCGCGCCCTCGAGGAATGGAAGAAGCGTTTCGAGCAGCACCCCGAGAAGCTGCTCCACGCCACCCGGGCCGCCGACATCGAGCGCGCCAAGCGCGAGGGCAAACTCGCCGTGGTTCTGGGCTTCCAGAACGCCACCATCGTCGAAGACAACTTGAGCAACCTCGACAAGCTTTACGCCTCCGGAACCCGTTGCATCCAGCTCACCTACAACTCCCGCAACCTGCTGGGCGACGGCTGCACGGAGCGCACCAATACCGGCCTGTCGGATTTCGGCATTGCCTGCGTCGAGCGGATGAACCAGCTCGGCATCATCGTCGATCTGTCCCACTGCGGCGAGCAGACCTCCGCCGACGGCATCGCCTACTCGCGCCGGCCGCCCGCGTTCACGCACACCATGTGCAAGGCGCTGCATTTCCATCCACGGGCCAAGCCCGACGAGCTGCTCCGCGCCATCTCCGACCGCGGCGGCATGACCGGGATCGTCACGCTCGGCTACTTTGTCGGCCCGCGGCCCGACACTTCGCTCGAGGATTATCTCCGCCACCTCGATCACGCCGTCAAGGTCGGCGGCATCGACCACGTGGGACTAGCCACCGACTACCAGATCCGCGGCATCGAGGCCTCCTCGACGCGCGAAAACTGGTACCTGCCGCGGCTGCGCACCTTCAAGCCGTCTTACAACGTTCGCTGGCCGCCCTGGATCCCGGAGCTCGACAAGCCGGAGCGCTTCCGCACCGTCGCGCTCGGCCTCGCTAAGCGCGGCTACAAAAGCGGCGACATCGAGAAGATCCTGGGCTTGAACTGGATGCGCTACTTCCGCGAGATCTTCGGCGGCTGAGATCGCCGCGCCCGGCCGTCAGTTGTGACAGCCCATGCAGGTGAACTGCACGCCGTGGCACACCCGGCAGGACGGCTTGTCGAGCTTCATGGCGCTGTGGGCGTCCAGGTACTCCGGCGCGTGAGTGGCGGGCTTCAACGACGCCGCCGGGGCCGTGTGGCACTTCTCGCAACTGAACGGCGGCTGGATCTGGCTGTGACAGACCAGGCAGTCGGCCATCTGCGGCAGGTTGGCCCGGGAGGAATAATCGGTCTGGGGCAAGCCGCGATGGCACGCGGCGCAGGCTTCCTTCGTATCCAGATGCTTCCGGATGTGAGCGGACTCGCTCAGGTACTTGCCGCCGTCGATGGCGGCCGCCAGAAGCGGCGCGATGTTGCCGAAGCCCAGATGCAGCTTGTGATTGAACCGGACCTCGCGGCGGGCGGTCGCCAGCCGCGGCAGCGGCGCCGTCTCGACGCGACCGGCGCGCCGCCCGTCATGGCAGCGCAGGCAGTTCTTTTCAGTAGGCAGGTTGCGATCCGACGCTTGCGAGCTCGCCGCGGCGGCCGCGTGACAATCCACGCACCCGGCGCCGGCTTTCTCGAGGTGGAGACGATGAGAAAACTTCAACTCGCGCTGCTGGCCCCACCCGGCAACGGCCAGCCCGACGCCGGCCACAGCGGCCGCAACGCCCCGGCCCCCGACCCCCAGCCCCCGACCCCCTCCGCTACCCACTGCCCTTATAAGTGATCCGCCAGATCTTGTTGCCGCCGTCGTCGGTTACCAGCAGCGATCCGTCGGGCAGCTCCAGCAGTCCCACGGGCCGGCCCCACACTTCCCGCTTGTCCTGCCCCAGCATAAAACCGGTCAGGAAGTCCTGCGGTCCCCCGGCAGGCTTGCCGTCCTTGAACGGAACCGACACCACCGAGTAGCCGACGCGCTGCGCGCGGTTCCAGGAGCCGTGCAGCGCCAGAAACGCGGCGCCCTGGTATTGTTTCGGGAACTGCTTGCCCGTGTAGAACCAGCAATCGAGCACCGCGACGTGGGCGCCGAGCAGCACGTCGGGCGCCAGCGTCTTCTTCACCAGGTCCGGACGTTGTCCCTTGTTGCGCGGCTCCTCGGTTGGGCCGACCCAGGCGTAGGGCCAGCCGTAGAAGCCGCCCTCCTGGATCTTCGTGAAATAGTCCGGCACGAGGTCGTCGCCCAGGCCGTCGCGCTCCTGCACGGCCGCCCACAAGGTGTCGGTGCCCGGATACAGGCGCAGGCCGATCGTGTTGCGCACGCCCGAGGCCACAATCTCGTGACCGGTGCCGTCGGGATTGTAGCGGTTGATCGCCGCCCGGCGCGGGTCCTCTCCGGTGTCCACGTTCGATCCAGAGCCTATTGTTAAGTACATCTTGCGCCCCGGCCGGTCAAACAGCACCGTGCGGGTCCAATGCCCCTTGACGAAGTCGGCCATCGCCACCACCTCTTCGCCCTTTCCGGCGACGTTGCGCGCCTTGACGTCGTACTTGTACCGTTTCAGCGACGTCGTTTCGGCGACGTAGAGGTAGTCTTTCCAGAACGCCAGCCCGTAGGGCCGGTCCAGGCCTTCGAGAATCTTGGTGCGGTTCTTGCCCTCAAGCACGTGCACGGCCCCGTTTTTGGAGCTTTCCGAGACCAGCAACTCCCGGCTCGGCCCGAGCGCCATGAAGCGCGGGACGTTGAAGCCCTCCGCGTAGACCTCGATCTGGAAACCGGGCGGCAGCTGGAGCTGGACCCCGTCGGGCCGCGCGACCACTTGCGGGCGGTTGATCGCCGACGGCGTGTGGTACGGCTCCGGCAGCTTCGGCAGGTTGACCTGCAAGGCGAACGACGCAGCGGCAACGCACAAACACGCGAAGAGAAGTTTTCTCATGGTTGGCACCAATCCCCTATCATATACGCTTTCGGACAAACATGAGCGTCCTGATTGGCATCGTCGGCCCCACCGGCAGCGGCAAGAGCGAGCTCGCCATCGCCGTCGCCGCGCGATGCAACGGCGAGATCGTCAACTACGACTCGATCCAGTTCTACCGTCATTTCGACATCGGCGCCGCCAAGCTGGCGCCCGCCGCGCGCCGCGGCATTCCGCATCACCTGATCGACATTCTGGAACCCCACGAGGTTTCGACGGCCGGCGAGTTTGCCCGCCGCGCCGCCGCCTGCGTAGGCGAGATCCGCGACCGCGGACGGCTGCCGGTGCTGGCCGGCGGCACCGGCTTTTACCTCCGCGCGCTGCTCGAAGGCCTGTTTCCCGGCCCGACCCGCGACGCGCTCTTGCGCCGGCGACTGGCCGCGCGCCCGCCCGAACGCCTCCACCGGCTGCTACGGCGGTTGGATCCGGCATCCTCGCGAAAGATTCACCCCCACGATGTTCCCAAAATGATTCGGGCGTTGGAGGTGACTCTACTTGCACGCCGCCCCATCTCCGAGTTGTACGCGCTGGGCCGCGCCCGCTTGCTCGAAGGCTTCACGGTCCTCAAGCTTGGCCTCGACCCCGGCCGCAATGCTCTCTACGACCGGATCAACCGGCGCACCGACGCAATGTTCGCGTGCGGTCTGATCGAGGAAACGCGCCAAATCGTGGAGCGCTTTGGCGACACCTGCAAGCCTCTCGAGTCGCACGGCTACCGCCAGGCCCTTCAGCACCTGCGCGGTGAGCTGAGCCTGCCCGACGCTATCTGCAACGCCCAGCGCGACACGCGCCACTACGCCAAGCGCCAGCTTACTTGGTTCCGCCGCGAGCCCGACGTCCGCTGGGTGAGGGGATTTGGCGACGACCCGGCCATCCAAGCCGAAGCGCTGACGCTGGCCGAGCCGCTCGCTGGCGGGCGGTCACAACAGAACTAAATTTATTTCTGCCGGATTCTCAACGACATAGCGTTTTGGAGGCGCGAAAACCTTGGACAGCGGGGCGAAACTGAAAGTAGGAGGCGCGCCCCCTATTCGCTTTTTCTTTGCCAGCCGATACTCCCCCCTTTTAGGAAGGGGCTAGACAGGCGGGCGCGCTTTCAACGATAATGACCGAGAAAAACCTCATGCCGGTTTCACGATTCGCTCCCGCGTTCGACTTCGAGCGGCTGTACACGCTCCGCAACGGAAAAGGATCCGCCGTGGTTAGCTTCGTCGAGAAGCACCCTTTCCTCGCTCCGCTGCTGTCCGAAGCGCACCCGCACATCCAAAACCACTTCCCCGCCGCGGAAGTTTTCCTGCAACACGTCGAGGATCCGGAAATCGACGACTACGAGCAATTGGTGGTCTCCATCGGCACGGATCTGACTGCCGCCGAGGCGGTTCGCAGACTGCAGCAGTGGGCGCGCGACTGGTGGCTCGACGCCATGGACCGCGGGCAGGGGAAGCTCTGCTTTACCCTTGAATTCCGGTGACCTTCGACTGGACCGACTACCTCCACCTCGCCCGACAACTTGCAGCGAGAACAGAAGAATGGCCGGAAGCCGCGTTGCGTTCCGCGATCAGCCGCTCCTACTACGGCGCATTCTGCGGGGCACGGAATCACCTGCGGGACAAGGAAAACCAGCGCATTCCGCCGGGCGCCGCGGCCCACGCCAAGGTACGTGACGTCTTTGAAAAGAGCCGCGACGAACCTCGCAAAGAGATAGCCTTCTATCTCGACACTCTCCGGCGCAGCCGAAACCGGGCGGATTACGACGACACCTTTCCGGATCTGCGCACTAGTGCAGCAGCCGCCTGCGAGCTGGCCGATGCGATTCTCGCCAGGCTGGCTGCCCTCTGAGCCGTCCGGCAAACCAGTGTCAAGGCAAAGTAGAAAGTTCCTCTCTCCAGCAAAGTAGAAAGTTCCGCTCTCAGTAAGACAGAGCCGACTGGCATGGTTTTGAAAAGAGCCGCGACGAAGCTCGCCAAGAGATAGACTTCTAAAAAGGGGTAAGCCTCTCGCTGTCTGACTCTGGGGGGAAAGGGCGTTGTTTGGGGGCGGCCATCGCGGGTTTGATCCAAAACAGAATAGGTGTATTATGTTTGTAACGGCGCACCGCCGAACGATGGGTTACGTCTGCATGCACGGCCATTTCTATCAGCCGCCGCGTGAGAACCCGTGGCTGGGGGCGGTTCCGCCCGAAGATTCCGCGGCGCCCTACCACGACTGGAACGAGCGGGTGACGGCGGAGTGCTACGGCCCCAACGCTGCCGCCAGCATCCTCGACGGCGATGGGGGCGTCGCTCGGATCGTCAACAACTACGCCCGGATGAGCTTCGACTTCGGGCCCACGCTGCTCGCGTGGCTGGAGCGGGCGGCGCCCGCGGTCTACGAAGCGATCCTGGCGGCCGACCGCGAAAGCCAGCGGCGCTTCTCGGGCCACGGCTCGGCGATGGCGCAGGCTTACAACCACATGATTCTGCCGCTGGCCAACCGGCGGGACAAATACACACAGGTGTCCTGGGGGATCCGGGATTTTGAGTTTCGCTTCGGCCGATTTCCGGAGGGGATGTGGCTGCCGGAGACGGCGGTCGACCTCGAAACGCTGGAGACGCTGGCCGAGCTGGGAATCCGGTTCACGATTCTGGCGCCGCACCAGGCCCGGCGCGTACGCCGCGTCGGAAGCCGCACCTGGCGCGAGGTGGCCGGCGGCGCGATCGATCCGACGATGGCGTACGAAGCGCGGCTGCCCTCCGGCCGCAGCATCGGCGTGTTTTTCTACGACGGCCCGATTTCCCTCGCCGTGGCGCTCGAGGGGCTGCTCACCAACGGCGAAGCGTTCGCGCACCGGATGCTGGGCGCGTTCTGGGAGGAGCGCGCCTGGCCGGAGCTGGTACATATCGCCACCGACGGCGAGACCTACGGCCATCATCATCGATTCGGCGAGATGGCCCTGGCCTACGCCCTGGACTACATCGAATCGCGGGGGCTTGCGGAAATCACCAACTACGGGGAGTTCCTGGAGCGGCATCCTCCCGCGTATGTCGTGGAAATCGCGGAGAACACCTCCTGGAGCTGCGCGCACGGTGTGGAACGCTGGCGGGGCAACTGCGGTTGCAACTCGGGAAACAATCCGGGGTGGGACCAGGCCTGGCGCGCGCCGTTTCGGGAGGCGCTGGACTGGCTCCGCGAAACGCTGGCCCCCTGCTACGAGGCGGCCGCTAGCTGGTTTTTCAGCGACCCCTGGGAGGCGCGGAACCAGTACATCGAGATAATTCTTAGCCGCTCGGCCGAAAGCCACGAGCGTTTTTTTGAGCGGCACGCCATTCGGCGGCTTTCGCCGCCGGAGAGGCGCACCGCGCTCGATCTTCTCGAGTTGCAGCGCCACGCCATGCTCATGTACACCAGCTGCGGCTGGTTTTTCGACGAGCTATCGGGGCCGGAAACGGTGCAGGTGATGCGGTCGGCCGGACGGGTCGTTCAGTCGGCCGGGGAGTTGTGGGGCGAGGGGCTGGAAGCGGAGTTTCTGGAGCGGCTGGAGCGGGCCAGGAGCAACTTGCCGGAGTTTCGCGACGGGCGCGGGGTCTACGAGCGGTTGGTGCGGGTGAACGCGCCGGTCAATGGGGCCTGTTTGACCGGCAAGCTCGATCTACAGGTGCAGGCCCTCCGCGACATTTGTGAGAAACGATCCGCATGGGAGGCGCCCCTGGAGCAGGCGTTGGTGGTCCTGAGCCGGCGCGCGGGTGCGGCAGATTTCCGTTGACTTCGGGCCCGGCCGGGCATACTGTTAGGGTAGAGTTCCCGGCAGGAGCAGGAGTTGAACATGGCTGAGCCAGTCACCGCGCTCCTCGTGATGCCTCCCGAGAAGCGTTCCGCTCTGCTGGGTCATTTCACCGGAGTCCGCATGCAGGTGCTCACCGCATCCAACTGCCGCGAGGCTGCCGACCGTCTGCGCGCCGAGCCTGGCGTGCGCGTGGTGTTGAGCGACCTCTCGCTCGAGGACGGCACCTGGCTCGACGTGATGCATGACGTGGATCAACGGAAGGCCGGCGCGAAAGTGGTGGTGTGCGTGCATCTGGCTGATGAGCGGCTTTGGGTTCGGCTGATCGAGGCGGGGGCTTACGACGTGCTGGTCGAGCCGTACGAGGACGTGGAAGTAAAGCGGATTCTGGAGAGCGCTTCGGAGTCGCGAAGCGTGCCGCCGCTGGCGGCCGCCAGCTAGGTCGCGGCTAGCATAGGACTATTGTACTGTTGCGGCGTTCGGGCCGGCGCGCTACAGTAAATACAGAGAAATGACTGCCGAGAGCGGTGTTCGCCTAACCGACACGCTGTTTGCCGGCCTCACCTCGGAAACACTGATCCATTCCTATCGGGTGCTGTACACTTCGCGGCGGCTGGACGACCGCGAGATCATCCTGAAACGGCAGAACCGGATCTTTTTTCAGATCAGCGGGGCGGGTCACGAGGCGATCGGCGCCGCCGCGGCGCTGGCGCTCGAGCCCGGCAGGGACTGGGTCTATCCCTACTACCGCGACCGAGCGCTGTGCCTGGCCCTGGGGGTCACCGCCGGAGACATGATGTTGCAGGCGGCGGGCGCGGCCGCCGATCCGGCTTCCGGCGGGCGCCAGATGCCTTCCCACTGGGGCCATCCGAAACTGCGGATCGTGACCGCCTCCAGTCCCGTCGGGACGCAGTTCCTGCAAGCGGTGGGCTGCGCCGAGGCGACGCGGCTGCTGAAGGGTCCGGAGATCGTGCTCGTTTCGGGCGGCGAGGGGGCGACCAGCGAGGGCGAGTTTTGGGAATCGCTCAACGCGGCGTGCCTCGGGCGGCTGCCGGTAGTGTTTCTTATCGAAGACAACGGGTACGCGATTTCGGTTCCCGTCGAGGCGCAGACCGCCGGCGGCAGCATCTCGCGGCTGGCGGCGGGCTTCCCGGATCTGCTGCTGCGCGAGGTCGACGGCACGGATCTCGCGGCATCTTACCAGGCGATGTCGGACGCGGCGGCGTACTGCCGCGCCGGCGGCGGTCCGGCGCTGGTGCACGCCCACGTCACGCGTCCCTACTCGCACTCTCTCTCGGACGACGAGCGGCTCTACAAGCCCGATGAGGAGCGCCGCGCGGAAGCCGAGCGCGATCCGGTGACCCGGCTGGCCGACTGGCTGGTGGACGAGGGGATTGTCGATCACCACGCGCTGTCCCTGATCCAGCAGGAGGTGGAAGAAGAGATCCAGGAGGCCGTGGACCGGGCGCTGAAGGCGCCGCCGCCAGCCAGAGGTTCCGCGCGGGCCTTTCTGTATTCTCCCGACGCAGATCCGGCCTCCGGGGCGTTCGCCAGCGAGCCGGTCTACTCGGGCGAAGCGAAAACCATGGTCGATCTGATCCGCGACTGCCTGCGCGACGAGATGCGGCGCGATCCGCGGATGGTGGTCTTCGGGGAAGACGTGGCCGATTGCACGCGCGAGCAGCATCTGGGGCAGGTGAAGGGCAAGGGTGGGGTCTTCAAGGTCACGGCGGGCTTGCAGCGCGAGTTCGGCGGCGAGCGGGTCTACAATTCGCCGCTGGCGGAGGCGGCCATCGTCGGCCGGGCCATCGGCTGCGCGACGCGCGGGCTCAAGCCGGTGGTCGAGATTCAGTTCTTCGACTACATCTGGCCGGCGATGATGCAGCTTCGCAACGAGCTGGCCACGCTGCGGTGGCGCTCGAACAACGGATTCTCCTGCGCGGTGGTGGTGCGCGTGCCGATCGGCGGGTATCTCGGCGGAGGCGCCGTCTATCACAGCCAGTGCGGCGAGGCGATTTTCACGCACATTCCGGGGCTGCGAGTGGTGTTTCCCTCGAACGCCCTCGACGCCAACGGCCTGTTGCGAACCGCGATTCGCTGCGAGGATCCGGTGCTGTTTCTGGAGCACAAGCGCCTGTATCGCGAGCCGTACAACCGCTCCAGTTACCCGGGCTCCGACTACATGGTGCCGTTCGGCCGCGCCGCCAAGGTCAAGGCCGGAGCCGATCTGACGGTGGTCACTTACGGAGCGCTGGTGCAGCGGGCCGCGCTGGCGGCGGCCAAGATCGAGCAGGAGCGGCGCGTTTCGGTCGAGATCCTGGACCTGCGGACGCTCAGTCCCTATGACTGGGAGGCGGTGGCGGAATCGGTGCGCAAGACCTCCCGCGCGCTGGTGGCGCACGAAGACTGCCTGTCGTGGGGCTACGGGGCCGAGATTGCCGCGCGCATCGGCGAGGAGCTGTTCGGGGAGCTGGACGCGCCGGTGGCGCGGGTCGGCGCGCAGGACACCTGGGTGGCCTACCATCCGCAACTGGAGAACGAGATCCTGCCGCAGGTCGCCGATCTGGAGCGCGCTATGGCGCGGCTGCTCGAGTGGTAGGCGGCGCGTCGTCGAGCTTCTCCATGGCGCAGCCCATCTTGCCGGTCACGTCGACAAACTGATACGGCTGGTCCCAGTTGGAGAAGTAGCTGGCGTCGGGCGCGCGGCCGCAGTTCGTGCCGAAGTACTTGTTGACGACCAGCCGCCAGGTGTTGACCGGCGAGATGGCCTCGTAGAAACCCGCGTAGTCGCGTTTCGGCAGCAGGCAGGCATTCAAAATGCCGAATCGCTCCTGGAGGCAGGGGTTTTCCTGGAGCGACCCCCGGATCTGCACGAGCGACCCGGGCCCGTGATCCGATTGCAGGACGATGATCGGCGGCGTGACGGAGTTGGCGAGAATCTCCTCGATGGCCTGGCGGATGCGGTGGGTGATGAAGACGGCCTGCCGGCGGTACTCGCGCAGGTACTCGATCCGGCGATTGCCGCCGCGGTCCAGAAAATCGGCGTCGGCCAGGGAGAAGGGCCGCTGGGGATCGACCGGCTCGCCATTCTCGCCGAACACGAACGGCGGGTGGGGGACGAGCAGGTGCGCGAAGACAAACTGGGGCTCCGGTCGCCGGGCCAGCTCCGGCAGGCGGTCCAGGTTGTAGAGGATGCGGCGCCGGTGCAAGTCATACTGGCTGATACCTACCTGGGCGAGAGCGGCGGGCAGGGGGGTCATCACAAGCAGGGCGTCTTCGAAGTCGTTCAGGAACCACGGGCGGCTCAGGTAGCGGTCGGCGCCGCTGACTTCGGTGGCGCTCAGGCCGGTGGAGAAGGCGACCGTCCGGTAGCCCTGTTTTCCGAGCAGAGCGGCGAGGCGGCTGCTGCGGATGGCGTCGAGCAGCGGCGCGCGGTCGTCGACGCGGCCGGCGTGCTCGCCGGCGAAGTTCTGCACGTAGTCCAGGTTCAGGCTGGAGGCCAGCGAAAAAATGGTCTGCATGTAGCCGGCGTAACTGGCGGAGGCGACGTAGAAGCCGCGGTCGCGGAGGAAGCCGGTCAGCTCATGATTATCGAACTGATATACATCACGGAGCACGTCGGAGCGGCCGTAGGCGTCCAGGATGAGGAAGTAGACACTCGGTTTCTCGGTAATGGCGGCGGGCGTTCCGCAGAGGATTTCGAGCGTCTGCCGGGGCGGCCGTTTTTGAAACGCCGTCCGCTGGCGCATTTTGTAAGTCACGATCGCGCCCACCGACAGAAGAAGCAGCACCAGCGCGGTTACGTTGGCGATCGCCGTCAGGTAGTTCAGCTCGCGCCGGGCGCGCAGCAGCAGGCAGAGACCGAGCGCGAACACGGCGGCGCCGCAGAGCAAAGCCACGCCCTCCGCGCCGACCCGGAGCTGGCCGAGCCGCAGCGTCCGCTCCACCAGCGAGGCGCGCAAGACGCCGAAGGAGAACGACGCCAGGATGGCAAAAGAAAGCGCCAGCGCGGCCTTGTTGCGGTGGCCGATCCAGGCGCGCAGCGGGAACCAGGCGATCGCCGCCAGCGCCAGAGAGGCCGTCAAAGGTACGAGCAATACCCCAGGGGCGAAAATGGCTGGATTCACCTGGTAGAGAAACACCGCCGGAAACAGCGCGAACAGCCAGGGGTGCAGCAGCGGCGGGCGTTTCATGGCAGCATGGCCGCCTCCCGCGGCCGGTCCTGGCTCACAGCCGGTTCACTTGCGAACCCTCACAATCAGCGCGTCTCGCAGCTCCCCTAGCTGTTCGAGCGGCTCGCTGCAATTCAGGCACTCATCCCCGCGGGCCCGGAACCAAAGATACGTCTCAAAGCTGTCGAGGGAGATGGCCGCATCGCTGTCTGGCCCCCAGTAAACCTCGTAGTTTGGTTCCAGCGTCCGGAAGTGCAGCGGCTCGGTTCCTCCTGCCGTGGCATACTGCGCCCAGCGGATGGCCCGGGTGGGAGACCGGTACAAACCTGGGAGCCACCGTCGCAGTGGAACACTGGCCTTCACCAGTTTGCCCCGCCAGGTAAACTCGCCATACGGCCGAACTTCGAACCCCTCCGCCGCCCACGGCGTGCAATTCCACGCCACATACAGGAACAGCACCCCGCCCGGCTTCAGTACCCGCCTCATCTCCCGCAACGCCCGCTCCGGCTCCGGAATGTGCTCCATCACCCACACGGTCCAGATGGCATCATAAGAACTGTCTGCGAACGGCATCTCCGTCGCTGACCCAACCACGAACGGCTTGTGGTAGTGCTGCGCCACCGATGGAGACACATCGAGGCCCGTGTAGTCCGGCACCAGGTCCTGGAGATAGCCCCGGCCGGAGCCTACTTCAAGGACCTTCTGGTCCTTCAGCCGGTAGTCCGTGACGAATTGGCGTACCTGATCTTCAATGCCAAATTGTTTGGCAGCCGCCCGCGCCACCAACTCGTAGTCGGCCCCGCGCTTCTCGTTCGGATTCCGCCGATAGGCCGCCTCGTAAAAGCTCGCCGATCGTCGCTTCGCCGGCGCGCTTTCAGACGCGGCGGACGGCCCTCCTTGGCGGAGCGACGGATCCGTGTCGTAAGGAAAATGGACCAGCGTCAGCACGGTCATCACCGGCAGGTAAAGGAACAGCAGAGTCTTCGCGATCCCGCTGGCCAGGTAGCGAGCTTCCTGAACCACCCCCAGAAGGACGGACGCCGGCATGCCCTAATCGGCTCCTCTCGAGCGGCCGGTCAGACGGTCGGCCGGTAAGCTCATCTAGTCACCACCTTCCGTTGCCGGCCGCGGGACCGCGGTTTCGCATCAGGTATACGGTTCGGGCCGAGGCCGCAATCGAGGACCGGCGCTCGATCACGAATCGCTCGTCGAAGGAACGCTCGAACGCCTCCTGCGTATAGTCCGGGAAGATGTCCTCGCGCGAGGCCAGTAGCCTCTGCGTCTGCGAATCCTCCTTGGGGACGAACTCGAGGATGAGCCAGCGGCCGATCTGAGCGAAGAATTGCGCGATGCGGCCGAGCGGGACGTTGTTGGCGATGGCCAGGTGGTGGACCAGCGCCAGGGCCAGGACGGCGTCGGCCGGGCCGCGCTCGACAAGCGAGCGGCGCTCGGCGAGCGCCCAGCCGATTGCCGGGCTGGGGTTGGTCACGTCGAGCACCAGCGGCAGCACCCGTGACTCGCCCTGCTCGGCGCACTGCAGATAGTTGGCCTCGACCGAGGCGGGATCGAAGTCGAAGGCGACCGCGCGGATGCCCCGGGCGGCGGCGAGACGGCTGAAAGCGCCGGTGTTGGCGCCCAGGTCCCACACCGACTCGGGGCGCGCCGCGTCCAGGAACTCCGCCACCAGCCGCTGCTTCTGCTCGAAGGCTTCCGTGGAATAGTTGGTTGCTGTGTAGTATTCCGACCAACTCCGGTCGCGCGGCCGCCAGCGCAGGCCCTCGACGGCCGAGCGGAGGTTCTCGATCATCCCCAGCATGGCGCGCTCGCTCATGCCGCCGGCGGCGGGGCGGGCGAGCGGTTCCGCGCAGCGCTGCTGGGCGCGGGCATGCAGGTGAACGTGGGCCAGTAGCGACGGTTTCAAGCAGGCGCGCCAGGGGAGCAGCTTGGCCGCGAGATCGAGCGGGATGCCGTCGAGGTGGATCTCGAGCAGGCGAGCCAGGCGCGCATCGCAGTAGCTCATCACCGCGAGCGGGGCTAAGAAGTGCTGGCAGAACTGGCGATAAGCGATCCAGGGGGATCCCGGCTGGTACGCCTCGAACGACAGGGTGTCGATCAGCATCGGCCTACTGCCTATGAACTGTATATTGTAAGCACTGGCGTCCTTCAGGCTCATGCCGAAGCGCAGCGCACGGACCTGGATCTCGAGCGTCGCCAGCGCCGCCCGTTGCAGCTCGCTGAAGCACCACTCGTAAGGATAGGAAAGGAACGGCACCGGCTCGGGGCGCAGGATGCGGTAGGCGCCGCGCGCCGCGTCCTCGGGTCGCTCCTCTTCGTGGGCCACCAGCAACCCGGCCCCGGCGAGCTCGCCGTAGAGGCCGGACTGCATCAGTTGGTCATAGTGCCGGCGGTAGACCTCGTTCACCCGCCGGTAGACCGTTCCGTTGCGGCGAAAGACATACCCGCTCGGGTCGCGGAACGAGCCGGCGACGATCTCCTCGACGGCCGTCATGACTAGGGTTTGGGTTGGCGGGAGATCAGACCGCGGACAAACGTCCTGATGTTGCGCCAGAACAGCTTCACCGCGAACGTGGCGCTGAACAGGCCGGCCAGCAGCAACTGCAGCACGTAGCTCCCCGTTCCGACGTCGATGTAGGCTTTCGCCTCGGACGGCGAGACGGCGAGCAGGGCGAGAACCAGAAGCAGTGTTCGGGCAGGCGTCGTTGACGGGCGCGGCATGGGCGCACTCCCTTCGAAATTCGAACCTATCACGGGACCCGGAGGCCCACAAGCCACTCGGGTGTATCTGTGGACGACCTAAGGTTTCTCGGCGGCCGCCCCTCGGGGGAAACTGCTATAATCGGCTCGATCCCCATGGAACTCGACACGCTCGCCATCCATGCCGGCGACCGCAAGAAGGCGGCCGCGTTCGTCCCCGTCACCACGCCCATCTACAGCGCGGTGAGCTACTTTTACCCGGAGATGGAGACGCTCGATCGCGTCTTCGCCAACGAGATTCCCGGGCAGAACTACTCGAGGTACAACAACCCGACCAGCAACGCGCTCGAGGAGCAGGTCGCGGCGCTCGAAGGCGGCGAGTTTGCGCTGGCCACCAGCTCCGGGATGGCGGCGATGCATCTGGCCATGCTGGCCGCGCTGGCCGACCGCCGCAAGTCGGTGGTCGCGGCGCAGGTGCTGTATGGCGCGACCTACCGGCTGCTGCGGGAGATTCTCGAGCCGGCGGGCGTGGCCGTGCACTTTGTGGATACCAACAATACGGTGGAAGTGGAAGCGGCCGTGGCCGAGCACCGGCCGGGGTGCGTGGTGGCGGAGACCATCGCCAACCCCATGCTGCGCGTCGCCCCGGTCGACAAGCTGGCCGAGATCGCCCACCGCCACGGCGCGCTGGCCGTGGTGGACTCGACCTTCGCCACGCCCGTGCTGGTGCGCCCGCTGGCTCTCGGCGTGGACCTCGTAGTACACAGTATCAGCAAATACCTGGGCGGGCACGGCGACGTCCTGGGCGGCGTGGTGGTGTCGCGCCAGGAGTTCCGTGCGGCGCTGCAGGCCATCTCGCGAACCATCGGCGGGGTGCTCGGCCCGTTCGAAGCCTACCTCGCCATGCGAGGCATCAAGACCCTTCCCCTTCGGATGCGCCGGCAGTGCGCCAACGCCTGCCGCGTGGCGGCCTGGCTCGCCTCCCACCCGCGGATCGAGCGCGTCCACTTTCCCGGCGACCCGCATCACCCGGATGCGGCCGTCGCCCGCCGGCTGTTTCCGCCGGGCCTCTGCGGCGCCATGGTCAGCTTCGAGGTCCGCGACGCCGCGCGGAGCGAGATCTTCCGGCTGCTCGACGCGCTGCGCATGATCGTGCCGGCGACGAGCCTCGGCGACGTACACACCATGGTGCTGTACCCGCCGATGAGCTCGCACCGGGATCTAGCGCCCAAGCACCGACAGCGCCTGGGTATCGGTGACAACTTCCTGCGGCTCTCGGTGGGAATCGAGGCGCCGGAAGACATCATCGCCGATCTCGAGCAGGCCCTGGCGCGGTCCGCCGGCTGATTCTACAACTCCACCACCGCCTTGACCACGCCGTCCTCGTAGCGGGCGACGGTCTGGAAGGCGCGGTCGGTTTCGGCGAGCGCGAAGGGGTGCGTGACGAGCCTCGCCGCCGGGATAGCGCCCGATTCGATCAGGCGGATGGCCTCGTGGTCGCCGCGGTTGGAGCGCTTGAGGGCGAGCAGCGTCGCCTCGCGATGCAGCGCGGCGTGCAGATCGACGCCGGTGACGGCGTCGGAGGGAATGCCGATCAGCACGACACGGCCGCCCGGCCGCACCGCGCGCAGCGCCGGGTTGAGCGAGTCCGGCTTGCCGGCGGCGTCGACAATCAGGTGCGCGCCCTGGCCGCCGGTCAGGTCCAGGATGGCCTCGGCGGCGGACTCGCGTCCGATGTCGACGGTCGAGTCGGCGCCCATCTCGCGGGCCAGCTCCAGGCGAGGACGAATGCGGTCGGCCACGATCACGCGGCCCGCCCCGTTGTGGCGCGCCACGGCGGCCGCGAGCAGGCCGATCGGCCCCGCGCCCATTACCGCCACCGTCGCCCCGGCTTCGATCGGCGCCAGATCGAAGGCGTGCAGGATCACCGAGAGCGGCTCAACCAGCGCCGCCGCCGCATAGCCGAGGCTCGCCGGAATCGGCGCCGCGTTGCGCGCCGGGATAGTGGCGAGCTCCCGCAGCAGCCCCGGCTCCTGGACGCCTCCCAGGAATATGCAGTTCTCGCACAGGTTGCAGCGCCCGGCCCGGCAGAAGGCGCACTGGCCGCAGGTGACGTTGGGGTCGATGGCCACGCGCGCGCCTTCCGCCAGCCCTTCGACGCCGCGGCCGGCGGCAACGATTTCGCCCGCCGGCTCGTGCCCGAGCACGCAAGGGTACGGCGCCGGGTAGCTGGCGCAGCTGCCTTCCAGGTAGTAGTGCAGGTCGCTGCCGCACAGCCCGACCGCGCGCACCCGCACCGTCACCTCGCCGGGGCCCGGCTCGTGAGGATCCGGCATCGGGCGAACTTCCACGCGCTGCGGGGCTACGAGTTGCGCCGACTGCATGCGCCTCCTGCAGGCATTATAATGGGCCTGACTCGCTCATGCAGGCCTCCTACTCGCTCGACGACAAGTACACGCTTGAAGAAGGCAGCGTCTACCTGAACGGGATCCAGGCGCTGGTGCGGCTGCCGCTGGATCAGATCCGGCGCGATCGGCGCGCCGGCCTGCGCACCGGCGCGTTCATTTCAGGCTACGAGGGGTCGCCGCTCGGCGGCTACGACCTGGCCCTGAAGCGCGCGGCGCGCCTGCTCGAGGAACACAACGTCCGCTTCGTTCCCGGCGTCAACGAAGACCTCGCCGCCACCGCGGTGATGGGCAGCCAGATCCACCAGCTTTTTCCCGGGCCGAAGTTCGACGGCGTGATCGGCATCTGGTACGGCAAAGGACCCGGCGTCGACCGCTCCGGCGACATCTTCCGGCACGCCAACTTCGCCGGCACGGGCCGCAACTGCGGCGCGCTGGCCCTGGGCGGCGACGACCACATCTCGAAGAGCTCCACCATCCCGCACCAGAGCGAGCTGAGCTTCTACAACGTCGCTTTTCCGATCCTATTTCCTGGCAATACACAGGAGATTCTGGACCTGGGGCTGGCCGGGATCGCGCTCTCCCGCTACTCGGGCGCCTGGACGGCCATGAAGATGGTCACCAACGTGTGCGACGGCGGCGGCACCGTCGAGGTCTCGCCGCACCGCGCGCCGAGCGTTGCTCCGGAGCTCGAGTTCGGCGGGCGGCCGTATCAAAAGGTCATGGACGGGATGCTCATCATCCCGCGGACCTTGATGCTGGAGCAGGAGATCCACTACAAGAAGCTCGAGGCCGCCCGGGCCTTCGCTCGCGTGAACCGGCTCAACCGCATCGTCGCGTCTCATGCCGGCGACCGGCTGGGGATCCTCACCGCCGGCAAGGCTTACTACGACCTGCGCACCGCGCTGCGCGACCTGGGGCTCGACGACGAAGGCCTGGCCCGCGCGGGCGTTCGCATCCTGAAGCTGGGAATGACCTACCCGCTCGAGCCGGCGGTCATCGAGGAGTTCGCCGCCGGCCTCGAGGAAATTCTGGTGATCGAGGAGAAGCGCAGCTTCATCGAGCTGCAGCTTCGCGAGCTGCTCTACAACCGCGCCGAGCGCCCGGCGATTCACGGCAAGTCGGACGAGCGCGGCGAGGCGCTGTTTCCGATTCACGGCGAGCTCGACCCGGATCCGGTGGCCCGCATCGTCGGCGCGCGGATTTTGGCGCGAACGCGGATCGAGAGCGTCGAGAAGCGCCTGGAGCGCCTCCGTGAGATCGACGGCCGCGCCCGAGAGAAGATCGAGTTGCGGCCGCCGAGCTTCTGTCCGGGTTGCCCGCATAACCGCTCGACGCTGCTCCCGGACGGCATGCAGGCCGGCGGCGGCATCGGCTGCCACGGCATGGCCGGCCGGCTGCAGCATATACATCGCGGGTTTACCTATATAACCCACATGGGCGGCGAGGGCGCGCCGTGGATCGGCATCGCGCCGTTCACCGAGAGCCCGCACCTGTTCCAGAACGTCGGCGACGGCACGCTGGCCCACTCCGCGACTCTGGCCGTCACCGCCTGCGTGGCCGCCGGCGTCAACATCACCTTCAAGATCCTCTATAACGGCGCCGTGGCCATGACCGGCGGCCAGGAGGTCTCGGGCGGGCTGCCAATCCCCGAGCTGACGCGCCAGCTCGAAGCGCAGGGGCTCAAGCGCATCGTCATTCTGACCGACGATCTCGAGCGATACCGCGAGCGGACCAACCTGGCTCCGTCGGCCGAGGTGCGCTACCGAGACGACCTCGAGCCGGTGATGGAAGAGCTGGCCCGCGCCGCCGGCGCCACCGCCATCATTTACGACCAGCAGTGCGCCGCGGAGAAACGCCGCCTGCGCTCGCGCGGCAAGCTTCCCAAGCCCGAGCGGCTGCTCGTGATTCACGAAGAGGTCTGCGAGGGCTGCGGCGACTGCGTCACGAAATCCAACTGCCTGTCGCTTTACCCCGTCGAAACCGAATACGGGCAGAAGACGCGCATCCACCAATCCTCCTGCAACGCGGATTATTCCTGTCTGCTCGGCGACTGCCCGTCGTTCGTGAGCGTGATGGTCGAGCCGGGCACGGGGCTGCGCAAGAAAAAACTGCCGCAGCTTCCGGCCGTCGAGATCGGCGAACCGGCGGCCAAGGTTGCGCTCAGGGAGGGCTGCGAGATCCTGATTCCCGGCATCGGCGGAACCGGCGTCGTGACGCTGAACGCGCTGCTGTCCACGGCCGCGCGGCTCGACGGCCTGTCGGTCACCACGCTGGATCAAACGGGACTGGCGCAAAAAGGCGGCGCGGTGGTGTCGAGCATCCTGATCGCGCCGCGCCCGGTCGAGCTGGCCAACAAGATCAGCTTCGGAAGCGCGCACCTCTTGCTGGGATGCGATCTGCTCGGGGCGGCGGCGCCGGAGAATCTCAAGCGCGCCGACCCGCAACGCACGGTCGCGGTGGTGAATTCGTTCGAGACCCCGACCGGGGACACCGTCCGAAAAGGGGCGGTGCATTTCGGCGGGCCGCTCCTCGAGACCATCAACCGGGCGACGCGAGCCCGCGCCAACGTTTTCGTGGACGCCTCGGGGCTGGCGGAGGGTTTGTTTGCGAGCCACATGGCGGCGAACGTTTTTCTGCTCGGCGTCGCCTATCAGGCGGGCTTCGTGCCGCTCTCGGCGGCGTCCCTGGAGCGCGCCATCGAGCTCAACGGCGTGGCGGCCGCGCAGAACCTGGCCGCCTTCCGGTGGGGACGAAAGTATCAGCACGACCCTGCGGCGGTCGAGACGGCGGCTGCGCCCCGGCGGGAAGCGGCGCCGGCGCAGACCGTCGAGGAGCTCGTCGAGCGCCGCGCGCGGGATCTCACGCAGTATCAAAGCGCCCGGTACGCCGAACGCTATCGCCGCTGGGTCGAGACGGCGCGTCGCCGCGAGCGGCAAGTGCGGCCGTCGAGCGCCGTGTTGGCCGAGGCGGTCGCCCGCAATCTGTACAAGGTGATGGCGTATAAGGACGAGTACGAAGTGGCGCGCCTGTTGAGCAGCCCCGGCTTCGCGAATCGGGTCCGCGAAACCTTCGAGTCGCCGCGACAAGTCGTCTATCATCTGCACCCGCCGCTGCTGCGCGCGCTGGGCCTGAAGAAAAAGCTGGCGTTGGGGCCGTGGTTCCGGCCTGTGCTGCGCGCCCTCGCCGCGCTGCGCCACCTGCGCGGCACGCCGCTCGACGTGTTCGGACTGGCCGAGCTGCGGCGGCGCGAACGCGCGCTGATCGATTGGTACGAGCGGAATCTGCACGTCGTCCTGGCCGGGCTGGCCGAAGGCAACTTCGAAGAGGCTCTCGCGATCGCCCGCGCGCCCGACGGCATCCGCGGCTACGAGCAGATCAAGATGCGATCCATCGAGCGCGTGGAGCGCGAGGTCGCCGAGGCGCGCGCGCGCTTCGAGCGTTCCACGGCGCCCGTCGCTGCGCTACAGTAGAACTAGGAGGCAACCATGCATCCCCGACGACGCGACGTTTTGACCGCTTTGGCCGCGGCGGCCGCCCAGGCTGCCGTTAGCCGTCGCGCGACGGCCGCCACCCGGCTCGGCATCCCCGGTCCGTTTCCGGGGCGGGTCGTTTCGGCCCGTCACCAAGGTTGTGCGGTCGACGGCAAATTCCAGGCCGGCCCGATCCGCGACGTGATGCGCAAGGGCATGATCGAGCTCAGCGGCGCCCCCGACTGGGTCTCCGCCTGGCGGATGTTCTTCGAGCCCGGCGACGTCGTCGGCATCAAGCTCAACCCCGTCGGCCATCCGGACGTTTACTCCTGCGCCGAAGTGGTGCGGGAAATCGTCGCCGGCCTTCAAGCCGCGGGCGTCAAGGCCAGGGACATCGTCGCCTATGACAGATACCGGAATCAATTCCTGCGCGCCGGTTTCGATACGTGGCTGCCCGAGGGCGTCCGCTGGAGCTGGGCCGCCGAGGAGTACGACAACGTCCAGCTCGCTCTCGACGGCTATGACACCGACCACTACATGGAGATGGCGCTCAACAAGCCCGGCGACGACCTCAGCGACCCGCGGACGCGCCGCTCCCACGTGGCCAAGTTTCTCACGCGGGAAGTCACGAAACTGGTCAACCTGCCCTCGCTGAAGCACCACCAGTCGGCCGGCGTCACGCTCGCTCTGAAGAATCTTTCGCACGGCTTGGTCAACAACGTCAACCGCAGCCACACCACGCCCACGCTCAACGCCTGCGGGACCTTCATTCCGGCGGTGGTCAACATCCCGGTGATTCGCGACAAGACCGTGCTGCACATCCTCGACGGCATCCTGGGGATGTATCACGGCGGGCCCGGCGGCCGCAAGGGGAAGTATGTATGGGCGCACCAGACTATGTATTTCGCCACCGACCCGGTGGCCCTCGACAAGATCGGTTGGGCGGCGATCGACGCCAAGCGCGTCGAGAAGGGCATGCAACCGGTGGCGGCCTCGAAGCCCGACGCCGATAGCACGTTTCTCAACTGCCAGCCGGAGCACATCGAGATTGCGGGCGCGCTCGGCCTGGGGGTCTTTGACGACAAGAAGATCGAGCGAAAGAAGTTCGATCTCGCCTGAGGCGCGCGACACTTTTCCGTCGTCGCCGGGTTGGATTTGGTGATGAGGTTTCTGGTCGCTTTCCTGACCGCGGCCGTCGCTGCCCTGGCGGCTGAATGCGCCGCAACGTCGCGCGGCCTGGCTCCGCTGAACGACCCGTTTTTCTTCCGCTACCAGGGCCTGCGCGGCGGCCTCTACCCCGACGGCCAGAACAAGCGCCCCGCCGCGCACGAAACCGTTGGCCTCCGGCTGGCCGCCGAGGTCCGCCCGCGCAACGCCTCCGGCGCCGTCGACGAACAGAACGGCCGGATCGTTTTCCTCTCCGTCGGAATGTCCAACACGACGCAGGAATTCTCGATGTTCAAGGCACTGGCGGACCGCGATCCGGACAAGAACCCGCGAGTCGCGATCGGCGACGGGGCGCAAGGTGGCTGGTCGGCGGACCGCATCGTCGCGGGAGGCGACGAGTACTGGCGCGTTGTGGAACAGCGGTTGACCGCGGCCGGCGTAGCGCCGGCGCAAGTGCAAACCGCGTGGATGAAACAGGCCGACGCCCAGCCGCGGCTCGCCTTCCCCGAAGATGCCCGCCGCTTGCAGGCCGAGCTCAAGGCCATCGCCCAGACACTTCGCTCGCGCTTTCCGAATCTGCGCTTGCTGTATCTCTCGAGCCGCATCTACGCCGGCTATGCTTCGACGCCGCTCAATCCGGAACCGTACGCCTATCAATCGGCCTTCGCGGTCAAGTGGCTGATCGAGGAGCAGATCCAGGGCAGCCCGGAGCTGAGCTTCGACGCCGGCCGCGTTCCGTGGATGGCCTGGGGTCCCTACCTGTGGGCCGACGGCATGCAAACGCGGCCCGACGGCCTGACCTGGCGCTGCGCGGATTTCGAGAACGACGGCACGCACCCGGCGGCAGCGGCACGGCAGAAAGTCGCCGCCATGCTGCTCGACTTCCTCAAGAGCGACACGACGGCACGGACGTGGTTCGTGCGCGCCGCAAGCCCCGCGCCGCCGGCCGCGCCGATCGCGCTGGTCGAGGCCGCGGGCTTCGCTGCTTCGGTGGCGGCTGGGTCGATCGCCACGCTGTTCGGCGCCGAGCTGGCGGGCGGATCCGCCTCTGCCTTGGCGTTGCCGCTGCCGGTCACGCTGGCCGGGGCGAGCGTCGAGATCGGCGGCGAGCCTGCCTACCTTCTGTATGTCTCGTCACGACAGATTAACCTGGTCTTGCCGGCGGCGCCCGCCGGCGGCTCGGTGGTGGTCACGCGCGACGGCGCCCGCTCCGCTCCGGCGGCCGCGCCGTTGAGTTTCTACGCTCCCGGCCTGTTCACCCTGGACGGCACGGGAAAAGGCCCCGCCGCCGCGCTCCACGCCGACGGCCGCGTCGTCACCGCAGCCGATCCCGCCCGCCGCGGCGAGACCATCATGCTGTTCGCCACCGGCTTCGGTGTCCGCAACCCTCAGCTAGCCATCCCGGAGTTTTTGCCGGTCGTCCGCATCGGTGGCTTCAACGCGGAGCTCACCTACTCGGGGCCGGCCCCGGGCTTCCCCGGCCTCAACCAGGTTAATGTCGTCATTCCCCTCGAGGCTCCGATCGGCCCGGAGGTCCAGCTCGATCTGCAATTGGCGAGCTTCCGCAGCAATACCGTGACCCTGGCGGTCGCGCCGGAAAACTGAAGCGCTTCAGGAAGGGTTATCGTCGAGCCATTCGCGAACGGCGCCGTAGTAATCCGCAAACACTAGCTCGGCCGTACTGACGCGCATTCGCCGGCAGATGCGGGGCAATTCAGCCAAGAAGCGTGTGTAGCGCCGCCAGGTTTCGGCGCCCCCCGGGATCGCGGCGCGCCCGGAGGCCGTTCGCAACCAGTTCCGCACCGCAACGACAGCCTCTCGCGGATCGTTGCGGTGACTGTGGATGTCCTGTCCGGCGATGTCGGATATGAACTTTTGATACCGAAAAGGCTCCCGATCCAAAACCAGACAGCTTTTGGCGGCGTGCCGTCGCCCGCCAAATCTCCGGCAGCCGAGGAAAATCCCGAGCTCCAGCGGCATATTGAATCGCGGCAGCCCGTGCGACGGATCTGGATCCGTGCGCGAGACGTCGTGGATCCCGAAGCGGCACTCGCCGACAATTCGGAAGATTTTATCCAAGCGATTTTCCGCGGCGTCGTCGACTTCCAGGGCGCAGCGCGGGATCAGGCCCAGATCGGAAACGGTGAACGTTATGGCGCTCAGCAGCGGCCGATAAGCGTCGTCGAACGGGCAATTGAGGAAGACGGCCGTTCCGACGCCCGCTGGCGTCATTTTTTCTTCGCGGCGGCCTGCCGTGCTTCGCGAATCAGCCTCTCTCGGATGACTGCCCTCACTGCCCTGCGGAGCAAGACTGGATCCAGGTTACGCGGACCCCTGATGCGCGCCCTTGCAATCTTCGGAAGGTGTGCGGGGCGCCCCAGCGGCGGAATCTTGATCTTGACCCTCTTCGTGCCCGTCTTCATGATCGGCTCCTGCCGAACATTATACCGCGCGCCTCGCGGTGCAGTAGGATATCAACATGAAGCTCCACGGCATTTTTCCGCCCATCGCTACGCCCTTTGATCACAACGGCGACCTCTACGCCGCCAAGGTACGCCACAACGTCGAGAAATGGAATCGCACCAAGCTGGCCGGCTATGTAGTCTGCGGCTCCACCGGAGAGAGCGTCATGCTCACCTGCGAGGAGAAGTCGCGGCTCTGGAACCTGGTGCGCGAGCACGCCGCGCCCGACAAGCTGCTCATTGCCGGCGCCGGCATGGAGAGCGTCCGAGAGACCGTTCAACTCACGAATATGGCGGCTGGGATCGGCTACCAGGCCGCCATGGTTCGTACCCCTCATTACTACAAGACTCTGGTCAACAACGGGGAGGCGCAAGCCCTGTACTATCGCGCCGTCGCCGACCAGTCGAAGATCCCCATCATCATCTACAACTGGCCGCAGGTGACGGGCGTCGACATCCCGGCCTCGACTGTGGTGGCGCTCGCCGAGCATCCCAATGTCATCGCGGTGAAAGAGAGCTCCGGCAATATCGAAAAGACGATGCAGATGGTGCGCGAGGCCCCGTCCGGTTTTCAGGTGTTGACCGGCTCGGCGCCGACGCTCTGGCCGTCGCTGATGGTGGGGGCCGTCGGCGCGATCCTCGCCTTCGCGAACGCGGCTCCCTACGCCTGCCTTTCGATCTACGAGGCCGTCCGCCAGCGCGAAGACCAGGCCGCCGCCGAACTCCAGCAGCGCGCCGCCCCCGCCGCGGTGGCCGTCACCACCCGTCATGGCGTCCCGGGCCTGAAGTACGCGATGGACCTCAACGGCTACTACGGCGGACCACCGCGCTTGCCGCTGGTGCCGCCCGGCCCGGAAGCCAGGCGCGAAATCGAGGCGGCGTTTCGGGACCTGAAGGGTTAACCCGCTCCGAAGCCGAACGCGCGCCGGACATACTCGATATTCCGTGCGGTGTCGGCTTCCAGATCGTTGGGGCTGGCCGTTTCGAGGATCAGCCAGCCGTCGTAGCCGATGTCGCGCACCGCGGCCGCGATCGCCGGGAAGTGGATCTGGCCCTCGCCCAGCAGCGACTTTCCGTCCTTGAGGTGGAACATGGAAATCCGCTCGCGGCCCAGCCGCCGGATTTCGGCCGGCACGTCGTAGCCGCGAGAGCTGGAGTTGCCGACGTCGTACCAGATGTTCACCGCGCGCGAGCCGATGCGCTCGACGATCTTCAGGTTGTCTTCGGCCGAGAGCGTGTTCTCCAGGCTCAGCACCACGCCGGCCGGCTCGGCGTGCCGCGCCGCTTGCCGCGCCACATCGACCGTGCGGTCGATCTGCCACGGCTCCCTCAGCTCGCCGTTGCCGAAAAACGGCAGCATGATGACCGGCGCCCCGAGATTCCGCGCCACGGCGATCGAGTCGAGCAGCCAGAGCGCCGTCACCGGCTCGGCGAACAGCGGCAGCTGATTCAGAAACAGCGGGCAGATCGACGGGATCGCGACGCCGTGCAGCCTGGCCGCGTCCAGGTATTGCTTCTGCACTTCGGCGCGCCGCAGCGGCACGCCCGCCTTCGGATCGCCCATCTGGATCTGCAGGCCGTCAAGCCCCAGTTTCTTCGCCAGTGGGACGGATGCAGCGTCCCGGCTTCGCAACGACCAGTCGCACATGCCCAGTTTCATGGGTTGCCAATCACCAAATCACCAAATCACCAAATCGTCAATTCCTCTTGTGCTCGGGGTGTGTGCAACCGGGAAACTCGGCCAGCGCCGCGCTTCCTTTATATCCCAGCTCCTTGTGGATCCCGATGGTCGACGTGTAGTAGCCGTCGGCGGTCATGCCCTTGAGCCGCGCGAAGAATCGCTCCAGCTCCGTCTCGGGACTACCTTCGTGAGCCGACATCGCTGCCAGGATCTGGTCCTGCTGTTCCGCGTTACAGTGCAGGAACGGTTTGCCGAACCGGCCCCGTGTCTCGTCTTCCACGGCCCGCAGCCCGGCGAGCCACTGCGCCTGCGCGTCCGTCCTGCTGTTGGCGACCATCAGATCGATAAACAGGCTCACCTGGGCCGCGCTGGCGCCCGGCGAGTGATCGTCGGCCGGGACGATGCTCTCCGTCAGCCTGTCGAGCAGCAAATTTTGCTCCGCGCTGAAGAACTGGAGCTTGTAAGCCGCCGGCGCCTGCGCGATCTGCACCAGGTGCTGGTGGGCTCCCTCCAGCCGTTCCGCGATCACGCCCGCGGCGATTAGTTTCAATGCTGTGCGCCGTTCCATGCGCCCTCCCTACACGGTGGCTCCGCCGCAGCTCGATCCGCCGCCCGCGGTGCACCCGTAACAATGCTGGCCCACGACGATCCGCCGGCCATCCAGCAGCGCCGCGTGGAAATCCCGAATGTGCGCCGGCGCGCCGTAGCTCACCGGCAGATCGAGCATCTGGTTGAAATCGCAGTCGTAGAGCGTCCCGTCCCAGCCCACCGACAGCGTGTAGCGGCACATCACGCCCTCCGCCGTGCCCGGGTTGTACGCCGCCGCCAGCCTCTCCGTGTAGCGCTCGTAGTTACCGCTGCGCACCAGGAACTCCAGGAACCGGCCGATCGGCATGTTGGTGATCGTGTAGAGCGAGTGGAAAACGATCCCGTAACGCCGCCCGAGCTCCCGCCGGAAGTCGGCCTCGATGGCGTGCTGCGGCGGCGGCAGGTAGGCGCCCGCCGGATTGTACACCAGGTTCAGCTTCAGACTGGACCCCGGCTGCCCGTAGCCCAGCGCGTTCAGCCGCCGCAGAGACTCTAGCGAGCGGGCGAAAACCCCGTCGCCGCGCTGCGCATCGGTCTGCGGCTCGAGGAAGTACGGAAGGCTGGCCACGATTTCAACGTCGTTGGCAGCCAGGAATTCCGCCGTCCCCTCCTGCGGATCGAGCAGCAGCACGCTGAGGTTGCAACGGTCCATCACGTGCCGCCCCAGCGCCTTCGACCGCTCGACAAGCCAGCGGAAGTTCGGGTTCAGCTCCGGCGCGCCACCGGTGATGTCGACCGTCGGTATGTCCGTCCCGGCCAGCGCGCTCATACACAGCTCGGCCGTCTGGCGGCTCATTATTTCGCGCCGGTCCGGACCGGCGTCCACGTGGCAGTGCCGGCAGGTCTGGTTGCACAGCTTCCCCACGTTGATCTGAAAGACGCGGATGCCCGTCGCCCGCAGCGGGAACAGGCCGGATTCTTCGAGCGCCCTGCCGAAAGGCTTCAGCGGCCGCGCCGGATTCCTGAGCACGCGCAACTGCTCCTGCGCCGACGCCAGCGGATGCTGCATACTGAGCAGACTCACATGCTCACCTTCGCGGCCGCGTTGCGCATCTGCAAGCCGTGCACCAGCGAAGACCCTCCGCGGATCGCCGAGGCCACGTGCACCGCCTCGGTCATCTGCTCGAGGTTCGATCCCTTCTCGAGGCACGCCTGCGTGTAGGCGTCAATGCAGTACGGGCATTGCACCGTGTGCGCCACCGCCAGCGCGATCAGACATTTCTCCCGCTCGCTCAGCGCGCCTTCCGCGAACACCGCCCCGTACCAGTCGGAGAACTTCTTCCACAGCTCCGGCGCGTTCTTGCCGATGTCGGCAAAGCGCGGGAGATCTTCCGGGTGATAGTAGCCGGCCATGGGATCCCTCGGGGTCGTGCGAACTGCTCGTATTTTACCACTAGCGCGAGGAAACCCGGCCGGCTGGCGCCGGTTGCGGCGTTGCGCTCATTCGG